>Ga0247841_10000779_pt1 | contig 79475 bp, 73 predicted proteins | sample LaCruzMarch2015__2_FD_192410 | JGI IMG/M metagenome (GOLD analysis project Ga0247841, IMG submission 192410) | Freshwater microbial communities from meromictic Lake La Cruz, Castile-La Mancha, Spain - LaCruzMarch2015_18m | ecosystem: Environmental > Aquatic > Freshwater > Lake | place: Spain... | reverse complement strand
CCAAATATTATATATTTATTATGATGATTGGAGTTTTTTAAAGGCAAACGAATTTAAAAAAATGCATAAACATAAATGTCATCATATTTCGATGAATGAATTGTATACTTATTCGAATTTGGGGTTAATAAGAGCTATCAAAAAATATAATGGAAGAAGTAATTTTGTAAAATATGCAGAAATATATGTAAAAGGAGAATTATATAATGCGATTACGGGTTTACATCCGATTACAAGTGTTTCAAAAAACGAAAGAATGAAAAAACATAATATTACAGATATTTCTTATAAAAAAAAACTTTTACAAACTAGATTTTTAGGAGATGATGAATGGTTATTGGACAAATTAAAAATTAAAAATACCTTTAGTGATGATACAAATTATAAATTAGATTATAATGATGATTATCAGCAACTATGGTATAAAATAAATACATTAAAACCATTTGAAAAGTATTTATTACATACGAAATTAAATTATTATCTTGAAAAGCAAGAAACGAATAAAGAAATTGCTGAAAAATTAGGTTATTCGGAAGAGCATATACGCAAAACAATTGCAAAAGCAATGAAAAAAGTTATTCCTTTATAGATCTTTCTTTGCATGGGATATGAGGATACTTACATTACCTAACATAATCGCTAAATCGTTACGATGATCTTCTTCTGTAACATTATTCATTTTACATTGTAATTTTTCCGATAATCGATCTAATGATTTTTTATAAGAAATAATCTTATCGTTCATTCCACCTTTATTTTTGGCTAAAATCATCCATCCCATCTTTTCAAACATTTCAGTATACCAACCAGTTAGCCCAGCCATGGTAGCTGGATTAGAACATTTGACTTTTAACGTCTTTGGCATTTTTGATTTGCGTTTTACACCTTTTCTCATTTCAAACGCCCATTTTACTGGGCAAAAAAATAAGAGAAAATGTAAAATCAATAGTAGGAATTTCACCTACGATGGTCTTACTTTTTCCTGTTCTTATTTGGTAGTGGAACAGGTGAAAGACGAAATATGAGAATGAAATGCCGTTGGACGAGTTTGGTTATCTATCCAACAACTTGTTAATTTCATTATATTTATTGAGGAATTAGCATCTCTGGTTCTAAATACGATTTTTTTGTTTTCGCAACTCACGCAGTTAGAACACACTAAAAGACGAAATACCTTCTTGTTTTCTTTATCCTTGTAATATTCAAGGTCTTTATTACAATCGCAACACTTTTTACTTGTATTACATTCATTGATTGTTATTGTATCATACTTTTTATGGATTTGTTTTCTTAATCCTTTATTCATCGTAGGCATAAAATGTTTCATTTGTGTGCTTCTACTCCAATTTCCATAACCAATTAGGATATTGGAACCAAATGTTTCTTGAATTTTATTCAAGAAAGTATCAACACTTTTCTTACCATAACTATATTGCCTAAAATTCATTTTTCTCCAAGTTTCTTTCCTGTAAAATTCGGTTGTTTCTTTATTCAGTTTATCCTTACCAACTAAATATGTTTTGAACTTGATATAATCAACTGATTTGCTATTTTGTAATGATAACTCGGTTTCTTTTTCAATAATTTTATGTCGTTTCTTTTCTTCTAATAATATTCGTTGGTTTGTTTTTGCTTTGCTTTCTCGTTTTCTTTGTGGTGCAGTATATTGTAGTTTATTACCATTTTTATCCATCATATAAACAATACTGCGTTTTCCTGGGTCGCAACCAACTATATTCCTATCCTTTAGTGTATCTAATTGCTCTTTAGATAAATCTTCAATGTTGTAAAAATCTTGTTCTGGAATGCTTGGAACTCTTGAACCCCATTTTTTATCCTTCAAATCTTTTCTAATAAATAACAAGCAACACGAAATACCATCTATTTGTATTTGGTTATGAAACTGATAATGTTGGTTTTTAAATACTTTATGGTTCAAGTTCAAAAAACTATTCCAAATATCACGTTGATTATCTTTTAGATTACTTAATAAATCCCCCTTTTTATTTTTGTTTCCATCTTTATCTGTTTCAGGGCAGAATAAACTAACCAAACTTGCTGTATCTAAAATAATATGTTTGGGAATAATATTACTGCGTAGAGGTAAGGGTTGAAATAATTTATGTTCTTCCTTTTCTAATACTTCATTCATATACAACATTCCTTTCAAATATTCAAATGGTCTAACTTTCACATCATAGTGTATTGATTTTTTAATGTTTTGTGGGAAAATATTAGGTAAATGAGTAATTTTCCATTCATTAAATATTTCATTGGTTTCATTATCTAAACTCATCAGTTGATGTTTCAATTTGAATAAAATGGATTTATCTTCAGTTATAGCAGTTGTTGTTTTGTTAATAAATCTCAAAAAGTGCTGTATGAAATGTTCTTGTGCGTTGTTGGATAATGAAGTATGAATTTGTGTTGCTAAATAAGGTAATAAAAAAGTAGTGTTTTTCAAATTGGTTTTCTCGTGATTTACTGCTGGCTGATATTCTTCCAAATAAAACCTTTCCAACTTATCAAGCAGTGCTGTATCACCACCTTTCTTTCCTCTGTTATCACGAGTGCCTAATGTTTTTATGCAGTATAAAATAAAAGTATCGTCAAATTCAGGCAAAGCGGTTTTATTGGAATAACAATTCAATACATACAAACGGATAAACTGGTAAGAATGTATCATTAAATTATTCATTTCAAAAACCAAGTTATTTATTACAGGTTGCACCAAATCACGATTGAGTAAAACAGATTTGAGCGTTGTTTTGATGGTTTTGTATGCGGATTTATCATTATTCCTAAACTCTTTGAATTCGTCTTTCAACTTCTTCTTTTTCACCATTCTATATATTTACTAAAGATTATATTTATATAGATTTAACGAATAATCTATATAAATCTTAAATACTTTCCAATTCTGTTTTTTCATTTGGTTTATTTATTTTTTCTTTTTTGTTTAAATATGCTGTTCTTGCGTATTCTTTTTTCTTTTCAGACGAAAGATTTGTATAATAATTTGTTTTTTCCTTATATTCTTTATTTTTTTGTTGGATTGCTTCTTTATGATTTTCATAAAATTTTTTGCTTCTAGATGGTGCTGTATAATTCTTTAATTTTTCTTTTAATGTTGTAACTTCATCTTCCAATAGTTTATTTTTATTTAACAAATCTTCAACATTCATTTGAATTGATATTATAACATATTTTTATATATTTTTATAAAAAAATGATTATATAAAATTGAAATAGTTTAAATATTATAAATTATATAATAATAATAGTTAAATAATGGATAGTCCTATGTTAAAAATGATAAAAACAAAAAATCCAGATACAGATTATCCTACCAATTTCGGACAAAAATGGACTGACGAAGAAGAAAATACATTATTACAAGAATTGGATAAAAATATAAATATTGAAATTATAGCACAAACACACAATAGAACTATTGGTGGTATAAGAGGAAGACAACGAACTATAGCATACAATATGTATGTAAAAAAGGTGTCTATTGAAGAAATAATAATAAAAACAAAGTTAGATAAAGAACAAATAATGGAAACAATAACAAGAAAAGAAAATCCACAAAAAAAAAGTAAAATAACTCAAGAACCAAAAATAGAACCAAAAAAGGTTTCATTAGAAAATGAAATAATTGAAATGAGAAGTGAGATAAAAGAATTAAAAAATACAATAAAAGAGTTAGTTGATATGATGAAAGCAGTATATGAATTTGAAGATGTCGCTTAATTTATTTTGTATATAAAAATTGTGTATATTATTTATGTTTTATTGTTATACAATTATATATGACGTATAAAAGTAATGATTATAAATTATCTGCTGTAAATTATTATTTAGTTGAAGATAAAACACAAGAAGAAGTATGTAAAATATTTAAATGTTCTCGTAGAAGTCTAATGCGATGGGTTGAAAGATATAAAAAAGATGGTAATGTTGATATTCATTATAGGAAACCAGTAGCATATAAGGTAAAGAAAGAATATATTGATTTCTTATTACAAGAATTAAAGAAAAATAAAACTATTACTATTGAAGATTTATTATATTTATTGAAAAATAAATACCCTGATGTAGATTTAAATAAATCGCACATTAACCGAATTATAAAAGATAATAATATTACATTAAAAATTACAAGAATACGACACGAACCAGTTAAACGATTTGGTAAGGATATTGATATAAACGCAAATATAAAGAAATTTTATGAAGAAATAAAGAAGTATAAAATAAAAGATATTATTTGTATTGATGAAACAAGTATAAAATCTTTACAAAAAAGACATCATTGTTATAGTGAAAAAGGAAAACGATGTGTAATAAAAACACAATCACAAGAAGTATTCAAAAAATATACAGGAATATTTGCTATTTCAGTTGATGGTGTGATAGAATGGGATTTATATGAAAAAGGTGGAATAAATACAGATAGGTTAATTGAATTTTTAGAAAAAAATATTACAAGTAAATTAAGAAATAAATTAATTATATTAGATAATGCGAGTAGTCATAGAAACGAAAGAATAAAAGAATTAGTGAATAAACATAACAATATATTATATGCTGTTCCATATCAACATTTTACCAATTCTATAGAAAATTATTTTAGTATGTTGAAATCACGATTACAAAAATTAGATGGTTTAACTCATATAAAATTAAAGGAGAATATTGAAAATGTAATAAGCAAAATACCGAAAGAAAAATATAGAAATATTTTTAAAGGTGCTTATGAAAGACCAGAAAAATATATACCAAAGAATAAAACAAGAAAAGTTAAGAAAAATTATTTATAAATCTCGTTTCAAATGGGCGTTTGAAATGAGAAAAGGTGTAATGTTTTTGTCATTTTATATTATAGATAAATAAATATTTTTACATGACAATGATTTTTCTTGTTTCTGAATTATCTTTTTCTTCTTTCGTTTCAGAATCTGAATCAACTTTATCTTCTTTCACTTCTAAATTCAAAATATCGGCGGGAGAAGAGGGAGGAGTCGTGGATTGTTTTTTAATATAATTGGTAGTTTCAAAATTTAATTCTTGAATAGGGTTTACTGATTGCGGTGCATATGCAGGTGAATTAGGTGCGTATTGAGGACTTGTTGTTGGAGGACTTATTGGAATAAAAGCAGGACTCGTTGGTGCATAAGGAGGAGAATTTGATTCATTCATTGGAATGTATCCAGGACTTGTTGTTTGAGGACTTATCGATTGCGGTGCGTAAGCAGGTGAATTAGGTGCGTATTGAGGACTTGTTGTTTGAGGACTTACTGATTGCGGTGCGTAAGCAGGTGAATTAGGCGCATAAGGAGGAGAGTCATTGATGGGATTGTAAGCAGGACTTGTTGGAGCATAAGGAGGTGATTCTTCTTCTTCTTCTTCTATCGTAGAAGCAGACACAGGAGTAGGTGCTTGTCGAATAAATTTATCATTTACTTTTGATAGAACTTCTTTTTTGTAATAATTAATAAGATCTTCTTTCTTGATTTCTTCTCCAAAATGTAATAATTTTTCCAAATTTTCTGATTGGTAAGATAAATTTAATAATTGATCTACATTATCTTCCGTGATAATGCGCATCTGTATATTCATGACTTGTAATTCTTGAATAAGTAATTTCAACGCATAAGGAATTCTTAAAATACTAAAAGAACGACCATAAACGCTGTAAACATCCAAAATCAATTTTCCGTCAATCGTTTTATTGAAAGTTAATGGTCCATCTGCAAAAGGACTCAAAAATAAATTGAGGGACGGATTGAAAATTGCGATCGCACCCGTTTTATTACAAACTGCCATATAATATTGATCACCTCGCACCATATAGGATTCGGTCAAAAAATAGGAAGCACCGTGTGCTAAAATTCCATCACGTTCCATTTCACCAATTCGTAATCCTCCATCATTCGCTCTTCCCTGAACAGTTTGCCTTGTTAGAGCCGTTCTAGGACCTAATGCACGATAATTAATTTTATCTTTTACCATATGTTTTAGTCTCATATAATAAGTCGGACCTATATAAATTTCGGAATAAATTTGCTGACCAGTCATTCCGTTATATAATAATTGATTCCCTGATGAATGGTAACCTACTTTGGTAAGCATATCACCGTAAGTTTTAGCATTTGCGCCTTTGGTAGAAAATGCGGTGCAGTCACCAAATCCACCATATAATGCAGAAGCTTTCCCAAAAAGTGATTCCACAAGTTGTCCAATGGTCATACGAGATGGTAGCGCATGAGGATTAATAATCAAATCGGGTCTAATTCCATCCGCAGTAAAAGGCATGTCTGCTTCAGGAATAATAAGACCAATGGTTCCTTTTTGTCCAGCACGTGATGCCATTTTATCACCAATGGCTGGAATTCGTTCTTCGCGAATACGAACTTTGGCAATACGAAATCCTTCTTCTCCTTCGGTCATAAAAGATTTATCAACGAAACCAAGTTGTCCCTTTTTGGGTTTGACTGATTTATCAATATATTTATTTTTATTTTCACTCGTGGAAGTAACTTGTCCAATTAAAATCATTTTGTCATCCAGTGGTGTATTTTCTTTAATGAGACCCCATTGATCAAGATAACTATAATCATACCCTGGTTTTAATCCAGATACATTTTCCTTCGTCGCAATTTCTGCAAAAAAAGAATTCACAAGATTTCCTGCGACTTTCGAAGATTCTTCGCGCGCTTCATACATGGAAAAATAAGTAGTATTAAACAATCCTCTTTTAATGGATCCTTCATTTATTAAAATGGCATCTTCTACATTATATCCAGTATATGACATAATTGCGACAATGGTATTTACACCATAAGGTTGTTCTTCTTTGTTTATGTATTCTAAATATTTAGATTTGATTAATGGGGTTTGACCATAATTCAAGATGACTCCCATTTTATCAATGCGCATTTGATAATTGGAATGAAATACGGAAACCGCTTGTCTACTTTGTCCACATGAAAATACATCACGAGGTAACTGGTTATTTTCTGGATAAATAATGGAATTACCCATCACACCAAGAATCAAGGACGGGTCGATTTCTAAATGAGTATAAAAACGTGAATTTTTAAGATCGTCTAAATAAGTTGCAATGTAAGCACCTTCTTCTTCGGAAGTATCAATGTAATCAATAATTCCTTTGTTTTTTTCAAAAAAATTCAACGTTTTTTCCCAACTATTCAATCCAGAACTAGAATACAGAGAAGAAACATCTTGATATAAAATATTATTTCTTATATGGTAATTTTCGTCCGATTTATTTTCAAAACCAGTTAGCATTTGACTCCAAGAATATTTACGCGATTCGATGACATCTTTGATACTTTCTTTTTGAATACCCGTTTTTTGGTTTTCAACATAAAAAATAGGACGCGAAACACGACCTTCATCCGTATATAAATAAATGATTTGTTCTTGGTGATCAAAGTAAATGCTTGTAAATAATGGAATTGCGCCGTTTCTTCGAAAAATTTTAACAATATGAACACTTTCAATTGGACTATCTAGAATTCCAATCCAGTTACCATTTACAAATACTTTGGTATTGTTTGCCAAATAAGAGCTGTTGCATTCTTGTAATAATTTTAAAGATAAATTAGATCGTAACCATTTAATAAGTGGAAAAGAAGAAAACCCAATCGTTATGGACGTGCTAATTGATAAATGTTTATGCAACCCTACATTCGCACCATCGGGTGTATCTACTGGATCCATATACCCCCATTGAGAAGCATGTAATAAATGCGGTGCCACAGCTTTGGAACTTGCTTCCATAGGTAAACTCACTTTTCGTAAATGAGAAATAAAAGTAAACCAAGACAAACGATTTAAATCTTGCACCACACCTACTCGTTTCGTATTTGCTTGTGCACCCCAATTTCCTTTGAATGCTTTTTTAAATCCACTATTCACTACTAGATCTTTAAAGAGTTCTTTTACGTTGTCTTGGATTAAACTAGTAAAATTATCACGATATTTCGCTGGATGATAATAACGTTCTTTATCGATTGCTAGAAGAATTGTCTTATTTTGCATTAAATAATATTCTCGAAACAATTGATAGATTAAAGCACCCGATGTTTCTACACGTTTGAATTTAAAATTGTCACGATCCGTCGGTTTTTCTTGTTTGGTAAATGCTTTTAACATTTTAAATACCATAAACCCAATAAAATATGCCTTATCTAAGAAATTATCTTCTCCAATATGAGGTAAAAAGTAATTCATTAAAATATCTTGCACCGAAGATATTGTTTGACGTTTTGTAAAGGTTGCAATAAACTCTAATGCGGTCTTTTGAGCAAATATTTTATTTGCATCGTGAATGGAAGGAATAAAGAGATCTATAAAAGATTCATTTTCTTTCAAATCTAACAAACAATATTCAATAATGTCTTTATCGGAAATGATTCCAAGAGCACGAAATAATATAAATAATGGAATCGGTTTTCTAACGTTTGGAATGTCTACCACAATTTGATTGTTTGACCAAGATGCATCAGGAGCAATGATTTTAACTGATGTATATCGAATGGGTTTGGATGCATCTTCAGAAACCGATCGTATTTCCGCTGAAAAACTATAGGTTTCATCTTTTTTAAACTCACGAACATAAAGCATATTATTGGCGAATTTTTCTTGACTTACAATGACTTTTTCTTTTCCATCAATAATAAAATAACCTCCCATATCATTTCTACATTCTCCGAGGTTAAAACGTGCTTCGCAACTCAGACCTTTTAAAATACATAGATTCGAATGCAACATAATTGGAAATTTTCCCAAATAAATCTTTTCCAATACTATGGATTCCGTAATTTTTTGATCCCCATTGTAATAGATAAAATCAACATGAATATCATAATGAATGGTAATACCATAAGTCATATTTCTTAAACGAGCATCATTTGGATACATATAATGTGACCAAGATTGATTTGCGTCCGCGTTTTCATCATAAATAACAGGTTTTCCAAAATAAAGAGAAGTTCCTTCTTTTCCTCCCATATATAAAAAACATTGGTTGCGTTTTTCGGAATTACTATCTTCACGTTCAATAAATCGGATCGGATTATTTTCTCGAAAAATTTGAAAAATTCCTCGACTAAAAAAATCATTATACGAGTCTAAATGATGCGCAACCAAATTATAAGGATTATCTTTAAAATATTTATCAATTAAATTCCAAGAAATATTATCCATTGCTCTTGTATTATATTATTATGAACATTTTTTTATAATATTATAATCGATTTATATATATTTTTTATTTGTAACTTTTTTATTTGTAACTTTTTTATATTTTTTGCCATAAACTCATATTTTCAAGATTCACTTCAATGAGATTTCTATTTTGTAAAGATTTTATATAAGGAATAATAACCCAATCAAAATAGTGAGGAATGTATAAACTACCTGAAATTCTCGGATTGCATTCCATTACATAAATATTATTGGATTTATCAATCAGAAACTCGACTTCAATAATCCCAAAATAGTTGATTCTTTCTATAAATGATTTTAAAAATTTTCTTACAGGTGGATGTTCAATAAAATTTCCTCTTAAAGCATTAAAGCCTTTATTCAATAATTCATAAGTAATAGCTTCATCGGTTTTATAACTATATACTCCTAAAATTTTACCAAACATACATGCCATACTTATACCCAATATATGTTTTACATCCATGACATCTTGAATTTGATTTTGTTGTCCATATGTTTTTATTAAATCGTAAACATTACCAGTCATTTTTTTATTAAATGCTGCAGAATATCCGTTTTTATCTTTTAATAAAAATTCTTTATGAATATTTGGACCCTGATAACCAGAATCATAATGGGGTATTAATTTAAGTCCTTCTTTTAATAAATCTGAATTTTGATTTAAATAAGTATAAAATTGTTTTTTATCATTTAACATGAAATAAATATTGGAACCAATAAATTTCTTGAAAATGGGATAGTGATATTCTTCATTGGTAGATATAATAATATTTTTCATGATATCTAAACCATCAATATTTGAAACTTCATTAACATGGTAACCATGAGCACGTAACTTCGTTGTAAGCACTTCTAAACGTTTTTTATTAGAAAAATCTGTATATACATAGACGGTAGCCATATTATTCTATAATAATAATTTATAATAATATAATAATATTCTTGTAAAAAATCTAAAATAATCCTATAGCGGTTTTATCACAAAAAGTTCTAAGATAGGTTCTTATAATCGAATTATAAAAATCAGGCACTCGTATACTACCTGATATTCTTGGATTACATTCCATTAAATATATTTTATTACTTGGATGAATGATAAATTCGACTTCAATAATGCCATGTAATTGCAAATTTGCAACCATGTCTTTTAAAAAACCTCTTACTTCTGGGATTCGAATTTCACAATTTCTTTCCGCATGAAAAGAAGTAGTGCTAATCGGCCCTTGTGTTAAATAACTATAAGCAGCTAATATTTTTCCAAATTTACAACAAATGCTGACTCCATAGATATTTTTTACATCGAGAATATCTTGTATTTGATGTGTATGTGAATATCTGTTTATTAAATCATATACATTTCCATGCATTACCTCATTAAATTTACAACTAAAACCATTGGCCGCTTTTAACATAAAATTTTTTGTTATACTTGGACCTGTATAGGATTTGTTATAACTCGGTATAAGACTTATATTATGATTGTTGCACAAATGCATATTTCTTGAAATATAATCATAGAATTGTATTTTATTATCAATCATGAAATAAATATTATTATTTCCATAATATCTTTGAAATATTTGAGACTGTGTATAAACCCCAGTCGATATAATTACATTTGAATCTGGATTTAAATGATGAATACTTGTTACCACTTCCACTTCATTACCGTTAGATGTTAATAATGTTTTTAAAATTTCTAAAACAAATGCGTTTCCGTAATCTGTAAAAATGTATACTTTCATTATATATTTAAATTATAAAAAAAATATTTTGTATTTTTATTCATTCTTTTATTTCTTTTCATTAATTTCTTATGTTTTTTAAAGATTTCTTTTTCTTATCATTTTTTGTTAACTTATGAGAGAATTTCATATTTTTTTTCATATTTTTATCTGTAATTGAAAACGTGGTCCAAGGTTGTTGTGGACGATCATGTAAATAAGGTCTTAAGTAATCCCATTGTTTATGTTCGTCGCAAAATTTATCTTTGAAAAATGGGATTCCACATGCATCCCCATAACGCAAAGAAAACGACATTTTTTTTGCCATAGTAGAGTCGCAAACATTTCCATCGATGGCACCTCTTGGCTGATAAGGTTTGGGTCTGGATGGATCCGACATATATTCTCGTGCATCTAGTTCGTAATGAGAACAAATGGTTCTAGAACAAGGATTTTCTTTATGTAAATAAACGTCATAATGATCAGCTAAAATAAGTTGGGCAACTTCAATATTAATTTTCCCTTTATATTCGTCCATAAGTTCGTCTAAACGCACTCTACGTGCGCCTTGATGACGGCGAATATCATCAAACCCCGTATTTGCGCACTCTAGGTTACGAATGCGTGGATCAAACGGCGCATTAAAGCCGATGAAATATCCGTTTTTCGTTCGCTCTACATTGTGATATTTGAGACCCAGTTCTAAACGTAAAATTTCATTGGATTTAATGTCTCCGAATAACCACGAATTCGCATAATCACCCGAGTTCCCATCAAGTAAATATTTTACATAATCATCTAAATTGCTACCATATTGCATGGCCTTTCTGATTCGACATGAAACTGGTAAATTATTTTCAAATGGTAAAAAACCACCAATGGTTGTTTCCGTGCCAATCATTCCTTTACTTGTTACAAAAAAATCGGTTCCTGACCATATCCAACCAGGAAATCCTTGAATCAACATTCGTGCGCCTTTATCGGGTTTTAAATCAAGAACAATACGTGCATATTGTCCATCGACGAAATTGGAAAAATTATTGTGTGCAACCACAATTTTTCCGTCTTCCGTCCAGTTCCCGTTTGCCATAAATGCACTACATCTTTCTTTAGATCCTGCACCTCCTTCTCCCCCAGGTCTCGCATTTCTCTTTACACCATCTTCATCTTTATTCGCATACCATGATTCAGTTAATAGAAAATAATTATTCCATGCAATTATTTCGTCGAGTGTAGTTGGTTCACCTGCCGCAGTCAATCCTTGGGCTACTCCTTCCATTTCTTCGTAAAATTCTCGAAAATGTATTTGAATATTTTCTTTTAATAATTTTACGCCTGCTTCGACAAAATATTCCCATTTTCTTCCATAATCAAAATAAACAATGTATTCTAACATTTCTTTTACTTTTTTCATTTCGTCAGCAATTAAATAACCGTAAGCAAACCCGCGTTCTTTTGGCGCTCCTCTTACAGATACATAAAGCCATCCATTTAATTCATAAGAAATACCATTTTTAATTTTTTTCATAATTATCTTTCTTATATTAGGAAAAGATTAATAAAAATGCGTTTGTCTAAATATGAATTTACATTTTTGTAAAAATAAGTTTCTGCGTTTAAATTATAAAGATGCCTTGCCCTTGTTCTCAATCCTCAGTCGTCCCTGCTGCTGAACCTGTTCTTGAAACAGTTGTTCCTTTATCCGCTTTCAAAACCACAGGTAGTTTAAAAATCACTAATACAGGAAATGCATTTATTGATTTAGCAACAGTGATTCCTTTTGCGATTTCTGCCATTAACGCATATATTACTTCATTAGCAGTTGCACAAAATTCCACGGACCCAACTTTTTTAAATGTTCCTTATCTTTATTCACTTTCCAAGAATTTAGTGTTAGGAAATTATTTAGAATCCATTGTCAGGGATGGTATTTTTGTAACTACTACTTACTTCGTTCCTTACCAAGGAGATTCCAAAATAGAAACAGCAGTTATTATTACGATTTTAAATTTAGAAACAAAAATCTTATTTTTCCAAATTCCAAACCAATTTAGTTATAATAGTCTCCAGTTAGCAGCGGTTGCGACCGTTCCAACAGGTGCTTGTGATTACCATGCGCAATTTCAAATTCCTCAAAGTTTTGTTAATAAAACTATTTTTGGATCAGCAATTACAGTCGATGTCGATATTGCGATTCCTCCAATTAAACCTAGTATAGAACCAAATAGTGAAAACGACTTAGGTACAGTTGAGGTTGTTGCTACTGGTAGTTGTGATTTAAGTAGTAGACAATCTAGAAGTAATTGTGAAGATCTTTCAGAAACTACTTGTGCAGACTATAAAAGATGTACTAACATAAAACTCGAAAACGGTTATCTTTATACTAGATATGATGCTTGTAAATGGGATGATAGTAAATGTATTGGTGATGAATCTTGTTCACAATATGTAGACGATGGTGGTTGTCAATAATTAATCTTTTTTAACAGAATCTTGTTTATGAGGAGGCACAGGAATCTTCAAGATATGTGATAGCAAATGAGTAAAACTAACAAAAAATCCAAATAAAATAATAAAAAAGGCAACAATATCACTTCGATTAATTTTTTGTTTTAAATAATAATTATTAATGATCAAAATAAGCGAAAATTGGATAATAATTAATAAAAAAGTATCTTGTGTAGGGGTGACTAAATCATATTTATCGCCTACATAAATAGCAAACGTCATGAAAAACCAATCTAACCACGCAAAAGGAATTGCCATTTTATAAGCTTCCCACATGGATAAATCTTTATATGGTAACGTGACAAATTGCCCCCACATGGAACAACTTTGTGCAATAATAAATAATAATAAAAATAATATATATTGAAATAGTTTTGAAACCATGATATCGATATATATTATTCCAAGTTTATAAATATTCGAATAATATATATATAACAATGAAAAATATGATATTGACTGTTTTATTTTGGTTATTTCTAAATGTCATGATCGGATTAACCATGGATTTCGCCTTATTTACACAAACTACAAAAGGAATGAAAGATGAAAGTATTCCTTTTAAGATTCTAACCTCTGAGTTTTGGGCAACCATTGAATGGATGTTTGTCATTCCATCGAATCGAATTGGGTATTTATTTTTAAATCCAGCACAAATTTCACTGTCTAGTTATGTATTTGATTTTTTAGCACAACTTTGGTCAAATGCTTTTTGGTTGCATTTACCAACCACCATTGACGATTATACTGGCATGGTTCTTATTTTATTTGGAATGGCTTTAGCTAAATTCAAATTGGTTGGTTAAAAATTTCATTTACATATTATTATTATTATAAGCCATGCGAGCACGTGGTGCTGCAATAAAAGACTCAGAGTTATTGTTATTGTAAGCTACGCGAGCACGCGGTGCTGCAATAAAAGACTCCATATTATTATTGTTATAAGCAACGCGAGCACGAGCACGTGGTGCTGCTACAAAGGATTCATAAGTTCCCATAGAAACTCCTAAGAAAATAATGACTACTAGCAAAATAAATAACCACATCATGCGATTTTTAGGCTTCATTTATATAAATTACATAGAAATAAAATAAAATAATTTCAATAATAAATAAAACTATTTTATTTTTAACGTTGATTCAACATCACTAAACCAATAATGACAAACAATAAGATAAATGGTAATAATACTAATAACCAAGCAATTCCTTTATGTCCATCTTTACATATCAAATTAAGAATCCAAGACCAAAACAAAATATAAATAATTTTAATGATAAATACAACCAATGTGCTAGGAACATTCATGGAAAAAGATCCTAAGTGATATTTATTTGTGTTTCCAAAGTTTTGAAAAATAGAAACAACTACTGCTAAAACAGAAAGAACAAAATAAAAGAGTGCTGGAGTACATAAGTCGCCTAATTTTTTAGGAAAAGCCATAACTATGAATTATGTCAAGAAAAAAATTAAACAATGATGTTTCTTGGATGAACGAATTGATCTTTGTAAGGCAATGGATTCACTGGTGCTGGATATCCATTTAGTGCGTTGAAGGAACTTCCCATATTATAAGATAAACTTCTTCCTAAATTCATGATTGAATCTGGAATTAATCCTCCACCTCGTCTTCGACTTCGTTTCATTTTTTTGTTTTTTCTTTTCTTCGTTTTTTTCCCACCTACAATCATCATAGTTTGTGGATCTTGATGATATAAATTGAGTTTGTAATGATTATTGTTACTTCCTACTCCATTTTGGCTTGGCCAATGTGACGCAGTCCATGGCTGACCAGTAAATGGTCCAGGCATTGGAGCCGCGGGTTTATAAAAAGTTGCCGCACCAGCATTTTGTATGACAGGTAAACCACATCCACAATTACCGCCTTTTTGAGATTTTATTTTTTTGTATCCACAAACGGAACATTTTTTCCCTAAAGTGTGTTTTTTATAACATCCTTTCATAAACCAATGTTTTTTTACCGATTTCTTTTTTATAGATCTATTTTTTCTAGATTTCATAAAGGTTATATATTAAATCTAGATATTTTATATTTTGTCTATTTTTTATTCGATATTTACATGAGTCAGCATATGTCGTCGACAACACATTTTGTTTAACAAAAGCTCATCTAAAACTTCACCTTCGGGTGTTTTTTCACTGTAATTTTTGGTTAAATAAATGACCTTATCAACGGATAAATCTTTGTTAATTTTTCTTTTTCTTACTTCTTCGCAATAATAACGATATTTATTGGCTAAAACAGTTCCACATGTAAAACATTTAATAGGTATAATCATATTTCTACTATAATATTATATTTAACTCTTTTTATAAAGAATTCAATTTTTTATTAATTAGGACAATTACCATAACATTTTTTTTGGTAATAATAGTAATCGACATCAAAGGGTTCACCATTCGAATTCGATTTGTAAGTAGGACCATCTTGGGATCCAGCTGCACATTTATTTCCATAGTAAACACAACAACTAGTTTTTAAACAGTTATTTTTCGTCATTTTTTGACAAGCACCTTCTAAATCATGAGAACTAGAATCATTCACATAACTTTCGCAAAAACTAGAAGCTGGGTTTAATTTCAATTCTTCGAGTGCTTGATTTTCATCCATTTTCATATTTTCCAATGTTTCCATGACTACTTCTTGAATCAGTTGAGGAGACTTATCATATGGATTAAAATTCCAATCTTTTACTTTTATTAATACAAGAAATCCTAAAAATAAGACAATAAAGACAATAATGTTTAGATAGTTTTCTTTTATAAATGTAATGTCCATAAAATACGTTTATAAAAATCTTTTATCTACTTATATTATAAATGCCTCGTCATAAAAAAAGTAAAAAATCTTCGTTCTTTCACAAAGGTATGACTTCGATTAAAAAAAGCACCAAAAAGGTCGTTCCAGGAATCAAAAGCGGTCTAGAAACCATCGGATCTTCTGTTATTAAAACTACCGTTCCAGTTGCTAAAAATATTTTTAGTAAAATCGGTTTAAAAACAAAAACACGTAAAAATAAATCTTCCAAGAAAGGTAAAAAAAGTAAAAAGTAAAAAGTAAAAAATAAAATAACTTATAAAACTTCTAAAACTTTCATCCCTTTACTGGTTTTAACTTTTTTATGTTTCGTATTTGTTTTATGTATTTCATCATGACAATTTTTACATATATTGAGTAAATTCGCTCGATGATTTTTATGGAAAAAAGAATCATCTGATTGTATAAATCCGTTATCATTTGCATCTTTTTGATATTGCAAATGATGAACTTCCGAAGAAAATTCTTTGTTACATTTTTCACACATTCCTTTAATGAGTAGACTATTGTAAGCCGATTTTGTAGATCCAAGAATACTTGCAGATTCTGGATGATATTTCATGCGCAATTCATTCGCAGTTTCTAAAAAATCTTGAGGTAGATCTAGTGACTTACATACTTCTAGACCATACATATTGTTTCCAGGTCCCTCTTTTAGCTTTCGATCGTATATTAACATATCTTTTTCTTTATCATAAGTAACGGACATATGTTTAATCGCGAGTTTATTTAATTCTGTTATTTCTGGATAATTTGTAATTTCATGCAAGTGTGTGGCAAAAATAAAACTAGCATTTAATTGATATAATTTTTGAATTCCTGCAACAAAAATACTTTTGGCTGAAATACTTTCAGTTCCTGAACACAGTTCATCCCCTAACACAAGACTATTTTTATCTGCTTGTTTTAAAATGGTTCGTAATTCCGACATTTCTACTGCAAAAGTCGAAAGACCTTTGAATAAATTATCGTTTCCTAGTATTCGTGTAAAAATAGATTTAAAAGGATAAAAAATAAAAGAAGACGCAGGAACAAAGAATCCTGATTGCGCCATAATCACGGCAATTCCTAAGGAACGAATCAAACTTGTTTTTCCAACGGCATTTGTTCCATATAATAATTGTCCGAAAACATCATTGCAACCTAAAGTAATATCATTTGCAACATATAATTCGGTTTGTTGGATATTTTCAATTAAACAATGACGTAAATTTTCGACTTTTACAAACGATTTTTCTTTGTCTTTGACTTCTTCTTTTTCTTCTTTATATTTATATTTATCTTTATCTTGTTTACATTGTATTTGTGGTTTTGTAAACCCATATTTGTTAGAAATGTAAGATTTTGTAAATAAAATATCAATATTCATAATAAAATCAGCAATGCTATCAAATTGTTTTTGATATTCAGACATTTTTTTAATAATTTGACTATATCCTTTATTTACTACGTCAATTAACTCTATTTTCATAGTCGAAATATTTTTATATAATATTGATAGTTGAGCATTGGTTATGTATTTTTCAGTTTTGGATTGTTTTAAAAATTCAAGGGACGATATTTCAAATTCAAATTGTTCTGTCTTTTTATGGATGGATGATTCATAAAATAAAATAACAGACTTTTTCTCTTTGACAAGTAATTCTTCTAACAATTTACATCTTCGTTCCGTGGCAATCAAACTATAATTATTTTTTTCGGTTTCATGTATTTTTATATATTCTGGATCAGAATTAATATTTGTATTCGTTTTTGCTTTTGTTTTATTTTTCGTCGTTTTTTCAAATTGTAACAACAACTCATTCAAATAGCTTTGAATACTTTTTAATTTATCTTCTGAATCAATCATTAACAATTTTTTACTATCTAATTCCGCATTAATGCCTGTTTTTATCATATTGATTTCTATTTTATCATTGTCTTTACATTCCTGAATATCAAAATGATCATGTAAAAATAGTTTTACTTCATTTACAAGTTCTAACAAATTATTTTGATACAAACATTTCTCTTTTAAATAATTGATAATTGGTAAAGTATTTTGTAATAATAATTCATGAATCATAATCACGTGATTTAAGGTAATATCTATTTTATATAAATTATTTGGTGTTATTTTCTTAATAATCATTTGACGATGTATTTTAGTTATATCTGAAATATAAATCAAGTGGTTTTTAATGGAATCGTAATAATGGATATTTTGTAGACAATATTCAATGATTTGATATTCTTTTGTTAGAACCATTACATTACAAGTCGGATTCAAAAATAAATTATTAAATTTCCTTTTTCCCATAGGAGTAATACATTGATTCAAAAAAGAAACCACCGATGAATATTTACCTTGGTAAATTCCATCATTAATAATATTTAATTGTTTTAATGAATGATTTGCTAATAGTAACCGTTCTCCAATATTTTCAAAAACGGGTTCTTGTAATTTATGAATCAAATAAGGATTGTGTTGATAAATAAAATCTAACAAATAACAAAACGATTGCGTAGCAATACAATTTTCATAAAAAGGATGCATAAATACATTAAAATCATGAATTACAAAAAACTTTTCAAATATTTCTTTTTGATAATTTTGTTTTTCACAATGAAGGGCACGATTTATATTCACACTTACCGACGAAGAGGATGATTCTAACAAAGAAATATAATGAATTAGATTACTTTTGATACTTACGTATTGAACAATATTTTCCAAATCGATCTTGGATACATTGCCAATAATAATGGTTTCACTAGGATGATAAATAGAAATAAAACGTTCCAATTCATCAAAAGTGGTCGGGTTATTTATATAAATTTGATTAAATTCCATGAGGATCGATTTTCCCGTATAAATATCAATGCAAGAAACACCCACATAAACCCTTTTTTTCCCATTTTCTTTTTTAAATATTTTATGTTTCGAATCACTCATTTGAATCCAAATACAGCAACTATTATTTGTAATCACTTCGCTATCGCATGAAAAATAAGTTCCTGGAGAAAATATCCCTGCTAGACTACGCGTTGTATTTGCACATTGTTCATCTTGGACAAAAACAACACATGTAAATCCAGCATCTTGTAATTTTTTTACGTATTTTTCTAGAAATAATTCTTTAAATCCAGCCATAACGACACCATTATTTCCTACACATACTTTTTTATCTACTACATTTAAGTCACATATTTTTGAAAATTTTTCAATTGCACTTCTATAAATTGTTTGATCTAGTTCTTTTTTTAATCCATAAACCTCAAAAAAAGCACCTACTTGCATTAAAACAATCGTTTTTTTACCATATTCTTCTATGTATTTATCTGTTTTTTCAAAATAATCTTTAATTAATGCCATGAATTAATAACTTGTTATTACCTTTCATTATATAAAGCAAAGTCTTTATTTCATTTTTATGCAAAAAACAAATCATCTTCTGTTAGACCAACCGCCAAATTAATAATTTTTTTTTTTAGATAAGCAAAATAAGGGGTAGGTAAAATATTTAATTGATAATATAAAAATTTAAAAAAATTTAAAAGCCAAATAAAATGAAATGGTAAATCAATTTTACTATTATGTTCCTCTAAAATAGATTTCTTATACTTTTCATTATAAATTGAAAATTCTGCTTTTACATCGTCATTTTTATATTTAACCTTATAACCCATGGCTAATTCATTATTCGGTTTACGAAGTTTCCATAAAATTTTTTTAAATGACTTTTTTTCAATATGTAAATAATGTTGTAATTTGGCCATGGTGCTAGATTCATTATCTGTAAAAATGTCAACATCAATATCGCTCTTTCCAGGCATATAATCTGGACGTTGAATACTACCATAATAATATAATTTTGTTTCTAAATAGTCACTTAACCCATCAAAAATTTTCTTTTGTTCCTTGGTTAATTTATTTCTAGTAGTTTCCATGTCTACTATAAAAGAAGATAAAAATTATTCATTGTCATGTTGCATAAAATTGTGTAATAATGTTTCTTTATTGGTATTTGTGATTTCACCTGCTAATTTAGAGCATTCATACGTTTTTCTTAATACATCCATAGGAGCCGTGCTACCTACTTTTAAAATCCCGCGTGATTTTAAATACTTTTTAACTTCTGTATTGGATGTTCTTTTTAGTTCTTTTTGGGCGTTTAACACCTTTTTACGTGTATTTTTATCTTTTATTAACACGCCTACTTTTCGATAAATATTCGACTTTCCAAGCGTATATTTTTTTCGAATGGTTTTTTTAATTAATTTTTTGGAAGGTGGTTCACTGACCGCGAGAATCATTGGTTTAACATTTGCATTTGCATTTGCATTTGCATTTGTATTTGTATTTACATTTCTTTCTATAACACTTGGTGTCTCTATAATTTGATCTTGTATTTTGTTCACAGGAATACTGTTATGACTAGGATTTATGAATTGCAGTGGTTGATTAGATTCTATTTTTTTTAATTTATCTTTGATCATATGTAACCGTTCTTCTCTAGACAGGCTTGTGGGTCTAGATTCTTCTAAAATAGGTTCGTTGATATTTTTTCTAGTTTGGTTTTGCCATGTCCGAAAAGTTGGTTTGTTTCCACCTCGTAAACACCCATGAGGTATGACATTGTCGATGGAGTAATTTAATTTGATCGGACCTTCTAAAGAAGGATTTGACCATGTTTCTTGTAATTCAGGAGGTAAATCTAATTCTACATGTGGCATAGGATAAGATGGAGAAGAGTAATTTTTTAAGGTATGTTGTCTTTTTTGTTCAATTGATTTTTCATATTTTAATTTGTCCATGTCTTTTTTATGTTTTTGAGATAATTCTGACAGATATCCCAAGGCACCATAAAATTCGTCACTATATTCATCTTTTGTTTCTAAATTCTCTGCTTGCTTTTCTTTAATTTCATTATTTTTATGTTGTTTGATTCTAGACAATAACTTATTTTTAAGATGATTTGGCGAAATAATTTGAATAGGAGTGTCTCGTTTTTCTCTATTTTTTTTGGTTTTGTTGGAAGGCATTCTAAATAATTCAGGATTAATTTGAATTGTTTTTTTTATGTTTGACATGTATAACTTGTAATCTAAGAATAATATTATTTTTATAAAGGGACGAAAAAAGAAAAGAATTAATGTATTTTATAAACAATTTAAAAATAAATTGATATGAAATAATAACTGTTATTTATGCAAAACATAAATATGTCAGGAGAAAAATCCACGATTAATATGAAAGAATCCACGATTAATATGAAAGAAGATTCTTACATTGAAACACCATGGACCATTATTGATTCTTATTTTAAAGATAAGCATTTAGAACGTCTTGTGAGACATCAGTTGGAATCGTATAATAATTTTGTAGGAAATCAAATTTTTAAAACAATTGAAATGTTCAACCCTGTAAGCATTAAATCTGAAAACGATTATGATCCAGTGTCTGAAAAATATAGTTTGGAAATAGTGATAACCTTTGAAAATTTCCACATTTATCGACCCCAGATTCATGAAAACAATGGTGCAACGAAGTTAATGTTTCCTCAAGAAGCTAGACTACGTAATTTTACTTATGCTTCTTCTATGACAATTGATATTAATGTTAAATATATTGTTCGAACTGGAGAAGGTTTATTAAATACAAATACATTTCTAAAAAATTTACAAAAAATTCACATTGGAAAATTACCCATTATGTTAAAATCAAACATATGTGTATTAAAACAACATAAATATGTGGAAAACACATTTACAGGTGAGTGTAAATTCGATGCAGGTGGATATTTTATTATCAATGGTTCTGAAAAGACTGTATTAGGTCAAGAAAGAGCTTCTGAAAATCGAATTTATTGTTTCAATATTTCAAAAAACAATACGAAATATTCTTGGTCAGCTGAAATTAATTCAGTTCCTGACTTTAAATGCATTTCACCAAAAAAAACGATTATTACATTGAGTTCAAAAAATAACGGTTTTGGGTATCCAATGTTTGTTCAAATTCCTAGAATCAAACAACCAGTTTCTTTGTTTATCTTATTTCGAGCATTGGGTATTCTTTCAGATAAAGAAATTTGTGAATATATTTTATTAAATTTAGAAAGCAAACAACATCAAATTATGTTGGAAAGTTTACAAGCTTCTATTATTGAATCAAATAAATATCTTTCTAAAGAAGATGCCATTCGTCATATTACAAGTTATGCTATTTATACACCGATTAATATGGATAAAGAAACGGGAGCACGTAAGAAGCTAGAATTCACATTGGATATTTTAAATAATGATTTGTTCCCTCATTGCCAAACACCTGCTCAAAAAATAGTGTTTTTAGGCTACATGACAAATCGTTTATTACAAGCGAATTTTGAATGGATCAAAGCTGATGATCGTGATTCTTATTTAAATAAAAGAATTGATTTAACAGGTCCTTCTTTGAATAATTTATTTCGTAATTATTTCAATAAATTAGTCAAAGACATGGAAAAACAAGTGATTAAAGAAATCAATACAGGTAGTTGGCGTTCCACGGAAGATTATGCCAATATTATTAATTTAACCAATATTTATAAAATTATCAAATCCACGACCATTGAAAATGGGTTTAAACGTGCATTAGCCACTGGTGATTTTGGCATTAAACATGTGAATAGTAATAAAGTCGGAGTGGCTCAGGTTTTAAATCGTTTGACTTACGTTTCAAGTTTAAGTCATTTGCGCAGAATTTCTACACCCACAGATAAAAGTGGTAAATTAATTCCACCGCGCAAACTGCATAACACGTCATTCGGTTTCTTATGCCCTGCGGAAACGCCAGAGGGCCAGTCAGTTGGTATTGTGAAAAATTTAAGTTATATGAGTCACGTAACAATCCATGCAAATAGTTTGGCACTTTATGAATATGTAGAACCTTATATAAAAAAAATAGATCATTTGACACCAATTGAAATGTTTGATAAAGTAAAAGTATTTATTAATGGCACATGGGTTGGAATTACCAACGAACCAGTAGAATTATATGGAAATTTAAAAGATAAAAAATGCAAAGGGATTATTAATATTTATGCATCCATTATTTTTGATTGTAAACTTCAAGAAATACGCATTTGTAACGATAGCGGACGTTTAACACGACCACTATTACGTGTGAAAAATAATAATATATTATTAACAAATACCATTATTAATCAATTAACCAATAACGAACTCACTTGGGATGATTTATTTACCGATTGTAAAATCGAAGAAGCGGTCTTGGAATATATTGATCCAGAAGAACAAAGTTTTAGTATGATTGCTACAAAACCAGATGATATTCTCAATAACGATGTTTATAAATATACGCATTGTGAAATACATCCTAGCACCATCTTTGGTGTTATTGCATCTTGTATTCCGTTTCCTGATCATAATCAGTCTCCTAGAAATACGTATCAATCAGCGATGGGAAAACAAGCGATGGGTGTGTATGCAACAAACTACAATGAACGTATGGATAAGACAGCATATGTTCTCAATTATCCAACACGACCTCTTGTAGATACACGTATTATGAATATGATTAAGTTAAATGAAATACCATCTGGGTGTAATATTAATGTCGCCATCATGACACATACAGGATACAATCAAGAAGATTCCTTACTTGTCAATAAAGGATCAATTGAACGCGGATTATTTCAAGCCACCATTTATCATACTGAAAAAGATGAAGATAAACAAAAAATCAATGGGGACGAAGAAATTCGTTGTAAACCAGATGCATCGAAAACGAAAGGAATGAAATTCGGGAATTATAACAAGGTAAATAGTAAAGGACTAATTCCTGAAAATACGTTGGTCGAAAATCGAGATATTATCATTTCCAAAGTAACACCGATTAAAGAAAATCGTAATGATCATACCAAAGTGATTAAATATGAAGACCAAAGTAAGATTTATCGAACCGTGGAAGAGGTCTATATTGATAAAAATTATATTGACCGCAATGGTGATGGATATACTTTTGCCAAAGTGCGATTACGCGCAGTCAGACGTCCTGTCATTGGGGATAAATTTTCGTCAAGACACGGGCAAAAAGGAACCGTTGGTAATATTATCCCCGAAGAAGACATGCCTTTCACAAAAAACGGTGTAAGACCAGATATTATCATTAATCCGCACGCGATTCCATCTCGTATGACCATTGGACAACTGAAAGAAACCCTTTTAGGTAAAGTGCTTGTGGAACTAGGATTATTTGGAGACGGAACCAGCTTTGGCGATCTAGATGTCAAAACAATTTCTAGAAAATTGCTTGAATTAGGATATGAAGCAAGTGGAAATGAACTCATGTATAATGGTCTTACTGGCGAACAACTCGAATGTAATATTTTCATGGGTCCAGTGTTTTATCAAAGGTTGAAACATATGGTAAACGACAAACAACATAGTCGTTCGATTGGACCGATGGTGAACTTGACACGACAGCCTGCGGAAGGAAGAAGTCGTGATGGTGGATTACGATTTGGTGAAATGGAAAGAGATGGTATGATTTCTCATGGTGCATCACGGTTTACAAAAGGACGTATGTATGATGCATCAGATAAATATCAAGTATATGTATGTAAAAATTGTGGTTTAGTCGCATCTTATAATGATCAACTTCATATTCATCATTGTAAAACATGTGATAATCGAGTCGACTTTGCTTATGTAGAAATACCTTATGCATGTAAATTATTATTTCAAGAATTAATTACTATGAATGTAGTGCCTCGTATTATGACAACTGCTTAAAAAAATAAATAAACGAAACAATTATAAAGTAGAATTTATTTTATCGATTTCATCTTTGTATTTTTGAAATAAAAGTAAATCTTTTTCTTCCATATTATTTATATTTGTTTTCGGTGTTATAAATTTGATAGGGAAATATTGTAAGGATGGATTTTTTAAAAAAGTTTGTAGTTTTTCTAAAATAGAACCTTCAAACAGTTCATTTGATTTAATAATTAATACATTTTTATCTTTTTTTTCGGTCCAACTATTGTATTGCTTAATCATGAGACTTAATAGATTTTCATCAGAAAGTTCTACATTATAATTATTAGATAATTTTTGTTGATTTACATCATACCATCCAGTTCCTCTATTTTTTACCGACAAATAACTTTTTATAATATTATCATAAATATAAATAATAGGTATATCTAAATTAATATATTCAGGGCAATGACATAAAATAGATGCCCATGTGCGAGTATGAATCAGATATCCGTTTTTTTCTAAAGTATTCACCAATAAACCACTACATGAGCCTCCATATGAAATAACGCACAATTGTATTTTTTCTTCTTTTACAATATTATTAATATTTGCAAAATCACAAATACTCATTAATTATAATATATATATAATAGATAATAACTTTATTAATTTTATATAATTATAAAGTAGATAAAGAACAAATATAAAATAATAAAATAAATAATGATTTACTTGTATTATAAACCGTTTTTCGTATTATTTGTTTATCATAATTCATTTTTTTTATGTTATACAAGTTTTGATAGAAAGGAAGAAAAATAACAAATAATAAAGACGCTCGAAATGGATCGTATAAATAATAAAAGGACAACACATTGGAAATAGTATTATATGTTAGAATAATGTGAGCAAAAACCCAAGAAAAATCATTTCCAAAGACAACTGGAACAGTTGAAATTTTATTTTGTTTATCCCCTTCCAAATCATACATATCTAACAAAAGTTCATTATACCAAGAAGCCAAAAATAATATAGACATTGTGATTGCTAAGAGACCAAAGTTTTTGTGACTTGATAACATAATATTTGGTGTCATGGATGAAAAAAACAATGAAAAGGATATTAGAGATGCACAACTAATATTTTTAATAAATGTTATTTTTTTGAAAACAGGACTATACAAAAAGATAAATAAGATGATCGAATGGATGATACCTTGATTCAAAGAGGATAAAAAATGAATGTTCAAATATTCGGTTATACTTATTAATGCGCCAGTAAAAAGAATCGCTTCTGTTTTTGTTAGATCTCCGTTAATTAAAGGTCTTTCATGATGATTTATTTTATCAATTTTCATATCATAAATATCATTGATTACCATACTTGAAGACATGATAAGATTCGTGATCAGTGAAGTGATCCAAAACTTTTTAGATGTTAATAGACTAGTCGATGGTTGGATGATCCAAGAACCACAAAAACTTAATAAAAAGGTAGGAAAGATATTGATCGGTCTTGTTAGTTTCCATAAAGAATTACATTTTTTGGTTATTATTATTCTTTTTTCTTTTTCCTTTTCCTTATATTCGTCTTCCTTTTTATTAACAAAAAGGATTAATAAATGATTTTTTACAAGAAGAGAGTTTCGACAAACTATTTTATGAATTGGTGATCGAAATGATTTGGTGTTATAAAAAAGACATGAAGAAGAGATAAAACAAAATAATAAAATATTCATTGTATTCTATTATATTGTTTTGTTAGATTGTTTTGTATAATTCAACACAATGTTCAATGGAAGGATATTCATAAGATTGTAGCATGTCTTTCAAATGAAGAATGCATTCTTCATCTTTAAAAACATGATCAAATAATATCATCTTTTTTAATTCGTTTTCTGGTGCTTGTCGTTTCATTTGTTTGAAATCTTGCAATAAAATAATAGAAGCTAATTGTTCCATCAAATTTTTACCAAAAGAAGATTGATAATAGTTATGTGCAATGGTAACATACCATCGTGTTTTATCCTTGGTTAAAGGAAGTAAGTTGACACCAATGATTAAATTGTTTTTGCTAAAACTTACTTTGGACCAAGAAAAAGTCGGGTAAATATACATATGAAAATTATTCGTTTCATTGATGTTTTTATTGAGGAGTGCGATCGTCGGATTAGATGCATAATCAAATGATAAGCCAATACGATTTTTATCAAAAACATAATTTTTAATATTTTTAGGAGGTTGACTATTTCCGAATCCCAAAGAAGAACCGTGCACAAATTCAGGATGACGTAAATCCATTGTATTATAAGCACTATCGGTCAACGATCCTGGCATATCGATTTGTAAAAATGATTTTTCATATTTTTTATTATTGAAAAAGGGAAGATGAAAAGGTTTTTTTAACAACGGATTGTGCGCCCAAAAAAGTTTGCCTTCATGTTCCAAGACTTCACCAAATTGATCGTTTGCCGTCATTTCTAACCCGTGATAAGGACATTTTAAACATCCATTCATCAAAACTTTACCTTCATCTAATTTTGATCCCATATGTTTGCAAATATTAAGGGTGCTCAAAATTTCATTCTTTTTTCGATCTTTCCAAATGACTAAAGGTAGTTCTCCAATATTTATTTTATAGGGTTTCGAAAAATCAATATTATTGGTAATGCCAATACATTGCCAATGACGAAAGAAATCTAAATAACTTTGAATATGGATAAAGAAAGTGGAAAAACTGATTAGAAATAATAAAAAAAGGTTTTTCATATATATATATATATAAAATGGCGAAGGGAAAAAATAATATAATTAATCGTATAAAATAATATAAAAATTAGTTAACAATAATGTTATACATGTATTTTTTACGGATAGCAACCCTACTTTCATGTTTATCCCTAGGACAAACTCTTTTTTCAGATATTACTAATATCCAAAAATACAAAAGTTTTTTCCCGAAGGAAACGATCAATCAATTGTTTGAAGAAATTGATACAAACAAAATTACGAAAATTTTCATTGACAAAGATTATAAACAACTGATCTCTAGCATAGATGCATTGGATCCCGATACTTTACCAAGTTATCATTTAGTTAAAGTCGATCCCATTGTTGTCCCACAAATTGTGAGCAAAGCCGTCGAACATCATATTGATACCAGTTTCATTGATTTTGTGGGACAATCTATCTTTACAGATCTACAAAATGTATTTGGATTTGGACTGCAATCATTAAATTATGTGATTCCTTTATTCGTTTTAGTTACGATTTTAAGATCTTTTTTTTCAGGTCCTCAACCAATGGGTGGACCTATGAATATGAATCAACGAGGACCTCAAGGTGGAGGTGGAGGATTCTTTTCAAGAATGAATAATAACAATAACAACAATATGATTCAACCCAATGTTTCTCTTTCGAGTTGGGCGGGAAGTCCGGAAGTCTTGGAAGAATGTAAAGAAGTTGTTTCTTATTTAGAGAACAAAGACAAATTTAAACTATTGGGAGCAGAAATGCCCAAAGGTATTTTACTCGAAGGACCACCAGGAACAGGGAAAACGTTATTAGCAAAAGGAATTGCCACGGAAACCAATGCGTCTTTCATCTCAATTTCCGCGTCTGAATTTGTTGAAATGTTTGTTGGGATCGGAGCAGCTCGTGTAAGAGATCTTTTTACCAATGCTCGTAACAATCGTCCTTGTGTGATTTTCATTGATGAAATTGACGCTGTAGGCCGTCAAAGAGGAACGGGAATTAATATGGCAAATGATGAACGGGAACAAACGTTGAATCAAATTTTGTATGAAATGGATGGTTTCAATAATAATGATGGTATTTTAGTCTTAGCTGCGACGAATCGTAAAGATGTTTTAGATCAAGCATTGCTAAGACCAGGTCGTTTTGATCGTATTATTCGTGTTCCTTTGCCAGATAAATTTTCAAGAGAAAAAATCTTGGATTTTTATTTTAACAGTCGTCCTATAGAAAAAAACATTGACATAAATGCATTGGCAGAAATTACAAGTGGTTTTTCAGGTGCGCAATTGAAAAATCTTATCAATGAAGCTGCCATTATGTCAGCAAAAAAAGGAGCCGAAGTAATTTTAGAAGTTGATTTATTCAATGCATTTGAAAAATTAATTGTAGGTCTGGTGAAAAACAACAATGACGTATCCTACGAAACAAAAACAAGAGTTGCGATTCATGAGTCAGGACATGCATTTTTAGCTCTTATTTACCAAAAATATTTTGAATTGCAAAAGATTTCAATTAAAGCAACTTATAATGGCGCAGGAGGTTATACCATATTTACGGAGAAACCAGAAATCAAAGAAGGAGGTCTTTATACGAAAGATATTTTGAAAAAACGACTCATTGTTACCATGGGAGGAAAAGCAGCGGAAAATATTTTTTATGGTGAAGATTTTGTTTCCGTGGGCGCAGTCCAAGATTTACAACAAGCGAATAAATTAGCGCAACAAATGATTGGTAATTATGGAATGGGAAAAGAGTTGGAAGTATTTTTCAATGAAAATGTGAATGATGATAATAATCCATTTTTGGGACGTAGTCTTTCAATGGGATCCAAATATTCAGATAGTAGAAAATTCACGATGGATAATGAAACGTTATCATTGGTAGTCGAAGCTTACACAGAAGCGAAGGTCATATTGACAACTTATAAAGAGTTGGTTGAAGAAATGACGGATTTGCTAAAGAATAAAACGGTGTTAAGTCCAAAAGATCTAACAGCAATTACAGATAAAATGATATTTGAAAATTAAATTACGATTTACACTTTACGCATAGTATTCACAATCCAGGTAACGGTTCCAAAAAGGATACCTCCCCATAATGTATCCATAAATACCGTTAACCAAGACCAGTTTTTAAATAATGCTAAATTGGTAGTCTCATAAACACCATAAACAACAATACCAAATAAAAACGCATCGATTGGTTTACGTTTTGGTTTAATAATAAAGTAATTTAATCCGACTACTAAAAAGGTATAACAAAGAAGAATCGCTGCAAAATTCGGTTGAAGAGGAGATCCTTGGACCTTTTGTATTTGATTCATAAAATATCCCTTAATAAAATTCAAATAAATACTATCAATGATAATAAAAAGAACAGCGGCTACCAAAAAATAAAAATTAAACATTGTATATAAATTATAATAATATTTTTATTATCATTTATTATAATAGATGCCAAATATAGCAATATCTTTAGGAAATGTTTGTCATACTGCACAATGGGGTGTAGAAAATGGTTTAAGAACAACGAAACAAAATGGTTATAAAACATGTCCTTTTGATTTAATGGTTTCCAATTATAATGGAATTATTCAATGTATTGCAGATGATTTTAAATATTTTTGTGACCCTACTTATTTAGTTGTTAATGGAGCGGGTATTTTTAATGTAAAATATAATTTTGGTTTTAACCATGAAAGTCCGGGTCATGCCGATTTATATTTACATGAAAATTGGCCAGAAGGAACAAATCACTTTATTAATAATAATTTCAAGCATTTTATTGAAAGATATAATAATAGAATTCAATCCTTTATACAATATTTAAGTGATCCAAATAATTATATTGTTTTTATGATCCAATTTGCAAGTGAAGCAAATCCAAATAATGGTTTTGCTAAATTAAGGGAAGTGTTAGCCTTAAAATACCCAAATTTAAAATATACCATTTGTCTTATCCCTTCTTAATTTTATTTTATATACAATTATATATAATATGTCTAATAGTATCGGAATAGGTTTTGCTCCCACGGCTGGTGGAAGTTCTGGATATACAACTGGAAGTCTAGGTGATTTATTCGGGTTTATTAAAGGAATTGGTTATGATGTTCCAATTATTTTTAAAGGCAAAAAATCAGGTGTTTCTCTAGGAGGCGGCATTACTGGTCGCATGCCGCAATCGGTTTATACAAATGACCATGACAATGACTTCGCACAAACACGTTTTACCTTAAGAGAAGCTTGGAATACGACTAAATATAGTGGACAAAATGGTTTAGGTAATCAACGTATTATTACTCCATTTCGAGCAGTCAATAACGCAGGCGATGTATTAAGTAGAAAAAATTATAGTTGTGGAGGTTCATGTCAAACGTTTCAAAGTCGTCCGAATTTAAAAGGATTAAGACAACGATTTGGAGCCATTCAAAATATATGTGATGAAACCTTAGTTCCTCCTTCCGCATGTAATGTAAAATATGTTTATGATGGTTCTGATTATACAACTTACTTAAGACAACGTGCGATTAATAAAAATTATAATGATCGTTCTTTTGGAGGCGATGATTCGTCTACTTCCCAATCGGCAATTCGTGCCATTAAGAGATATTAATTATTATATAAGTGTAATTAAATAATATATTATTTAAATAATATATTATAATATTAAACATGTCAACCCCTTATGGAATTAGCACATCGATTGGTTCAATGAGTTATGATAATTATGTAAATGCGCCAATTACTGGTCCATTAAGCACAAATCAATATCCATGTGCCATGCCATATCATAGTTACGGAACACTAACAGGAATTCGCCCCACACCACCTCAATTTTTTCCTTCACAAGCTCCTCCTTATGCCGAAGAAAATTCGAATGCTCGTCACCAATATTTAAGAACCGCAGTTAGTCTTCCAGCACTTACACGTCAAACTTTATTAGCTAAATTTTCTCGTCCCACGTCATCGTATTCTTTTTCTACTGGAAAATTCACTGCAGTATCCACCCATATGAATTACATTGTTCCACCTCCATCTTCGATGCATACAAGTGTATTGAAAAGTATTGCAGTAGGAAAAACCGCTTATAAAGTAGGACTACCGATCGAAGCGCCTACTTCTACCAAATGTTATTATCCTAGTGGCACACGAACTTCTTTACGAAGAGCTCGATCAGGAGGATGCGTAGCACCTAAGAAAAAAGGTGCCATTGAAAATTATAGTTTACGAGATGGGCAAATATGTGCATGGGGTGCACTTCCAAGACAAAATTATTAGTTTTTTTAAACAAAAATAAAAAATAAAATAAAATAGAAAAAATATATAGAATAATAGTAATAATAATGAATATTTATTTAGTCGAATTTTTTGGAACCTTATTCTTTGCTTTTGTTGTTTTTACTACTGATAATTATTTAGCGATTGCAGCAGCCTTGGCAGTTGCTATTCTCATTGGTTCATCAATCAATGGTAATGTTTGTGTATATAATCCTGCAATTACCATTGCTCAGTTTTATCACGGTGTCATACCTGAAAAAGATGTAATGCCCTATATTTTAGCAGAATTCGCAGGTGCTTTATTAGCATTAGAGTTATCAAAATATGTTAAGAACACGAATATGTAATGTAATTTTATTTTGTATATTATAATTTCTTTGATTATAATATAAAATGGCTAAAGCAAGAACCTATAAAAGAAAAATGAATGGAGGATTTTATAATAGTACTAATACAACAACTCCTAATTCAAATACTACAACAACTCCAACTCCAAATGCGAATACAAATGGTATTATGGGGTTTTTCAATGATGCATGGAAAAAAACCAAAGAAACGAGTCAAAACATGATTTCAAGTATGAATAAACCAACCACCACTACATCTTCGTCAAATATGCAACCTAGTTATCCAACTACTACAGGTGGTAAGCAAAGTCAAAGAAAAAGAGGAGGATATTATACACCTCGTCCTTTTACAGGTGCACCCGTGAGTCATATTAAAATGGCGCGTCCTACTTATTGGATGACTGGCGGTAAAACACGTCGTCTTAAAAAAAGAAAAACGAGAACATCGAGAAGATCTAAAAAATAATTTTTACCTATTTTTTATTTTCTATTTTTTCATTTTACCCTTTAACATCATACAATACAATAGATATATTCCAAGGATTCCTAGACTTGCAAAATAGGCATGAACTAGAAGGTCATCTGGAGTTTTAAAAACCGAATAGATTTGTTTATCAGAATCCATGTTCGAAAATGCTAGCTGGCATTTTTTTCCATTAATTGGATTTTTTTTATTGGAAAAAACACATGGATCCATATTTTGCAAATCGATGGTAGTTACATAATGTGTTTCCGTAGATTTATTATTATTAGTATCAATGGTTTCCATGGTTATTTGTTGACAATCTTGTTTACCACCTGCCAAAAAGGCTTGTAAAATAGTAAACGGATTTAAAACACTTAAATCACTCATTGCGCCAGGTATTAATCCTCTGAAATCTGAAAAATCAACATCCATTCCAGATGAAATAAATGGAATGTTTCCCATAGGAACATTATTAATATAAATGTATCGATCAACATCTTGACCGTTCGAAGTATCAACACATTTTGCACCAGTTTTCAAAAAAAATTTATTTCCTAAAGGCTGACCTGTAGCAGAAGCTTTACTTTTACCAGTTACTAATAATTCTACGTAACTAATTAATCCATCAATATCTTTTCCCAAAGCACTTAAACTTCCTGCATCGGACATACCAATTTGGTCTGGCATACGAATATAGTCAGAATATGGATAATCTGGACCTAACAACTTCTCTTCGACTGCTTTTGCATCTGTTAATACTTCTTCAAATAAATTAGACATTTTATATTTAATTTATGTAAAGATAAATATAAAAAAGATAAACATCATTAAGCACTCATATCTGTTCCAGTAACTGTGATAGGAGTATCTCCCACCATTTGAGTTGCCAAATCAGCTTGCTCTTGAACTAAACCAGTAATTTGATCATTCATTCCAGATACTTCTTCTTCTAAAGTTGTAACACGAGTTGTTAAATCGCTTATTTTTTTATTTACATCTGTTTCTTCGGTGCTAGTTGCTGTTGTTGTATCACTTGACTCCATTCCTTCCACTGTTTTTTTCGAAATTATTGGATAACCAATTAAAAATATGAAAACGAAAATTAAGATTGCTACCAACCACATATATATTTATTATATATATTTTAAAAATTATTTATTTTCTTTTTATAATGTAAATGTCTTCTGCATTTTATCCTCTAGGAATGAATAGTTATAATAATCGAACACCTCAAGGCGGTTATCAAACTTGGAAAGGAAGAGGTGTCTATAGTAATCCTGTTGGTATAACTAGTGGAAATTTAAGACCTTTAACAAATAAAGATCCTGCAAATGATGCAGTTTATAAATTTGGATTACCTCGTCCTTTAAAACAATATCGTCGTGGAATTTCGGTTCCTGTTCCAGTTCAAATTCCAGATCCAAATAATCCAGGTGAAATAATAGAATCTTACTACTATTCCAATCGAGAAGTAAAGTCGTCGGTGCAAGATAAAATGGTGTTTCAAATGTTAGATACTCCTGGTGGATATAGTGTTAAAAATAATCAATTAAGAAACAATTCCATTGATAATAATTTAAATGAAGATTGTAAAACATGTAATGGTGTAGCCATTGTTTCGAGTTGGTATCCAATTAATAATTTAAGTGAAAAACCACAACCCAATGTAACCAATCCATTATTATGTTGTAATCAACAAAGAAAAGCAAGACGACGTGTATTACCACCCAATACCCTTTTAAAGAAAAATTATTATACTACTACTGGACAATATTTATATAACCGTTGTCAAACATTTGAACAACGTTCATTCAATTTTGTCAATGGCACGAATGATCCAAATGTTGATCCTTTGATAACTTCACAATCGAAACCAGGAGCACCATTATCTTATTTAAATACATATGTAGCTAATTGTAATCCTAATTTTGAAATCACACAAACGGTCTATATAACAGTGATTAATAACATTGCTATTATTTTATTACGTGATGGCATCATTGATGAAGAAAAATATAAAGAAATTATTCTTACTAATAGTGGTAATGTTACAGATTTTATAAATTTACTGTATAATTTACCAGTATTGAAAAAAGATCAAGCATTAACAATTGCATATTCCATTTTATATGATCCAAATAACGGACCGCTTATTCAAGGTCCTAGTAATCCAAAAGGTTGTGCGCAAGTATACTACAAACCAAACAATCCAACCTACGCAAAACAAGGGGCAGTTTCAAGTAGCACAAGAAATTTATATTTAAATGTAACTACAATTGAAAAGAATGCGGCATCCATTCGGAATACAAATATTAATGCAAATGTTGTTGGGCTTATTACAAATGGAGAAATACCATTTACAAGCTCCATATATAAAAACAAAGCACCAACATGCAATCCTGGTTTGTTCATCAAAAATGGGAATCCAAAAACTTGTTTCAGAAATACAAACGATACATCAAAACCAAATAATGTTGCTACTTTTAATAGTAACGCAAATCAATTATCAGATATGACGTCAGTTGTTAATGTTAGTCAAAGTGATATTTATGGTGTATAAATATAAAATGAAAATTAGTCTCGTATAAATAAATAATAAAAAGTATATAAAAAATAGACTTTTTATTATTATATATCATAAAATGGAACATACAAAAGAACAACTAATTGCAAATATTAAAGAATGGATTAAAATAGATAGTGAAGTTGCACAACTAAAAGGAGAAATCAAAGAAAAAAATAATAAAAAGAAAACACTTACCAATGATTTAATTTTAACCATGAAAAATAATTCCATTGATTGTTTTGATATTAATGGTGGTTCTTTAATTTATAAAAAAAGTGTCGTTAAAAAACCACTGAATGCAAAATCATTAATAACGATTTTACAAAATTATTATAAAAATGATCAAACAACTGCTGAAAATTTAACTCAACATATTTTAGATAATCGTGAACAAAAAATAAAAGAATCGATTTTACGTAAAATCGAAAAATAATATATTATTACAATTATATTTCTTCTTCATATTCCATTGGTTCATCAGGATATTCATCATCGTCACTGGAATTATTCTCTTTAGTATTTTTAATATTCAAAAAAATATTTGTTTTATCTGTAAATTTATTATGAGGAATTTTATATTTTTCACACCAATGAATGCATTTTTGTATATGACTACGTTTGATCATTTCCACCTTATCTTCCTTATTTTTATTTTTAATAAGATTGATCAATAAAGACAGCGATTCTAATTGATGTTGACCAAGAACAATATTTGATTCTTCTATTTTATTAATAAAATAATATGGAATTGAATTTTTTAATAAAGAATATATTGTTTTTTCTTTTTCTTGTTTTAAATGAATGATTATTTCATTTAAATGATCTTGCATTTCTTGTAATGAAATATTATTTGGACTAAAATTTTTACAAACAATATATCTTTCTCCCAACATAATATTACATACACTAGGTTTGAATATATATACTTTTTCAAATACATTTGATAATAGATAAATAATATCAACAATTATTTTATAAAAAATATAGTCAATCTTAAAAATAGTTGTTCCTTCGATCATTTGATATTTTACTACATAATATAAAGCATTAATCATATTTTCACTATATTTTTTTAAATCATTATATTCTTCTTTATGAAATTCAAAAAATATAAAATCAAACTGTTTATCCTGGAATAAATCTTCCTTTAAAAAATGAAAATCACTGTATTCGAATTCATCTGCTTTATCTTCTCTCACTACATTTATGAAAAAAATAGAAGAACTATAATTGTGAGTTGCATGCAGTGTAGAAATTTTATTTTTATGAATAAATAAATCATTTAAATTCAATGTATGGAAAATTTCGATTAATTCATAAAATACATTCGATTCAGGTTTTACTTTACTCACAGAAAATGTATATGGTGTTACATTGGAAAAAATATATTCATATGTATTTACAACATTTTGAAATTTGGATAAGATTGACGAGTCAATGTATTTAAGTTGTCCTTCTATGTTATTTACAAAATGTTTCAAACTATGTGAAGTAAACGTTTCAACATTTGTTTCGAAAAAAAAGTTATTAAACTGTAAACTTATGTTATTTTTTGGTAATAGATAATAATTCATTTAAATAATGATTAATTATATATTTACAAAAATGTTTATATCTTTTCTATAATTAATCAATAATTTCAAATTCAACCATCTTCTTTTTACTTTTTTTAGGTGCTTTCTTTTTTTCTTCTTTTTCTACTGCTTTTTGTTCTGGTTCTTGGGTGGGTGACTCTTGCAAAACAATTTGTTTATTTAATTTTTTTGCCTTTTTTACCTGTTCTTTGTTCCCTAATTTTACATCTTTTTGCGCTTGAATCGTTTCCTTTTTTTCGAATTCCAATTCATCTGGAATATAGGAAATGAATTGATTCGCTATTTTTTCCGCATTGACGGTCCGCAACTTTTTATAAATGAAATAACGATTCAGAAAGGATATATCTTTTTCATAAGAAGTCATTTGTAATGCATCTCCATAATCATTTTTTTTAGAAGGAAATTTTTTGACTTCGTTGGTTAATACATTATATAATTCCGAAAACATTCCGCTAGATCCAGGTAAATTCAATTGTTTAACTTCTTCCTGAGTGAGTAAGGCAAATCCATAATCTTCCATGAGACGATTCAAATAATCATAATTTACTAAATATTCAGAAATCGTTTTATTAATCGAATCTTGATAAACCGATATTTCATATCCAATACTTGTTTCATTATCTTCAAAGACATCTGATTCATAGTTTTTGATAACCTGCCAAACCTTTTTATCTTGTTCGTAAATTTCAATACTTTCTCCAGGTTTACTTTTTCGTAATTTATTAAATATCGTTTTTCCATCATAACTCGTGCCAATAAAGTAACCTCCTAATTTCGTGCATTCTGCAATATTTCTCAGAAAATTATGTAACGTTCTCACATTTTCAAACATATAATGAATTGCAAATTGACAAGATGATATATTGAATCCTTCTTCACCTTTTCCATATTGTCTTATTACTCCTTGACCTAGCTTTTCCTTTGATCCTTGTCCAAAGACTGCTTTGGTTATTTGAGCTGCCTTATCGTTTAACATTGCTTGTCCCGATCGAACATTTAAACTACTATTTCCATTGACAAATAAAGCATAAGGTATATTTTTGAATTCTTTTCGATAGTTTAAAAACCGTGCACATGCTCCATATAAACGATTTTCCAAGTTTTCTTTAAATAGATCAATGCCAAAAACAAAAGATAAATTCGCAGCAATCCATTTTGGTAAATCGCCTCCTTGTCCACAAGCATAATCAATAAGCGTGTCTCCGCGACGAGATACTTTTTCAATAAGTATTTTTTTCACAAATAAATTATGAAAATTACGCATGCCAGTTGTATCGCTTGAATTACTAATTCGATTATAATAAATATCATCATCCGCTAACTCATCTGGAATATTTTGACCAGTTGTAATCATAGATATTGTAATTGGGTTATGAATCGAGTTCCAGTTATCATTCGCTACTTTATAATCATTTCCATAATTTTTTAATCCTCTTCGATATTCACCTGTTTTATCATATCTTACACGTAAAGGCACCCAACGCCATAATCCCTTTCGATCCATGTCATATCGAAATTCCACAATCGTGTCATCTGAAAATACTTGTCTTTCTTCGGTAAACATTTGATAACTTCCATTATCGTCTTCTTCTAATAATATATTACATAACCCTGCCATAGGATCATAGGGGTTGGAAGGAAAGAATTGAACAGGTTTTCTAGTATCTCTGTCTCTGTCTTTATTATCTTTAAATTCTGGTAATTTATCATCCAATAGATCTTGGCATGGATTAATATATCCATGTCTTGCTTCATCGAAACCACATCTTAAAATAAGGGTTTTATATTGTGTAAATTGTGTTGCTATTTCCGTATTCAATCCATTTTCAAAAATAGGTGTTACTACATCATCTCCATTTGGAGATTTTTTTGTGCTTACTAAGAAATCTACCGTATTATATTCTGAAGGTTTCCATTTGAATGAATGTTCCCATGTTTTAATAGGTTTAAATTGATTTGCTTTATCACCACCAACACCGAATGAAGCTGGTGTAAATATTAATCCATCTGTATTATATTCATATAATCCTTCACTTACTCCTTGTAAAATGGTCTGACATGCCTCAAAGATTGATGTATTATTATTTGCAAAAGGATAAAACTTTTTTGTTTTTATAATCATGGGTGAAACATCATTTGTATTTTTTGTTGTAACTGGTAATACATTTATTTTAGATACTAAGGATGACAATAATGGAAGTCTATATTTATCTTTATTAGTTGCATCGAAAACAAATGATACAAATCCAAAAGATCGAACATCTAGACCTTGTATAAAATACAGATCAAATGCTGCATATAAATTAATATATTTTCCATTTTTATTATGTAATATTAATTCACCATCTAAAATCGAATTAAAAACCGTTTTTTCATCTGTTTTTGCTCCAGTAAACATAACACTCATACTCGAATTGATTAAATAGATTTTTCCTACATGGTTGATAAATAATAAATTACGTTGACCATCCGCTTTGTCTGTTACCACATAATTTTCACGAATATTTGGCACATTCATATTTGCATTTTTTGGTATAATATTTTTTATTTGCAGTGTTACCGATGACGGACCAATAAAATCACTTGGATAAATTCTTTTTTCAGGATTATATTGTTCTTTATGAATAAGTTTCATATATTCTTGTAACACCAAATCTTGTTCTTTATATGAAATTGGATAATTTGTTTTTTGAAGACCCGACAATACGTATGTTGTCATTTGTTCGATTCCTTTTTTTAGTTCATTCGCATTTTTATATAATAATCGTGCTTCATTATTTAATAATTCAATTTCAATTTCATAGGATTCTTGGTTTGTAAAAACATTTGACTCTAATGTATTATAACTCTTGACACGATTAGAACTTTTTACAATACTTAAATCTAATCGTAAAGGAATCCCTGGCTTTGTAAAAGAAACACGATTAATGTATCGAAATCCTTTTTTTGATTTCAACCAATTATCAAAAATATCTTTGGCAATTTTCGAATTCTTGGATATATTTTCTTCGGAAGAATAAGAAACACGAAAGTTAAAATCATCAAAGTCAGCAGATCGGATCATTTGGTCATTTATAAAAATACCTGATTTTTTTTGAATGCTTATATTATTATTGTAATTACGCATTAATAATTGAATATCATTGGTTTTACAATATTCTTGAATCGCAGTAAGTCCTACAATCTGAGTTCGAATATTGGATGATTTAAATTCTCCTGTTTTTATATCTAAAAATTCAGAATCTATTTTCAATGAGTATTCGCCTTTTGAATCCTTCGATGTAAAACCTAATGATTTCATCTTTTTAATCACATTATCATAATCTATTTTCGTTAAATGTTTAATCCCTTTGGTTCCAAACCGAACTTCAATTTCCGAAGATGAGTTATTTTCTTCTTTTTTTGTTAAAAAGGATTCACAAATAACTAACAATTGTTGTTGTGGATTTATATTATATTCTTTATTTTTTCGATTCATTTGTATTTTATAATATAAATAGATATATTTATATTCTTATTCAATTTTTTCTACTTTTTAAAAAAAGTAGAGCAAAAAAATAAGTTTTCTATTTTTGAGAAAAGTTGAGCAAAATATGACTTTTATTACTAGATAAAATATTGCATTAGTTTTTTGCTCTACTTTTTTCTAAAAAGTAGATACAATCAATTCATAAATCTCTTTTTTTCCTTGCTTTTTTTTGTCTCCTAAGGATGAGGATGATTCAAGCGGTATTCCTAGTCGGATCGCTATTTCTTTTAATTCATCCAATTTATAAGACGTCATCGTCTTCATTTTAAAATTTAAATTCGGCAATTTAAAATAATTTTCTTGATACTTTTCATTTTTGTCAAGACTTGATTTCAAATCAAGGGTATATTTGAGAGGTTGTTCCGTTTTGTAAATAATCGAACGAATTTGTTTGGTGTCACTGAAAACAATTTCATAATATTGCCTTTTATAAATAATCATCACATCAATATGATACATAATACACAATGCTATAAATGTTTTCTCACTAATTTGTTGTTTATTTGCTAGATCGTCTTCAACTTCGGACAACGGTCTTATTTTATACGTTTTTAACATTTCCTTTTTCTCTCGGACTTCTTGAATAAATTTAAATTTCAATTTCTTTTCTTCTACGAAATGTTGATTCCCTAATAGATCATATTGTTCTATCCCATTCATTAAAACATAAAAACACCAAAATAAACTATCTTTTTGATTCGTTTCGAAAATCCCTGGATATATTTTTTTAGATTCTTTCTCTCTCTCTCTCTTTTTTTCGATTATTTCTTTTCCTTTTTTATCCCCTTTGTTTACAAAATTTGAATTTAATTTATATTTTGTAAACAAAATTAAATTTTTCGCAGAAAACATACTATCTTCCATATTTGTTAAAAACGCCAATTGATTTTGATTATGATACATATTTTTGTTTTATGTTATTATTACTGATGTTATTATCTTTATTATCTTTTACAAAGTAAATGTTCTTATAATCTTCTTTTTGTTTTTCCGCTTCATTTAATTGTATTTCTTGTGTATTTACATAATCAATATACATTTTTAATTCATTTAATACAGAATTGGAAAGTTCCGTTAAATTAATATGAATCCCATATTTATTTTCATTAATAATTACTTCTTTATGTAAATGTAAAATACGCAATACTTCAATTTGATTGAATTTATTCATAGTTTCGATCGACTCTCGAATGTTATTTAACATTGATACACTATATTCTACATTCTCGTTTTCTAACTCCATAATATTTTATATAATTTATTTTGACATTTTACTTTTAATTTCTTTTTTATAAATATTAGTTTAAAATCATAAATTAATTAAATATTATAATTATAATGTCTTGTAAAAAGAAAATATTAGTTTATTGTGATACTCACTGGGCGATTGGAAGAATTTATAGAGATGTTGAAATATATTTAAAAAATGATTTTGAATTCACGTATTATGACTGGGCGAATCATAATGTAGAACATATAAAAAGTTTGATTCCAAATTTTGATATTTTTATTACAAATTTAGTGAATATAAGATTTTTTATTCATGATATACATGAAATCGATTTAAAAAAAATGATTTTTTCTTGTCATGGTTACACTGAACTAGACCATTATAAAAACTTTGAATTCCCAGAACAATATAGTTATAGTATTGTAAGTAATTCTATTTTAGAATTACTTCCAGATAATATAAAAAATAACGCATTTCACACCTATAATGGTGTAGAATTATCTAATTTTAATTATATAAAACGTTCTGGTATATTAGAAAAAATTGGATGGTGCGGTGCATCTCATGTGCTTTGGAAAAGATCTTCTTGGGCAGTAGAAATATCAACTAAAACAAAATTACCATTAACTTTTGCTACCAATTTACCCTATGATAAATTGAAAGAATGGTATAATAAAATCGATATTTTATTAATTAACCCAGGTCCTGAATGTTGGAAAGAAACAGGTCCCCTTCCAGCGTTTGAAGCCATTGCATCCGGTGTATTAGTTATAGGAACAAAAGTGGGTAACTTTGCAGAAATACCTGGTCCTAAATATGAAACGATTGAAGAGGCAGTTATAATTATTGAAGATCTGAAAAAAAATCCTGAAAAGGTTAAACAAATATCTGAACAACAATATGAATGTGTTAAACAAAAGTGGTGTTATGAAGTATTATCTAAACAATGGAAACATATGTATGATTCAGTTTTACAAAAAATAAATGCTAATTTTGTAATAGAAATATAATTTTTATAAAATAACTAATGGTTTATTTTGTTTAAAATCTCTATCTCTGGGCGCAACTATTTCGGCAATAATTGAAATATATTTATCATTGAGTTCAAAACGTTGTGCAATAACTTTCGCTGTAAATTTATCATTTTCCTTAATGGAATTAAAATAATCATTTGCAAAATAATGATCTCTGGCCACAAATAATACAAAAGGACTGGTTCCTGGTTCACTACTTTCTGCACGTATACCTGCTTTTGTTATATTTTTAGCAAGACAATTTAATAACATACCTGCTACAGGAAAACATATTTCACATTCATATATTACATCAAATAAAACATTGTCGCCTTTAATAATACCACTGGAATAAGTAATTACTTTTACTGATCCTGATTTTACATATCCTTCTACAATGCATTTACCTTCTACCATCGACATAATTGTTTTTTCTAATGTTTGTTTTAATGTTTTTCCTATTGCAGTAATGGGTAATGCCAAATGTTGTGTAATTAAAGATCGAGAATATACATTTTTAATCGTTTCTTTGGATCGAAATTTTGTTTTTGTTGCCATCATCTATTAAATTATATATGGAATATTCTTTTAATTATTTTTCAATTTTATTATTAAATGATTATTGTTATTAAATCGTTAAATCGTTATTATTCGATATAAAATATTTATAAAAATAATATAAACAAACGACGATTAGTAAAGAATAGAATAGAGTAGCATGTTGCATAAAATGATATTTAATAAAATTAAAACTATATTACCTAAAATTAGTGAAACTGAAATTATTGCTTTAAAATCTGGCGGTGTTTCGATTGATCGTGAATTGTTTCAAGGGAAAGTTGACTATAAAAAATTATTTACACCTCTTCCAACGCTTGTAGAAAAGGATATGGATAAAAAAACAATTGAACTTCTAGAAAAAACTGGACCTTATAATGTATATCCAAACGAAAAAATAAACATTATTATGAAAGATTTGGGTGAAAATGGATTTTTAAGTATGATTATTGATAAACAATATGGTGGAAATCGATTATCAATTCAACAACAATCGAAAATTTTATCCAAAATATCTTCTTATAATCCATCTCTTGGTGTAGTTACGATGGTTCCAAATTCATTGGGACCAGCTGAATTATTACAACATTACGGAACACAAGTCCAAAAAGATTTTTATTTACCAAAATTAGCAGATGGAACGTTTATCCCTTGTTTTGGTTTAACAGGACCAAATAACGGAAGTGATGCAGTAGGAGAAATCGATAAAGGTGTAGTGCAATGTGTTGAAGGAAAATTAAAAATAAAAATCAATCTAAATAAAAGATATATTACGTTAGCACCTGTATCCAATTTAATTGGTATTGCATTCCGACTCGAAGATCCGAATTCTTTATTACCTAATAAAAAATCAGGAATTACTTTGGCTCTGATTGAAAGTTCTCAAGAAGGGTTGATTAAAAATAGTTTTCATAATCCAAATAATGCTGGTTTTCCGAATGGAACATTAAAAGGGACCATTTTAATTAACCCCGAACAAGTAATTGGAGGTGAAGATCAAATTGGTGAAGGTTGGAAAATGTTGATGGAATGTTTAGCAGTAGGTCGAGGGGTTAGTTTACCAGCAACTGCAAATGGTTCTTCTAAATTTATTACTCAAAGTATAATGCATTACATCAATATAAGAAAACAATTTAATATGCCCATTGGTAACATGGAATCCGTGAAAGAAAAATTTATAGACATGTATCTAAATACTTGGATTATTCATACTTCCGTAGACCTAACCAATCATATATTAGATATGGGGTCGACTCCTTCTGTTATTACTGCGATTATGAAAGAACAAAGCACAGAACGTGCTAGAAAAATTTTAAATCATGGTATGGATATTTATTCAGGAAGTGCGATCTGCACGGGTGAAAATAATTTTTTTACTAAATTTTATAATTCATCACCTGTAGGAATTACAGTAGAAGGATCAAATACATTAACTCGAGGGCTTATTATTTTCGGTCAAGGATTGAATAAAAGTCATCCTTATATTTTTCCAATTTTTCAGAGCATTCAAGATAATAACATGAAAGATTTTAAAATAGAATTTAATAAAATGTTTGGAGAAATTGTATTCAATTATATACAAGTTTTGAACCCTTTTACGAATTTAAATAATCCACAAAAAAGATTAGATAATAGTGCTTTGAAATTTAGTTTATTAGCAAATTTTATTGCTCTTATGGGTGGAAAAATCAAATCAAAACAAATGATATCTGGAAATATGTCTGATATTTTATCTAATTTATATTTAAGTTATAGCTTAGTATGGTATCATCATCATAAGCATCATAATGATAAACAAATGAATTTTTTGCGAGATGAATGTATTGATTATTTAATGAATGATATCGATTATAAAATGAATTTAATTATCAAAAATTATCCAATTTCTTTTCTTAAACCTTTATTGTATCCTCTTCAAAATAAAATTTGTTATCCAAAATTAGAAAACAAAAATAAATTATACAAAACTATTTTAGAAAATGATAAACTCAACCTTATTTTTAATGAAGATATTTATTATAAAAACACCGTTTTGGAAAAAATGGAAACCCTGCGAAAAATGGATATTAATTCCGAGGAATATAATCAATTGTATCAAGATATCATTTCGGTTGGTGAATATAGATTTTAATTGATAACCTTAATTATCTATGATCACAGCTACTTCGGTAGTTAAAAACCATGTTTTTCCATCCTTTTTCTCTCGTTCGTAATTTCTTAATATAAATTCTTGGTAAACACATAATTCTTGTTGCGAAACTCCTTTGGTATTTTCTTTTGTGAATTTTTCTTCACCTACAATTACATTCAATAATTCAATGGTTTTATGTTTTCCAGATTGGCTGCATCTGGAACCTGTATTTCTACTATTTTCCGTATCTTTTACTTTAAAAACCATGTATTGTTGTTTATCTTCAAATCCAATAAATCCAACATATTTATTCATAGGACGATTTAATTTGTATTTTTCACTAATTACTGGTATTAAATCACGAATATCTTCCGCTTCTGCTGGACTCCATACACTATTATTCAATACATAAATTTTTAAATTTTTTTTCCTAGAAGGACCATCAAATAAAATAATAGCTGTTAGATTTTTGGTATGAATAATTTTTTCACATAAATATTTTTTAATCTTCATCATTAATACATCATCTTCCCCTTTAGAACACAATTCGTTATTAATATGTAAATAATTCAATAATTCTACTTTTTCATTATATAGTAACGTTTCCATCATATGATCGATCAAGAAATCTTGTAAAACTTCAATACTTATTCCTTGTTGTTTCATTTTTCCAATGACAATTCCGCAAAACTTATACCAGTTTTCTTCTCCTCGACTTGTTTTTGAAGTCGAACGTGCAATATTATAATTATTTTTAATATCTTCTATAATTTTTGATCCATTTCCGATTACATTTATTTCATTTCTCTCAGGTTCGTTAGTAGGTTTTGCGATGACATTGTGTTTAATATCGAATTTTATCATATTATGTTTAAAATCCAATGGAACCGAACGATCGTAAATCGAGATATTATGATTATTTAATTCACTTGGTTGAAATAAGTAATATTCACCAATATTAACTAAATAACCAGTGCGACCATAACGATCCAATATATATTCACTTCGATCTTCAATGAGTTGTGTTAGTGCTGCATATATTTGCGCTACTGGGTAGGGTTTCGGAATATTCAAATAATGAAACAATTCTTTCTTTTTATAAAAATAACGCATTTTCATTAAATCTTTTATTTTTTGCACGATTTTATCTGAATTAACTAACATAAATGATTCATTATAAGTATCAAAATTCATTTTCGAATCATCGATTTTTGCATTTGTATCAGGTAAACATTTATATTCACATGTTTCCATATAGTCACAATTTGCAGTATTGGGCATATCTCCCACAGGAAAATTATTAATGGTTTGTCCAGTTGATAATATTTGTTTTACATTTTGATTTTCTTCTAATTGTTTAAAATTTTCCAACGTAAAATCGTTTTGATCGTGATTAATAATACAATCCACCGAAGTTTCTTTTAAAAGTCGAGTGACTTTACCTATTTGTATGGCTTTTAATTCTGCGATTCGGTATACGTATAAATCAACCGCCTCTTCTTCCGCATTATTTAAAATGGTTCCATGTAAAAAAATCTCTACATTTCGTTGTTCAAATGGTAGATCTTTATGACTAAAATTACGCACTCCACGTCCTAAAATTTGTTCAATACGATTCATGTTATACCACGGTTCCATAATATGTATTTGTCGAATGCCTTTGAAATCAAGACCTTCGGATCCAGCTTGAGAAATTAAAACCACTTTTATTTTATTTCCATGAATATTATCTTCACTTGTTAGAGCATTTACATCTGCTACGTTATTTGGTGATATTTGTATATCTCCAGTAATCATTACATAACGAGCGACTGAAAAATCTTTTTTATCACTAGGTGGTTTCATTGTTCGAACATCAACCAATTCGGTTGGAGGAACTTTAAACAAAGGTTTATTGGATCCATATCGGGAAAACCCCATTTCTTCCAAAGCAAGAGCTAAAGGAATGAGACCACCGTCAATATAAGCGGAATAAATTAAAATAATACCTTCCGATACTTCATTTTTATCTTTATTATAAATACTTTCACAAATACTTTTAATTTTTGAACTATATTTTCCAATTTTATCTGGTGCGAAAATATTACCATAACTATTCTTTATATCTTCTTTATATTCGAAAGATCCTTTTTCATGATAATTCATGATTCGTTTTAAACCAGTGCTTCCAGTTAATTCTTTGGCATCTAGATAAACACGTTCATCATTTGCACCACCTTTTAACGATTTTTTATTTGCAGTACCTTTTTTACATCGATTCAGTTCTTGTGTAAGTATTTCAATTTGTTTTTCAATTTCAAGACATGTGTTCTTCTTCTCCTCTTCTTCCTCTACATCTACAACTATTGTATTATCTTCATTTGTCATTTCATTTGTCACTTGATTTTCATTCTCATAAGATAATTCTGGTCCTAAACTAACAATTTCGTCTAATTCTTTTTCCGCTTCTTTCTCATCATATTCATCTTCTTTCAAAGAAGGATTTTTTGTTTCTTCCACCTCTGAAAAAACACATGGTTCTAAATGATTTACATTATCTTCCAATCCTTCCATCGGATAAACAATGTTCAAAGACTCTAATGGTAATTGTAAGTCGGTATATCCAAATCGTTCCATTTCTTCAAAGTTGCCTATTTTTTTTTTACGTAGTCGATCCATCATATATGCGTAACCTAGTTTTTGATAATCTCCTATTTTTGTCAAATAAATATTTGTTTTTTGAATCTTTTTATCATCTGGAATCAATTTACAATTTAACTGATATTTTGGATATTCAGCTAATGTTTTAAAAGTATGATCAGGTGCAAATAAATTTGGATAGACTCGAAATGGAAATGTATATGGATTTTCACCTCTTACATAAGAAATATATCCAGTTACTTTTCGTATAAATAATTCTTTTCCATCGCCTTCTTTGAAATTTCCTTCGCTGTCAAATATATCTTTAATATTGACGAGTCCGCGACGATCATTCATATTCATTAAATTCAAAATCCAAATAATTTCTTTATAACTATTAAACATAGGAGTCGCAGATAATAATAACAATCGCACGTTTTGTGCTACCATTACTAAATACATTAAATTTTTGGCAATATCTTTATTTTCATTATCATCCGAAATACGAATGTTGTGCACTTCATCAATAATAATTAATGTGTTGTCGTATTCTTCTTGTAAATTTCGATTTTTATACACTGGATTTTCACCCGCTACTCGAGTTATTTCATTCGAAAATTGCGTATATCCCATAAAAGAATAAGATCCATTAATTAATGATTTGACCTGATAAATGATTTTTTCTTTTGTTAATCCTCGCATACTTGTTGGGTTAATTTCTTTTAATAATTTATTTCCAATACATCCTTTAATCGACCATATACCATCGACTAATTTTAATTTCCTTTCATCAAAAAGCTGTAACTTGAAATTATCTTGAACATTTGGACTTGCCACGACAATAATACGTTTTGTAATTCCCATTTGTCGATAATAATCTCTCATCTCCTCTGCAACACCAATGGCTGAACAAGTTTTACCTGATCCTAATGCATGGTATAAAAGTAAACTATTATAGGGTGTTTGAAAAGACATAAAATTACGCACAAAGGCTTGATGTGGAGATAATTCAAATTCAGCTTTACTCAATAAATCCGCATATTCTTTAATATCATGAATCGTTCCATCATATTTAGTATCACTAAATTCTTTTTTTTCTGCAATTTTGATATTGAAATTGGGATCGTTTAAATTTGGATACAAATATTCGTATTCATTTGGATGTTCTTCCAATTGAATTCTATTTTCTTCTTCTATTTTTAATAACATTTTATTGGTTTCCATATTTATATATTACTAATATAATCTATATTCTTCTAGAACCTTATTAATATTGTTAATTAATTGTTTTTTTTCTAAATGATAGGGACGAATGGAGTCTATACATTCACTCAACGTTTTCCATTCCATTTTACTGACTTCTGTTTTTTGAAATTTTTCATTCATTGCGCTATCATCATTGACTTTGTCCATATAAGCTAAATAATATTTATGTTTATAAGATTTATGATTTGAACCAATAAAGATTTCTTCAAAAGGAATAATATTTTCAATAATTTTTAAATCTTCTTGCGAATAACCTGTTTCTTCTTCAAATTCTCTGATCGCACAGTCTAAATCCTTTTCTTGATAATTTCTCCTTCCTTTTGGAAATTCCCATTCGGTTTCTGACCATTTCGTTGTGCTGTTTTCAATTAAAGAAGAAATCGAAATAAATTCATTATTCAACCAAATGCCATTTTTTAACAAATCAAATTTTTTCTGAGAATTTACTTCTTCATTCTTATATTGATATAAATTGGACGTTTCTCCCCACATCATTTTCCATAATGTATTAAAATCATGTGCAGCAATGTATTCTTTTTCTATTACAGACATTTCATTGAAAATATCTTGTAACTGTTCTTTGTTATGAATAATGTATTTACCTCTTAAAAAATCAATGTATCCAAAACTATCTTTTCTTCTTATCATTAAAAATTTGATTCCTTGGTCACTGGATCTAAATACAATGACTCCGTAACTGGTAATTGGAATTTTACATTGATGAAATAAATGTCCTTGTTTTCCACAATTATTGCAAATATTATTTTTATTCATTATATAATATGTTAAAACGTGATTCTTTTTATATTTGTTTAGTCTAATGAATTTAAATCCAGATGTTTGGGGACCCCATTATTGGTTTTTTTTGCACACCATTTCGTTGAATTATCCCAAATATCCGAATGCAGTAACCAAAAAAAAATATTATGATTTTATTAGTAATTTACCATTGTTTATTCCAGTGGAAAGTATTGCGACAAAATTTAGTAAATTGTTAGATAAATATCCTGTGGCTCCTTATTTGGATTCAAAAGAATCTTTTGTAAAATGGATGCATTTTATTCATAATAAAATAAACGAACAATTAGAAAAACCCAAAATTTCATTGGATGATTTTTATGTTTTTTATTATGAACAATATAAAAAACCTCAAACGATTCAATTCGAATCGTCGCGGTGGAAAGAAAAATTAATTTATAGTATCGTGTTTTTATCTTTTGTTTTTTTGGCAGTTTATTTGATTAATTTGTAATTTTTATAAATTAAATCTCTGCTGGATAAAATTTAAATGATACTGCATTATTTGTTCCTGAATAAAATGCTATGTTCGCTGGTAAGAAAAATAATGTGTTATTTGCTGGCTGTGAACTATTATTACTATTATTTATTATTATTCCTTTACCTCCAAGCGTTATGTTTTCACCAGAAGCCCAGTTTTCTATAAATATATATCCTGGACCAATAACAGTTACACCAGAACCACCTGTTTTATTACTATAATCAGGACTACTTTGTGAATTATTTAAAAACCTATATGTAGAAATTGGACCTGTGGCTCCTGTTGCGCCTTGAGGACCTGTTGCGCCTTGAGGACCTGTTGCTCCTTGTGGACCTTGTGGTCCTGAAGGACCCGTTTCACCTTGTGCACCTGGAATAATCAAGGAAGTAGAAATGCTACAAAAACTATAATGTATTGGATCTTGATAATAAATATAAGCACTTCCAGTTGATACCGTTATTTTAAGTGTGATAATGACTGGATCATTAATATTGACATTATAAGGGACTCCGCCATTTGATTTGATAGAACCATTTAAAATATTATCTAGTGGTTGTGGTGATCCTGCTACTACAGTAAGAGAAGCTTCAGGAGTTGGAATATCATTAAGAATATCAATTTCAGCAATTTTTATACTTTGGATACTTATGGATCCACTACCACCAGTTCCTAAACAACCATAAATATTGGATTGAATTGCACCTGTATCGGCTATTTGAAAATTATTTTGTGAATATAATCCAAAAGAAACAATGGTATCACTTGTATATTCTTGATAATATTCACTTGGACTTGGGGATACAATTTTTGCATTGGTTTCTAATTGATAGTCGCCTGGATAACTGCCAGTTGTATCATAGTAATTATAATATAAATATAAGCCAGCACCACCTGGTGTTCCTTGTGCGCCTGAAGGTCCTGTTGCACCTGTTGCGCCTTGAGGACCTGTTGCGCCTGTTGATCCTTCTAAACCTTGAGAACCTGTAGGACCTGTTGATCCTTGAGGTCCTGTAGGACCTGTTGCACCAGTGTTATCGGTTGTAACATTTACTTCTTCTACGGAAACAATAACCACATTCGCATCATGTTTTGCGTTTAATAGTGCTAAACGTTTTGCTTCAGCATAGGCGATTTTCCATGCATCTTGATAACTTTCATATGAAATTGCTGACGCAGTAGCCGTCGCAGTAACTTCTACTCCTCCTGCTAAAACAATCGTAGCACTTGCTTCTATATTCGAAACACTATACACAAAAGGCTGTGGATGGCAATGTTTGTTATCCATTTATATTATTATGTTAAAATAAAAAAATCAATAATTATTATTATATTTAATTATATTAAATGGAATTAAATAAAATTAAAGAAAAATTAGATAAAAAAGAATACGATTTTTTTTATAATTTACAAGAGCAAATAGAATTGCCATTGTATTTTTTCGGAAGTATTACTAGAAGTGATTTTATGAAAGGAAAAAGTGATTTCGATATTGAAGTTTTTTCTGAAAATATTACTTCTACCAAATATAAAGTCGACTATTTATTGAATTACCTTTTCAAAAAAAGAGAACCAAAATACATGGTTTTTAAAATTAATGATAATCCTATTTCGGCATATAAATATTATTTTCAAAATGAAGAAATTCACTTTGATTTTTTTATTTATAAAAAAGAAAGTCAAAAATTATTATTATACTATCAAAAAAATGTTGAAACTAATATTACATTTGCGTTTAGTATTTGTTTATTTATAATTAAATATTTACATTACTATTTAGGTATCATTGATGATAAACAATATCTTTTTATTAAAAACAAATTATGGGTTCTGTATAATCCTCAAAAACCTGCAGCTGAATATTATGATAATGAAGAATATGCGCGTTATCTTGACTCTGAAAATGGACACAAAAAATATTTGATTTAATTAATAATTATTTTGTTACGATAAATGGTGTTATTAATAAATAAAATTATGAAGAAGGCAAAGATGAAAGGCAGAGTTTTATCTCTCCAAGACTGGCAACATTATATTTTACAACCAGAGGCAAATCGTTCTCTAAATAGAGTTCAATTTGCGAACAAAGATTCGTGCACTTAATAAAATATCCTAAATTTTTCAAAGAAAATTCTCCTTGAATGATCTTGGAAGAATCTTGTTTTAAAATAAAACCCATGGAACCATCGGATTCTGCTCGATGGATTTCTGCGGAAGCAAACTGGCCCTGACATTTGAAAATAAGTTCATTACCGACCGATTTAATTTCCAATTTATCTGAAATACAAGATAAATCTCGAATGATTTTTTGAAAGTCTGAAGACGGTAAATTAATAATCGAAGAAAACTTGACATCTGGGTATTCCAATTCTTCAGGTTCTGGTTCAATTAATCGTAATTTTTGCGTTTTACATTGCTTAATATCTCCGTTTTCAAATTTCAAGGCTAAATGAGAAACGATTCCATCTACATAATCATTATTTTCAATATAAATCGTCAATGTATCATCATTGTCAATCGAATTGATCAATTTAAACAAATGAAACATATTGACACCAATAATAATTTTCTCTTTTTTACATTCATAAGATTCGAAATTTTGGGCAGCTAAATATAAATGAGCCAAAATGGTATGTGATTTATCCATATTAATAATACGAATACCATCTGGTTGAAAAGAAATGTTTGTTTCTAAAAGAATATCTTTTAAAGCCGTCATAAGTGTTCGAAAAGGAGCAATTTGAACCGTTTTGATTGTTAATACATTATTATTTTCCGACTGATCGTTCGATGAAAATTGTGACATTATGAATAATTAAAAAAAATAATCTTTAAATACTAATTTAAGTTTAAAATTAAAAATTTGAACGCATTCATTTTTATAATTATGTTATTATTTGAAAAATAATAATATAAAAATGACTATTTATATAATTTATATGAATGAAAATATATTAAAAACCATTGTTGAAGTGTGCGATATTTACAAAGATAATCCTTATATCTTGAATCGTATTAATCATTATATTCATAACTTGCCTTCTTTGTTAGTAAATGATTCCATAAACTATGAAAAACGTCAAAATCGAACAAACGAACTCATTACTGAATACGATCTTTTTTGTAAAATTTTTCTAAGTAAAAATAATTACTATTATTTGCCTAATAATAACTGTTTTTATGAATACAATGGTGAAACTTATAAAGTGATCAAAGAAGATGATATTCATCATCATTTATTATCTACCATTACTGAAGAAGGTAAACTTGTCCAGTGGAAACATAAAACGAAATCTCATATTATTAAATTAATTAAAGATCGACATTTATTCAAATCAATTCCTGAAACTTATACAATTCAAACGGTCTTGGGTTTCTTAAAATCTACTCTTTTTGATAATAAAATTTCTGCTAAATATTTTTTAACTATTTTAGGAGATAATTTACTTAAAAAAAGTAGTCCTTGTATTTATCTAGTTACTCAAAATACGAAAAAAATATTGTATTTCATTGAAGAGATTTCAATGATTACTACTGGGAGTTCGAATATACATAATTTTATTACGAAATATCATGAAACTCATAATTTAAATGATTATCGAATTGTGAAAACGGTGGATAATTCTCTTTCTTCTAATATTATGAAAGAAATGATGAATAATATAGGTATGGATTTATTGTGTGTAGCTGCACACTATTCCTCTCGATATCAAAATGCTGAAAATTTGCTAAATATTATCTTAAAAGAAGAAATCGAATTTAAAACACATACTTTATTTTTAGCAAATAATTCACAAAAAGAAATTATTGATGGCTTTATTCAAGACGGATTAGTTGTTGGAACAAATGACGATATCTTTGTTATTTCATGGAAAAAAATGCATTATATTTGGAAAATTTATTTGAATCATTTACATATTCCGAATATGATTTATTCTAATCAGTTGAAAGATTATCTTAAACAGAGACTAGATTACAATGAAGATAATGATAGTTTTCTTCACGTAACAAGCAAATATTTACCTCAAATTAGTGTTTTTTTACATTTTTGGGATAAATATATTATTGTGGACAATGATTGCTTTCATGAATATGAATTAGATGAGCTGACCCAACTATTCAAGTCGATACATACAAATACAAACATATCTGAAGATGAAATCTTACATATTATTAAACATTTCTTTTCTCCTCAAGTAGATATTGTTGATAATCGTTATATTATAAATATAAAATGTAATTTATGGAATAAATCACATGATATTGAAAAATCGATACAATCTTACAAAACAAATAATCATGAAGCTCATCTAATATCGTTTGATGACTTATATAGTCACTATCAAAGCTTTGTTCAAGAAAAATCTATTGTCAGTCAAATAAAATTTATGGTTGTTAGTAAACATTATTTTGAAAAATATATTACTTCTTATTTAAATTCTTTTATCAAATTTGAAAAATTTGTTGATTTTTCTTAAGAAGCATTTAATGCTTGTTGTTGAGGGTTAGAATTACCCCATCTCATAGGCATAGTAGTTCCACCTCTCTTCTTTCTACCTCTTTTTCCGCCAGCCATACCTGCGGCTAATTGGACACTGGTAGAATTGTTACCGTAGTTGGTAACACCTTGTCCATCAATGCCATTACCTGATAACCAACCATAACCTTTTCCACCCATCATAGACATTTTTCTAGATCTTTTTCTGCCACCAGCCATACCTGCGGCTAATTGGACATTGGTAGAACTAACACCATAATCAGTTACACCTTGACCATCAATGCCGTTAGCCATAACATGAGCAGGACTGTAACCATTACCATATGGCATACCTCCTTTCATTTTTTTAGACTTTGACTTGGAACCCATTTTTACAAAACCAAAAACACCTTTTTTGGTTCCATATCCATGTTTTACTAAACGTTTTTCTTTTTTAGCTGTTGAATGTTTTGCTTTGGAAACAATTCTACCTGCTTTATTTTGCATTAAATTACTCTTTTTCAGACCACCACTGGTTTTGTAAGCTGTTCCGTGCCAAACTTGGGCTCTAGTTCCGATTAGCATTTGATAGGATGAACCTGCAATACGGTATTTACCATTACTTTTTGAATAACGTGTCATTTATAAAATAAAAGAAGAAAAAAATATTTTTGTTAGGTGCAATAAATTTTTAAAAACGCATAATATTATTTATTTTTAAAAACGATTTTTTAACCCTTGTAAACTACCACCAGGCTGCCCTTCTACTCTTCCTAAGTAATTCACTTTGGCTGGAATTCCGAAATTTCCAAAGGTTATTTTTCCTCCTAAATTGTTTGATAAAATTTGAGTGATTCTGTCATTTTCAGTTTGAGAGGCATCATTCCAACCTGTTTTTATTTGATTCACTTTTTCTTGAATACAATTACATGTATCATAATTTTTATAAACGGTATAAGTATATAATTTCGTAAAACGAGGGCGAGATCCACCTGGTATAAAACGTCGACTCATACTTTATTTTCTAAATATATTAAAAAATTGAAATATATTTAAATACATAAAGGGTACTTATCATAGTTAATAATGCAGCAACCACAAGAAACAAATCTTTCCGCTAAATACCAACAAAAGAGTGATAAGCAACACATTTTAGATAATCCAGATACTTATATCGGATCCGTTGAAAATGTAGATGCCAACTTGTGGGTTTTTGAAAATGACAAAATTATTGAAAAAAATATTCAATATATTCCAGGTTTATTTAAATTATTTGATGAAGGAATTGTCAACTGTCGTGATCATGTTATCCGAATGCAACAATATTTAAATGCAAAACAAGAAAATATTATTCCTGTTTCCTACATTGATATTTCGATTGCTGACGACGGCACAATCACCATGGTGAATGATGGTAATGGCATTGATGTCGCAGAACATCCTGAATACAAAATTTGGATTCCTGAACTCATTTTTGGTCATTTACGCACTTCCACCAATTATGATAAAACTGAAAAAAAAATTGTTGGTGGAAAAAATGGTTTTGGATTCAAGTTGGTTCTTATTTGGTCTACGTATGGATCCATTGAAACCGTCGATCATGTTCGTGGTTTAAAATATGTTCAAGAATTTAAAAATAATTTGGATATTATTGAAAAACCAAAAATTACAAAATGTGCCAAAGCTAAACCTTACACAAAGATTGTTTTTAAACCAGATTATAAACGTTTAAACATTGATGGACTAACTCCCGATGTAATTTCTCTATTAAGAAAACGTGTTTATGATATTGCAGCCATCACCGATAAACAGGTCAAAGTAAAATACAATGGTATACCCATTGCAACGAAGAATTTTCTTCAATACATTGATCTTTACATCGGTCCCAAAGATGCTGTGCCTCGTGTCTATGAAGAGGCAAATGAACGTTGGGAATATGCAGTCGCATTATCTCCTAGTCATGAATTTATTCAAGTCTCTTTTGTGAATGGCATTCATACAGGTAAAGGTGGAAAACATGTAGAATATATTTTAAATCAAATCACTCGTAAATTAGGTGAATATATCGAAAAAAAGAAAAAAATCAAAGTCAATCCAAATAGTATTAAAGAACAACTTATTTTATTTCTGCGTTGTGATGTTGAAAATCCAGCCTTTGATAGTCAAACCAAAGATTTCATGAATACACCCATGGCAAAATTCGGATCCTCATGCACAGTAACTGATAAATTCATCGAAAAAGTTGCCAAAATGGGTGTGATGGATGCAGCTTGTGCCTTAACTGAAATCAAGGAAAATAAAGCTGCGAAAAAAACAGATGGATCCAAAAGTAAAAATATTCGTGGAATTCCGAAATTAGTTGATGCCAATTGGGCGGGAACTGAAAAATCGAAAGAATGTTCCATTATCTTTTGTGAAGGAGATTCAGCCAAAGCAGGTATTATTTCAGGACTTTCTTCCGAAGACCGAAATATTATTGGGGTTTATCCTTTGAAAGGGAAAGTCATGAATGTTCGTGGTGAACTCACGAAAAAAATAAGTGAAAATAAAGAAATTGCAGAAATTAAAAAGATTTTAGGATTGGAGACTGGAAAAGAGTATGGTTCCATCGAAGATGTTCATAAAAATTTACGATATAGTAAAATATTGTTCTTGATGGATCAAGATACAGATGGTTCTCATATTAAAGGGTTATGTATTAACTTGTTTCATTGTGAATGGCCAAGTCTTGTGAAAATTCAAGGCTTTATCGGTTTTATGAACACTCCTATTTTAAAAGCTAAAAAAGGGGAACAAGAACTCATGTTTTACAATGAAGGTGAATATGAAACTTGGAAAAATGCGACGACTTCAACAAATAGTTGGAAAATCAAATATTATAAAGGTTTAGGAACCAGCACGGGAAAAGAGTTTAAAGAATATTTTAAACAGAAGAAAATGGTAAGTTTTAATCATAGTGGACAAGTTAGTGATGATAGTATTGATATGGTATTCAATAAAAAACGTGCCGACGACCGTAAAGAATGGTTGGAACAATATGATCGTAATATTCATTTAGACACGTCTTGTCCAATGATTCATTATGAAGAATTTATTCACAAAGAGTTGAATCATTTTTCAAAATATGATTGTGATCGAAGTATTCCGAATTTAATGGATGGTTTAAAAATCAGTTTACGAAAAATCTTGTTTTCAGCTTTTAAGAAAAATTTAAATAATGAAATTAAAGTTGCTCAATTTACTGGATATGTTTCGGAACATTCTTGTTATCATCATGGTGAAACTAGTTTAAACCAAGCCATTGTTGGAATGGCGCAAAATTTTGTAGGTTCCAATAATATTAATTTATTAGATCCATTAGGTCAGTTTGGAACACGTTTACAAGGTGGAAAAGATAGTGCATCGGAAAGATATATCTTTACCAAGTTGAATGCCATTACGAGGGCCATCTTTCCTCAAGAAGATGATTCTGTTTTAACTTATTTAAAAGACGATGGTTATCCAGTAGAACCAATTTATTATGTTCCTATTATTCCGATGGTTTTAATCAACGGTTCAAAAGGAATTGGAACTGGATTCAGCACAGATATTATGTGTTATAATCCAGAAGATATTATTGAATATTTGAAAAATATTTTACAAGGTTCAGCTGATAAAAATATAAATACAAGTTTTGTTCCTTATTACAATGGGTTTCAAGGAACAATTTCAAAAATTACTGAAACGAAGTTTCTCTTCAAGGGAATTTATGAAGTGATTGGACCTGACAAAGTTCGTGTTACTGAATTACCTGTTGGATTCTGGACTCAAGATTTCAAAGAACACTTGGAAGGACTTCAAGAAAGTGTTGATAAAGATGGAAAAAAGAGCGTAGCAATTATCAAAGACTATGATGATATGAGCAAAGATACTAGTGTTGATTTTACCATTCTCTTTCAAAAAGGTAAATTAGATGAACTTTTGAATGCCAAGGGAGATTATGAATGTAATGGTCTAGAAAAATTACTAAAATTATACAGCACAAATTCTACTACAAATATGAACTTATTTAATTCCAAGGATCAGTTAAAAAAATACCATAATGTCGGACAAATTATTGATGATTATTACAGTGTTCGTTTGGAATATTATGATATCCGAAAAAAGAATATGATCGATAATTTGGAAAAGCAACTGACTATACTTTCAAATAAAGTAAAATATATTCAAGAAAATCTGAAAGGAACCATTGATTTACGTAATAAACCAAAGACTGAAATACTTCGAGTATTGAATGAAAAGAAATATCAAGTGATGGATGGGGACGAAGATTTTAAATATTTATTGAAAATGCCGATGGATAGTGTGAGTTCAGAAAATGTAGAAAAGTTATTAATTGAAACTACCAATAAAGAAAAAGATCTAGAACTAATTCAGAAGACGTCGATTCAACAATTTTGGTTGCAAGAATTAACCAGTTTGGAGAATTTATATAAAGATTACCTTGAAGAAAGGAAACGTATGTTTTCCGATGACAAAGAAAATGGTTCTAGTAAAAAGAAAGTTATAAAAAAGATTAAAAAAGAAAAAGACTTGGTTTTATCTAGTTTATAGATTGTAGTTTGTATAATATAATTATCCTTATATATGTATATAATATAATATGAATTTTTCCTATAAAAATATAAATATTTTTTTATTGGTTATATGTATTTTGTTAGTTCTTTTTGTTTCCATCATTGTATTATTATATATTTCTGAAAAAAATACATCGGTGCAAAATTATTTAGAAAATATTCACCAAAAGGTCGCTCAACATAAACAAAAATTTTCGAATGTTGTCAATGAACAATATCAACTATTTGAAAAAAATAATATTATTGTTGTCAAAAATTTTTTAGAAAAAGATTATTTTCACTATATTCGCAAACAATTTGATAAACAAACCTTTGAATCCAGAGATTTCATGGTAAGAAAGGCTAGCGGAATCAATTTTTTTGATTTGCATAAATCAAATTATGATGGGTTGTTAGAAATGTATTATTCCAATGAAATTTTATCGATTTTAAGCAATATTGTGGGTAAACCTATTCAGCGCATTTCTTTGAGTGATCCAAATGCTTGTTCTTTGCTGACTTATACAAACAAGGGTGATTATATAAATTGGCATTTGGATTATTCGAATTATTATGGAGATCGATATGTTGTTTTGTTTACCGTTGTCAATGAAAATGAAAATAAAGATGGATTATCTAACAATTTATTTAAATATCGGTTTAATGGAAAAGTAAATGATTTGAAAATGCAAGAAAATAGTTTAATTATTTTCAAAGGTTCTGAAATTTTACATAAATCGACTGCTATTTTAGAAAATGAACGGCGCATTTTATTAAGTATGGTGTATTGCGATGTTTGTCAAGAAAAGAAAAATGTGTTTAATATTCTTTATGAAAAATCGAAAAATTATATCTTGTATGGTGGATAAATAAATTTGTTTGTATAATATAATAGAAATGAATAAAACAAGAAAAATAAAAAGATCTAACAAAAAGAAAACCAGAAAAATAAATAAAAACAAAAGATCTTGTAAAGAAATCGACGAAAAATATAATAATATTCTCGCGGTCATCGATGTAAATGCGGTAAAAAACAATTTAGATTATTTACGAAAAAAAGCAAACACAGAAGTTATGCCAGTATTGAAAGCCAATGCATACGGACATGGAATATTACTTATGTCTCAAATTTGTCGTCATCTGGGTGTCAACTATATTGGAGTAGCTACCATTGGTGAAGCCATTTATTTAAGAGACAATGGCGACAAAGGAAATATTTTAGGATGGTTATATGATGTATACAGCGATCAACTAAAAGAAGCTTTTTTAAAAGATATTGATATTGGTATTTTTGATGAAACTCATATTCCCATTATTTCTCAACAGTTATCAGAGTTAAAAAAGAAAAATAAAAAGAAAAAGAATAAAAAAGCAAACATTCATTTATTTGTAGATACAGGAATTGATCGAAATGGAGTGCCTTATGAAAAAGCATTTGAGGCAGCTAAACAAATTGTTTCGGATCCAAATTTTAATTTACTAGGAATCATGTCTCATTTATGTTGTTCTGAATTTAAAAATAATCGTGCAACTTTGAAACAATTGGAATTATTTCGAACACTGATCCAACGTCTAAAAGAAATTCATATTACACCGAAGTTTACACATATTGCCAATAGTAATGGAATATTGAATTATGACATGTCCGAATTTACAATGTCAAGAAGTGGTGCGGCTTTCTATGGATTAGAAGAAGATCCTCATTTAATTCCTGTCATGAATGTGACAAGTAAAATAGTTCAATTAAAATATATTTCCAAAGGGGCTGGTGTGGGATATGATCGAACCTATATTGCGCCACGAAAAATGAGAATTGCTATTGTTCCCATTGGATATGCTGACTTTATTCCTTTAACATCTTCCCAAAGAATGGAAATGGTTGTCAATGGAACTCGACGAAAGGTATTAGGATTAGATAGTATGGATCAAATTGTTCTTGAAGCAAAAGAAGGAGACCAATTAGGCGATGAAGTCAAAGTAATAGGAGATCCTAAAAAAGGATTTATTGCCGCACATGAATTAGCATCGAGAGGGAAAACGACTACTTATAATATTTTGACACATATGAGTAATCGTGTTTCTCATAAAATAATTTCATAATATAAAAATAAACCATTAATATAGTATGAAAAAAATCGTTCAATTTATTTATCATTTTTTCTGTTTTCTTTTTATTTTTTATTTATTACGACTTCCTTGTTTGAATACTTGGATCAAAGGGTTCCTATTGATCATTGCACTAATCCATTTATACGATTGTTGGTGGTTTTACAAATTTGATTTAGATGCATTCATTTAATAAAAAGGTTATTTTTTACCTTGTGTAGCATCTACTTGATATGCATAGATAGAATCAATAAATTCTAATTTAAAATATTTACCAATTTTTGAGTCTGCAATAATAGAAATATCATTTCTGATAGCATATCTTATTCCATCTTTCAAGAAAATGTATAATTGATTGTCTAAAATATTTTGCAATAAATAAGTATTGCTATCATCGGTTGCTTCAAATGTTGTAAGATAATATTGCGGTAAATTTTCAAAATCAAAAAATGACCCAATTTTAGTAACCGTTGATTTAAGAGTCTCATTTACAAAATTTACTGCAAAAATATCTGATGTAACAATGTCTTTGAAAATAGAAAATTTTTGTCCATCATCATAGCTCATAATATCTAGTAATTGGTTTCTACCAGTTGGAGATTCTTGTAAACTACTAGCTAATCCAACTTTTAAATCTGCATAACCTAGAGTTAATTCCACATTTAAATTTATATTACTAATTATACGCATTTGTGTATTTAGATAAGCGTATTTTTTATTATTCATATCCTTTACAAACATATACATAGATTTAGTGATTGAACATAAGAATGTAAATTTTTCAATTTTCCACTCATCAAGTTGATCTTTTGGAGATACAGTTAAATTCCAATATTTTGGATATAGTTCAGATAAAATAGGTGTTCCTAAATATGGGATCCATTGGTTACCGCAAGATACAAAAGCTGTTTCCCCACGATAAATTGTTAAAAAATGATCTTCTTCTAATAAGTTTAATAATACAATTGGTTCTAGTCCACTACTTTCATTTCCAGGTAAATCAGGAAGAGAGTTAATACCTTTATAATAATTTAATAAAGATAAATCAAAAAAACTTCCTAAAAGAAATGTATTAATTAATGCACCGCCAATTTGTCTATTTAAATGTCCTACTATTTTTTCACCCGTTTGATTATCAATAAATCTTAAGGATGGAACTCCATCAAATGTAACAGCTATTTCAATTAATTTATATCTACCATTTTCATTTTTAAATATACTTTGAATCTGGAATCTTTTATCTAGTTCAAACGTAAATCTTTGTCCTATATTTTTAACCTCAAATTGTGTTAGTGTAGCAACCCATAGCTTTTCTCCAAAGTCAGTTAAGAAGAGAACGTGACACATGTCAACCACTTGTAGCAAAGTTCCGGCAACTTTCATTATAAGATTACTGAATATAAAAATATTTTTGAATAGAAAATAAAATATAAATAATAACGAATTTTCTACAGTAATAAAATACTTATTTATAATAATGAAATGGATGTTATTTTTATTTATATCAAATTTAATGAATAAGTTAAATGATATCAATGTAAAATATCGTTTATATCCACGCTGGATCAAACGAAAAAATGGTTCTTTGTTAGAATGTGTAGAAGATAAAGATTGTCCTTTTCCAACAGCTTGCTGCAATCATCCTTTTTATCCTTTGCAATATTGTTGTAATGGATGGAATCAACGTAAACTAGAATATGCTTATGTTTATAATACTATTAGTTCTAACAAAGAATAAAAATAATATAATATAATATATAAACCATGGAAAATGTCATCTTAGGCACAATGAATATTTTATATCCTTACTCATCATCGCAACTACAAATAAACGATTATAAAGTCATGATTGATTCCTATTTGTCTGAAACCAATGCATCTTCGGCGGTCCTAGATACCGCTTATTATTATGCGAACGGTGAATGTGAGCGCGTTCTCGGTGAAATTCTACCACAATTAGCTTATTGTCCAAAGATTTCTACCAAAGTCAATCCATGGTTTGAAAATGATTTTCAAAATGGAAAATTAGGTCAGTTAAGTCGTGAACCCTTGAAAAAACAACTATCTACTTCGTTAAAGAATTTGCGTCAAGAAAAGGTAGAATATTTATTTCTACATTGTCATGATTATGAAACGCCTTTGGAAGAAACATTAGATACATGCAATACATTATGGCGCCAAGATAAATTTAATTATTTAGGAATTTCGAATTTTTCTTTTGTTGAATTAGATAATGTCATTGATATTTGTGAAAAATACGGATATGTATTTCCAAGTTATTATCAAGGCATGTATAATTTGATTTGTCGAAAAGTAGAAAGAGTTTTACCTTACTTACATGATAATAATATTGAATTTTGGGCATACAATCCTTTAGCAGGCGGACTCCTGTCTGGTAAATATAATCATTATTGTTTTGAAGATATAACTTGTTCCTCTTCTTTGCAGAATAACCGATTCAAAAATAATCAAATTTATCAAAATATTTTTTGGAAACCTCAGATTATAGAACATTTACAAAAAAACTTTTTCGAATTAGAATCAAATACTTGCATTGACTATTCTTTCCATTGGTTGCAATTTTTGTCTGGAATGCATAAAACAGATAAAATAATTATGGGTGCATCCAATTTGGGTCAACTGCAACAAAATATGAAAATTATCAAATCTCCCAAAATGTATGATATTCGCACCATGGGTATCTTGAAAAATATCTATCACCCGATTTCAATGTTTACTCCAAACTATTATTACTAATTAAGAGTGAATATTATAATTAAAATAAGTATTATTATTTATAAAGTAAATAATATTCCAATAAATAGGACCCGTTACTGGACTTGCACTCAAATCCAAAGAATAATTATCTTTATATATTTTTATATAATTCGAATATAATGTATTTCCAATATCGGTAATACTATTCGTATATTCTAAAAAAAAGGTATTTCGTAAAGGATAAAAGACAGCTTCCCAACTTTTTTCAAAATAATGACTTAATTCATCATTAACTGCCCCTTCTAAACTTTTCATCAATTTATAATAATATTCTTGATTATGATTTAAAATATCTTGTTTTGAAATCGAAAAAATACCAAACAGGGTCATATTATGAATATCCCATTGAAAATTTTCTTCATACCATTTTCCATAGGGACGAACTTTACTAATTCTAAAATCAATTTCTGAATTTTTTTCTAGATTCGACTGACTCATCGATTTATAATCATCAACTTTGAAATAATAAAAATCTTCCAAGACAGGGTTTTTCGTTTTATAATCCACAATAAAAAATGCTTCATCATATTGTTCCATCATCTTAAACAAGAGTTTGGCTTTACTATATTTAAAATAACTTTCATCAATACATCCAGGTAAAAAAACGACAATGTCAGAAACGTTTTTATAATTATGAACTACATGATATAAATAGGTATGATCACATTTACCTTGGTTTTTAATATTGTAACTTCTTAGAACCCTCGATTTTTCATAATTTTCATTGTCGCCTTTGTTGTAAACAATATATTTATATTTATTAAAAGGCGCCTCTAACGTCCATTTCAAATCTTCATTGTATCTTGAAATCACAACTTCAATACTTTGTTTTGTTAGATGTTTTCTATTTTGAATCATTTTATTGGAGGATTTTGTTTTTAAACACAAAAAATAAAAAACAATACAAAGTGCAATGATCAAAAGGAAGATAACTAACAAATAAAATGTAGATTGTTTTTTTGATACCATAATGATATTTGTTTATATATAAACATTATATAATATTTCTTTATTTTGAGTTAAAACCAAGGTTTCAACTTGAAATCTTTACGATCAAATTGACTTGCTTGAATTGGAGGCGCTAAAGGAACGGCCAGGGTGCTTACATCTCTTAAATATTTCATATAACCTTGAGCTTCACTATATACTTGATGAATGCAGTAATCCAATACCATTTTATTTAATTCTTCAACTTGTCCTGAAATGTCACGATTTTGATTCGCCGAATTTTGTAAAAAAATACTGCGCATAATAATCTTTAAAGAATCGCAATCTTGTTGTCCTACCGTATATTGTCCATTTGATCTTTCATAAACTCCTGCACGAATACCATTTTGTAAAATTTGAATATTTCTTTCAGAAAAATATACTTCAGATAATTTGGTTTCTGACCATAGACCTAAGGTAGGTTCTCTAAAGGTAGAACATTGGTTCGCTGGTATTTTATCATACATTGCAAATAAATTACAAAGATCGGGTTGTTTATTTATAATATCGACTCTTCCATTTGAACTTTTCATAATATAATACTTGGATAGAAAAAATTATATATATTTATTTTATACAAATGGCAATGTCTTTTCAAAAAATTGTTTTAATCATAGCTGTAATTTTATTAATTATTACTTTAGTGATTATTGGTGTCGCTTTATCACAGGCTAAATCCGAAGAATCTTGGCCACCTTTAACTGGAGACTGTCCTGATTATTGGGTAGATGCATCTGGTGAAGGCGCACAATGTGTAAATACACACAGTTTAGGAACTTGTAATATTCCTACCAAAGAAAATCCAAATTCAATGGATTTTAGTGTGGCACCATTTATGGGGGATAAAGGAACTTGTGCCAAATATACTTGGGCACAAGGCTGCGGAGTTACATGGGACGGTATTACGTCTGGTGTTAGTAATCCTTGTTCAAAGGATAATAATGATGAAGAAGATACATAATAATGTAAATTTAAAATAATTGAATAATAATAATGAATCCATTATTGAAACAAATCATGAATCTACCGAATGAATTACAAGATATTATTCAATCTTATTTACCTATTTGTGTTCTCGTATTTCTAAATAAAACAAATTATTATTTATACCACAAAGTTTATATAAAAAATATTATTTGTGACAGCTATATGAGGTCAATTATTAGAAATAATTTGTTTTTTATTTTAGATAATTTATTAGAAGAATATTATAAAACATGGACAAAAAAATATAAATATAAATATAAAACGATCTTGTATGCTGATTATTTGCATTTTTTAATTTATTATTCCATTGAAAATAATGCGAATGAATGTAAAAAAATTCTTTTATTATTTTCAGAAAATCACGGAATAAGTAAAAATCAACATAAAAAGAACACTTCTATTAATATAAGATGGAAACATTAAATATCAATCAAATATTAAATCGAGAGAGTGATGCGATTTTAATCAAAGAAATTTTGGAAAATTTTGAAAAAAATAAACAAAATTTGACTACTAAAAAGGGTATTTATATTTATGGCGATCCAGGCACTGGCAAAACGACGTTTGTAATCAATATTTTAAAAAAATTAGATTATGACGTTATAAAATATGATGCAGGAGATATTCGAAATAAATCAATTATTGAAACGATTACAAAGCATAACATGTCGGATAAAAATATCATGAGTTTATTTCATAAAAAAATTCAACGTATTGCGATTGTTATGGATGAAATTGATGGTATGAATAATGGAGACAAAGGAGGGATCAATTCGCTTATTAAAATTATACGTCCTAAAAAAACGAAAAAACAGAGGTTGGAAGAAATTACCTTGAATCCAATTATTTGTATTGGAAACTATCACATGGATAAGAAAATTAAAGAACTTATGAAAGTATGTCATATTATTGAGTTAAAACCACCAACCAAACCACAAATCGAAACGATGATGAATCAGTTAATTCCAAATGTAGAGATTTCCTTAAAAGATAAAATAATTCAGTTTATTCAAGGTGATTTACGAAAATTGAAGATATTTTATGATTTAAATATTCACAAAGATCGATTATTTAACATAGATATTATGAATGAAATCTTTCAGTCAAAATCTTATAACGATGATACGCGAAAAATTACGAAAAAAATGTTGAATTCGTCTTTTTCCATTGATGATCATTTACATGTTATGAATGAAACCGATCGAACCATTGTAGGACTTTTATGGCATGAAAATGTGATTGATATTTTAAATAAATTAAAAGCAGAAGAATCTGTGCCATTATATTTAGAAATCTTAAATAATATGTGTTTTGCCGATTACATTGATCGCATTACTTTTCAACGTCAAATTTGGCAATTTAATGAAATGAGTTCTTTGATTAAAACATTTAAAAATAATAAGCTTTTCCATGATTCGATAAAAAAGAAACCTAAATACAATCCAAGTGAAGTGAGATTTACCAAAGTGTTAACGAAATATTCTACTGAATATAACAATTCTATTTTTATTCAAAATTTATGTCAGCAATTAGGAATGGATAAAAAAGATTTGTTTTGTTTCTTTTTAAATATTAAAAATAAATATTCGGAGCAAGAAATTTTGGCTTTGTTTGAAAATTATGAAATCACGAAATTGGATATTAATCGTATTTATCGATATTTAGAGAAATATACCAAAGAAGATTCTCTGGATATTGAAGATGATGTTATTTCCATAAGTTCATCAGATTTTTAACTAAAGATCAATATTATATTCATTTTTTGCTCTTTTTCTTTGTCCCTTTTCTTTTCTTTATTGTTTTCTTTCTTTTCTTTGTTCTTTTTTTTAACCCTTTTTTATTTTTTCTTGTTTTTCTTCCTCCGAATTCCACAAACTGTCCATAATCTGCATTTGTATTCATATCTGGTCCTGGTTTATAAGGAGACGCATTTTGTTTTTGTTTCACAACTAATTTATCGCTTGGTCTAGGTCCAAGTGTATCTAAAATAATTGTGTTTTCTAAACCTGTAGGAGGAGTATGGAGCATTGGATGATAGTAATTTGTATTTACTGTGCGCAATGGTTCTCCCCAATTTTGCTTTTTATTATTTCTATTCTTTTGACTCATGGCTATACATTATAGGAATACAAAAATAAATATAATGTTAAATATATTTATTTTTTATATTTTTTTATTTGTTATTTGTTTTTATTTTGTTAACTTATTTTATTTTTAATACGCGCTGCTAGATTCTTCGCATACCATTTTTCTTTTACTTCACGACTTAATTCGACGAATTGATGTTTTTCAAATTGTTCAGGAGTTTCATAAAAGAATGATCCTGCAGTAGACCCCAAGGGAGCTGAATTATTTTTCACTTTAAAATATAAATCTTCTTCTTGTGATCCAACTTTATGATCATACCTAAAACCAGTAATTGCATTACGTATTTTCTGTCCAATGTCTCCTGATACATAAATTTCAATTTGCTTGGATTTGTAATATTTGCCATCTGTCCAAACACGATTTATATTTAAATTGATCTTTCGATATCCTTTATCTAATGCTTTTACATCATGCAAAATACTCTTTTTTACATCCAAGTAATTTTCTTCGTCATCATATTTTGGAACAAAACGATCGTCTTCATACATGGTTGTATCTAAATACTATAAATTATTATTATGTTTTCTTTTTAAACTGGTTTTATTAATATTATTTTATAATCTTTTTTATCTATTTTATCTTTTTTTCACTTTTTTGATTTCTTTTTTTCTTCTTCCAATTCCAATGATAATGATTTAACTTTTTTAAGAAGTTCATTAATTAAGTAACTCTTTTCCGAAACCATTTTTTCATAGTAATCTATTAATTCTTTATTTTTATTTATATTTACATTTACATTTTTATTAGTTCTTTGTTTTTCCAATTCTTGCAATTTTTTGGCTCGACTCGCTTTCGTTTCTTCAATTTGTTGTAAAACCTCTGGCTTGTAACTTGGAACTCCCAAAGAATAACTATCTAACAAAAGATGAAGATCTCGTGTATAAAATTGTTTTAATTCCTGATTTTCTATAAATTCATGTATCGAATATTTGGATGGAATTACTTTACTTGCCTCTGGATTTTCTAACAACATTTTTTTATCACATGAATTATGTGAATGCGCAATCACTAAAATTGTTTTTAACGTATCTAATTGTTTTAAAGGTATTTTATAATTTTTTAAAAATTGCGTTTCTTCTGCTAATGCCTTTTCTTCATCATATTTTGTTTCTAACAATAATTCTTTACGAAACGCAAAGGTCGCTGCCGTGCAATGATAAGCACCATAAGGTCCACATTGAAATAATTTATTTAAATCATGAAAATAAATATGCATTTCACTGCTTCCTGCAATTAAAACATCTTTATTCGATTCTAATGTTTCAACCGCATGCGAAACACGTTCTTCTGGATAATAATCATCGTCGTCCATGTAAACAATAATATCACCACCACATTTTGAATGCATTACATTACGTTTTTTACCTAGTAACATTCTTTCCTTGTAATGATAATATTTTACACAAGGAATTCCTTCGAACAAATCGCCCACTGGATCTGAACCATCGTCAATAATAATCCATTCCATTCGATCTTTTGGATAAGTTTGGTGTTCAAAACATTTCATTAAAAATGGAATAAACGGTCTACGATTAAAGGTAGGAGTGCAAATACTTACAAAAGGTAGTAATTCAGTTGGCGCAACTTTATTGGTATTCTTGTTTTTTGTTGACATAGATATATTTAATTTTCAAGTATTCCTTTAAATATTTTTATATTTTTATTTGTTTATTTAAATTTCATTTTTTTCCCTCCACCAGTCATTGCTTTTTTTGCTTGTTTAAATGGCACTAACCCTGGCGTAAAATTCGGATCATGTTTAGGTATGTAAGGATTATATAAATTCAACATAAAGAATACAATTGCTGTTCCAACTAAAGCACCAACCATTCCATTGGTGCCTAATGACTTTCCTGATTGAGAAATTAATCCAAACGTCAAAAGAACCAAAAACATTTGACTTTTATACAACACAACATCTTTCATAAAACTAATAAAGTTTACCTTTGTATTTGTATTTTCCACTTTTCCAGTGATAAATAAAGGCGATAAAAAGGTATATAATGTCATACCAATCGGTAACAAACAAACCATTGGAAAAAAGAAAAAAATGAGATATAAAAAGAACAAAAATGACCGCAATGGTCTTAAATAAGTAAACGGTTCATGCCATTCCACTTCATCTTTCTTAATATGTTTATCCATAAAAAAATCTTTCCAATATTTCAGTTGATAATAAAAACTCAAACAAAAATTCGTGAAAAACAAAGTAAAATAAATGATTCCCATTAAAAAAGGATACAAAAACACAATAATGGATTCCGATAAAGATTCATTTAATACACTATACATTTTATTAATCATCCAATTGTTATTTGAAATCATATTAAATAAAATATCACGAATGTAAAGACCAAAATAACTGGCTCTTTTTGGATTGGATTGTAATGAATTAATAAAACCAATTCCACCTTGTTCGTAATCCTTGATCACGGTTTCATCGTCAAAAAATATTTTGGTAGAAATCACTTTGGGTTTCTCTCCAAACATCCATCCAAAACCATGAAATCCATATTCTTTAATAACATTGGTATTAATTGGAATTTGTTCAACATTGGGTGTTTTACTTCCAAAAGGTTTGTAATCTGTATTATCTGGTAAAACATTTGCTTGAGCTATTTTACAAACATATAAACCAAATGATCCGAATACTGCAAAAATAATAAGACTAGAAATACTATATCTTAATAAACCGCCAATAAACTCTCCATAATTTACATTTTCATCTCCGCTACTTTCGGTTCCTTTTTCTTGTTTTTTACTATCAATCGAATTCGTATTTTCATCAGTAGTTGCCATTTAATTACTTATATTAAGTTAAGATTTTTGTTTTTTGTTTTTTGTTTTTTATATTTCTTTCTTAAATATATAGTATATGAAGTATTTTCTATTATTTTTATCTATTTTATTATGTGTTTTATTACTTGTAGGAATTTTAAAATGGTTTCATTATTTATTACAAAATGATTATATTAAGATTGAAGGGTTTGACAATACCCAGTGTTCGCAGGCACAGTTGCAGGCGCAGGCTCAGGCACAGTCTCAGGCGGAAACTTCGCTTCTGAGTGACGCCCAAAAAGAGCGGAATATGTTCGGGCGCACAACCACGGGTGCTCGCGACTTTCGCTATAACAATAATACACCTTTAACAAATCACAATGTAGATGTTCCACTTACAACGACCTATAGTTGTGAAAATTTTTGTGGTCCGAATTCTCAATGCTCGAAAACAAGAGAACAATGCACCTCGGATATAGATTGTTATGGATGTCAACCACCTCCAAGAAATGAACCGCCATATGTTACTAAAGATGTAAGAGGACAAAATGATGCAGGAAAAATGACGTATAATCAAAATCCACAGTATTCTGAATTAACGACCGATATTGGAACGCAAGCGTCTTTGTATAATCCGATCAATATTGAAGTTCCACAACCTTATCTGGGGGTAGATAAATGGATGAAATCCGCAAATGCTGGAATGCAAATAGCAGACTACAAAGAAAAATATAAATTTCAAATTGATCCAGATAAATATAAAAATATGCCGACTTATCCAGATCGACCATCGGTGACGGGATTATACATTGAGGATGGACCTTTAGCTGCGAATGCTTACCTTTAATTTATAATTAAAATCGCACATGCTTTGTATTGTAAAACGATTATTATAAAGGTTTATACTATTATAATAATCTTATAATTTTTATTTTTGTTTTATTTATTTTTTGTTTTTTGTTTTTTGTTTTTGTATTTATCCTGTTCTTACTAATGAACTTGCAGTGTAAACAGTTATATTAGCAGAAGCATTAGTGCCATCAGAATTAGTACAGTTTACTTTTATATATAAATTTCCTGTAGTAGATGTTAAACCACAACTAAATGATAAACTATAATCAATATCATTATTTGTAAGATATTCAAAGTTATAATATGTGGCAGCAAATGTGTCAATATCGCTTATAAAAATACGAGTTTTTGCTGTATTATTCCCACTTATGTTTCCAGTAACTACACCAGTGTATGTATATAATCCGTTAGGAATAGAACCAAACACAAAATGGTTTGTATTTGTGTCAAAATTTGTATATATGTTTACAAAACCTCCCAAAATACTTAATGAATTTGTAGGAGAAGTTGTATAATTATCAAAATTAATACCACCAGCAAAATTTGCACTAATATTATTAACTTTTGATTCTATTTCTAATGGATAACTAGGAGCACTTGTTCCAATACCAACGTATCCTTTATCGTAATAAATATTATTCTTATTCGTATTTGATTCAACTTGCCAATAATCTGGTTCACGAATTGATGTGTATATACTGCCAGTTAGTGTTACTACAGTCAAATATTGTCCCGATCCCGAAATTGCGCATCCAACATAATTGAAACTCAGGGTTAAATTGTTAGCATTCGACCAGTTACGTCCAAAATCAGATGATATATATACACCATCACCATATGTTCCTGCTACTATATATTGTCCTGTTGCCGAAATTGAAGTAGATTGAAACCCTATTGAAGTTGGAATAGTGTTTAATATCCAATTTTTTCCAAAATCTTCCGACCCATATGAACTCGTAACTCCATTTACTGGAACAAATACATATTGTCCTGACGCACAAACAGCTACATGCGTTAAGGATCCACCTGCAGTATTACTTAAAGCTATACTCCAGTTGAAACCATAGTCACTTGATAAATATAAAGTAGAATTAGTTAGTGCAAATTGATATTGTCCTGAAGCTGAAATACATGTTGAGTACCATATTTTTCCTCCAACAGAAGTTACTGCACTCCAATTGGATCCATAGTCACTAGATACATAGATAGAAGTATTATATCCTAGTGCAGTTTGATATTTTCCTGACGCTGAAATAGATATCGATCTCCAGTCTTGTGTTCCAGTAGATGTTATGCTAATCCAAGTAGCACCATAATCACTTGATACATATATATAATTATAAATTCCAACTGAAGTTTGATCAGTTACATTCGCACTTTGATATTGACCTGTTGCAGAAAGAGATACACTATACCAAGCCAGACTAGTCTGGGCACTTCCATCAACAGTTATATCAGCATCACTCCAAGTTGCACCATAATCACTCGATCTCCATATTGATCCATTTTTTACTACACTAGTTTGATATTGTCCAGATGTAGACATAGACGTAGAATACCATGCCTGTACAGAACCTACAGTATTCCAACTAGTTCCTACATCTATTAAAGAAATACCAAATTTAGAAAAGATGGTTAATGTATCAGAATCAATTACTCCTGAAGGACCAGTTGGGCCTGTTGTTCCTTGTAGTCCTGTTGGGCCTGTTGGGCCTGTTGTTCCTTGTAGTCCTGTTGGGCCTGTTGGACCAGTTGTTCCTTGTAGTCCTGTTTGTCCTGTTGGTCCTGTTGGTCCAGTTGTTCCTTGTAGTCCTGTTTGTCCTGTTTGTCCTGTTGGTCCTGTTGGGCCTGTTGTTCCTTGTAGTCCTGTTTGTCCTGTTGTTCCTTGTGGTCCTGTTGGGCCAGTTGTTCCTTGTAGTCCTGTTTGTCCTGTTGTTCCTTGTGGTCCTGTTGGGCCAGTTGTTCCTTGTGATCCTGTTTGTCCTGTGGTCCTGTTGGGCCTGTTGGTCCTGTTGTTCCTTGTGGTCCTGTTGGACCAGTTGTTCCCGAAGGACCTGTTGCGCCTGTAGCTCCTTGTGGTCCTGTAGGTCCAGTGGCTCCTTGAATAATTAAAGAAGTAGAAATATCACAAACACTATAATAACCTGGATCTTGAAAATAAATGTAAGCGGTTCCACTTGATACTGTTATTTTAAGCGTAATAATGACTGCATCACCGACATTGACGTTATAAGGGGTTCCGCCGTTTGATTTGATAGAACCATTTAAAATATTCGTGAACGGTTGCGCTGATCCTTGAACTGTAAGAGAAGCTTGAGCACTAGGCACTGAATTAAGAATGTCAGTTGTTGTATTAATCGTTATACTTTCGATACTTATAGTTCCGCTACCAGTATTTAGACAACCATAAATCGTCGATTGAATTGCGCCTGAATCTGTAATTTGAAATGTATTATTCGAATATAATCCAAAAGAAAGCGTTGTATCAACTGTATAACTTTGATAATATGGACTTGTTGCTCCTGTGCTTGTCGCATTCGTGGACAATTGGTAAGTGCCTGGATAAGTGCCAGTTGTATCATAATAATTATAATATAAATAGAGACCAGCACCACCAGGTGTTCCTGTATCTCCCTGGGGACCTGTTGCTCCTTGAATACCTGTTGCTCCTGTTGGTCCAGTTGTTCCTTGTGGTCCTGTTGGTCCTGTTGCTCCTTGTGGTCCTTGTGGGCCTGTTGGACCAGTTGTTCCTTGAGGGCCTTGTGGTCCTGTTGGTCCAGTTGTTCCTTGTGGTCCTTGTGGGCCTGTTGGACCAGTTGTTCCTTGTGGTCCAGTTGGTCCTGTTGTTCCTTGAGGGCCTGTTGGTCCAGTTGTTCCTTGTGGTCCAGTTGGTCCAGTTGTTCCTTGTGGGCCTTGTGGTCCTGTTGGTCCTGTTGGTCCAGTTGTTCCTTGTGGTCCTTGTGGGCCTGTTGGTCCAGTTGTTCCTTGTGGTCCTTGTGGGCCTGTTGGTCCAGTTGGTCCAGTTGTTCCTTGTGGTCCTGTTGTTCCTTGTGGTCCAGTTGGTCCAGTTGTTCCTTGTGGTCCAGTTGTTCCTTGTGGTCCTGTTGGTCCAGTTGTTCCTTGAGGTCCTGTTGGACCAGTTGTTCCTTGAGGGCCTGTTGGTCCTGTTGGTCCTGTTGTTCCTTGTGGACCAGTTGGTCCAGTTGTTCCTTGTGGACCAGTTGGTCCAGTTGTTCCTTGTGGGCCTGTTGGACCAGTTGGTCCAGTTGTTCCTTGAATGCCTGTTGCTCCTTGAGCGCCTGTAGATCCTTCTGGGCCACTAGCACCTTGAGGTCCTGTTACTCCCGAAGGTCCTGTTGGTCCAGTTGCGCCTTCTACCCCAGATAATGCAGTAGAAGAAGTATATATATAACCACCATTTTCTACAGAAGTTTGAAATTGACCAGAGGCAGAAATAGCTACTGAACCCCAATTTTGAATACCTAATGAAGTATTGGCTGTCCAAGTATTTCCATAATCAACGGATATATAAATATAATCAATACTTGCTAAACTAGTTTGATATTGTCCTGAAGAAGAAATGGCAATGGATGTCCAATCATTATAACTGGCCTTCAAAGACCAAGAGTTACCATAATCAGTGGAAACAAAAATAAATCCATCCTTTACCACTCCACTTTGATATTGTCCCGAAGAAGAAACAGCAATACATGACCAGTTTTGAAAGGTTGCTTGTCTCATCCAAGTATTTCCATAATCATTAGATACATAGATAAAATCATTCACAGTAGCAGCACTTTGATATTGTCCAGATGCAGAAATACATATTGAAATCCATGTTTTTAAACTACTTTTTTCTGACCAAGTGTTTCCGTAATCTCGAGACACATAAATAAATCCACCATAAGCTACCGCACTTTGATATTTTCCTGACGCAGAAATGGATATGGAACGCCAATAATTACTTGAAACAGATGTATTTGCGATCCAGTTATTCCCGTAATCGGTAGATACCCATATATTTCCGTTATCTTCTAAAGATGTCTGATATTGTCCTGAAGCTGAAATTGAAATGGAAATCCAATATTTAATACCAACGGATACATTGGTGGGATTCCAAGTGTTTCCATAATCTTTGGAAATGTAAATATAATTATTATATGCTACTGAACTTTGATATTGTCCCGACGCGGAAATGGAAACAGAAGTCCAATCTTCTGAAATATATTTTTGATTCCAAGTTTCCCCTGGATTTTCTAATGAAATGCCGAATTTAGAAAATATGGTTAATGAATTTTCATCTAAATATCCTTCTGGACCCGTTGCACCAGTTGCGCCAGGTTGATTTGGTAACAATATAGCTACTTCTTCTACACTAATTGCTACTAGATTGGCTTCATTTGTCGCAATTTGAATAGCTAAAGTTTTGGCTTCGATATACGCATTAAACCACGCATCTAAGTAACTAATAGTAGAAGTATATGATGCAGTAGCAGTTGCAACGACTTCTACTTGACCTTCAGGTGGTAAAGGAATCACATGAGTAGCTTGCACGTTTTCAACGGTGTAAGTTTCCATTTATAATATAGTTGTATATTATAAATATTTATCTATTTTATAATTATATATAATATTATATTATATTATGAAATCCCAGTTTTTTCTCAAAAAAAAGAAATTTCATTCTGCCTCTTTTGTCATTGGTATGGGAATCATCCTTTTCGGTTTTTTTATTTTTAATACATATAATAAAAGTTCATATATTATGTGTAACCAACCTTATGCGCTATGCACAAGCGCAAAATGCGTTCCTAATCCAGATAATTATAATCAAACGATTTGTAATTGTGATATTGAACATGGAGATAGTATTGGCACAAAACAGTGTGACCAACTAAAAGGATATATAGAAAATAACATCAAATACATTTTTTCCACCTTTTCGCCACTTCAGTCTGTCAAACAAGGGAAAAAAATATTACATTGTGATGCCAAATATCCTTGGAGTAATTGTTTGAATCAAAAATGTGAAGTCGATCCACGAGATCCTAAGAAAGCCATTTGCGCATGTGATTTAGTAAAAAGTAAAAAAGATTGGATTACTTTTGGTGGGAATGCAAATCCGAGTGCTTGTGCAAACAATTATTTTAGCGGTGCCTATTTTGACGACTATAAATCTGCTATGAAATTTTGGAATTATTGACCTGTCACAGTAAGCACCGTTGAATTATTCAATTCTTGTTGTTTTTTCGCTTCTTCTTCCTGTTTCAAATAATCATCATGACTTGCTTTTAATTCATCGATCGATTTTTTACATCCTCTGGATGCTAGGTTAAAGGAAATAATAGACGTTAATAAAACCGCCGTATAAAAATACCATAATGCTTCTCCAATATTATCTTTTAAAACAACTAATCCTAACAAATCTGCTTGTTGTTTATCTAGATCTGGTATTTCACCTTTATTTTTCATAAGCGGTTTGATAATGTCCCAAATGGATAAAAAGTTTTCTGGCGACATTTGATTGATCAAAATCGATTTATTTCCACATAATTTTAAAATCGCTTCGGCCGACTTCTTCATGGTGCCTTTTTGTCCATGGTCCATATCTTCAGAGGTTTCAATCGATTCATCGACTTTGGTATCCACTAAAATATTACTCAAGATTTCGTTTGCTTTTCCTGCAACGACGAAATATCCTACGACGTCTGAAAAAGCGGTTTTTAGTCCAGGATACATGATAAGAACCGCCATCATTATCCCAAAAATCAAGATCCAAGGAATAAATGTCATAAAAGCTCCTACTGCTATGTTTGTTTTTGCGCTTCCACCACATTTATTGATTAAGAAAATCGAATTTAGAGCAAATTGGCTAACAACGACAATTAAAAAATAAATTCCCATTCTCGACATATTTTTTTTATAATATTCTTCTAAACCGTTGTTTTTTAAAATCTCGATCGTAATTGGCAGCTTTCCGAGAGAAGGAAGCATGTAATAAATGGCCGTTATAATGACAAAACTAATAATTGATAAATACGAAATATCCATATAGATAGTGTGTATAATTTATTTTACTTTTATAACAGTATTTATTATGTCCTTTGATTCCGATGTATCTAAACCTTTATTAATTGAACCAGGAGTAAAATACTTTTTAAATGAAACCTTGAAACAATGCCATCAATTCAAAGAAAAATATAATAATATGTTGTTTAATATTAGTTTATTTGCTCTCTTTTTCATAATTTTAGGAATACTCTTATTTGTAAAATATAAAGGAAAACCAAGTGTGGAAGAAATCGAGCAAAAAGAATTGGAAAAAAAACAATATATTTTATCAAAAATTCGTAATTTTCAAGATGCAAAACGTAGAGAACACCAAGAGTTAATTACGGGATTACCTCATTGGGAAACAGAATATGATGTTATTCATGATAAAATAAAATAGAAAAGAAAGAAAAAAGAAAAAAGAGAAAACAAGAAAAGAAAGGGAGAAAAGAAAGAAAAAAGAAAAAAAAGAAAAAGATAAAAATATAAAATCAATATAATATAACTAATATATAATAGTTAAAAATGGAATCCATGAATCGATTTTATAAACTCAAGAATGATTATGATGAACAATTTTATGATAAATATGTCTCCAAAATTGTAGTATCGAATCTATTATCCAAACGTGAAAAAAAAGCTGCTTTTGCAGCCTTACCAAAACCAAAGTGTATTAATTGTAAAAGAAATGTTTCGACCATTTTTAGCGTGAAATATGATAAAGAAAATGATTCGCATATTTATCTTGCCAAATGTGGCGATATTATGAGTCCATGTCCTCTCAATATTAATATTATTATGCCAAACACAAAACAATACGACGATTTATTATCGTCCGAACAAATATCAAATAGTAAAAGACAAATCATTAAAGCGAAAAACGATTTACTCTTTGGATATTTACCAGAAAAAGAAGCATTTGAGATTTTTGAAAATCTTAGCGCTAATTTAAAAGACGACATTGAAACGAGAGATTTTTTTATCGAAGAATATATGAAAGTT
>Ga0247841_10000778_pt1 | contig 79529 bp, 80 predicted proteins | sample LaCruzMarch2015__2_FD_192410 | JGI IMG/M metagenome (GOLD analysis project Ga0247841, IMG submission 192410) | Freshwater microbial communities from meromictic Lake La Cruz, Castile-La Mancha, Spain - LaCruzMarch2015_18m | ecosystem: Environmental > Aquatic > Freshwater > Lake | place: Spain... | reverse complement strand
CTCGAAGGCATCAACAACAAAATCGGCGCCATGCAGCGCATGCATTACGGTCTCCGTGACTTCGAGTTCCTCTCCTTGAGAATCCTGACTCTTCATAAGGCTAAGCACACTTTTTGCGGATGAACCAGAAAATCACCCCGGTGGGTAGATATCCCAATGCACGGCTTCATGTGCAGCACCAACTCGAAAACGTCCTCGGGAGCAGGATTCTTTACAGTTCGTCTCCCGGCAATGGAGGGACATCAGGGCATGCGGCCAAGAAAGCAGCGAAGTCTTCCTGGCGACCGGCGGCGGCTTCACGACGAAGATGATCGAGAGAGGTCATCACTGAATATTTTTCAGCGATCGCGCTGGCCGCAAATTGTTTGATCGAATACCCGTCGCGCGCGGCAAGTTCCTCGACGCGAAGTTTGAGAGAATCTGGAATTTCGACGGTGAGCGTGCTCATGATTTTTTACGGATGATGGTCAGAAAATCTCGGGGCGTGATTGCCGTCACGCCCAAGCGCTCGCAACCGGCAAAGTCCCGTGTGTTGTGGGTGACAATGTAATCGGCGTGGGCAGCAAATGCCAGTTCCAAAATGAACTCATCCTCCGGATCGGAAAGAAAGGGACGCCAGAGGAAATGAATCTCCTGCAAATGGCAGAATGCTGCCAACCGACGCAGTGCTCCCAGAGCCTTTTCAGCAGTCTCACCGGGCGGCAAATTCTCCGGACGCAGCAGCACCGACTGCCATTCCGTATAAAGACCGACCGACAGGCAGGGACGAAAGACAGGAGAGGGCAGCGAACTCAGGATCGCAAAACTGGCACCACGCCGGGAACGTGCTGCCGCCACCAGAACACTCGTGTCCAGGACCACCCGGATTGGTGTATTATCGTTCATTGGACTGTGCCCCGCTTCAAATTATCGTGTTTTGGCTTGATGAGGGAAATGGCCATGAACAGAAAGAATGCAACACACAGGAATCGGCGGCGATTCTTTTTTCTGCCATCTATGATCGTGCATGCCTGCCGCCGAACGCACCACTGGCACCTAAAAGAAACGCGCCCCGGCAGGCTGGCAGGTTTCTCCGTCCATGCCGTCAGTGCATGGACTCGCACATCTGTTCGATGTGCTCAATGGCAGGAACAGCCTCCTGCTTGGCATCTTGTGCCGGTGGAGAACCAGCACCGATCTCCAGTAGATAAAAGAAACCCGCCCTCACAGGCAGGCAGGTTTCTTGCGCTTCCCACGGTTCAGTGCATAGGCAGGACTTGCGTCCGATCTTCACCTCCCCCGCACCGCGTAGTTTTTGAATTTCAGCGTGCCCGTGGCTGGGCGCATCAAGGCCAGATGCACGGTGCAATCGTTGCGCACCGGATCTTCTTCAAACCGCCCCAATCCAGGGAAACGTGTGAAACCCTCCGCTTCCTGCGCCAGGCGGTGGACTTCGCAAAACCTCTCGTGCGTATCGCTGAACCATTCCTGCCCGCCTTCGTCTTCCCATTCAGTTTCGCTGTTGAGGGAACGGTGATTGCGGTGGACGTAGTGGTTCGCTAGGGCGAGGTGGGGACTGCGTTTGGTGGGGCGAACGCATGTGGCCGTCCCTTGGTCGGGTTTTTCTATCCGCGCCACTTCCCCGTGTTCGGTCCCACAAAGCAGGGACATGAAAGGAGTGAACGGTTTTGCGGCGAGGATGTTTCCCCGCAGTTCGCTGAAGGTCCCCGATTCATCGCAGGCCATCCGCATGGCGTAGCACGCTGGATGTCCGGTGAAGGATTTCTTCACATGAGCGGAGGGTGCCTGGTTGAGCGCCACGGCCCATGCAGGTCCAACGGCGGTGACGACACCCAGGAATCCGGCGAATCCCAAGGAGGAATATGCCAGTTCCCCTCCGCTGTGGTAATGCACTACGATGGTGTAGCGGGCGATGTCCTCCGGAAAGCACCAATCCATGAATCGAACCATCACGGGTCTGCCGTCTGAATCGTGGAAGACGCCGGTGGAACACGCGGTGGGATAAAACATGAGTTGGCAGATGTCGTAGGCGCAATTGCTGACGGCGAGCAACTGAGCGGGGATCCCCGTCGCTTTGCCCAACCCCCTGCATTCCTGAAAAAGAGGACCAAGGAAGATCCGGATGACGGGATCGGCCAGCAGGGAAGCGAAGGCCGCTTTCCGGCAAAGAAGCGGTTGCAGGAACGACGGCAGGCATTCGCAACAAAGGGCGAGAACGGATGAGGTGAGGGCATGGACCCGCCCAGCAATCTTCTTGCCGGGACGGATCCATCGCTCGTTGGCAGGAGCGTCCAGATCGACTTCGATTTGAGGGCTGGATTTCATTGGCTCCTGACTTCTTTTCGCTCCTGAGTGCTGTTTTCTCTCGCTGCCTCCGGATTTGGATGCAACGCCGCCGCTGATGAACGAGCGAATTGTCCAGCCATCTTGACGCCCTCTGAAAACGTCTCCAGCGAAAACCGTCGGAGATCGTGCCCCAAGGTTTCCATTTTATCGGAGAGTGAATGGAGAACACCGCGAGCGATGAGGATTCCGAAGACCAAGATGGCGGCGATGGGAACCAAGACGTGGAAGGCGAACACTGCCGTTGCGGACAGCAAGGCGAGTGTGCCGGTGATGAGCAGTAGCGCCGCAAGCAACCGTGAAAGGCATTTTTTGGCAAGCTCTGCTGGTGGATTGGTGAATAATTTCATGATGATGGTTTTTGGTTTGGTTGGTTGTTGGTTGAGGTTTAAAGAAAGAAAAAAGCCCGCTCCCACGAATGGGAACGGGCTCCTGTTCGATGGCACTTCAGCAACGGCGACGGTCTGCCCGGCACGCTGCTTTTTCGTGATCCACCGTGATGTTTCCCCTCCACGATGGGATCTGCATGGAGTCAGCAATGGCATCCTCGCCAAAATACTCCCGCAGATCGGTGGCCAGCTTTTCTTTCAGGTCGTGTGCCCACGAGTTGCTGAATCCGAATCTGGCCGCAGTGTGCTTCGCGCTTTTCCCCTGCGCGAAGTCAGTCACCATTGCCTCGTATCTCGGGTTATGTGACCCCAAGAATTCTTCCCAGTCCACAAATCTGGATGCGGCCATGGACGGATCATCGGCATTTCCAGCGAGCATGTCCCCGAGAGGGATTTCCTCATCGGTTTCTGGGTCGTAGCCCGCTGGCTCCTCGAAAGACAGCACACTGCTGAGGCTGTCCAACTGGGTCCCAGGATGCATCACGTCGGTCCTGCCTGCTGAATACGACCGACGACCGGACTTCATGTGGAGTATCGTGTAATACGCGATGTTCCCCGGCGTGACTTCCTTCCCCCGCTCTTCGAGGTCGTGGAGCATCTTGGCTGCCACGGCCAAGGCATCCTGAAGAAGCTCCTCTGTATCTTCTGCTCCGACTCCACGGATATACGGCATGGTGGCGCGTAGCCGTGGCTCGATCTGATCTAGGAGAATATATCCCGCTTTCGGACTCATTGGTTTTTGCTTTCTTGGTTGAAAGGCGACCACGGAGCACAGCACATCCCTTGATGTGTTGCCGCTGCGGTCACCAGTTTTGGTTTTACTGATGGCCGCATGTGCGGCGGTGGCCCCGGCGGAATGCCGAGGCGTGAATGAGAATGGTGACGGGCACACACGCGGTGCGCCCGCCAGAGCTGCTATGGCAGCCGTTGGATTTACCTCTTCTTGAATTCCTGTATGGCCGTGAAGACTGCCGCGACAACAGGGAGTGCCAGCTTCAGAATTTTCCGTCCGGAATGGCCAGCCACGCTGATTACGTGGATGGCCTGCCGGATTGCTTTTACGGGATTCGGTATTGGGGTCATGGGGCACCTCCGATGCAGGGGTCGAGGTGTTCCGAGTAGATGGGTTTGAATGCCATGATATTTCCTTTCTGTGGTTGGTTTTGGGCATGAAAAAACCCGACCGTTGCGAGTCGGGTTTGTCGTGCTGGTTTGGTTGATCCTGTCAGGATTCCTCAGCACCGGAGTTGGATGCTGGGGGATCCTCCATTATATTTTGGGCGAAAAACGGGGCGGAATTCTGAGGCCCTCAACCAAGAAAGCCTACGTCACTCTGGCAATTGGCTTGAACCAGAGAAATCAGCTCCGGATGCCTTGACCTCGCTGGATGTCGTTTTGGCGAAAATCACTTTCTTGGCCATCGCAGTCTCATGATCTCCCCGAACGTGGGCATAGATTTTCAAAAGCAGAGCCCCATTATCCTTGTGCCCCATCCATTTGGCGACCGTTCTTACATCCACACCTGCCTCCATGCACACGGTGCCAAAGAGGTGTCTCAGACCGTGGGTCGTAAACCGTGGGATCTCTAGTTCGCGGCAAGCGCGTGTAATAAACCCCCCGGCCTCCCGAACCAGCAACACGGCATCTGTTAAAGCCACATTTCTGCCGCGCTTCTTCATCTTCATCAAAAGCTCCCGCATCTCATCGAGCATCGGAACAAAACGGGCTTCACCGTTTTTTGTGACCCTCAGATGGACCTTGCCCTTGGAGAAATCCACATCGCTCCAAAGCACGTTGATCGCCTCGTTTTTTCTCGCTCCGCTGAATGCGATGAACTCCACGTAGTCCGCAGCTGCCTCGCATTCCCCGAACCCCATCTCTCGGATCGAATCGACCAGAGCGGAGAAATTCTCTTTATCGGGCAGAGTCACCCCACCCTTCTCGGCCCTCTTGCGGCGGACCACCTTCAGGATTTTTTTGGCCCCATCTGCCACCGATGGATTTCTGGCCGGGTTTGCGTAGAGAAACCCCGCGTCGACTGCCACATCCAAGACATATCGCATTGCGTCCAGAGCACACTTGATCGTCGTCGCGCTGGCCCCCGTCGAATTCTTCGCGGGGGTCTTCGCGTTTTTTGGCACGTGCGGCTTGGCCTGCGAGTAAAATCGGCGAAGCCATTCCTCCACTGCTCGTGCCGTGATCTTGCGTGTATTTACCTCCTCGATCCCTGGCCATGAACGCAACACAAGCTTGATCCCAGCCTCACGGAACTCACGGGTCTTTGGCCGAATCCCCTCGAATTCCAAATGCTGACGGTAGAGGGTCAATGCATCGCCAAAAGTCAGACGCCCAACAGCGCTCTGTGCATCGCCGGAAACTTTTCTCCGCTCGTTGGCGTCAAGGTGCTCTTGAAGCCGGTTTTTCGCAACCGACAGGAGCGTTGTCTTCAAGCTGATCCATTTCTCCTTGCCGCCAGCAAAGGTCCTAGCGTAATATCTGCGGTTCTGATGACGATACAGCGATTGAACTTTGGTCGGTGTCCAGACGGGCTTCTTCATGGGGGTTTCCGTGGTCATTATCGTGCAATTTTCACGCTAACCGTAGAAATGCACCGTATAAAAAGCAACAAGTCTTTTCGGGGCTGCTTCATAAGTCATTGGTAATCACAAAGGAAGGGTGGCTGAGTCCGGTTGAAGGCACTCGACTCGAAATCGAGCGTGGGGTTAAACCCACCGGGGGTTCGAATCCCTCCCCTTCCGGTTTGATGATAAACGCTTTACGCGAGAAACAACCTTTGAACCGGTTAACATCAGTACGCGGCTTCGATTTTCAGCGTCGGCGCGCTGGCAACACAGATGGCCGGGGTCGAGTTCGAGCCGACCCCGAGCCGAGTCGCCCCCATGGCAATAAACATTTCCGCACGCGCACGGTCGCGGATGCCGCCGGAAGGTTTTACAGCGATGCGCCCTGCTGCCGTGTCCAGCATCACCTTGACGACCTCCTCCGTGGCGCCCCCTCCACCAAACCCGGTTGATGTTTTCACGAAGTCCGCCTGAGCGGAAATGGCGGCCTCGGTCGCTTTTGCCACTTCGTCCAGGGTGAGTGATGAAGTCTCGAAGATGGTCTTCACCTTGACTCCCGCCGGCCGCGCCACGCCGGTGACGGCGCGGATGTCGGTTTCCAATTCCCTCCACAGTCCGCTGCGGATGAAGCTGTAGTTGACCACCATATCAATCTCGGCGACGCCCAGATCGACATAACGCTTCGCTTCGTCCGCCTTGCTCCCAGTCAGGGCATCGCCGTGCGGAAACGCCAATACGCAGGACACCCCGGTCTGCGAGCCCTTGCAGAGGGCCACTGCCAGAGAAATGTCAGCAGGGCGCACACAGATTGTCCGGACACGGTATTCGATTCCAATCCTCATTTGCTCAAGGGCCTCGTCCCGGGACATTTCCGGTTTGAGAACAGCATGATCCAAATACCGCTCAATACCTTGCTTCGAGGGGGGGTTTTTTGTTTTCATAAATCAATGCATCTCTCCCGACCGGCTAAGCCGTTTCCCTGATCTTCCAACTGACAAACTCCGCGATCCCCTGCGTGCTTTCACCAGGAGCACGCTTATGGTATCTGCGGAAATCCTGATAGTCTGCGGAAAAATCTTCCCGGAAGAATTGTCCGGCAGGTCGCCGGACACCACACGCTTGTTCCATTGGTGATAGGGATGAAAGCTCCGATTGTGAGGCATTGCTCGCACGATCAAAACCTGATGAGATGGCGGCATGCTCTTCCAACCCGGTCAGAAAATTTTATTTCAAGGCGACAGCATCACCGATGCGGGTCGCAATCGTGAGGAGGCCGATTCGCTGGGTGGGGGCTATGCGATGATGGCGGCTTCTTTGATGCAGGCGCGCCATCCGGAGCTCGGGCTCCAATTCCTCAACCGGGGAAATTCCGGAAACCGCGCGGTCGATCTGGCCGGGCGCTGGCAGCGGGACTGCCTCGACCTCAAGCCGGATTGGGTTTCGATCCTGATCGGCGTCAACGACTGCTGGCGCCGGTTCGATGCCAACGATCCGACTCCTGTGGAGGTTTTTGAAAGCCACTGCCGGGATATCCTTGAGCGCACGCGGAGCCAGGGGATCCGGATGATTCTCTGCGAGCCGTTTGTCCTGCCCTGCCCTCCGGACCGCGAGGCTTGGAGGGAGGATCTGGATCCCAAAATCCATGTGATCCGGAAGCTGGCCCGCGAGTTCGAAGCCAGTCTGGTGCCATTCGATGGGATTTTTGCGTCGCGCAGCGTCCTCCAGCCGCCCTCGTTTTGGGCGGCGGATGGCGTTCATCCGAGACTGCCCGGACATGCCTTGATGGCCACCGAGTGGATCAAGGCCGTGACGGATTCCTGTCCGGGCCCGCGCGGCTGACCGTCCCTCCCTGAGAAATCACGGGTTAGAGCCGGAAGCGGACCTCGCGGACGACCTTCTTGCCGAACCGGGCCTGGAGCTTGTCGAGAATTTCGCGCTTCCATGTGCGCTCGAGTTCGTAGCGAACGCTCGGCTGGATGACCTGCACCGTCAGCGTCCCGCCGGCGAGACCTGCCGGGATGGAATGCTGGGCGAGAAAATCCCCCACGACCTCGCGCCATGCATCCGTGACCTGTTGCTCGCAAAGCCGGTCGGCCAAGCCGAGCTTGGGCAGGATTTTCTGCAAAAGGTCCGCCACCGAGGCGCACTTGTCGCGCTTGGGTTTCGGCTCATCGAGCCCCCGCCACTCGGACAAAACTTTGCGGCGCAGGAAATCGGGTGACATGGCGAAAAAACTCCCGCGTGGTTCGGATCCCGTTAATTCCGGGAGGGATTTGTTATTACCCGTCGTTGCCGATCGCCTCGACCGGGCAGCCTTCCATGGCCTCTTTGCACTGCGCCTCTTCCTCGGGGGTTGAGGGCTGCTTGGAAACGTAGCTGTGCCCGCCGTCGTCATTGCGGTTGAAATTCTCCGGGGCGGTTTCCCGGCACAGATCGCAGTCGATGCACTGGTCATCCACGTAAAATTTTCCGTTCGCGTTCTCGCTGTATTTGTTTGCTGGGTCGGCCATTTGAGTCAGTTGGTGGAGATTGAAATTGGAGGCCCCCCCGCCAGATTGCAATCGTTTTTTCTCGGGCGAGGCCATATTTTCCATGGAATGCAACCGCTTCCTGAGATCCTGCGCCGCGAGTGGCACGATGTTGGCCGCCGGATTTTTCGGACCGGACAGCGGAGCCGGCCGGCCCCCGGGCGCACCGATATTTGCCTGTGAATGTGGAGGAAAAAACCGCGCAGGTGGAGGAAATCATCCGGGAGCATGCGCCGCTGATCATTGCCTATTCGGGCGGCGTGGACAGCACATGCCTGCTCGCCCTTGCGGCGCGCGCCGCCGGCCACAACATCCTCGCCGCGATCGCGGACAGCCCGAGCCTCCCGCGCGCGGCTCTCGCCGAAGCCCTCGATACCGCCGCGAGGATCGGCGCAAAGATCGAGGTCGTCCACACGGCGGAATTCGAGAACGAAGACTATCTCAGCAATCCTCCGGACCGTTGCTATTTCTGCAAGGCCGAACTTTTTTCCGCGCTCGGAAGCATGGCGCGTGCGCGCGGGTTCCGGGCCATCGCCTATGGTGAGAATGCGGACGACCCGCCGGACCTCCGGCCCGGCTCCCTGGCCGCCGCCGAGTTTCATGTCCTTTCCCCGCTGAAGGCTGCGGGGCTTTCCAAGTCGGACGTGCGGGCGATTTCCAAACGGCTCGGCCTGTCCACCCACGACGCGCCTGCCCAGCCGTGCCTCTCGTCGCGCATCCCCCACGGCACGCGTGTCACCGGCCCGGCGCTCGCCATGATCGAGAAGGGGGAATCCTTCGTGCGATCGCTCGGGTTCCGGGTCTTCCGCGTCCGCTACATCGAGGGGTCCCCGCCCGGCGCCCGGGTGCAGATCGCGCCGGAAGAAATGAAATCCCTCCCTTCCTGCGAGGCTTCTCTGCGCGCAGGGCTTGCCGCCGCCGGATTCGCATCCGTCGAGATCGCTGTCTACCATGCAACTCCGGCGCAGGCATCCGCCCCCCAATCCCGATGACATCGCACTTCCAGCAGCGGATCGCCTCGCACAACCGCCACGTCGTCATCGCCGCTCTCCTCAGCCTTCTTGGTGCCTGGGTGACTTGGACGATCTTCTACGCCTTCTTTGTCGGGCTCGTGCTGGGAGCGCTCACCGTCGCCCACGGGCAGGAGGTTATTGCCGGAGAGAAACTCCTCACGCTTCCGGAATGGCTGCAACCCGCCGCCCTGCTTCTCGCCCTGGTGTCCCTTGTGTGGGAGGCGGTGGATGAACGGAAAAACCGTTTCCATCCGGTCCGTGACCGCTCGGTGGTCGGGTGGCACCTGCTCGGGGACATCCTTCTCCTGCCCGCACGATTGACATTCGGAATCGGCCACCAACTCTCCTCGATCATCCGCCTGAGCCGGTCCGCGCAGGGCGAGGCCGTCGAACTGCTCCGGCACATCCATGCCGAAAAACGCTGCGCGGCACACTCTCTGGGCGCCTGGTTTCCCGATCAAAAAAGACTCCGGAAAATTCTCGGCGCACTCCAGGTGGCCGGTTGGATTGACCTCCTCCGCACGGAGGAAGGCTGGATTTACATCGAACGCAGCAGCGCAGCCGAGGAACTCGCGGACATGTTTGCCAGCGAAGACGACGAAGAGCCGTCCTGAAAGCCCGACTCGATTCCTGATGAGTCCGCGGCTTGTTCGTGCAGAGTCAGTGCCCAAACGGGCGGGACGCCCGTTCCCCCGGGTCGCTGCAAAGACCTGCAGATTTTTTTACAGGCGGAAGGCCTTGGGCGGGCCGAGAATCTCACGGAGGATGATCGCCTGGCGCACGCTGCTGCGGGAGCGGAGGGTGGCCGAGAGGGCGGATGCCGGGATCGCCGGGAGAGGAGAGGCTTGGGGAACAGGCCGCTTGGCGGCCGGCGGTTTGGGTTTTGGAGGCGGCGGCGGCGGAGACTCGAAGGCCGGGAGCGGCGGGATTTTCGGAGGCAGCAGGGGCTGTTCCCGGAGCGGCGAACCCTCCTCGATGTCGACTCCCAGTGCCTCCATGAGCTTGCGCATCTCCTCCGCGGGATCCTTGCGCGGAGGTTCGGCGGACGGAGCGTCGTCCGGAAGAAAGGGATTGCCCTCGGGGAGTCCCTGGAGATTGCGCTCCAGTTTCCGCTTCTCGCGGAGTTCCGCGGAACGCTGTATCAGCCAGTTCACCAGGCTGATGAGACCGATGATGACGAGGATGACGACTTGTTCCATCGTGTGCGGCCGGGGTGGATAAACCCGGGGGCTAGCTCAGAGTGGTCTTTTCCGATCCGGCGATGCTCTCGCGCATCGAGGTGTCGGACTGGATGTTTTTCATTTTCATGTAGTCCATGATTCCGAGGTTGCCGCTGCGGAAGGCCTCCGCCATCGCCTGGGGAACCAGGGACTCGGCCTCGACGACCTTGGCGCGCATTTCCTGCGTGCGCGCTTTCATTTCCTGTTCTGTGGCAACGGCGGCCGCGCGGCGCATTTCCGCCTTGGCCTGCGCGACAACCTTGTCCGCCTCGGCCTGCTCGGCCTGGAGCTTCGCACCGATGTTGTCGCCGACATCCACATCGGCGATGTCCACCGAAAGGATTTCGAATGCGGTCCCGCTGTCGAGACCCTTTTGGAGGACGGTCTTCGAGATCCGGTCGGGATTCTCGAGGACGTCCTTGTAGGAGACCGACGAACCGATCGAGGTGACGATCCCCTCGCCGACGCGGGCGATGATCGTCTCCTCGGTGGCACCGCCGACGAAGCGGTCCAGGTTCGATCGCACGGTGACGCGCGCGCGGACTTTGACCCCGATGCCGTCGCGGGCGACCGCGTCGATGGTGACCCTCCCCGTGGCGGGATTCGGACAGTCGATGACCTTCGGGTTGATGCTGGTGCGCACGGCTTCCAGAACGGTCTTGCTGGTGCCCTTGATCGCGAGGTCAATCGCACAGGCGCGGTTGAAATCGAGCGTGATCCCGGCCTTGTCCGCAGCGATCAGGGCCAGAACGACGTGCGGCACATTCCCGCCGGAAAGGTAATGGGCTTCGAGCAGGTCGGAATCCTGCGGGATGCCCGCCTTCACGGACGTGATCCTGCTGTCCACGATCATCCCGACCGGAACGCGGCGCAGCCGCATGCCGATCAGTTTCGCGAACGGGACCGGGGCGTCCGCAATTTTTGCCCGGAGCCAAACTCCGAAGAAGTTGGTCAGGACGATGACCAGGATGAGACCGACGACGAGGATGACTCCGAAAACGACGTAAATGGCGAGTTGTGCGAGTGGCATGGTTTCAGTGGGTGAAGGCGGGATTATTGCACAGGATCGCGATCTTGTGAGAAAAATCTTTCCGTGCGGCCGCTCCCGCCACCTCCGAAATTTCTTGCGGAGCGGCGGTGGCGGTGGAAAATGCCGGCGTGTTTCCGGCACTCGCCGAATTTATCGGGACGGCACTGCTCATCATCCTGGGTGACGGCGTGGTGGCCAACGTTTCGCTGGCCCGCAGCAAGGCGCACAATGGCGGGTGGATCGTCATTTCGGCCGGGTGGGGGCTTGGGGTATTTGTTGCCGTGTTTGCGGTGGCCCGGGTGAGCGGCGCGCACCTGAATCCGGCGGTGTCGGTCGCGATGGCGCTGGCGGGAAATTTCCCGTGGTCCGCCGTGCCCGGCTATATCCTGGCGCAGGTGCTCGGGGCGCTGGCGGGCGGGATTGTCGTCTGGCTGGCCTTCCTGCCGCATTGGAAAATCACGGAGGATCCCGCCGCAAAGCTCGCGGTTTTTTGTACCGCGCCAGCGATCCGCTGCGCGCCCGCGAATCTTTTGTGCGAGGTCATCGGCACGTTTGTCCTGCTCTTCGGGATTTTTTGTTTGAAGGGTGCGACCGGACAGCCGTCCGGAGCGGCGGTTTATCCGATTGATCTCGGTGCGCTGGGCGCGCTGCCGGTGGCGTTGCTGGTGTGGGCCATCGGGCTTTCGCTCGGCGGTCCGACCGGTTACGCGATCAATCCCGCACGGGATTTCGGCCCGCGCCTGGCGCATGCCATCCTTCCGATCTCCGGCAAGGGCGGCAGCGACTGGGGGTATGCGTGGGTTCCGGTCGCCGGCCCGCTGATCGGCGGTTCGGTCGCCGCGATCGCCTACGTCGCGCTTGGAAAATTCTGACGTTTCCTCCCATGAAATACATCCTGACCCTCGACCAAGGCACGACGAGTTCGCGAGCCATCGTCTATGATGAAAACCTGGGGACGCTCGCCGCTGCGCAAAAGGAATTTCCCCAGTATTTTCCCAAGCCGGGGTGGGTCGAGCACGATGCGTCGGAGATCTGGGAATCCGTGCTCGCGACCGCACGCGAGGCGATTGCGAAATCCGGCGTGTCGGCGGGCGACATCGCCTCGATCGGGATCACGAACCAGCGCGAGACGATTGTTGTGTGGGACCGCAGGTCCGGAGAGCCGGTCCACCGAGCGATTGTCTGGCAGGACCGCCGCACCGGCGAGTATATGAGCGCGCTTCGCGAGGCCGGCAAAGAGGTGCTGATCCAGCAACGCACCGGACTCCTTCTCGACCCGTATTTTTCCGCGAGCAAGCTGCACTGGATCCTGAGGGAGATCCCCGACGGGCACGCGCGGGCGGCCGCGGGAGAACTGGCGGCGGGGACGGTGGACAGCTGGCTGATTTTCAAGCTTGCCGGCGGGCATGTGACCGATGTGAGCAATGCCTCCCGCACGATGCTCATGAACATCCGGACCGGACAGTGGGACCCCGAGCTTCTGGCGTTGTTCGATATTCCGCCCGCCGTGCTGCCCCGGATCGTTTCGAGCAGCGGAGTTTTGGGCGTGAGCGAGCCCTCGCTGTTTGGCGCGGAGCTGTCCGTGGGGAGCGCGATCGGGGACCAGCAGGCCGCGCTCTTCGGCCAGCTCTGCACGAAACCCGGCCTCGTGAAATGCACTTACGGGACCGGCTGCTTCCTTCTCACTTTCACCGGTCCCGACGCGATCTCCAGCTCGAACCGCCTTCTGACAACGGTGGCGTGGAGGATCGGGGATGCCCCGATGCAATACGCCATCGAGGGCAGCGTCTTCATGGGCGGAGCCTCGATCCAGTGGCTGCGCGACGGGCTCGGGATCATCAAATCCGCGCCGGAGGTCAACGAACTCGCCTCCCGCGTCGCGGACAGCGGGGGCGTCGTGCTGGTTCCCGCGTTCACCGGATTGGGGGCGCCGTATTGGGATTCCTCTGCACGGGGGGCGCTGCTCGGGCTCTCGCGCGGGACGACCGCCGCCCACATCGCGCGCGCCACGCTCGAGGGGATCTGCTTCCAGGTGGCCGATCTCATCGGCGCGATGGAAAAGGATTCCGGAAGAAAAATTTCCGTGTTGCGGGTGGACGGCGGCGCGTGTGCGAGCGACCTGCTCATGCAGATGCAGGCCGACCTGCTGGGCCTGGGCGTCGAACGTCCAAAGAACATCGAGAGCACGGCGCTCGGAGCCGCGATGCTGGCCGGACTTGGCGCGGGGATCTGGCCGGATGCCGGCTCGCTTTCCTCGATCCGCGAAGTGAGAAAATTCGCGCCAACCATCACCATCAAAGACCGCCGCGCCCGGATGAAAGTCTGGGGGAAGGCCGTCAAGCGCGCGCAAAAATGGGAAGACGCATTATGAAAAGAGAAAAACTGATCCAACAAGTCGAAGCGACCGGGCACTGGGACATCATCATCGTGGGCGGAGGCGCGACCGGGCTGGGCGTGGCGGTTGATGCCGCGACGCGCGGCTGCAAGACGCTGCTGCTGGAGGGCGACGATTTTTCCAAGGGCACCTCGAGCCGGAGCACGAAGCTCGTGCACGGCGGGGTGCGCTACCTTGAGCAGGGGGACATCCCGCTCGTTCTCGAAGCCCTGCGCGAGCGCGGGCTCATGCACCAGAACGCGCCGCACCTCGTCCACCACCTTTCGTTCATCGTCCCCCGCTACCAGTGGTGGGAGGGGCCGTTTTTTGGCATCGGGATGAAGGTCTATGACGCCCTTGCCGGAAAGCTCAACCTCTCCCCTTCGCGCCTCGTCTCGCGCGAGGAGACGATCTCCCGGATTCCGAACATCGAGCAGGACAAGCTTCTCGGCGGCGTCGAGTATTTCGACGGGCAGTTCGACGACGCGCGCCTCGCCGTCGCGCTCGCCCAAACCGCCGTCCACCACGGGGCCTGCGTGCTGAATTACACCCGCGTCACAGGCCTCACAAAAGACAACGGGCTCACCAGCGGAGTGGAGTTCGTCGATGTGGAAACCGGGCGGAAACACACCGCTGAAGGCAGCGTTGTCATCAATGCGACCGGCGTTTTCAGCGACACGATCCGCCTGATGGACGATCCGTCGGCTCCGCGTGCGGTGCAGCCCAGCCAGGGGGTCCACCTGGTTTTTGACCGTTCCTTTCTGCAGGGCGACTCGGCGATCATGGTCCCGCACACCGACGACGGGCGCGTGCTTTTCGTCATCCCGTGGCACGGGAAAGTTCTCGTAGGAACCACCGACACCGCGATGGAACATGCCGACATCGAACCCCGCGCGATGAAGGAAGAAATCGGATTCATCCTCCGCAATGCCGCCCGCTTCCTGGCCCGCGATCCCAAGGAGAAGGATATCCTCAGCGTCTTCGCCGGCCAGCGTCCGCTCGTCCGCCCGCCGGGAAAAGACGGCGGGGCGACGAAGGCGATCTCGCGCAACCACGAAGTTCTCGTCTCGAATTCCGGCCTTGTGACGATCGTCGGAGGCAAGTGGACGACATATCGCAAAATGGCAGAGGACACGCTTGACCACGCGATGACTCTCGGCGGCTTCGAAGACCGCCCGTGCGTCACCAGGAACCTCCAGATCCATGGATGGCGCAGCCCGAATGCCCCCGCCCTGCCGGAGGGGCTGGATGTCTATGGCAGCGATGCCGAAAAAGTTCAGGCCCTGATGAAATCCGATCCCTCCCTGGCCGGGCTCCTGCATCCGAAGCTGCCGTATCCGATGGCCGCCGTGGTCTGGGCGGTCTGGCACGAACAGGCCCGCACGCTCGAAGACGTCCTCTCGCGGCGGACCCGCGCGCTGATCTTGGACGCCCGGGCCGCCATCGAGGCTGCTCCCGATGTGGCAAAGCTCCTCGCCCGCGAACTCGGCCGGGACCAAGCTTGGGCGAACTCACAGATCTTGGAGTTCACCAAACTGGCCGAAGGGTATCTGTAATCGCCGGATCTGGCGACTTGCCCGCGAAGAAGCTGAAGGCTGAAAAGGCGGGAAGGTGCAGGGGGTTTCACCTTTCACGTTTCCACCTTCCAGTTTTCCTGTGGCTGGATCGGTCCCGCGCGCGCCTCATCCTCCGCGGAACGGGCGGCGAAAGTGGATCAGGCAAACAAACCCCGCGGCAAACACCAGGAGAACCGCGCCGCCGGGCTCCGGAATCATGTAGGTATAGAGGCCGGCATTTTCCACGAAGTGATCGAACTGCACCCAGGCCCCCGACGAGACAACAAATTCGCCGGTCCCGACATAGGAATCCACTGCCGCCGGATCATACGCGCGCCCATTCAGTCCGTCCTCGAGGTAATTCCAGTTGTAGGTGTAGCCCATTGCCGTCCAAGGCATCCCGGTCCTGGCCTCGTTGCTCGTCATAAACTGGCCGAACCCCTCTGCTCCCGAGAACGTGTTGTAGCTGAAGTCCTGGAATTGAAAGGACGGCCCGCCCGCGCCGGGATCGGCCGCCGCGTAGGCAGCGCCTGCGGGCTCCAAAAATGTCGGCAGGTTCTGGTAATCAATCTGCGTGCTGATGTCGGCGGAATACGCGGGACGCAGGACCAGGCTGATCGGCGCCCAGTAGAACGCGAGAACCCGCTTGTCTGCGACCACGGTGGTGGTGCGATCCTCCATGCCGAGGGCCTGGCTGATCCGGCGGTCCACATTTTCCGTTGTCAAGGTCGCCGAGTAGTTGGTCTCGACATAGTCCTTCAGATCGTTTCCCACCGTCACCCATGTGAAGATGTCGTAGCCGCCGGTATCGCTGTGCAAGTGCAGGTCCGTGTCCTTCTTGGCGGTCTGCCAGAATGCGTCCTTCTTGGTAAATGTGCTGACCAGCACGCAGTTGGTGAGTTGGCCGTTGATCTCCCGGGTGCTGTAAAGCGAAGAAGCCTCCGGATTGAAGTTGATGGTCGTCAGATTGGCGGGCTGCTGGTCGAGCTTTACTCTCGGGGCCGTGGCCACCGTCGGAACGTTGCCCACGAGATGATCCCACTCGAAGGACGCCTTCACCTGCAGCACCGAGTCCGTATAGGCCTGTTCCGCCGACCACACCGCGGACACGGCGAAAAAAAGAAGCCCCGCCACAATCCGGGACAAAGCAACGGGATCCGGCAACGGCCACCGCCGGGAGAACGAAACGTTCCGGAATATCGGACGTGTTCCCATAAGGAAATTCTCTGCCTCGCTGCCCGGCGTGTCCACATATTTTTAACATGCGGGACCGGCTCTTGCGCCCGCAAGGGCGGGAAGGTGCTCCGCGTGAGCCTCTTCTTTCCTTCGCGGGGCAATGCTGGTTCCGGGTTCAAGCAGCGTGCGGCTTTCGTGGGACGGAAAGTTCTTGCGGCGGGTTTCGGGCGTCCGCTAGCGTCGCCCGATGAATATCCTGGTGACCGGCGGAGCCGGTTTTATCGGTTCGCACATTTGCCGGAGGCTGTTGGCGGACGGGCACGGCGTCTCGGTCATTGATGATTTCAACGACTACTACGATCCGGCGATCAAGCGGGCGAATGTTGCGGGTTTCGGCGGCGCGGTGCGGGTCGTGGAGGGGGACATCCGGGACCGCGAGGCGGTCGGGAAGCTCTTTGAAGGAGGGGGCTTTGACACGGTCATACACATTGCGGCGCGGGCCGGGGTGAGGCCGTCGGTGCTGGACCCGCAGCTCTACATTGACACGAACATCACCGGCACGCACCACCTGCTCGAGGCATCGCGGCGGCACGGGGTGAAGAAGTTTCTTTTCGCGTCGAGCTCGTCGGTGTACGGGCTGGCGAAGAAGGTGCCGTTTTCCGAGGATCTGCCGCTCCCGCAGACGCTGAGCCCGTATGCGGCGACGAAGCTGGCGGGCGAGCATCTGTGCGGGAACTACGCGCACCTCTTCGGCCTGAAGGTTGTCTGCCTGAGGTTCTTCACGGTTTACGGTCCCGGCCAGCGGCCGGACCTCGCGATCCACAAATTCACGGATGCGATCCACCGGGGGAAGCCGATCCCGCAATACGGCGACGGCTCGACCCGGCGGGATTATACGTTTGTGGACGACATCATCCAGGGCGTGATGGGGGCGCTGGACTACGAGGGGCCGGCGTTCGACATTTTCAACCTCGGGGAAAACCAGACGATCACGCTCACCGACCTGATTTTGGAAATTGAAAAAGCCCTCGGCAAAAAGGCGGTGATCGAGCGCATGCCCGAGCAGCAGGGCGACATGCCGGTCACTTCGGCCGACATCACGAAGGCGCGCGCCTTGCTCGGTTACCATCCCCGGACCAAGATCGCCGAGGGGATTCCGAAGTTTGTCGGGTGGTATCTGAACAAATGACTGTCACCGGGATCGCGAGCGAGCTGGTCCGGATCCCGAGTGTGAACCCGGATGGAGATCCGGGCACGCCGCATACCGGGGAGGCAGCCTGCGCGGAGTGGATCGCGGGGTTTCTCTCCCGCGCGGGGGCCGGGACCGAGCTGCGGGAGGTTTTTCCGGGCCGTCCGAACATTGTCGCGAAGTTCCCGTCCGATGGCGCGGGGAAGCCGAGGCTTCTCTTTGCCCCACACACCGACACGGTGAGCGTGACCGGAATGATGATCGAGCCGTTTGGCGGGGAGGTCCGCGACGGAAAGCTCTGGGGGCGTGGGGCGACCGACACGAAGGGGCCGATGGCCGCGATGTTGTGGGCGCTCCGCGAGGCGGCGCCGCAGCTCGCCTCGCTCCCGTATGAAATCTGGTTCGCCGGGCTGGCGGGCGAGGAGGAGGGCCAGCACGGCGCGAAGGCGCTCGCCGCGCAGGAGGCGTTTGATTTTGTCATCGCCGGGGAGCCGACCGGGCTCGATGTCGTCCACACCCACAAGGGATCCGCATGGCTTTCGCTCCGGACGGCCGGAGTGGCGGTCCATGCGTCGAAGCCCGAATGCGGGGAGAATGCGATCTACAAGATGTGCGGCGCGATCGATTGCCTCCGCCGCGAGGTCATGCCGGTCCTCGAAAAGCTCGCCGATCCCGTGCTCGGGCACCCGACCCTGAGCGTGGGAACGATTTCCGGCGGATCGAAAACCAACATCGTGCCCGACTCCTGCGAGGCGATGGTGGACGTGCGGACGATCCCCGGGCAGGACATCGCGTTTGTTCTCGAACTCCTGCGGACGCGCGTGCCGGGCATTGAGATTTCGGTCCTCGGCTCCGCGCCGCTTTTCACCGATCCCGCGCATCCGTTGATCCGGCGGCTGCAATCCTGCGGGGCCGGGCTGGCGGGCGCGCCGTGGTTCTGCGACGCGGCGGTCTTTGCGGAGCAGGGGTGTCCGGCCATTGCGCTCGGGCCGGGCTCGATCGCCCAGGCGCACACGTGCGACGAGTTTATCGCGGTCGCCGACCTCGAGGCCGGCGCCCGGTTCTTTCTCGGGTTTCTGGATTCGCTGAAGCCGTAAGGATACCGCGAAAATCCGCGGTTTTCAACCTCTGTCCGTGGTTGCAATCCGCCGGATTCCAAGCAGCATGGCCCTCATGTCGCTGGCGATTGTCACTGGATCAGGCGGGCTCATCGGCTCCGAAACATGCCAGCGCCTCGTGGCGGAAGGCCTCGAGGTTGTCGGGATTGACAATGACATGAGGGCGTATTTCTTCGGACGGGAGGCTTCGACGTCCGCAACCGTCCGGCACCTGGAGTCCCGGCTTCCCCGCTACACGCACGAAGGGGTTGACATCCGCGACAGAGGCGCGATCGGAAAGATTTTTTCCAAATTCGGAAAGAGCATAACCCTTGTGGTCCATACGGCCGCTCAGCCATCCCACGACTGGGCCGCCAGGGAGCCCCACACGGATTTCGAAGTCAATGCCCTGGGAACGCTCAACCTGCTGGAGGCGACCCGGCAGCACTGCCCCGATGCCGTTTTTATTTTCACCAGCACGAACAAGGTTTACGGGGACGCGCCCAACCGCCTGCCGCTTGTCGAGAGGGAGACCCGCTGGGAATTGGAGGAAACCCACCCGTATTTCCGGCACGGGATTGACGAGCAGATGCCGATCGACCAGACCACGCACTCCCTTTTCGGCGTCTCGAAAGTGGCAGCCGATGTCCTCGTCCAGGAATACGGCCGCTATTTCGGCATGATGAGCGCGTGTTTTCGCGGGGGATGCCTCACCGGTCCGGCCCATGCCGGCACCGAACTCCACGGCTTCATGGCGTACCTGATGAAATGCACCGTCCAGGGGAAGCCCTACCGCATCTTCGGATACCAGGGCAAGCAGGTGCGCGACAATATCCACAGCCACGACCTCGTCGATGCGTTCTGGGAGTTTTTCCGGTCTCCCCGGGCCGGGGAAGTTTACAATATGGGAGGCGGCAGGCACTCCAATTGCTCCGTGTTGGAGGCGATTGCCCTCTGCGAAGAGATCGCCGGGAAAAAGCTCGCCCATTCCTACGTCAAGGCCCCCCGGATCGGCGATCATATCTGGTGGATCAGCGACGTGCGCAAATTTCAGAGCCATTATCCGGACTGGCAATTCCGCCACGGCCTGCGGGAAATTTTGGAGGACATCCACGCCGCGTGCGTCGGGTAGAACCGGTTTCTTGACAGGAAGGATTGTCCGTCGGAGAGTGCGCCCATGAGTGCAAAGAATTGCCGGGTCGCATGCGAAATCTGCTGAGATTCCTTGCATTTGTCGCGGTGGTGGCGATCGCGGTCGGTGTCCTCTTTCTCTGGAAATCGTCCTCCGCCCCCGCCGCAGTTCCGGCAACAGGGTCCGACCGGGAGAAAACTTCCCGTCTCGACGAACTCGACCGCGAATTCACATCGCTTGTGGGCACGGTTTTGCCCTCGGTCGTGAGCATCAATGCCATCCCGGCGAATGCCGCGGACCCGCGCGCCGCGCTCCTGCGAAACCTGCTCGGCGCCGGGCCGGGCGCGTCGCCGCAGCTCGGCTCGGGCGCGATCGTTTCCAATGACGGCTATATCGTGACGAACTGGCATGTCATCGAGAACGCGGGCGCCGTGGAGGTCTGCCTGAATGACGGCCGATCGCTGCCCGCCAAGTTTGTCGGCGCGGACCGCCTGTCTGACGTGGCGGTGCTGAAAATCGATGCGGAAGGGATCGCGGCGCTGCCGTTTGGCGATTCCGACGACGTGCGCATCGGCCAGATGGTCATCGCCGTCGGGAACCCGTTCGGCCTCCAAGAGACGGTCACCAAGGGCATCGTCAGCGGCAAGGGCCGGATGATGAGCGAGGCCGACAACGAGTTTTTCCAGACCGACGCACCGATCAACCCGGGAAATTCCGGAGGTCCGCTCGTGGATCGCAACGGCAAAATTATCGCTCTCAACAACGCGATCATCCAGCACACGGACGGCATCGGGTTTGGGATCCCGTCCAACACGGTCCGGAGGATTTTTGAAAACATCCGCGCCTACGGGCGGGTGATCCGGCCTTGGTTCGGCGTCATCATGCTCCCGATCACGCCGGCATTGGCCGAACAGTTGCACCTCCCGGATCTGCGCGGGGCCCTCGTGCAGGCCACTCTGGAAAACTCGCCGGCAGCCCGTGCGGGAGTGAAGCCGGGCGATGTCATCCTTTCCTACAACGACCGGCCGGTCGCCACCTGGAAAGATCTCCGCACCCGGGTCGCCGAGACCGAGCCGGGTCACGAGGTCGCGCTGGGCATCCGTCGCGACGGGAAGCCGCTCACCCTCCGAGTCCTGATCGAAAAACAACCCGGCGAATAGAACTTTTTTTTTTCCGCGGACCCGATAAAATCCATTTCCTTGTGACTTCCTCCACGCACAGCTCTCCTCCGATTCCCCGGCAGCCGATGGGTGCGACGTTCGCCGTCGCCGTCGGGATTCTCGGATTTTTCCTCATCCTCCAATTTCTCGCGGTCGCGTGGTATTTTCTGCCGATCCTCCGCGAAAAGGTTGTCGAGAGCGCGACCGTGGCAAGAGTCCAGCCGGTGGCCGAAGCCCCGGCGGTGCCCGTTGCCAACGCGGCAAAGCCGGAGCCGGCGCAACCCGATCCCGAGCTCAAACAAAAGATCACCCGTCTCTATACGGATTCCGACCGCGCCTACCGGGTCGGGGATTTTGAGACCTCGCTCAAGAGCATCAACGAGGCGGCGGATCTGCTTCCCGACGATCCCGGCATCCTCCTCCGCCGGGCCCGCCTCCTCGAGAGCATGCAACAGCCCGCGGAAGCTGCCGCGGATTATGCCCGCGTGGCCGCTCTGCCGGGCCTGCCCTCGGACCTGCGCATCCAGGCCGAGAAAAAACTCACCCAACTCGGGGGCGCTGTTTCCGGAATGCCTTCCTCGACGCCCGGCGCGACACAGAGCATGGACGAACCCCCGCAGGGGGGATCCGATGTCCGTGACGAAAGTGGACTCCAGCCCGGCTCCAGCCTCGGCATCGTGGACATCCGGCTGCGGGACGGATCCCCGGGCACCAAAGTCCTGCGTGTCGCGATCAAATCGCGCCAGAAAACGATGGTGGACACACGGCAGATGAAATTGCATGTCTTCTTCTATGAGCAGGATGAGGCGGGCGAAATCCAGCTCACGGAATCCAAGGTTGTTTCCCAATGGATCAGCCCGCCGGTCAACTGGGCGGACAACGAGCCGGAGCTTCTCGATGTCACCTACATCCTGCCGGACAGCGATCTCCCCGGCAGCGCGGCCTCGAACGGATCGCCCGGCAGGAAGTTTGTCGGGTATATTGTCGGAGTCTATTACAACGGCGAACTCCAGGACACACAGGCCGAGCCCGGCGCGCTCGCCAAGAAATTTCCCCTCCCTCTTTACCTCAAGCAGGAAGCCCAATGAAAATACTGATCGTTGACGGCGAGCCCGGAGTCGCTGAAAATCTGAAAACTTCTTTGATTTCGCTCGGGTGGACCGGAGCCGGTTCGGCCACGAATTCGGATGCTGCCATCGAGTGGATCAATGACCACGGAGGATGCGACGTATTGGTCACGGAGGTTTTTTTGCAGCCTGCCGACGGGTTGACATTGCGCGAGACCATCCAGCCTCACCTGCCGGACATGAAGACGGTTTTTACATCCGTTCACGATGTCTCCGCCCATGCGAACCGGATGGTCGGCTGCCAGTTCCTCAGCACCCCGGTGGCCACCGCCGCCTTGGATACCCTCATCCGCAATCTTACCAGCGCCCCGCAACCGCCTGCGCAAGCCGTTCAGGAAGAACCGCCCGCCCCTCAATCTGCTCCGCCGCCCCAGCCGGTGACTCCTCCTCCCTGCACAACTCCCGCTCCGCGGGCGGTGATGGCGGATCAGCCGAAAGCCGTTGCGACCGCCGCTCCTGTTGCCGTGCATGCCGTTGCCCAGCCGAAAGCCGTTGCGACCGCCGCTCCTGTTGCCGTGCATGCCGTTGCCCAGCCGAAAGCCGTTGCGACCGCTGCTCCTGTTGCCGTGCATGCCGTCGCTGCCGTCCAACCCAAGCCCGTTGCTGCCCGTCCTGTCGCGCCGCAACCCGCTGTCGTCACTTCCCCGCCCAGCCCCGCAGTCCAGCCGAAAGCTGTTGCCCAGCCGGTCGCTACAGCTTCGCCAAAGCCGTCTGCCGTGAAAGCGTCCCAAGCTGCATCGCCCAAGCCGAAGCCTGCCGTTTCGGGAGCAAGCTTGGAAATCGAGCTTCCCCCCGATGATCTTGTAGGAAAGGTCATCGGAAATTATCAGGTGGAAGCCCGCATCGGAAAAGGCCCGATGGGACCGGTCTATCGCGCCAGTCAGACAAGTGTCAACCGCCGGGTCCGGTTCTATGTCCTCGATCATTCGCTCGCGGCCGATCCGTCCGCCGTGGAGCGTTTTCTCTCGAATGCAAGCGCCAAAGCCAAAGCCACCAACCCGGTGGTCATCGCGGTTTACGAGGCGGGCGAAAATGCAGGGGTCTATTACTACTCCTGCGAATATCTCCCGTGCCGCTCGGTCGGCCAAGTCCGCGAATCGGGTGAAAAACTCGACGGGCCCACTGCCCATGCGGTGATCAAGACGGCAGCCGAAGCGCTCGACTTCTTCGCGCGTGAAAAGATCCCGCACGACCTCCTCACGGAAAATGCGATATTGATCTGCCCGTCGAACCGTGTGCGCTTCGCCAATATCGCCTGTGTCACGCCGGCGCAGGAATTCGATTTGTCCGCCGAAATGCGGCGCGTCGGCGAGATCGTTCTTGGCGTGCTCCCGGAATCCGGCGCGGACAAGCCGCGCGGCCTGGCCGGCATTCTGGCCGATGCCTCCTCGCAGCCCCCTTCGTGGGCGGCCTTTCTCCAGACGGTCTCCGCCTATCAGCCCAAGACCGTCATTTCCGACGCCTACAAACTCGACGCCCAGGATCGGGCGGCGATTCGCGTCGTGGAGGAATCCAAAAAGCGCCAGAAGCGGAGCATGATCCTCAACACCGCCTTCTCGCTCGCCCTCCTCTTGGTCGCCCTCCTGGCCATCAAATTCAGCTTCTTCCGCCAGACCAGCGCGACCGTTCGCGATTTGGAAAAAAGGATCGAAATCCCGGCCGGCGAGTTTATTTACCAGGACGGGAAAAAGATCGATCTTCCCAAGTTTTACATTGATGAGAACGAAGTCACGATCGGGCAATACGCAAAATTCCTCGAGTTTCTGAAAAACAATCCGGAGCAGGCGGCGAAGTTCGACAGCCCGGACCAGCCGAAGGGGAAATCCCACATCCCGTCCGAGTGGGCGGACATGAAAGAGCTCACCCCGCCGATGCCGGGCTATTACACCCGCGCCAAAAACTGGGGAAAATTCCGTGAGGCCGCGCTCGATGTGAACTCGCCGGTTTTCGGTGTCGATTGGTTCGATGCCTACGCCTATGCCAAGTGGAAAGGGCGTCGCCTTCCGACCGAGCAGGAATGGGAAAAGGCCGCCCGAGGCACGGACGGACGGAAGTTCTCCTGGGGCAACGACGAGAATCCTGCCCGCGCGAATACCGGACAGGATCTCGATCCCAACCCAAAGAAAGGCGGGGACAAGGACGGTTTCAAACGCTGGAATCCCGTGGATGCCAAGAAGGGGGACAAGAGTCCGTTCGGCATGGTCGGTGCTTCGGGAAATGTCTCCGAATGGACGTCCACGTATGTGGACAGCCCCGAAGGGGGCGGCAAGGTGCCGGTCATCCGGGGCGGCAACTGGAAAAATCCCGAGCCCTCGGTCACGCGCCGCGTGCTCAAGCTGATGGATCTGCAGCAGGATGACGCGCTTGGATTCCGCACTGCCTCCGACACGCCATCACCCAAATGATTGCTGCAGTGTCCAACTCAGGGGGCGTCCCGCCCGTTGGGGTGCCGGGTTTTCCAAGCAAGACGATCCACACACGGGCGGGACGCCCGTGCCCCCTGTTTTCCGCGAAGCGATGGGGCTTTCTTCCCTTGTTCCTCCTCCTCGCGTTCACGCTGGCGACCCATGCGCAGGTGCAGGTGGACGTTTCGCTCAAGCGCAGCCTTTACCTCCGCTATGAGCCGATTCTCCTCACCGTAACCATCACCAACATGACCGGCGGCGAGCTCTCGCTCAGCGATAGCGGAGCTCAAAAGTGGTTCGGGCTGCAAATCGAAACGCTCGACGGGCGCCCGATCCCGTCGGTCGGAGGGGAGTATGCCAACCAGCCGCTCGAGCTCGGCCCGCAACAAAAAATCAGCCGCACGGTGAATCTCACCCCGATTTTTCCGATCAGTGAATTTGGCAGCTACCGGGTGAGGGCAACGGTCTTTGCCCGGCAGACCAACCGGTTTTTCACTTCGCCCGCCCTGAATTTCGAGATCACCGAAGGCCGTCTGATGTGGCAGAAGACGGTCGGTGTTCCGGACGGATCCCCCGGGGCCGGGACCAGCCGCACGGTTACGCTCCTTGCCCACCGCCTTCCCCAGAGCTCCTATCTTTACGTCCGCATCGAGGACAGTCACTCGGGCACGGTTTTCTGCACCCATCAGCTCGGCAGATTCCTCACCTTCGGCAGCCCGAATGTCCTGCTCGACCGGCAGAACAAAGTCCACATCCTCCAGAACGTCGCCCCGAAAACCTATACCTATTCAAAAATCGGGCTCAATGGCGAGGTCCTCGAGCGGAAGTCTTTCAACGAATTTTCCACGCGCCCCGCGCTGCGCCGGGGCAGCGACGGAAGCGTCCTCATCGTCGGCGGCCAGGTCTTTGACCCGACCGCCCCACCGCCGGAGCAGGTGCTCCCCTCGATCGCCGACCGGCCGGTCGATCTCCCCGGCCTGAAACAAAAAACCAAACCAGAAGACAAGCGCCCGGAAAATCTTCTCTCCCGCTGAACCCGGCGCGCCCGTCGTCACTTGAAAAACCGGATCACCGCCTGATGAATCCCCGGTGAGATCGTCGGCCAGGCATGGGCGGGAACATGGCTCTGCACGGATGCGCTCGCCCGCGTCCAACGGGCGGAGGATCCGGGCACAACCATCAGATCCCATGCACACCAGGTGACAAGGGTGGGTATCGTCCAGGGAGCTTCATTGAGGCGCGCGAGAAAGTCGCTTCCGGGTCGCATTTCACGACACGCCGGCAGGGGGAAGAAGCAGGCGGCAAGCGTTCCGCCATGCGGGCAATGAAGGAAGGCGGCCCGCCGGACAGAAATCTCAGGAGCCGATCTCAGGGCTTCGCGGATGACAAGTCCTCCCATGCTGTAGCCGATCAGGTTGAGGGGGGCGTCTGCGCGCAACAACTCGTTCCGGAGTTCCGCACCGGCGGATTTGATCGGGGTGCGGCCGGAGTTGTCGTAGTGCCAGATTCGGCAGGGGCCGATGGTATTTTCTATGCGCGCCCGCAGGTGCTCCCATCGCGAATGCCAGCCCCAAAGCCCGTCCAGAATATAGGTCACTCCGTCATTGTTCAGGAAATTCCGGCAGGCCACAAGAAGGAGCCGCGCCTTTATCCCGGATCCGGCGATAACTCACCGAGGACAGTAGAGTACGGAGAAGAGAGAGAAAGGGCAGTTGGCATCGGGACAAATTTGTGCGGTTTGTTTTTTTCCTCCTCCGTGTTCCGCTGTCCTCCGTGGTTCAATAGCGTTTTTCGGGATAGGCGAAGGCCCATTTCCGTTTATCCCCAAAGCGGATTTCTCCATGAGCTCCCCTTTCCGGACTGCAGCAGGTGGTTCTTGCCCGGCCAAGGGGTCAAGCGGTTCTTTTTATATACCAGTTGTATTGTTCTTTTTAAAGGACAGGCATCACCTATCCTGTCTTACGCGATTGTGGTTCCCTATTTTACTTCTCATGCAAATCCCTCCCGTTGATCTGGGCTGTTCTCATCCTCTATTGCGTGAGCATGATGTGTCTTTGACTGCTCGTATCCGGGCGAATAATCCATACGGAAACGTGTGCCAGCAGTGAGCCGCCCTGAACGATTAACGCCATCCTCCGAAGGGGGGGGCACGGAATTCCGACCCGCCCGCCGGCGGTGGGCCGGGTTGGGCGCTTTGGCTGTCGGCTCGATCAGCGACGCCACCGAGGGGGGCTTGGTCAACACCCTCTTCCCGGTCATCCGGCAGTCGCTGGGCCTGGGCATCGAGGCGCTCGGAATCCTCACCAGCATCAACCGCTTCTCCCGGATGATCTTCGGGCCGCTGTGGTCGCTGGCGTCCGACCGATACGGGCGCAAGCGGGTGCTCGTGATCGTGACGGGCCTGTGGGGTCTTTGGACGGCCGCGGTGGGGCTGGCGCAAAACTTCCAGCAGCTTGTGATTCTGTACTCGATCGCGGTGATCGGGAGCGTTGCCGGCGAGCCGATCACCAATGGGCTGCTGGCCGATTTGTTTGGACGCAACGAACGAGGCAAGGCCTACGGCACCATCCGGTCGCTCGGGTCCTTGGGAAGCATGGTGCTTACCCCGCTCCTGGCCAGGCTGGCCGGCGTGCCCGATGGCTGGCGGTATGGGATGTTCATCATGGGGGCGCTGAGCGTGCTGAGCGGCGTGTTGATCTGGTTTCTTGTTGACGAGCCGTCGCGTGCGCAGGCAGCGGACGGGCAGCCGACGGAGTCATTCCGCTGGGCCGACGCCGGGACGCTCTTCAAAACTCCGAGCTTCGTGCTCATGGCCGGGATGCTGCCGCTGGTGACGAGCCTGGTGTTCGGGGCGTTCTTCGTGACGTATTTTGTCGAGGTTCGCGGGTGGTCCACGCCGAACTCAGCGCTGCTCTACACGGCCTTCAGCGGCGGGTGGGCGGTCAGCTCGCTGATTGGCGGATTTCTCGGAGACCTCTTCGAGCGCCGCATGGGCCCCAACGGGCGGGTGCTGCTCATGCAGATTTACCTGCTCTCCTTCTCGGCCCTCACGTTCGTTTTCATGCAGATCGACTGGGGTGTCGGGGCGGCCCTTTACGTCATCGCTTTCCTGACCGGGCTGGTGGGATCGGTCGGGTTCTCGGGTTGCGTGCTGCCGATGGTCTCGTCCATCGTCCCCCCCGCCCTCTCGGCCACCGCCTTCGCGCTCCTTTTCTCGCTCATCCAAGGGTGCTTCTCCGCGGTGCTTTCGTTGGCCATGGGCAACCTCGCCGCCGCGTATGGCCTGCAGCGCATGATGTTCTGGTTGGTCACCGTCCCCTACGCGGTCAACGCCGTCTATTGGTTCCTCTTCTACCCCTTCTACCCGCGCGACCGGGCAGCGATGGCGGGCGGGGCGACCCGACCATGATCATGGGGCGGCGACAGCACACTCTTCCGCTGATGAACCGGCGGCCACACGAAGCAGGACCGGACCCCGAAGGCCGCTTGTGCCCCGTCACTTGTGCGGGCACCGGATCCGCGTATCATATTTCTTTGATGCGCCTTCTTTGCCACTTCACTGCCGCCCTTTTTGCCGCTGCGCTGCCGCTCAGTGGAGCACCCGCCTTCACTGAGCAACCCATCTTCGTCTCCGGCAATAAGGAAGTGACCGGCTATGACACCTTTCGCATCCCGGCCATCGTCCGCACCAACTCCGGTGCCCTGCTCGCCTTCTGCGAGGGCCGCAAGAATTCCGGGGACGACGCCGGGGACATCGACATCGTCCTGCGCCGCTCGACCGACAATGGAGAAACATGGAGTCCCCAGACCCTCGTGCAGGAGGAGGGCGGCACCGACCTCATCACCATCGGCAACCCCGCTCCAGTCGTGGATGAAACCACCGGCAACATCCACCTCCTGTTCTGTCGCAACAACGACCGCGTCTTCCACACCGTCTCGACCGACGACGGCGTGAGCTGGTCCGCACGCACCGAGATCACCGCCTCCGTGAAACCCGCCACCTGGACTTGGTACGCCACCGGCCCGGTCCACGGAGACCAACTGAAACGCGGTGCCCAGGCCGGCCGGCTCGTCGTCCCCTGCGATCACAGCGCCACCGTCGGCGGCTTCGGCGCCCATGTCATCTACTCCGACGACCACGGTGCCACCTGGCAACTCGGCGGCGTCGCGGCAGCCACCGACACCGTCTCGCCAAACGAAACAACGAGCGTGGAACTCGTCGCCCCCGCCCCCGCCCCCGGCGGCGGCTCCCGGCTCCATCTCAACACCCGCGACTCCTACAACACGCCCCACGCCCGCGCCACCACCGGCTCCGACGACGGCGGCACCAGCTTCTCTCCCGCCACCTTCACCGACGCCCCGCAGTTCCTTTGCCCGAAAGTCCAAGGTGCCCTCGTCCGCTTCCGCGCCACCGACCAGGGCGACGCCGCCAACCGCATCCTGTTCTCCTGCCCGCACAGCGTGGCCCGCAACCGGATCTCGATCTGGTCGTCCAGTGACGAAACCGCCACCTGGTCTTTGCCCAAGCCGGTTTACGAAGGCCCGAGCGCCTACGGCGACATGGCCGTCACCGCTGATGGCCGCGTCGCGCTGCTTTACGAGAAAGGGGTCACCTCTCCCTACGAAACCATCACCCTCGCCCGATTCAACGAGGAATGGCTCGACGCCCCACCCCCGCCGCGCGTCGACACTCCCGGCGCCGCCTTCTGGACCCTCGAAGAAACCGAACCCGGCCAGAACTGCCCGACCGCCACCGGCGCGATCCGCGACGTCCACCCGGACGAACACGGCCTGCACATGACCGCGGAGCTCGGGTTTCCCGCCGTCGCCGGCAGCCCCGCCTTCGGCGACGGTCGCGCAATTTCCTTCAGCGGCAACGGCGGCCTGCGAATCCTCGATGCCGACTCCGGCAACCGCTTCGACTTCGAACCCGCCGATTCGTTCACCCTCGAAGTCGTGTTCCGCGTCCCCGCCGGCTCCACCAAGATCGGTGCGCTTGTCGCCAAGGACCTCGGCTCCAAATCGCCCTCGTGGTGGCTGCGCGCCGATAATGGCCTGGTCCGCTTCCTGGTCTCCGACGACTACACCGAGCTCGGCTTCTCTTCGACCGCCACCATCAACGACGGCCAGTGGCACCACATCGCCGCCGTCCGCGATGCGACCGATCCCCTCAGCAAACAACTCCGCCTCTACGTTGATGGCCAGCCGTCCGGCACCCTCCGCGACACCACCACCGGCACGTTCGCCAACAGCAACGCCGTCTGGATCGGCAGCTTCAACGGTGGCCTCCGTCGTTTCACGGGCGACATCGACCTCGTCCGCATCACCCCCGCAGCCCTCGCCCCGTCTCAGTTCGTCGGCACCGACACCCAGGCCGACGCCGATGCCGACGCCATCCCGGACTCCTTCGAGCGCGCAGCCACCGGCTCGCTCGCGACCGTCGGCCCCGGCGACGCCGACGGCGACCTCGTGCCGGACCTGCTCGAGTTCGCCCTCGGCGCCGACCCCGCCGCCGCCGCCGACCCTGTGCACGTGTCCGTCCTGCCCGCCCAGGACCACATCGAAATCTCCACCCGCCAACGCGCCCTGCCACCCTGGCTCGCCATCGAACTCCACGACTCCGACAACCTCGTGGACTGGAACCCCACCGCCTCCACCGTCACCGTCGCACCGCTCGCCGGCGACCTGTTCCAGCGCACCGACCGGATTGATTTCACCCCCCCGGCCCCCAATCGCAGATTCTTCCGCTACGAACTGCACAAGATGCAGTAAAAACAGAAATCCCGCGCATTGTCCTCGTGGAGTGCAGGACCAATTTCTGATGACTCAGGAAAGATGATTGCTCGGAAAATTGTTTGAAAGAACGCAAGGTATTGAGCCACATCGTGGCTGAATCTTGGAGCCCGGGATTGCGAAGCTACCCCGGGCTGAGAGATTTCATCCCCTTCGGGGAATTCCACGAAGAAATTTGTCCTGCACCCGTCCTCTTGTGTGGTCTTGGCGGGGGTGTGATTTGTCGGGATCCGGCGATTCCTCACAACGAGACGGCAGAGTAGGGAGGGAAGCCATGGAATGAGAGGTCGAATCCAATGACCGCCGACTTCCTTCCCCCTCGTCAAACCGGACGTGCAGATTTCCTGCATCCGGCTTTGGCAGGGCATTATTGTGCGACACATTCACAGGGAGATGAGTCCCATCCTTTCGAGTTGAGAGTAAACGGATGTGCCTTTCGCGGGCCGCCACGCCCGCTGGCTGCGGCGGCGAAGATGCCTCGCCAAGCGTTCCCGCACGAAGCAGTTGGTTTGCCTGAAGGCGTCCCGGCTGTTCCCCGGCCGGCAGCAGTTGGCATGATGAACACTTTTCAGTTCATTGGTTTGGTTGGCCGTGCTGGCGCACCGAAGCACACGGAGAAAAACCGTTTGCGGGTTCATAGCAGGGGCTCCACGGCGGCGCAGGCCAGGCAGTAAAGCGGATGCCGGCCGCCGCGGCTCAGCTCGGCGAGGAGGATGTCCGTGAGGCTCTCGCGCCCCGCGCCGATGGTCAGGGTCGAATCCGGCACGCCGGGCGCATGGATGTCGGCGTGAAAAAACTCCGCGCCGGGATCGCGGTGGAGATGGAACGAGCACCCCTCGCCCCCGAGCTCAACCCGCGCAAGCCCCTCGGGCCCCTCATCGCGGATCTCGAAGGAAATGCGCCGCCCGCCGCGGTCCTGGAAAAGTTTTTCGGGGAACAGGAGGCTCCATCCGAGCCGGTCTGCAATCCAGCCCAGAAGCAGGAGCGCCGTCGTTTGGGACGCCGAGGAGATCCGGACGCAGGAAATTTTTTCGAGGCACTGGAGCGCGGCGGAGTGGTCGAAGAGGCTGGCGAGGGCGAACTGCCATGCGTGCAGGCGCGTCCAATTCAGGTCGCAGAGCACGGGGCCCGGATCGGCGAGCGCGGCAATCCGGCGGGCAAGGGCAAACTGGCCGGCGGGCTGCTTCCAGGAGGAGCTGTCGAAGATCAGCCGGTCCACCCACGACCAGAGCTGGTCGTCGGGCGGTTCGCGGAACCCGGCCTGCGACCAGAAGCAGAGCGGGAGGTCGGAGTCGAGGTGGGAAAAAACGATGTTCGGAAGGGCGGCGACGCTCTCCCCGTCGAGGCGGAAGGTGATTTGCTCGGAGCAGATCTCCCCCTTGCCAGCGAGGTGGCAGTGGGCGCTGATCCATGCGCGCGCGACGGAATCCGCGGCGTGCGGGTCGGCGAGGATCAGGATCGCGCGGAACGCGTGCCGGGCGGCGATCGTCGCGAGAAGCTCGGTGTTCGCGTCGAGCGATTCCGGGTCCTCGGAATAAATCACAAGGTTGATCAGCGAGGCGCGGGTTTTTGTGCCGCCGCTCGATTCCCAAAGCTTTCCGAGCTCCTTGTCGATCCGGCCGATCTCGACCGGCAGGCCGGGCATGTTCATAGCCTCCTCCAGGAAGCTCCGTGGGGCTTGATGAGTTCCTCGGCCTCGGACGGCCCCCAGCTGCCGGAGGAATAAAACGCCAGGTCGTCGGACCGGGTCTTCCAGGCCGCATGGATCGCATCCACAAATTTCCAGGCCTCCTCGACCTCGTCGCGCCGGGCAAACAGCGTGGGGTCGCCGCTCATCGCGTCGAGCAGCAGCCGCTCGTAGGCTTCGGGCGGCGCCTTCCCGAAACTCGTTCCGTAATGAAAATCCATCTTCACCGGCTCGATCCGCAGGCTCGCTCCCGGCATCTTCGCGCTCATCCGCAGCGAGACCCCCTCGTCGGGCTGGATCCGGATCACGAGCACGTTGTCGTCCACCGCCTCGCCGGTGGCCTTGAAAAGCACGGGCGGCACGCTCTTGAAATGCACGGCGATCTCGGTTCCGGATTTCGGGAGCCGCTTGCCCATGCGCACGAAGAACGGAACCCCGGCCCACCGCCAATTGTCCACGTTCACCTGAAGGGCGACATAGGTTTCGGTCGCGGACTCGGGATTGGCCTCGTCGCGATAGGCCGCGACGCGCTTCCCGTTGATCGCCCCGGCCCCGTATTGCCCGCGGACGACATGGCGGAACACGTCCTCCCCCCCGATCGGGCGGAGCGAGCGCAGCACCTTCACCTTCTCGTCGCGGATCGCATCCGCGCCAAGCCCGGTGGGCGGTTCCATGGCCGTGAGGCAGAGGAGCTGGAGCAAATGGTTCTGCACCATGTCGCGCAGGGCGCCGGTCTTGTCGTAATACCCGGCCCGTCCCTCGACGCCGAGCATCTCGCTCGCGGTGATCTGGACGTGGTCGATATAGCGCGCGTTCCACATCGCCTCGAACAGAACGTTCGCAAAGCGCAGGACCATGATGTTCTGCGCGGTCTCCTTGCCGAGGTAATGGTCGATCCGGTAGGTGTCCGCTTCCGGAAAGGCCCCCTCGACCAGGGCGTTCAGGTGCCGCGCGCTCGGGAGGTCGGTCCCGAACGGCTTCTCGACAATCACCCGGGCCCAGCCGCCGTTCGCGCCTTTGTTGAGCCCGCTCTTGCGGAGGTTTTCCAAAATCACCGGAAACTGGTCCGGGGCCGCCGCAAGGTAAAACAGCCGGTTTCCGCACGTCCCGCGCGCCGCGTCCAGCGCGGCCAGCCGCCCGGCCAGCGACTCGTAGCCGGACAGGTCGTCGAACGCGCTCCGATGGTAGGAAATCGCCGAGGCAAAACTTTTCCAGATCCCGTCATTGATCGCCTGGCGCGAGAATTTTCCGGCCGCCTCCGCGAGTTCCCTGCGGAACTCCTCGTCGGATTTGTCCCGGCGCGCGAACCCGACCACGCTGATCGCAGGCGGGAGCGCGCCGTCGGCGGCGAGGTTGTAGAGTGCGGGCACAAGCTTCCGGTGGGTCAGGTCGCCGGTGGCCCCGAAGATCACCAGCGAGCAGGGCTCGGGCAGCGCCCGGTTGGTGAGCCCCTCGCGAAGCGGGTTTGTGTTCGGCATGGTCTGTGCGTATTATCGGTTTGCCACAGGCGATTCAACCACGGAAACTGACACCATGAACTGGCAGCAGGCCCTCAAATCTGCGGAGAAGGTCACCGCAGCAACCCTCGCCGAACTCCCCGCACCGGTTTACGAAGAAATCCGCGCCGTCCCGATCCTCCTCGAAAAACTCCCTTCGCCGGAGGATGTCGCCGCCGGAGTCGATCTCGACACCCTCGGATTCTTCGACGCGGACGACACCGGACTCGTCCGCATCCGGCTCTGGCTGGAAAACATCCTGGACTACGCGGAGGACGACCCCGAGATCTTCCGCGAGGAGGTCCGGATGACCCTCCTCCACGAGATCGGGCATGTCCTTGGCTGGGACGAGGACGACGTCGAAGAGCGCGGCCTGGGATGACTTCGGGCGCGCATCCCGCGTGCGGGATTCTATCGCACCCGACGCCGGACTTGTGTTAGGCATGCGGGCATGAGCGACACGACAACGGCGGCGGATGCAACGATGGCGGTGTTTTTGGACTTGGAAAACATCGCGCTCGGGGCCAGGGACGCCCGGTTCCCTCCCTTCGACATCCAGCTTGTGCTCGAACGGTTGCTGCTCCGCGGGCATATCGTGGTCAAGAAGGCGTATTGCGATTTTGACCGCTACAAGGACTTCAAAAAAAACCTCCACGAGGCCGCCTTCGAGCTGATCGAGATCCCGCACGTCCGGCATTCCGGCAAGAACTCGGCGGACATCCGCATGGTCGTGGACGCGCTCGACCTCTGCTACACCAAGCAGCACCTCGACACGTTTGTCATCCTCAGCGGCGACTCGGATTTCTCCCCGCTCGTCAGCAAGCTGCGCGAGAACGCCAAGACCGTCGTCGGGGTGGGCGTGAAAAACTCCAGCTCGGACCTCTTCATCAACAACTGCGACCAGTTTTTGTATTATGACGACCTGGTGCGGGAGAATCAAAAGCTCCAAACCACGCGCGCGGCGCGCAAGACCGTCACCAAGGTGAAAGAAGCTCCGGTGAGTCCGGGGGCCGGGCCGACCCGCGAGAAGGCCATCGATCAGCTCATGACGACCCTCGTGGCTTTGGAGGAGGAGCGGGGCGAGGATCGGATCTGGGGCTCCATGATCAAGCCCGCCATCAAACGCCGCAATCCCGGCTTCAGCGAGCGCGCCCACGGGTTTCAATCCTTCAACGATCTCCTCAAATCCGCCGAAAAACTCAACCTCATCAAACTCGAAACCGAGGGCAAATCCAGGAACTTCACCGTCCGCTCGGTCGCCCATTGAACCCAATCCGGCGAGTGCTTTCCACAAGACGCGAAGCACACGGAGAAAAACCGTTTTCGGTTTGAAATCATCTTTTGCCTGCCGTCGCCGCGCGTAATTCTCCGGAACTTGCTTCGCCGTTGCCTCTTTGCTGTAATGTGCTCCCCATGCCCCGGGCTTTCCCGGGGTTCTTTCCTTTTTCCGAATGGACATTGCATTTCCGACCCGCCGGTTTGGCGGATACATCTTTGATTGTGACGGCACGATTGCCGACACGATGCCCCTGCATTTTCTCGCCTGGACACAGGCGATGGAGGAGGCCGGGTGACAATTCCCCGAGGACCTGTTTTACTCATGGGGAGGCACGCCGACGGATGTGATCGTCGGGCAACTCAATGCGAAGTTCGGGCTCTCGCTGGACATCAAGAAGACGGTCAGGAGAAAAGAGGACTTCTATCTCCAGTCGGTCGCCGGGGTCGGGCCGGTGGTTCCGGTCCTGGAATTTGCGAGGAGCATTTTCGGAACGGCCCCGATGGCGATCGCTTCCGGCGGCCACCACGAACTGGTTGATGCGACGCTAGATGCGCTCGGAATCGCCGCGCTTTTCGACGCGGTGATTTGCGCGGAGGACTACGTCAACGGGAAACCCGCCCCGGATCCCTTTCTGGAGGCGGCCCGGCGGATGGGGGTGCCGGCGCACGAGTGCGTGGTTTTTGAAGACAGCCCGACAGGGATCGCGGCGGCGGAAGCCGCCGGGATGGCGCACGTTTTCGTTCCGACCGCGCCCCGCGGGCGCTGATATTTCTTGTCCTGATTTTTGGCAGAGTGTTAGCTCTGCCACACATGAAACTGGATGCGCATTTTCGTTCCGAGTCAGGCAGGGCAGTGATTTGGATCTTTGTTTTCGTCGCCTTGGCGGCTTTGGCGGTCTACTTGGTGAAGTGCCGCCCGGAATTGGTTAATGAATACCTCCCGGGTTTGGTGGCGACGCCTACTCCCGTCCCGACTCCGGAACCCACGCCCGTCCCGACCCCGGAGCCAACACCGGAAGCGACCCCCGAGCCGACGCCCGAGCCGACGCCGGAGGCCACGCCCGTTGTGGAGGCGACGCCCGAGCCGGAGGCCCCGCTTGATTTTGCCGCCATCGCCGCCACGCCCGCGCTTTGGCCCAAGCAGGTCGCGCTCCTGCAGCAAACCGCTTTCCCGCTCATTTTTAACGGCAAGGTTGTCGGTCAGGCACAGGCTGCTGTCGGCATGCTGCTTCCATTGGTGCGGGTTCTTCCGGACCTTGACAAGCCGCAGGTGGAGATCCTGTATCAAAACAACAAGGAGGTCGTTTCCGCCGCCGCCGTTGACCTGATCCCGCGGGCTGCGGCGCTCAAGGACGGGGCTGTCGCGAAGCCGCCCGCAGAGCCTGCGCAAAAGGCTCCGGTCCCGGCGGCGCCAATGGTGGCGGGCGCAGCGAATGCTCCAGTTTCAGCGCCTCTCAAGACGAAAGTTGACTTCGCATCCCGAATCGCGGTCAGCGTGGATCGGGCCAAAAAAACAAGAGTCGAAGGGGGGGACTGGGACGACAAACGCGACAGGATCACCGTCACGATCAAGCTTGCCAACGCGGATCCTAACCGTCCCTTTCCCGGCTTGAATCTCGAATTCTATCTCTTCGGCCAAAGCGTGGTGAACCAGAAGGGCCTGAAACTCCTTCAGAAATTTGAAAAGTCGTTCGCGATCGAACCGCTTCAGGAAATCAAATTCGTCACGCCGGAAGTGACTGTGGAGTGGGACGACACCAACGCCATCTTCGGATCAAAATACAAGGGTTGGTATTTGTTCGTTCGCGGTGCGAACGGCGAGGTCCTGGCGGAGAAAAACACAACGGCGTTTCTCGACAACAGTTCCGTGATTTCGAAGGCCACTGTCGGAAATTTCTACAATCGGAAGCTTGAACCCATGAAAGTGGAGTAGCGGCAGTGCGGACTTTATTTTAACCCGGAATCCAACGATTCCTCACGCGGAGCCGCAGAGAGGCCGGGGGTTTCCGCACTCGTGCCCGCGCGGGCCTGCTCGCCCGCGCCGGCCGGATCCACGTCTGCCAGGCGGCTTGACGTGCATGTCCCGCGTTTGGAGGCTTTGATGAAGTCGAAGAACTCCCGGGCTTCGGGCCCCCACCCGGAATTCGCGGCCTGCTCGAGCGCCTCGCGCACGCGCATCCCGCTCCGGTAAACGAGCTTGAACGCCCGCTTGACTTCCATCCGGGCCGCCGCGCTGAACCCGCCGCGCCGAAGCCCGACCACATTGATCCCGACGAGGAGGTTCCGGAAGTTGGCCGTGACAAACGGCGGGATGTCTTTGTTGAAGCTCGAGCTCCCCGCGATCATCGCCCGGCGGCCGATCCGCATGAACTGGTGGAAAACGCTCCCGCCGCCGAGCACCGCCGCCTCGCCGACATCCACGTAGCCCGCCAGGAGGCAGTTGTTCGTGATGATGACGTTGTCGGCCAGGGACACGTTGTGTCCGAGGTGGGAACCGACCATGAGAAAGCATCCGCTCCCGATCGTGGTCGCCGTCCCGGCCTTCGTCCCGCGGTGGATCGTCACATATTCGCGGATCCGGTTGTTGTCGCCGATCCGCACCTCGCTCGAGATGTCCGGCGTGTGCGCAAAATCCTGCGGGGCCGCGCCGATCACCGCTCCATAGCCGATCACGTTCCCCGTTCCCATGGTCACCCGGCCCTCGATGATCGCATGGGCCTGGATCACGCAGTCCGCGCCGACCGTGACCTCGCCCCCGATGACCGCGTGCGGACCGACTTCAACGTTCTCCGCAAGACGTGCGGACGGGGAAATGGTTGCCGTGGGATGGATTTTCATAAGAGTCCTGCGTCGCGAAAGCTGAAATACGGAAGGCGGCCGCCATCGGACGATCCAAGAATCACATGGTCGATCAAATTGATCTGGAGCATCGAGGCCGCCTCGCGAAGCGAGGCAGTCAGCCTCCGGTCGGCCGCGCTTGGCTGCGGATCCCCGCTCGGATGGTTGTGCACCACCACCAGCGCGTAGGCGCAGTGGATGATCGCAGGGCGGAAAATCTCCCTCGGGTGTGCGACGCACTCATTGATGGAGCCCAGCGCGATCTCCTCGACCAGCAGCAGACGCAGCTTCGTGTCGAGCAGGATCACCCGCAGCGACTCCCTCCGGAGCGCGAGAAACTCCTGTCCGAAAACCTCATGGATTTTATCGGGCGCATCCAGGATCGGGCGCTCCTCGCGGCTGCGTGCGAGCCTTTTTCCGATTTCGAACGCCGCCGCCAGCTCGAGGGATTTCGCTTTCCCGATCCCGGAGACCCTCTTCCGGATCGCCCTCGCGTCGTCGCGGGACAGCGCGATCAAGCCGCCGGAGCCGCTCAACAGTTCGGAGGCGATGACAAGGGCATTCCTGCCGGGCTGTCCGGTGCGGATGAAAATTGCGAGCAGTTCCGCGTCGGTGAGAGACTCGATCCCGTGTTTGTCGGCCTTTTCCCTCGGCCGGTCCGAGGCGGGCATTTCGAGGATGCGTTGCACGGTCAAATCCGGTCAAGGAGCGTGCGGAGGTGTTCGGCGATGGCCCGCAGCCCGCGCGCGTATTTGTTGTCCTGGATCGGAGCAAGCTGCGCGAGCGATTCCTCGATGAGTCGGGAGGTCACGCCTTTCGCCGCCTTCAAAGCCCCCGCACTGTCCATCATTTGCGCCAGAAGTTCGCCGTCCACGCCCTCCTCCTTCAGCAGAAGATCCCTGAGAGTGTTCATGTTTTTTCCGGACTGAAGCAGCAGCAGGACCGGAAGAGTGAATTTTCCTTTGCGAAGGTCCGTCCCCAGCGTCTTGCCCGTCGCCGCCTCGTTTCCGGCCAGGTCGAGGATGTCGTCGTAAATCTGATATGCGACCCCGAGTTTTGAGCCGAACGCTTTCAGGGAGCTGATCACCGGCGGGCTGGCCTCGCTGATGAAAGCGCCCAGCTCGCACGCGGCGGAAAACAGCGCCGCCGTCTTCATTTCGATGATCCGATAGTAGTCGGCCGTCGAAAGCTTGAGGTCGAACCGCCGCTGCGTCTGGATGATCTCCCCCGTGCAGACCTCCGCCGCCGCGTCCGCGATCCTGCGGCAAATGTCACTGTTGCTGAAATTTGTGGAGAGCCGCAGCGCGTGGGCAAACAGGCAGTCGCCGAGCAGGACAGAGATCGCGTTCCCCCACTTCGCATTGGCCGAGGACTGGTCGCGCCGGAGTTCCGCCCCGTCCACGATGTCGTCATGCACCAAGGTCGCGATATGGATCAGCTCCAGGATGACCGCGAGGTCCACATGACTTGCCGAGATTTTTCCCGTGGCGCCCGCGGAGAGGAGAGCGAGAGCGGGCCTCAGGCGCTTCCCGCCCGCACCGCACACGTAGGAAACATACCCCTCGACCGCGGGGTCAAACGCCTTGGCCTGCGCGCGGATCCTTTCCTCCACCGTGTAAAGGTGCGGGTTGATCAGTTCGAGGGCCTGGGAGAAAGAGATCGGTTCTGCGGAGGTCATGGCTTCAAATCGAATTGGCTTTCCAGGCAAGCAGGCGGCGGATGATAAAAAACGGGACCAGAAGGGCCGCCGCCACCGAGGCCGCGAGCAGGGGGCCCGGGATCACGCGCGCCCGATCGTGCGCCACCGCGCGGAGCCCCGCGGTCACCACCTCCTGCGGGCTGACAACAAATGCCGCAAACGTCTGAAAATGGTCGCTGGCACCCGTCTCTTCTTCGCGGGTGGCCACGTGGAAAAATTCCGTCTGCACGGGGCCCGGGCAAAGTGCCGTGACCGTGATCCCCTTCGGCCGCAGTTCGATTGCGAGAGCCTCGGAGAAACTCGTGACGTACGCCTTGGTTGCCGAATAGACCGCCATGTGCGGCAGCGGGAAAAATCCGGCCACGCTGCTCACGTTGAGAACCGCCGCCCGCCCGGCCCGCAACATCGAAGGCACCAGCAAATGCGTGAGATGGGTCAGCGCCCCGATGTTCACATCCAGCATCGCCTTCACCCGGCTCCAGTCGCTGGATTCAAACACCCCGTGGTCCCCCAACCCCGCATTGTTGATGAGGAAATCCACGGCAATCTTCTCGCCTGCGAGCCAGACCAGGAGCGCCGTGCGCTGGCTTTCGTCCGCCAGATCCGCCCCGTAAGTCCGCACATCGAGCCCGGGATGGATCCCCCGCAACTCGTCCGCCAGCTCCTCCAGCCGGTCGTGACGCCGCGCCACCAGGACCAGCCCGCGCGCATACGGCGCCAGCTGGCGCGCAAACTCCGCGCCCAAACCCGACGACGAACCGGTGATCAATGCTGTGCAGCCCTCGAAAAATCTCATGGTTTGTGGAATCATGACGATTGTTCAAAACCTATCCAGCCAAAAACCATTATGCAATCGCCGCGACATCGCCGCCGGTTCCGCAGTCCCCGTTTTCCGAAATGAACCCGCCGGGGTTTGTTTTTATGCGATCAGCCGCGAGGCGAGGCCCCGCGCGGTGCGATCGGTCTCGATGAGGCGGGCGAGGTCCGGGTGCCCGGTGTGCGGACACTCGTCCATCACCCTTGCGACGATCTCCCAGATTTGCGGGAACCGGATCCGGCGGTGCAGGAAGGCCTCGACCGCCACTTCGTTGGCTGCATTGAGGACGGCTGGCAGCGTGCCCCCGCGCGCGCCTGCGGCCACCGCGAGATCGAGCGCCGGGAAGTCCTCCCGTCGCGGCGCTTCGAAATCCAACCGTCCGAGCTCGGCAAAATCCAGCGTGCGCAGCGAGTTTGGCACGCGGTCCGGCCAGGTCACCACGTAGTGGATGGGAAAGCACATGTCCGACCGACTGAGTTGTGCGAGCGTCGAACCGTCCACGAACTCGACCATCGAATGGACGACGCTTTGCGGGTGGATGACGACCTCGACACGGTCCATCGGCACACCGAAGAGCCACTTCGCCTCGATCATTTCGAGGGCTTTGTTGAAGAGGGTCGCGGAATCCACGGTGATCTTCCTGCCCATTTGCCAGGTCGGATGCTTGAGCGCGAGCTCGGGGGTGATCGCGTCGAACTCCCCCCGCGGGGTGTGGCGGAAGGGTCCGCCGGAGCAGGTCAGAATCAGCCTCCGCACGCTCGAGATCTCCCGGCCCTCGAGGCATTGAAAAATCGCGTTGTGCTCGCTGTCGACCGGCAGGACGCGGACGCCGGATTTTTTGGCGGCTTCCATCACCGCCTCGCCGGCCATGACAAGGATTTCCTTGCTGGCCACGGCGATGTCTTTCCCCGCTTCGATCGCCGCGAGCGCGGGCTTCAAGCCGGCTGTTCCGACGATGGCGATGATCACCAGGTCGGCTTCCGGAAGCGTGGCCAGCTCGACAAGGCGCTCGAGGCCGTCCGTCCCGTCGGTTCGCACGCAACGGGCATGCGGAAAATCTGCGGCGGCCCGCGCGAGCGACCCGGCATTGCGGTGGGCCGAAAGCCCGACAATCTCCATGCGGTCCGGAATGTCGCGCGCGACCTTCAGGGCGCTCTGCCCGATGGACCCGGTGGCACCGAGAATGACGACGCGCCGTTTTCTCATGAGATGCCGAGAACGAGCCTCATGTAGAAAAACAGGAGAGGCGAAGTGAAAAGCAGGCTGTCAATCAGATCGAGCGTCCCCCCGATCCCCGGGAGGAGCCGGCTCGAATCCTTCGTGTTCGCGCCGCGTTTGACAATGGATTCCGCGAGGTCGCCGATCACCGCCGCAAGCCCGAGCAGGAGCCCGAGCACGACCACATCGTCAAAGCGGAAGGCGGACAGCTTCTCGGGCATCAGCGCATAAAGCCAGCAGGCCGCAAGCAGCGAGGAGAGAGGCGCTCCCACGAAGCCTTCCCACGTCTTGCTCGGACTGATGTGCGAGGCGAACGGATGTTTGCCAAAAAGACTCCCGAAGACGTAGGCCCCGATGTCGCTGAATTTCGTCACCATCACCAGGAACAGCACATAATACTGCCCGGTCGCGGCCCCCTCGGGCGTCGGCGGGGTCAGGTAGATGATTTTCGTGATGAAGCTGAACAGCCACGGGATATAGAGCAGTCCGAAGACCGTATAGCTCATCGCCCGGAGCGGATCGCGTGCCGCGCCACGGAACATCTGGCGCGCAAAGATGACGAGCAGGAACAGCACGAGCACGACAAGCTCGAAGTCGTAGGCCTGTTCGGGGCCGTGCGCCCTCATGAGGAGGAACCCGCCGCCGAGCAACACCGCCGCACAGATCATCCCGGTCAGGGTGAAGACCCCGATCCCGTCGCTCTCGAGCATCCGGTAATATTCCCAGAGTGCCATGAGCGCCATGAAGGCCAGCAGGCAGAAAAACCCGGCGTCGTAGCCGGAGAAAACAGCGGCCAGCATCACCACCCACAGCCCCGCCGTGCTCGAAAGGCGGAGGAAAAACGTGATCTGCTTGGATGTCATGGCTGTCCGACCAAACAAGCAGAGCCGCGCGGGACCGGCAATCCCGAATCCCCAAACCGCCGCGCATCCGGGAATTTTCGGAAGCCCAATGAGCGGACGATTCAACGCTTGCGGTGGAAATATTCGGACGCCCTGGCCAGATCCGACTGCGCCCGGGCATCCATTCCCGCCGGGCTGTAAACGATTTGCTCGTAGGAGGCGGCAAAACTCTTGAGGTTCCGGAGATCGGGATCGCCCCCGGCGGCGTTTTGCAATCGGGCCAACCACGCCAGCGGGGACTCGCCGGGTCGTCTGCCCATGCCCCGCCGGGAGGCGTATTTTTCCAGCCGTGCGAGCGCGGCTTGCGCCGGGTCGGTTTTTATGCGCCTTCGGAGGAGCGCCCAGACCGCCACCGAGAGGATGGCAAAGCCCGCCAGTGCCGAAGGGGCCGCTCGCGCGGCGCTTGCCAGCCAGCCGCCTGCTGCCGACACGAGGCTTTCGGCGAACGTGAGCGCGTGGCGGTGCCACGGCCACCTGCCGGGATCCCTGTCTGTTTCGATTTGCAGAGTGAGTTCGGGGGCGACCGATGTCGTGGGGTCAAAGCGGATCCAATGGCGCGCGGAGGCATCCCAGGCCTCGACCCAGGCGTGGGCGCTGGAATCACGAACCGTGATGGTGCGCAGCCACGGGTTCCAGCGCCCGCCGCGATAACCGCTCACGACCCGTGCGGGAATTCCCGCCATGCGCAGGAGATTCGCGCAGGCCGCCGCATAGTGCTCGCAGAACCCCTTGCGGCGGACGGTCAAAAATTCTGGTACGCCGCGCATTTTTCCCGGCTGCAAGGTGTAAAGGAACCCGGAGGATCCCAGGAAAGCCGCGAGCGATTCCAAGGTTTTCCGGACGCCCAGCGAAGGGGAGACCAGCCCGGATGCCAGCGCCTGCATGCGTGAGTCCGCGGAGATTTCGTCCGGCACTTCGAGGTCAGGGGAAGCGATGTCGGGCGAATCGTCCGCGGGAGAGGCCGAGGATTCGACTGGCAACGGATCGGCGGCGGAATGCGCATGAACCAAGCCCCCATCCGGACTGTTGACGGGGCGATCCAGCGGAGCAAAAGGCCGTCCATGGCTGATGAGCAGGGAATATCGCCAGGTCGGTTGGGGAGAGGGACGCGTGACCTCGGGGCTTCTTGCCGGATCGAGAGACCAGCGGAGGCCCTCGTTCTTCTCGAGGACCTGCCCGCGCCAGTATAGGTCTTCCGCCGAAGGGACCGGTCCGGTTTGCGGGAAGGTGGCGACAAACGCGACCCGGCGGCTCGGGCGCAGTTCGGAGAAGGCTCCGGGATTCAGTCCATCGGCAAATCCCGTCAGGGCCGCGTTCGTGCGCCAGGATAAAGCGGGGAAGAGCCAGAACGCCGCGGTGACGACCAGCCCCACCGGGACGACCAGGCGCACTGATCGAAACACGATTTCCCGAATCCCCCGGCCCGAGCCTTCTGGAGCATGGACCTGCTGCGCCAGGAGCATCAAGGCAGCCACATCGAAAACCAGGACGAAAGCCGGGAAATTTGCGAATGGATCGAGAGTCATGGATGCCAGCACGGCAATGGCACAGAGCAGAATCCAGAGTCCCCGGCGCGGGGTTAGCGAACGGAGGAGGAGCACGGCGGCAATCCACGAGGCCACGTTTCCCGACAACTCCGGGAGCGGCGAGCCGGGTGCCAGCGGGATCAGAATTGTCCCGGCAAGACAAACGCGCTCGATCACAACCGGGGCCTGGATTCGCAGCCCGCGCAGGATCAGGCCGGCAATGATCACCACCAGGATCGCCGCTCCCGCCATGCCCGCCGGGGGGAGTTGGTGGATCAGCAGCCAGATCCCGAGCAGCCAGCCGGCGAGCCGTTGAGGATTCCGCTCGTTCATCCGTCACCTCCGAATGTCGCGAGCGCGATCCGGCAGCCGGCAAGGTTTCTTTCACTGTAGGCCGCGCCGCCCAGGAGCAAATGGAAAGGTCTCTTCCCGACGGCGCACTCCCCAACCCAGAAACTCAACTGCTCGAGTCTTTCCTCCCGATCCTCAAGGAATTCCGTATCCTCCCATCGCAGCAAGGCCCGTGTCTTGCCGTTGCCCTCGAACGTCCGCACAGCGAGCTTTTCCGTTCGCGCAAAAACCCGCCAGTCCACCCGCGAGAGCAGATCGCCGGCCGCATAGGCGCGGTGCCCGCTCACGTCCTCAATGCCCTTCCCTGCGGCCCGGCCCTCCTGCCCGGTTTCTTCTGGAACAGGCCTCCACGAGCGGCACCGGGGGAAGACGTAAAATTTTCCATGCCCCGAAAAAATCTTCCATGCAAAGCAGAGTCCCGCGGGCGAGACGCTCGACACCCAGACTGGGGGAATCGGATACGCTCCGCGCCGGCTTGTCGGGATGCGAAGCTTAACGCTTCTGGTTTCGCGTCCACGCAACACCGGGATCTCCCCCGCTCCTTTCAGCTTCCATCCCTCCAGGAACCGCACTTTCAGTCCGAGCCGCTCCCGGTCGGAGGAGTTGGTGACCGCGAGGGCAAGCAGGACATCTTCTCCGGCCGCCACGGGCTCCGCGGAGCACGACGTGATTTCGATATCCCGGACGTTGTCGTTGGTTTGGATCATCGCCACAATCCCGGCCACGACCAGCGAGATGACCAGGATCTGCGGCGACCCTCCGAAGCCCTCCACAAAATACCCGGCCCCGAAAATCAGCAGAACGGCTGCCGCAAGAACCACTCCCGCCCAGGTGGGGATGATATAAATCCTCTCATCGGATTTCATGGGCGCATCTACGGCACAGGAACGGATTCGAGCAGCGAGCGCCCCATCGCCGCGGCCTCCCGCGCATCTCCGGTTGCGAATTGCGCAAGACGGTGCGTGACGATCGGAAGAAAAACTTCCTGCACGTCGTCAGGGAGCACATGGCCGCGACCCCGCAAAAACGCGAGGGCCCGCGCCGCCCGCTGCAATCCCAGCCCCGCCCGCGGCGACAGGATCCACCCGCGATTGTGGGCCGATTCCATCAGGTTGAGGATGTATTCCGAGACCGCCCCGGAAACATGAATGCCCGCCGACTCCCTCTGCCACTTGAGCAGATCCTCCGGGGTCGCGAGATTTCGCAGGGACGGAAAACTCCCGCCCGTGTCGCGTTCCAGAAGTTTGCGCTGGGTCTCCCGGGCGGACACGCCGAGTTCGATGCGCATCAAAAACCGGTCCACCTGGGACTCCGGCAACGGTGCCGTCCCCGCATGGTCGCGCGGGTTTTGCGTTCCGACAAAGAAGAACGGCTCGGGCAACGGATAGGTGTGCCCCTCGATCGTCACCTCGTGCTCGTCCATGGCCTGCAGGACCGCGCTTTGCGTTCGCGGCGACGCACGGTTCAGTTCGTCCCCGAGCACCAGCTGCGCAAATATCGGCCCGCGGTGGAACGAGAACGTCTGGCGCGCCGCGTCAAAAATCTGGCTTCCCAGGATGTCCGAAGGCAGCAGGTCGTTTGTCAGTTGCACCCTTTTGAAATCCAGCCCAAGCAGCCGCGCGACCGCCTTCACCAGCGTCGTCTTCCCGACCCCCGGCATGTCTTCGATCAGCAGGTTTCCCCCGGCAATGAAACAACACAACGCCAGCTCCAGCTCGCGCCCGCGGTCCACCAGCGCTCGTTCCGCCTCGACATGAAATTCCTTCAAAAACGATTCCATAAAGCAACCATACACCGAATTTCCCCCTGACAAATGATTGATGCACCGAAGCCGCACGGTGTCCGGAGTGTTGACGTCCGGACTCGGAGAGGAGGCTCAGAAGAGCGAGATCAAAGAGATCCTCGCAATTCGATGGAGACTCACATAGACAAGCGATGGAAACCAACCCGCATCGCCTCGCCGACACTCCCCGCCTCACCTTCGGCTCGACAACCAACTGAAACTTGACCGTGACCCGAAAGCAAAAACTCGAACTGACGTGGATTGGGAAGGAGAACCGGCCCAGGCTGGAGCCGCGCATCCTGCTCGAAGACCCGGAGAAGTCCTATCACGCGAAGTTCCGGGTGAGGGAAGAGGGAAAGGGCTCACGCGAAGGCGCGAAGAGCGCGAAGAAAGACAAAAACTCGGAAAACCTTGAAACATCTCCTCCCCTTCGCTCCTTCGCGTCTTCGCGTGAGAATACCCCGGGCGACATCTTCGACAACCGCCTCATCTTCGGCGACAATCTCCTCGCCCTCAAAGCCCTCGAACAGGAGTTCGCGGGCAGGATCAAGTGCATTTTTATTGACCCGCCTTACAATACAGGCAGCGCGTTCCAGCAGTATGATGACGGCGTTGAGCATTCGCTCTGGTTGAGCCTTATTCGTGACCGTTTAGAAATCCTCTCTCGACTTCTGACTTCCGACGGAAGTCTGTGGGTCAGCTTGGACGACAACGAAGCACACTACCTCAAAGTGCTCGGAGATGAAATATTCGGTCGTGGATGCTTCATCGCTGACGTTTCGTGGCAAAAGCGCGATGGACCTCCAAACGACAGAAAGATTGCTTCGATCCACGATCACATCCTGGTCTGGGGAAAGACCAAGCCGGGCACGAGTAAGAAGACTCTCGCGGAAGAGTCTTTCAACTTGATGCCGCGAACAGAAAAGGCGGACGCGCAATATCAGGTGTTTCCGGAACCTGGCGGGCTTGATCCGCGCGGCGCTTTTCGGAAGATCGATACCACTGCGAACGGGAAAGGCGGACGGTTCGTTCAAAGCCTGTTTTACGCGGTGAAAAATCCGCACACAGGAGAGGAAGTTTGGCCGCGAAAGGGAACCTGCTGGCGGCATAGCAGGGATGAGATGGCGAGGCTTCAAGCTGACAAGCGGTTGTATTGGGGTGTAAAGGGAACAGCGACAACCCCGATGCGAAAGCTGTTCACGACTGAGGCAAAGCAGGGAATGACCACGCCGTCAATTTGGACGGATACCGGTCTTAACCAACACGCATCCGGCCACATGGAGCAACTCTTCGGAGAAAAGGCCGCGTTTGAGACGCCGAAACCAGAAGAGTTGTTGTCGCGCATCATTCACATCGCGACCAACCCCGGCGATTGGGTGCTCGATTCCTTCGGTGGTTCCGGCACGACGGGCGCGGTGGCGCACAAGATGGGGCGGCGGTGGATCATGGTCGAGTTGGGCGAGCATTGCCACACGCACATTATTCCAAGGCTGAAAAAAGTGGTGGACGGCGAAGATCCCGGCGGCATTACAGATGCAGTCGGCTGGAAGGGCGGCGGCGGATTCCGTTACTACCGGCTCGCTCCGTCGCTGCTCACCCAGGACCGGTGGGGGAATTGGGTGATCAGCAAAGAATTCAATGCCCCCATGCTGGCCGAGGCGGTTTGCAAACTGGAAGGGTTCACCTATTCTCCGAGCGATACGGTTTATTGGCAGCACGGGCGTTCGACGGAACGGGATTTTCTCTACGTGACGACGGCGAGCCTGAGCCACGACCAGCTCCAGCAGTTGAGCGACGAAGTGGGGTCGGGGCGTTCCCTGCTGGTGGTCTGCTCCGCGTTTCGTGGACGCAAGGAAGGCTACCCGAACCTGACCGTGAAGAAGATCCCCAAAGCCGTTCTCACCCGATGCGAGTGGGGGCACGACGATTACAGCCTCAAGGTGGAAAACCTCCCCAAGGCCCCGCCACCGATGGGACAACAGGAGTTTCTATGAGAGACTCACGCGAAGGCGCGAAGCCGCGAAGGAATGTGGAGGAGATTTCCGCCATCGTCGTGGATTGTGCCTACAAGTTGCACGTCGAGACGGGACCGGGTCTTTTGGAAAGTGTCTATGAAGTCGTATTGGCGAAAATGTTGGAACGGCAAGGGCTGGAAGTGCGGCGGCAGGCACCCGTGCCGATCCACCTGTTGGGAATGAATTTCGATGAAGGGTTCCGAGCCGATATCATTGTTGAGGGACAACTCCTAGTAGAACTAAAATCGGTGGAGAACCTTTTGCCTGTCCATTCCAAGCAGGTGTTGACCTATTTGAAGCTTCTGAAATTGCCGCTTGGCCTTCTGATCAATTTTGGAGCTCCAACCATCAAAGAAGGCCTCAAACGAATTTCTAACAATCATCAAAACTTCGCGTCTTCGCGCCTTCGCGTGAACCAAAATGGAGGTGAGCTGTGAGCAGGTCGTGGGGTCGAATCCCGTCCCGTCCACTCTTTGCCCTTGACGTGCGCGCATGTCAGAGCGATTCTATGGCCAGTAAACCCGCCGCGCCTCTGCTTGCATGCGTAATTCGGCGGGTGTTTTTTTTGCCAGAGCGCCTTTCCTTCGCGCCTTCGCGTCTTCGCGTGAGCCCTCTGCTTTTATGAACCGACACGTCAACGCCATTGCCGGTCGCCTGAGCCTGCGCCCGCCGCAGCGTCATTCGCTGGAAATTCTCGACCGGATCACGGAAATCGTGCCGCTGGAGGTCTCACGCGAAGACGCGAAGGCGCGAAGAGAACAGGGGCCGAAGATGATGCGCGATGCAGCAAGTCTCGCCGCCGCGCTGGAGATCATCCGCGGCGAGTATCCGACGGTCACAGATTTCGAGCGCGAATTTCCGTCGCTCTGCTTCGCTCTGGCAACTGGCGTGGGCAAGACGCGGCTCATGGGCGCGTTCATCAGCTACCTGCACCTCGCCCACGGCATCAACAACTTCTTCGTCATGGCCCCGAACCTGACGATCTACAACAAACTGATCGCCGACTTTACGCCGAACACGCCCAAATACGTCTTCAAAGGCATCGCCGAGTTTGCCCAGGAAGCGCCGGTTATCATCACGGGTGACAACTACGAGCAGGGCGGAGGCGTCAAGCGCGATGTCTTGCCCGGCTTCGAGCATGTGGTTCACATCAACATCTTCAACATCTCGAAAATCAATTCCGAGGTGCGCGGCGGGAAATCGCCACGGATCAAGCGGCTCTCCGAATTCATCGGCGAGAGCTACTTCGAGTATCTGGCCGCGTTGCCCGACCTTGTGCTCATCATGGATGAATCGCACCGCTACCGGGCCAGCGCGGGCGTGCGGGCGATCAATGAATTGAAGCCGGTCATCGGCCTGGAACTGACCGCCACGCCGTTCGTGGAAGGCACGGGGGGCAAGTCGATTGCGTTCAAGAACGTCATTCTCGACTACCCACTCGGCAGAGCGATGGCGGATGGCTTCGTCAAGGAGCCGGCTGTCGTCACGCGCAAGAATTTCAATCCCGCCGGCATGACGCCGGAGGCCATCGAATTGATGAAACTCCAGGACGGCGTCCGGTTGCACGAACAGGTGAAGGTCGAACTGGAAACCTATGCTCGCGAAAGCGGCAACGTGATCGTGAAGCCGTTCGTCCTGGTCATTGCGCGCGACATCACGCACGCGAAGCAATTGATTGATTTGATCCAGTCGGACGCGTTCTTCGAGGGGCGCTACAAGACGAAGGTCATCCAGGTGGATTCCAGCAAGACCGGTGCGGAAGAGGACGAGATGGTCGAACGGTTGCTCAAGGTCGAGCACACCGACGAGCCGACGGAGATCGTCATCCACGTCAACATGCTCAAGGAAGGCTGGGACGTGACCAACCTTTATACCATCATCCCGCTTCGCGCGGCCAATGCCCGCATCCTCATCGAGCAGTCCATCGGGCGCGGTCTGCGCCTGCCCTATGGCAAACGCACCGGGGTCAACGCGGTGGACCGCCTGAATATCATCGCGCACGACAAATTTCAGGAGATCGTGGACGAGGCAAAGAAATCCGATTCGCCAATCCGTTTGCAGCAAGTGATTCTGGAGCCGGAGCAGTTGGGCGAGAAAACCGTGACAGTGGTTTCGCAGTCACGCTTGGGCAGCATGTTGGGCGTGCAACCAAATACGACCGCGAGCACAAAGGTTGCGGGTAGTGACGAGCCGCGGGCTTTTCAAACCTCCGAAGAGGAGAAGGTGGCGCAGATTACGCTCGAAGTGATCCGCAAGTTGGAAAACCAACCGCAGATGCTGCCCAGCGTTTCCTACCTGGCGAATACCGACGTGCAGGCGGCTGTGCTGAAGGAAGTCGCCGCCCAGTATCGCCCGTCCCAACTCGAATTCGAGGGCGTAACGGCCAAGCCCGACATCGCGGCCATTGTCGCAAAGACCACGGAGTTGGTCATTCAGCAGACAATTGATATTCCACGCATCCTCGTTGTGCCGACCGGCAAAGTTCAATCCGGTTTCAATCCGTTCACGCTCAAGCTGGACACGCTCAACTATCCGCCGGTGTCGGAGGAGCTTTGGGCCAAGCACCTGCGCACGGATCAGGTGGATGTGATCGCCATGGGCAAGGGCGGCATTGAGGAATCGCGGCTGGAAGATTACGTCGTCAGCGGTCTCGTTGATTTTGACGATGTTTCCTACGACACACATGCCGACCTGCTTTACGATCTCGCAAGCCAAGTCGTGAAGCACCTGAGCAGCTACCTGCCCGACGAGCACGAGACGCGCAAGGTGCTCAGTTGCTACCAGCGGGACATTGCCCGCTTTATCCACGTCCAGATGCAGGAGCATTATTGGGAAAAGGCGACCGGCTATGAGGTGAAGATCAGCAAGGGCTTCTCAGAATTGAAGCCGAGTGCCTACACCGCGTCGGCCACCGAGCCGGTTCTCGATTACCGTCAGCCGCCTGCCGACAAGAGCAATATGGCGAAGTATCTATTCGGCGGATTCAGCCGCTGCCTCTATCCGGTGCAAAAATTCCAATCCGATACCGAACGTGTGCTGTCAGTCATTTTGGATCGGGAGGCGACGAAGTGGTTCAAGCCCGGTCGTGGACAGTTTCAGATATTCTACAAGTGGGGCACTGATCAGCGCGAATACCAACCCGACTTTGTTGCGGAGACGGAAGACACCATCTTTATGCTGGAGCCGAAAATGCGGAAGGAGATGGAAGACGGGGAAGTGATTGCCAAAAAAGACTCCGCCGTCCGCTGGTGCCAGCACTCCTCCAACCACGCCGTCCAAAACGGGGGCAAACCGTGGAAGTATCTGCTTATTCCCCACGATGCGATTGCCGAGAACATGAGCATGCAGGGACTGGCGGCACAGTTTTGCGCGTAATTTCTCCCGATGCACGTCCCCACACTCATCGAAAAAAAGCGCGACGGCGGGAGCCTGGAGGACGGGGAGATTGCGGCGCTGCTCTCCGCGTATGCCCGCGGAGAGGTGCCGGATTACCAGATGAGTGCGTTTGCCATGGCGGTTTTTTTTCGCGGGATGTCCGATGCGGAGACGTCCGCGCTGACGTCCGCCATGCGCGACAGCGGGCGCGTGTTCCGCTGGCCGGAGGGCTCGCCTCCGAAGGTGGACAAGCACTCGACCGGCGGGATCGGCGACAAAGTTTCCCTCGTCCTCGCGCCGCTTCTCGCCTGCGACAGCCTTTGGGTCCCGATGGTTTCCGGACGCGGGCTCGGGATCACCGGGGGCACGCTCGACAAGCTTGAGAGCATCCCGGGGTTCAACGTCCATCTCGACGAGTCCGCATGCCTGCGCCAGATCGAAAAGCTCGGCGTGTTCATGGCCGGACAAACCGGCGACTTCTGCCCGGCGGACAAGCGGCTGTATGCCCTGCGCGATGTGACCGCGACCGTGCCGTCGCGGCCGCTCATCATCGCCAGCATCATGTCAAAAAAACTTGCCGAGTCGCTCGACCGGCTCGTGCTCGACGTGAAGTTCGGGAGCGGCGCCTTCATGAAATCCCGCGCGGACGCGGAGCTTCTTGCCGCGGGCCTTTCGGCCGCGGGCGCAGCCAACGGCGTCCGGACGTCGTTCCTCTTGTCGCCGATGGACGAGCCGCTCGGCCGCACGGTCGGCAATGCCCTGGAGGTGCGCGAGGCGGTCGAAACACTCCAAGGCAACGGCCCGGATGACCTCGTCGCCATCACGCTCGACCTGGCGTCCGCCGTATCCGATTCGCCGCGCGAGGTCCTCGCCCGGCACCTCAACGACGGGTCGGCATGGAGGAAATTCCTCGCCCTCGTCGAGGCGCAAGGCGGCAATGCCCGCGCCTTTGAAAACTGGGACGCCTTTCACCCCGCGCCGGTCGTGGCTCCTCTCCCCTGCCCTCACGACGGAACGATCAAAAAGCTCGATGCGGGCGCGATCGGCGCGGCGGCCGTGCGCCTGGGAGCCGGACGCCACAAGACGACCGACCCCATCAACCCCGCCGTCGGATTTTCCGGCATCCGGAAATCCGGGGAGTGCGTTGCCAAGGGCGAACCGCTCCTCTGGATCCACGCCGCATCCGGGACGGATGCCGCCGCCGCCGCGCGGCTGGTGCACATGGAAATCCTTCCGCCCGGGTGATCAGCCTTCTTCCGGTTCCGACTGGAGAATGCCGATCCCCATGACCGCCACCTTTTCCGGGTGGCCGGCAAATTCCCACCGGCGCTTCCCCGGGAAACGGATTTTGAGCTCCTGCCAGAAGGCCATGACGGCGCCGTTCCCGGCCAGCGCATCGTTGATGTCGTGAAACATGCAGATCCGGGCAAACCGGCCCGCTTGGTCAAAGTCCCTCCGGACCCAGTCCATCGAATGGTCTCCGTCGATAAAGCACAGGTCAAATTTCTCGCCTGTCAGATCGTCGCTGGTTGCCTGCCGGAACTCAACCGGCAGCAGCTTCTGAACCCGTTTCCAAGCAGGGAACTGGTTGATGGGATCCACGGTGAGCGCCCGGAAGCCGGGATAAAACCGCAGAAGGTAGGCCGTCATCACGCTGCATGTCCAACCGTCACAGGTTCCGATCTCGAGCAGATTGGCAGGCCGCATGGCTCCCAGCTTCACGAGGGCTCCGGCAAACTGTTCGGGAATCTGCCAAAGGCCGGGGCCAAGGAAGTTCATGTATTTGGCGTCGGATCCATAGATGCCTCGGCGGTCGTATCGTAACCCGATTCGGCGAATGACATCCAAGACCCACGCCGGGTCAACGAGGTTCTTTTCCGGCGCTGCCAGGATCCGTTTGATGCCACGGACCAACTTGCCGGTGTAGGCCGACTGCGCGGCCATTCGCAGGCTCCCTTTCCAGTCAAATTTGCTCATTCGTATTGGAGGAGGAGATCGGTCCGGCCGGCGAGAATCGGGGCCAGGCGCCCCATTTGCGGCTGAAACCCGGCGTGCCCGGCCAAAACCCGGCAGGCAATGAGCATGGCCCGCGAATGCTCGACGCACCATGTGCACAGGTCTCCTTCCTCCGCTCCCAGGACCCCGGGCCCGGCGACACTGAATCCGCCCATGGACTCCCAGACCTCCCGTCGAAGCAACAGGGCGCCGATGCTGAACCGGTGGTGGCAGATCGAAGTCTCGAACGGGGCGGCGGCAAACCGGGCGGCAATCTCGTCGAACGGGGTCAGCAGTTCCCACAAAAATGCCGCGGCGTCAGGATTGCTCCACACCGGGGTGTCAACACACCCGGATGGCAGGACGCCGAATCTGGCCTCGAAGGCCTCCAGTTTTCCCAGAGCTTCCAGGAACAGCCGCGAGGTGAAGCCGTTGACATTCAGGACCGGAGCCACAAATCCCGGACGATGGATTTTTTCCGACTCGGTTTTTTCAAGCGCCTCAAGCAGCCCTTCCAAAAAACCGGGCGCGATGAAAATATCCTCGTCCAACTTGCAAAGAATCTCCGCCTGGGGATGGAGGCGGATCGCATGGTTTTGGGCGAGGCCCAACTTGTTGGCCCCGGTCTCGAGAAGCGACCATCCGTATTGCTCCGCGATGGCCGCCAGCACGGGATCCTTTTTGCCGGGCACGACAATGCAAACATCCCAATCCGTCGGCAGGAAGCGCCGGAACCTGGGGAAAACCATTGGCCAGAGGTGCGGCTTGTATCCGGCAACGAGCAAGGCCAGTCCCGTGCTGCCGCGCGAGCGCTCTTGAAATTTGTGGCGGCCCCAGAAGTTCCACCGGCGTCGGATCGCCCGCTTGAGCCCGCCATCGTTGTAAAGCGCAGCCAACGCGCCGATTTGGTTCTGGAGGCTCATTCCGGGATCTGCTTCCGCCGCCTCGGTTTTGCGCATTTCTGCATGGCCCGCTCCGCGGCAACGGCGTCGGCGGGAGTGTCCACGCCTGGGCCGGGGGATTGGGCGGTGATCACGCGGATCTTCGCGCCGTGTTCGAGCGCGCGGAGCTGCTCGAGCTTTTCGGATTTTTCGAGCGGGGTCTGGCGGTGTTTGACGAGTTCGAGGAGGAACGGACGGCGGTAGGCGTAGATTCCGATATGGCGGAAGCGTGCCGGGCGCGCGCCGCCGTCGCGGTCGCAGGGGATCGGGCTGCGGGAAAAGTAGAGGGCATATCCGGCGCGGTCCATGACGACCTTGACGCAGTTCGGGTTGTCGAGTTCTTCGGGGGCCAGCGGGCAGGCGGCGGTGGACATCTGGGCGAGGGGGTCGGCCCGAAGGGCCTCGATGACGCGTCCGGCAAGCCGGGGGTCGAGGAACGGCTCGTCGCCCTGCACGTTGAGGATGATGCCGGCCGAGGGCAGGTTTTTGGCGACTTCAGCCAGGCGGTCGGTCCCGCTGGGGTGCTTCTCGGAAGTCAGCGCAACCTCCGCGCCGAACGCGAACGCGGCTTCGAGAATCCGGGTGTCGTCGGTGGCGACAATGATCCGGTCCACGCCTTGGACTCGGGTGCAGCGCTCCCAAACGTGTTGGACGAGCGGTTTTCCGGCGATCTGGTGGAGAGGCTTTCCGGGGAAACGGGTCGAGCCCCAGCGGGCCGGGATGATGATGGCGGTGCGGGACATGCGATATTTCAACCACGGAGGCCGCGAAGAACACAGAGGAAAATCAGCCGTTTTCCAAGATGATCCCCGCGGCTTCCGCAAGATTGTCGGCAATGTGGTCCGGATTCGAATCCGTGTGCCGGGCCCCGTAGCCGGTGCGCACGAGTATCGTCCGGCATCCGGCGGCGCGCCCGCAGGCAATGTCGATATCCTTGTCTCCAACCATCCACGAGCGGCTGGGGTCAATCCCGAGGTCCCGGACAGCCTCATCGATCATGCCGGTTCCGGGTTTCCGGCGGCGGGTCGGGGCGGAGGGGGAGTCCGGGCAGAAATAAACCGCATCCACAAGGCGGTCGAGCTGGCGCAAGAGTTCGGCTTGAACCGACTCAAACCCGGCAAGGGAGATTTTTCCGGAAGCGATCCCGCTTTGGTTCGTCGTGATCACATTCAGCCAGCCGGCGTCGCGGAGTTTCCGGAGGGCAGCCGCGGCACCCGGAAAGGCGCGCACCAGCGCGGGGTCGTTGCAGTAATGGACCTCCTCCATCAGCGTGCCGTCCCGGTCGAAAAAAACCGCGCGATGGGACGGGCTGTTCACTTTGCAGAATAACGAGGCACGGGCTTCTTGCCCGTGCACCCACCACATCGCATGGGCAGGATGCCCATGCCACTTATGAAAACGGCATGGGGATTACTTCCCATTCTGGTCGAAGCTGGCGATGAGTTCGTGGGCTTCGAGCGTGGCGGTGCCGAGCTTGGCGACCACGACTCCGCTGGCGTGGTTCGAGATTTCGGCGGCTTCGTGCGCGGTGGCCCCCGCGCAGATTGCCAGCGTGTAGAGGGCGATCGCCGTGTCGCCGGCGCCCGACACATCGAAGACCTCGCGGGCGCGGGTCGGCGTGTGATACGGAGGCGTGGCATTCTCGAAGAGGATCATGCCGTGTTCGCCGAGCGTGATGAGCAGGCCTTTGAGATCCCATTTTTCGAGAAGAAGCCGTCCGACCTCCAGCAAAGCCTGATCCTTGAGCGGATCGTCGCTGGCCCCGGCATCTTTGCGTCCCGCCATGGCGAAGGCCTCCGAACGGTTCGGCTTCAGAAGACCCACGCCGTTCCAGTCGAGCGGATTGCCCGGATTCGGATCCGCGGCGAGAAATTTCCCGTGGGCGCGGGCCAGCCGGCAGACTTCGTCCTTAAGTTCCTGGCAGAGAAGCCCCTTGCCGTAATCCTCGAGAATGACGCCATCCACCGAGGGCATCAAACCGGCGGCGAGTTCGATGGCACGCGCGGTGATTTCCTGGACGGTTCCGCAATTCTTTTCGCGATCCACGCGCACGACCTGCTGCTGGCGCGCGATGATCCGGGTCTTTACGATCGTTGGAGCCCCGCCGAAAGCCACCAAGGCATCGGTCTCGATCCGTTCGGCAGCCAGCAGGCCGCGAAGCTTGTGCGCGTAGGCGTCTTCTCCCACGGTTCCGCAGAGCACGACGCCCGCGCAGAACGGGCGGAGATTGCGTGCCACGTTGGCCGCTCCTCCCGGATACGACGACTCCTCCTGCACCTCCACCACCGGCACCGGGGCCTCGGGCGAGATGCGGGAGACGCGCCCCCAAAGGAACTCGTCCAGCATCACATCGCCAACGACCAAAATGCGGCGGGTCCGGGCGGACTCAAGAAGATGTTGTAATCTCGGAGGATTCATTGCATGGTCTGTCAATCATTTAGACGGGCTCCGGCCCGCCCCGAAAGCCAAAAGTTCACATGTCCAAGAATAATCCGCTGATTCTGGCCCTGCTCTGCCTCGTGCCGTTGGCTCCCTGTGAAGGCCAGACGACCCAGGAGAGCATTGACCTGTCGAAGTTTCCCGCCGCCGAGGTCGAGGATGTGGTGGTGCCCGTGCCGAGCGAGATCTTTTCCGTGCTCGACAAGCTGGGGAGCCCGAACTGGCGGAGCGAGCTTCGCGGGTCGCTCGGGAAAAACACGGGGAATCGCGCGCAGGTGGCCCTTCTTCTGGGCACGGTCATCGCGGAGGGATTCATCGCCGTCGAGGCCGAGGACCCCGTCAAGGTTCAGGAAATCGGCCGGGAGGTCCTCGTGCTTGCCGAGGCGATCAATGTCCGCAAAGCGGTCATCGTCCGCAGCAAAAGCATCACGGAAAAGGCCGACGCCAAAGACTGGAAGGCGGTCCGCAGGGAGTTTGACGGCGCTCTCCATGATGTCCGGGGAGCCATGCAGGAGCTTGGGGATGACGAGCTCGCCCAGCTCGTGAGCATCGGCGGCTGGCTCCGCGGCACCGAGGTTCTCACCTCGATCGTCTCGAAAAACTTCTCGCCCGCCGGAGCCGAGCTTCTGTTTCAACCGCAGCTTCTTGATTACTTCACCCGCAAGCTCGACGGGCTGAAAAGCCCCCGCCTCGGCAAAGAGGATCTTGTTGTCCGGATCCGCAAGACCCTGACCGCGATCCGTCCGCTGATCGGCAAAGACGACGGCACAAAAATCTCCGCGGATTCGGTTCAACGCATCAACAAGATGACCGGCGAAATGGTCGCCGCCATCGCGTCCAAGGAGTCCTGATCCCGCCTGTGAAAAAGTTTTTTTTCTTCCTGTTTCTGGCGCTGGCGGCCCTGCCGGTTTACGCCTACGTGAATGACGCGCTTTCGTTCGCCCACGAAGCGGCCGTCCCGTATGTGAAAAAGGGATTTTCCATCCGCGAGGACGCCTGGGGTGGCGACCTCGGGGTCAAGGACCAGCAGGCGGTCACGGCCCAGCTCTTCAAAGGAAACGAATACTGGTTCTTCCTCGGCACCGAGGTTCGCAACGCGGTGGTCACCGTCCACATCTACGATTCCAAAGGCAAGATCGCGGAGGATGAGTCCTGGCAGAAGGGCCGGTTCGCCGGCGCCCGCATCGTTCCCGCCTTGACCGGGACCTACTACGCCATCATCACGGTGGAAAAGTCCCCGGAGGAACGCACAGGCTGGGCGGTCGTTTACGGCTACAAGTAGCTCCACATGGAGACTTTCACGCTGGAATTCGAGAACGCCCGCGCTCTTCAGGCGGTCTATGGGGGCGATGAAAAGCTTCTGCGCGAGATCGAGTCGCGCCTCTCCGTCCGCGTCACCGCCCGCGACGGATGGCTGCGCATCGAGGGCGATCCGGCGGATGTCGCCCGTGCCCGCTCGGTCTTCGAGCAATTGCAGGATGCCGTGAAGCGCGGGGTTGTCGTGCGGCGGCACGAGTTCCAGTATGCCCTCAGCTCCGTCGAGGGAAAAAACTCCGACGGGCTTGGCAAATTGATCGACACCCGGATCGTGTGCTCTCCGCGCAAGCCGGCGATCGTCCCGAAGACGGCCGGCCAGAAAGCTTACCTGCAGATGATCCAGACGCACGACATCACGTTCGGCATCGGACCCGCCGGGACCGGCAAAACCTACCTTGCGGTTGCGGTTGCCGTCGCGGCGCTCAAGCAGGAAAAAGTGAGCCGGATCATTCTGACCCGCCCGGCGGTCGAGGCCGGCGAGGCGCTCGGATTCCTCCCCGGCGACCTTCAGGAAAAAATTCTTCCTTACCTGCGCCCGCTTTACGATGCCCTCTACGACATGCTCGAGGTCGAGGAGATCCAGAAATTCATGGACCGGGGGATCATCGAGATCGCGCCGCTCGCCTACATGCGCGGCCGCACGCTCGGCAACTCGTTTGTGATCCTTGACGAGGCGCAAAACACGACGGCCGAGCAGATGTTCATGTTTCTCACCCGCCTTGGCGAGGGGTCGCGCTGCATCGTCACCGGCGACCGCACGCAGATCGACCTTCCCCGGAACAAGCTCAGCGGGCTGATCGAGGCCGCGGGCGCCCTCCGCGAAGTGCCCGGCATCGGCATGCACCTCTTTACCGAGCAGGATGTCGTCCGCCACCCGCTTGTGCAGGCGATCATCCTGGCCTACAAAGAACACCGCGGGGCAAAAGAGAGCCGAATTTGATCCATATGTGGGATTTTTTCAAACGCCGCCGGCTGGTTGGCAAGGGGTTCGACTGTGGAAAACGCCGCCGGATGATCGAAGAGAGCGAATTTGCGGAGTCCCTCGCCTCCGGGTGGCTGACGCGTTCGATCCTGCTTGGCGCGTTCGTTCTCGGGCTTGTGATTTTGATTTTCACCGGCCCGCAGGACGAGCCGGCGAAGAAGTTTTTGTTGTGCCTGCTGATTTTTGTGACCGCGGTTGTGCAGCTCTGGATCAACCATCCTCAGACGCTGGCCGTCAACTCCCGCCTTTGCCTTCTCCTGGGCGTCATGCTCGTCCAGTTGGCCGCCATCAAAATCACGCTCATCCAGGCGGCGGCGGGACACATCGACCTGCAGCTCGCCCGGCTTCTTGTTCCCTACGCATTCGCCCCCCTCATGCTCTCCGTGCTTCTCGGACGCAACCACGGGCTCTATGCGGCGGTTTTTGCCAGCCTTTGGGGGTGGTTGATGGTCGGGCAGCTTGACCCCGTCTTTTTGGTCATATCGCTGATCACGGGATTCATCGCTGTCTATGTGACGTTTCAGGTCCGGCGCCGCGGCAGGCTGATCCGCGCGGGCCTCTATGTCGGCCTCTCCACTTGGGTCCTCGCCGCGGCGTTCGGACAGATCGGCCCGGTCATCTGGGAATCTCTCGCGCAGACCGATTGGCGGATGATCGGTCTCCAGAGTCTCGCGGCGATTGCCACCGGCATCGGGACCGCCGTCATCGTGAGCGGAATCCTTCCCATCCTTGAGCCGCTCTTCAAAGTCACGACCGACATCTCGTGGCTCGAAATGAGCGACCTGAACCACCCGCTGCTCAAGCGCCTGAGCATGGAGGCGCCGGGAACCTACCACCACAGCCTTGCCGTGGCGAACCTCGCCGAGGCCGCCGCCGAGGTGGTGGGCGCGAACCCGACCATCTGCCGGGTCTGCTCGTATTTTCACGACATCGGAAAGCTCGTGAAATCGGATTATTTCACGGAAAATATCCCCCACGAACACAACCCGCACGACGACCTGACCCCGACGATGAGCTCGCTCATCATCATCGCCCATGTCAAGGAAGGGGTGGATCTCGCGCTCAAGCACAAGCTTTGCAACGAGATTGTGGACATCATCCGGCAGCACCACGGCACGTCGCTGGTTTCCTATTTCCACAAGCGCGCGCTCCAGCAGCAAGAGGACGCCCGGGTTGGCGGAAAAATCATGAACATGCGGGAGGACGACATTCCGGCGGTCCGGGAGGAAAGTTTCCGCTACCCGGGCCCGCGTCCGCGCACGAAGGAGGCGGCGCTCATCAACCTCGCCGACTCGATCGAGAGCGCTTCGCGGAGCCTCGATCGCCCGACCCCCCAGAGGATCGAGGATCTCGTCAAGGACATCGTCGAAGCCCGTATCGCCGAACACCAGCTCGACGAGGCTCCGCTCACGCTCGCGGAAATTTACCGTGCGGCGGAAAGCTTCCGCTTCACGCTCCTGAACATGCTCCATGCCCGGATTGCCTACCCGAAACGCGAGGAGCCGGCGGCGGAAAAGCGCGAGGAAAATCCTGCGGTCTGAGCCGCAGGCCGTCCGGCTTGCAGGTGAGCGTGGCGCGGGCAGGCCACGAGGTTTTTATAATGACTTCAAGGAATCCAGAGCCGCCTGAACTTCCGCCGCGTGCTCCTTGGTTTTGGCTTTTGGGGAACTCCAGACGATTTTTCCGTCTTTGATAAGGAACGACTGCCGGCTGCTGACCGGCATGCCCATGATTCCGGGCACGCCAAATGCCGCGGCGACTTTGCCATCCTGGTCGGCGATCAGGGGGAACGGGAGCTGATATTTCTCCTGGAACTTCTTCTGGGCCTCCGGTGTGTCGCGACTGACCCCAAGGATCTGGAGGTTGTCCCCCTTGAGGGTGGCGAAAGCGTCGCGGAGCGAGCAGGCCTGGGCGGTGCATCCGGGCGTGTCGGCCTTCGGATAAAAATAAACGAGCGTGGTCCCCTTCGCATAGACGTCCTGAAAGACGACCGGCTTTCCGTTCTGGTCCGTGGCGGTCACTTGGGGAGCTGGAGCCCCGATGTCGAGGGCCTTGAGGGAGGAGGCGAAGAATGGTGCCATGGCAAGCATCAATACGGTTGCACGAGCGGGCATGGAAAGACCATATTCCTGCCCGGACACTTCGCAAACGATAATTCCCAATTGAAAAAACCAGGCATCATCCTCGCTTCGGCTGCGGTTGGCATCTGCCAGGCGTTGCCGGGAGCCTTCGACCTTGCGGGGGCAATTCAGTCTGCCGGCCGGGGAGCGCTGGGAGGCTCATGGCCCGACCGGTTGGTGTCGGCGGCCTGGCGGGCAGGCGGATGGGGATTCGCGGAATTTGTCCGTTCCGCCTGGTTTGCAGTCCCGTGGTTTCTGGGGTTCCTTGTCCTGTTTATTGCGGCGGGAAAATGCACCGGGCGTTGGCGCAGGCCGGCGGTGATTTTTGTCTGGTTGCTCTGGTGTGCGTCGGCCTCCGTCGGGCTCTGGAATGCAGGAATCGCCCGGCGCGACAGGATTGACGATCCGCGGCTCCTTGCTCCCCTCGGCCTGATCGAAGCCGTCAAGACCCACGCGCGGCATGTCTTGATCAACCCCTCGGCTCTTCCGCTCGTGGCGGCGTGGGAGCCGGGCTTCGTGGACCGGGAGTTCGCGCGGGAAACTCTGGACAGCCTGGTCCAATCTCCCGCACGCTGGAGAGAGGAAGACCGGAAGCGCCCGTTTTCCGCCGTGCTTCTTTGCGGAAGCCTTTCCGAGGCGAAACCCCTGATCCTGCATTTGCTGGATTCGCCCGACTGGCACCTCGCCGCCGTGGACAACCAGGGCTTGCTCTTTCTGCGCGGCGACGAACAGGATCGCTCCGAGGCGGAACCCCCTGTTTTCCAGTCGCCCCGGGACCGCGCGCTCTACCTGGCGCAACATGCCCTTTGCCTCGACGCCGCCGGACTCAAAGAACGGGCGACATTGCGCATGAATGAGGCCATGGAGATCGCCGAAAATGACTTTGAGATCCTCATCCGCGCGACATCCCTGGCCGCCTCCAGAAACCGGTGGGAGCAAGCCAGGAAACTGGCGACAAAGGCCCGGATGAAACGTCCGGGAGCCTTCGAGGCGGATTACCTCCTCGCTTGGTCGCTTCTGGAAACGCGGGCTTTCGACAAAGCCTTCGAGATGACCTCCCAACTCGCGGGAAATTATCCGAACAACTTCTCCGTCCTTCTCCTCCATGCCCGCGCCTCCCGCGCCTCGAAGAACTTTTCCTCCGAGACTGCGGTTCTGGAGCGGCTTCTCCGGCTGGCGGGCGAAGACAAAGCCGCGGCCGCCCGGATTCACATTTTCCTCGGCCAGTCGTGGACGCAGCGCGGATTTCCCAACCAGGCAATCGCGCATTACAAACAGGCGCTCGAAGGCAATCCTGCTCCCGCAGAAGCGCGCGACATCCGCGAGGCCATCCAGACGATCGAGGCCAGCCGCTTGAAAACGGCACCTTGACCCGGAGAAATCAGGCATGCAGGCATTCAAAATATTTCTTCACATTTTTTGATTCGCTTGCCGCAGGCAAGCCTTGCTGAGGTTCCCCCTGAACGCCTGCATGCCTGATTTATCCGGGTTAGAATTGCTGGGTCGGGAATTGACAGGGCGCGCGGTTCTTGGTTTAGGTGGTGGCCGTGAAACCTTTTCTCCCTGTTCTGGCGTTGGCCATCCTGGCGCTGACCGCATGCACGACACTTGAAAACCGCCGGGACATGTATTGCCCGCAAAAGGTGAATGGTCCCTACACGCGGATGCTGAAGAATGGGATTCCGCATCCGAAGCCCGTTTCCGGGGTGGTGTCGGTGAGAACCTCCGACGGCAAGTCGGTGGTGAAATAAAAAACGTGGCCGGTCCGGGGAAACCGAAGGGCGACCTCAGCTTATCGTCTTTGCTCAACCTCGGAGTTTACCGGGCGGCTTTCGGCGTTTTGGTGAAAGCGAGACCGCCGTGCCGGCGGAAAATTGTTCTCGGGCCGGACAGCCGGGTGCTGGTTTTTTCCACGGCCGGCCTGGGGGATTCGCTGCTGGATTCGGCCGGGATCCGCGCGTTGGCGGAGACGTTCCCGGGCATTCACATCGAGGCGGTCGTCCACCACCGGAGAAGGGACATCGCCGAGCACAATCCGTTTTTGAAAACCCTGCACTTCCTGCGCAAGGGCCCTCACGCGTTCTGGGCGCTCTGGCGGAATCTGCGGCGGCGCGGCCCGTGGGATGCGGTGCTGTATTTCAGCTGCCATGATCCCGAGGCGCGGTGCCTTGGATACTTGCTTGCGAGGGATGCCACGATCGGGATCGCCTGGCGGACAAAAATGCCGTGGGCGTGCGCGCGGAATATTGATGAGCCCGGGCTGCGAAAGGAGCACCTTGGGGCGCAAGCGGTGCGGGTGGCCCGGGAGGCGGGTGCGACGGACGCGGCGGGGCGCATGGTTTACGAGGTGGCGGCGGCGGATCGTGCGGGGCTGGATGCGAGGCTTGCGGAGCTGGGATTTCCGTGCGGCCCGGGGGTGATTTTTCAACTGGGCGGCGGCGGCGGAGCTTTCCGCGACTGGCCGTCCGGGCATTTCGCCGAGCTTGCCCGGATGGCGCATGCCGCCGGGATCGGCCCGTTGTTCCTATTGGGAGGGCCGGACCACCGGGACCGGGCCGCGGATTTTGCGGCGGCAGGCGGCATTCCGTTTTTCGATGTTGTGGGAAAGCTCTCCCTGCCGCAGTCGGCGGCGCTCATCGAGCGGGCGCGGTGCCTGGTTTCGACGGACACCGGGATCATGCATCTCGCGTTTGCGATCGGGACGCCGACGGTCGCGCTCCTGCACTGCGTGCCCGGTCCGGACCGCGTGGGGCCCGCGGTGGATCGGGAGAAGCATGTGGTGATTGCCCTGCCGCGGCCGGCGGGATATGGTTCGCCTCGCGATGCCTCGATGCGCGGGATCCTGCCCGCTCAGGTTTTCGCAGGGTTGAGGGAGCTGTGGAACGCATGAACTCACAAGCCCCAAGCGCAATCCTGGTCATCTGCGTGAGATATCTTGGCGACACGCTGCTGCTGCGTCCATGTCTGCGTGCGCTGCATGCGGCTTTTCCGGAGGCGCGGATTGACGCGGTGGTTGCCGCCGGGTCCGGATGTGCGCTGGAGGGATGCGCGGAGGTTTCGCAGGTGATCGAGTGGCCGGGGCACGGCCTCCTTGGAGAAGCGGGGGCGCTGGCGGGGATCGCGGCGGGAGGCTACGACTGGGCGGTGGACTTCACGGGAAACGACCGCAGCGCCCTCATCGCGCTGGCCTCACGGGCTCGATTTCGTGTGGCTTACGAGCGGCCGAAGGTGCCCGCATGGTCGCTCCGCCGGGCGGCGTATCACTTCCGTCACGCGCATCACAAGACGAAACCGCACACATTGATCCAGCGGCTGGAATTGCTGGAAGCCTGCGGCGTCCCATCGCAGGGGTATTCCTTGGGGCTGGCACCGGGGCAGGCGGCGGTGGAGGCGGCGCGGGTGAAGCTCCATGGCCTGCCGGAGAAGCTTCTGCACGCGCACGTCACTTCGCGGGACATGCAAAAGGCGATCCCCGTGGAAGTGGTGAGGGAAGTTTTGGCCGGGGCGATTGAGTCCGGACTGGGGGTCGTCGTCACCGGCGGCCGCGCGGAAATCGAGCGGAGCCACGTGGCTGCCTGCACCGACGGCCTCCCGGCGGAAAAATGCCGCGTCTTTCACGATCTCGACTGGCACGGCCTCGTCGCGATGATCTCGCTGTGCGCGGCTTACTGGGGATCCGACACCGCCCCCGAACACATCGCGGCAGCCCTGGAAAAGAGGATGCTGATCCACTTCGGCCCGTCGCGCGCGGATCACTGGAGGCCGCTCCATTCCGGCGCGGCGGCGGACATCCGGCCCTGCGAGTGTTTGAAAAGAAAGCGTGTCATTTGCGCACGCGGGGTGCCGGGGAAATGCCTTGAAGGAATCAGGCCGAGGGACGTCATGGACTGGCTGGAAAAGAATTGCATTTGAGGCCTGCCGGCGGGTCTCCCTTCTTGAGCTTTTCTCTCGGCTTCGATTACTGGCGCTTGTTTTGGTTCGTTGGCGGGAACGGCGAGCCAAGATCGGGTTTTCTGGATGGGCCGGCTGCTTTCCAATATGTCCACGCGGCCCGCAGCAAGTCCGCCATCGGCTTTTCCGCCGGAATGAGAAGCGGAGCGAAGATGAGGAGTCCCAATGTTGCGAAGAAACTCGAGCCTGTCGTTCGGTGCAGCCATTCGAAGCGTTGAGGATCCGGAAGCGCCAGGGCCATGACGGCAATCCGGCTGACCCCGACGAGGAACCCGACGGCGATGGCACCTGCGCACATGACGAGTTGGTGCTTCCAGGAAATCCGTAATCCGAAAGAAACGATCAGCGAGATTTTGAGAAGGAGAACCATCAAACCCCGGCCACTGCATCCGGGATAAACGTCCACCGACCCCGACGGCAGCGTCAATATCAGCCCGTGGATCGTAATGTCGTAGCCGAGGTAGTGCAACAGAAAAGCGGCGGCTTCGGCGTGGACGCGGGTCAGGAAATCGTGAGGATTGACCAGGGGATCGGGGGACGGGAGGGGGATCATCAGGACAAGGATCAGCAGAGAACGCCACTGCCGGCACAACCCTCCCGCGCCACGCGCCATCAATAGCAGGCCGGCAAAGAGAAAAAATGGGAGGGCCTTGAGGGCAGACAAGGAGCCGGCTCCCAATCGGGCGGTCAAGAGCAGCCCGAAAAACAGAAGCAGAAGACCGGCAACCGGCGCGAACCCGCTCTTCGGTGGCGGGCTGTCGTCACCGGCGATGCGAAGCAAAACGAGAAGCCAGCCGACACCGGCCACCGCAGCGTCGGCTGCATTGGCTCCCCAACGCATGATCATTGCCAAGTGGACGGCAGCCCCGAGTCCCAATGCGATGAGCAACAGCCGGCCGCACTCTCCGCGCGGGGCAGACGGGAGCCGTGCTCCTATTCGGGCTGTGCGAAAAGGCATCGGACGGGATTGAGCTCACAAGCGGACGCGAGGGACCGCGCGTCACGTAGGCTGCTCGGCTTCAACATGGCTGCGGAACACCCCCCAATGGGTCATAACAAAAAGAAGGTAAAACAGCGAGGCAAGCGCGGCCCCCACATTGATTTTGACGCTGTCTTTTGTCAGTTCGGTCTTGTTGCGTTGCAGCAGGTCGCGGGCCAGACGCGACTGCTCCTGCTGACTGGACAGGATCTTTTTCCAGAGCCATTTGCGGGTTTCCTCGAAGGATTCAGTGGGGAAGACCGTCCGGCGCTGGTCGATCGCGGGCGACAGGTTGATCAGGACGCAGAGCATCTGCAGCTCCTGGACGGTCGTCGCCTTTCCCAGAACTTTGTCCACCTTCTTGAGCTGTTCGTCACGGGCGGCTTCCGCACTCAACAACCGCCCGTTCAGCGTTCGGGACATGCGTTCCGAGTCCCGCAGAGCCAGCGGGATCATCGCCAGGTAGAAGACTCCCAACGCCAAAGCCACCAAGAGGAGAAGCCGATAGACGACCAAATGAAGACGCGGGAGGAAACTTTCTCTCCCATGAAAAATCAGCGCGATGCCCAACAGCGGGATGAGGGAATTGTCGATCAACCGCCCCATGACGATGAGTTCCCACTCCGTTTCGGTCAGCCGGGTGGGCAAACAAATATACAAAAACGCGGCCATCGACCCCGTGAACAATGCCCAGCCCGCCAGCGAAAGCGAACTCGCAGGGACAGATTCAGGGTAGAACGGCCGGAGTTTGATTCCCGAACTCATGACCGGGCCGTCACCCGGCGCCGAATACGGAAGAAGCCGGCCGCGCCCAAGATCGCCACGCCAGGCCATACTTCCAAGCCGAAGGGAATGCTCAGGGCGGGGGCGAACGCGTAGAGGTCCTGGTTGACCGGGGACGAGATGGCCAGCAAGGTGGAGAAAGGGTTGTAGTCCGCGCCCTGGCTCAGAACACCCTGGAGATAGCTTTCTCCCAACGCGATGGAGGTGTTTGTGGCGCCGTTGTTGCGAAAAGTCCCGGTGTACAGGCTTCCCCCCGTATCATGAGTCAGTTCCCACAAGGCAAGCTGGAAGGCGCCTGCCGTTGGCGTTGTCCAACTGCTCTCGGCGTTGCCGCGATAGTAAAGGTCGTAAAGGATGCGTGCGTTGCGCACGATGGCGTCGCTGTAGCCGCCGGACACCTGGGTCGGATCAACCACGGAGTAGGTATAGGTAGTGCCCGTAGAAATCGGCTGGGCAATTTCGACGCAAAACGTGACGAATTGCTGCTGCGGAGGCAGCACGGTTCCGTCGATGGAAATCGTCGTCAGACCGATCGTTCCAAAATACTCGGTGGAGGGGATCGGGGTATCATTCATGATCCATTGTCCCGCGCCGAAGTTGTCGTAATTGGCAAAGCTGGAAAACTTGAACGTCCAATTGTTGTCCGCCCGGGCCCCGGGGACGAGAAACAGAGAGACGGCCAAGGCGAGGGCGCAGAAAACCCCATTCGCCGTGCCACGGCAATCCCCCCTCTGGACAGTTATCGCATTCATAGTAACCACAAGCTCATAACATAAGTTGTTCCGGCGGTCAAATCAAAACATCAAAACTGTGGCGGCGACAACCTTTTCGCGACGGCTGTCGAGCGCGTTTTCCCGCGCGGCGCGTTTCCATTTTTTATCCGAGTGCCGGCCCTCTCTCAAAAACCCGCGGTGCGAGTTTTCTCTTGTGAGGCCGGGGAGGCTCCCGGCACAATCTCCGGCATGGACCTGCCCGATCAGTGCCGGATTTCGACCGATGTGCGCGTCATGTATTTCGACACCGACGCCGGCGGCGTGGTGCACAACATCGTCTATCTGCGTTTCATCGAGACCGCGCGCACGCTGCTGGCGATCCAGATGGGAATGAGCTTCGGGGAGATCTCCCGGACGAACATCCACCCGGTCGTCACGCGCACGGAGATTGACTACAAGCATCCGGCGCGCCTGGGCGATGAGATCCGGGTGGACGGGAGGATCGCGGAGTGGAGCGGGGTACGCTTCTGGGTGGAATTCGAGATCGTGCGTCCGTCCGACGGCCTGCTTCTGGTGAAGTGCCGCCAGGCACTGGCGCTGGTGCAGATGCCCGAAGGCCGCCCGATCCGGTTGCCGTCCGCGTTTCCGGCGTCCCTTTCGCTCGGCGGCTGATCTCCGGCGCTTTTCATTTTTTTGAACGGGCGGGACACCCCCTCTTGTTCGCTTTGCAGACAACAGGTGGAACGGGCGTCCCGCTTTTCTCACGCTCCCGCGGGCCGGCTTCAGATCCCTCTTTCTTTCAGGGACCTTCTTTTTGTAGGATCCCCGCCACGTGGATAAGACATCAACAATTTTTGTGGCCGGGCATCGGGGGATGGCCGGGAGTGCCATCGTGCGGCGTTTGGAGGCCGCAAGGTATGGGAGCCTTCTCCTCCGCACGCGTTCCGAACTCGATCTGCTGGACCGGTCATCGGTGCGGGCATTTTTCGAAAGCGCGCGGCCGGAGGTGGTGGTGGATGCCGCCGCGCGGGTTGGCGGGATCGTGGCGAACTCGGAAAAGCCGGTCGAGTTCCTTCTGGAGAACCTGACGGTCCAGAACAACCTCATCAGCGCGGCCGCCGATTTCGGGGTTCGCAAGCTTCTGTTTCTGGGGAGCTCGTGCATCTACCCGAAATTCGCGCCCCAGCCAATTCCCGAGAGCGCGCTGCTCACCGGCGAGCTCGAGCCGACGAATGACGCCTACGCGCTCGCGAAGATCGCCGGAGTCAGGCTCTGCCAGGCGTATGCCCGCGAATACGGGAAAAACTTCCTCTCCGCGATGCCGACCAACCTCTACGGCCCGCACGACAACTTCGACCTTCACACATCGCACGTCCTCCCCGCGCTCATCCGCAAAGTCCACGAGGCGAAACTCCGCGGCGTGAAGGAAATCTCGATCTGGGGGACCGGCAGCCCGCGGCGGGAATTCCTCCATGTGGACGACCTTGCCGACGCGTGCGTGTTTCTCCTCGAGAACTACGATTCCCCGGAAATCATCAACATTGGCTGCGGGGAGGATGTCACGATCCGCGAGCTGGCCGGGACGGTCTGCGACGTCCTGGGTTTCCGGGGAGGCCTGACCTTTGACCATTCGAAACCCGACGGCACTCCGCGCAAGCTCCTCGATACGACAAAGCTCTTCGCGCTTGGCTGGAGGCCGAAAATCCCCCTCCGCGAAGGAATCCGCTCAGCCTACGAGTGGTTCCTCGGCGCGCAGCCAAAGGAATGACAGCGGAAACGGGCGGGATGCCCGCGCATCGCGCGCATGGGCCGGCGAGGCCTCTTTTTTCCTCATCTTTTCCGAACGGCCCCTGCCGCGGCCGGAATTTTTCTCTGCATCCCCGTCCGGCTCTGCTATAAGCCACGCGTTCCGCCACAAATGGAAACCTCCGAGACGCCCGACGAAGAACTGGTGGCCCGCACGCAGGCGGGCGATGACCGGGCGTTCGACGAGCTTGTCGTCCGCTTCAGCCCAAGGCTTTACGGGCTGGTTTACAACATGACCTCGAACCATGAGGATACCAACGACCTGCTGCAGGAGATCTTCGCCAAGGCCTACCGTTCGATCAAAGGGTTCCAAAGAAAATCGAGCTTCTACACATGGATGCACTCGATCGCGGTCAACCGGGCGATCAATTTCCTGAAGAAGCGGAACCGCCGGGTGACGATGAGCCTCGACGACGTGGACAACGGGATCGCGAACGATCCCGATTTCATCGAAGCCACCAGCGACCGCGACCCGCGGCACCAGGCAAATCTCGGCGAACTTCAAAAAAAATTGAACGAGGCGATGATGAAGCTGTCTTATGACCATAGAGCTGTGGTGACGATGTTTGACATTCAAGGCATGCCCCATGCGGAAATCGCAAAAATTCTCAAGATCTCGGAAGGCACGGTCCGCTCGCGGCTGTTCTACGCACACAGGCAGTTGCAAAATTTTCTCCAAGAGTTTATCTAGACACATCCCATGACACCCGAAGAAAACATCTCGAAGCTTCTGAGGCTGAAACGTTACGAAATGCCGCCGCCCGGATACTTCGACGACTTCCTCCAGGAGTTTCAATCCCGGAGGCGCGCGGATCTGATGCGCCCGTCGTTCTGGGAGATCGTGCGGGAACGGATTTCCTCCATTGCGCTGTCCTTCCAGGTTCCCCGCCTTGCGTATGCTTCGGTTGCAGCCCTGGCCCTTGCCGCCTCAGCCGTCATCATCGTGCATCCGGTTCCGCAGCCTGCTGGAAATCCGACGGACAACCGCCAGTCGCTCACCCTGACTTCGCCGCAGCCGGTCACGATTGGGGAATCGCTTCCGGTCGCCATGGCCTCCACCGGCTCTCCTTCCGTGCACTATGTGCTGCCGACCAGTCCGGTGAGTTATGCTTCCTCGCGCAGCTTCTAAGTTCCTCGGCGCCGCGCTGGCGGCTTTTGCGATTTCCGGTGGCGCGGTTTCTGTGTCGGTGGCGGAGGATTCCGCCCCGGGAACTCTGTCGGCCCAAGTTCGCAAAGTCTTCGAGGAGCGGCACAACGCGGTCGTGAGGGTCCGGGCAAAAGACAAGCTGGGGATCCGCTTTGGCAGCGGGTTTTTCGCGGATCCGACCGGCATGGTTTACACGCACGCCGGAATCGTGATGCAGGCGGATGAGGTAACGGTGCTGTCCGGCGGGCGGGAGCTCCCGGCGCAGGTTCTCGTGTCGGATAATCGCAGCGGGATCGCGGTCTTGAAAGTGGATGCCTGCACGCCATCCATCCCGATCGGAGATTCCCGGAAAGTGGTCATGGGGGCCCCGTTGATACTGATCGGATATCCCGAGGACCTCGAATTGAGCTCGGGCTTGGGGAGTGTTTGCGGCTTCGACCGCAAGCTGCTCGATCGATACTTTTCGACCACCCACCTCCGGGTGAACTTTCCTGTCCGGGGCGGGCAGGGCGGCGCGCCGGTTCTCAACCTTCAGGGTGAGGCGGTCGGGATCCTGATCCTGGTCGGTCAGATCGATGGCCGGGCGGTCTGCCATGTGCTGCCGATGTGCGCGGCCGAAAAAGTGCGGAGGGATCTTGCGCGCTTCGGGGAGGTTCGCCCGGGCTGGGTAGGCGTCGAGGTCGAGGACGCTGCGGAGCCGGTTGCCGGATCCACCGCGAAAATCAGCGCCCTTGATCCGGAAACCCCCGCATCGCAGTCCGGACTGAAGCCGGGGGATATCCTGCTCAAAGTCGGCGGGATGCCGATCGCATCGAGCGAGGATGTGATTGACGCCTCCTACTTTCTCACGGCCGGCGACAGCGCGGAGATCGAAGTCCTGCGCGGAACGGAAAAGCTGACCGTCGCGGTGCAACCCGTCCTCCACCCGCTCGCCCGCGGACAGGAAATGCAGGCGATTGCCTTGCCGGATGCCAAAATCCGTCTCGAGTAGGCTGCGGTGGATTGTTGCCGCTCTGGCTTTCTCTCTCCCGGGTTACGGATGGGAGATCAAGTCCTTCGGCGGACACGATTACATCCCCTTGGAGGAAGTGGCGGCCTTTTACGGGCTTAACGAGGAGGCTTCTCCCGATGCGAACTCGAAAAAGATCTGCGGTTCGGGCCGCGAGATTCTTGCGACGCGGTCCAACCGCGAGGTGGTTGTCAACGGGATCCGGCACTGGCTGGCCTTCCCGGTTGTCGAGGAGGGCGGCCGGTTTTTTGTTTCGCGGCTGGACCTCGGCAAAACAATCGAACCCGCCTTCCGCCCGGCTCTCATCCGCGGGTTTCCCTCGGTCACAACCGTCGTCCTCGATCCCGGTCACGGGGGAAAAGACAACGGCGCAAGAAGCCCGTATGAGCATGAGAAAAATTTTGCCCTCGATGTCGCCCGGCGGGTCAGGGACCAGCTCAAGAAATCCGGAATCCGCATCCTCATGACCCGGAACAGCAATGCCTTCGTCGAGCTCCAGGACCGGGCGGCATTCGCCAACCGCCTGAAAAACGTCCTGTTTGTGAGCATCCACTTCAACGCGGCCGACTCAAACCCGGCGGCCAGGGGATTTGAAATTTTCTGCGTGACCCCGCGCGGGGCTCCCTCGACGGCCTATGAGCAGACCAGGGTTCGCGACATGATCGAGGAGAACGGCAACGAGCACGACATCCACAGCTTCGCCCTCGCCAACGCGATCTCTCACGCAATCCAAGGGAAGATGGACATGACCGACCGCGGGGTGAAACGCGCGCGCTTCGCCGTCCTCCGCCTCGCCGGAGTCCCGGCGGTCCTCATTGAAGGCGGATTCCTCAGCAACGCCGGGGATGCGCGCAATATCGCCTCGAAGACATGGCGCGATCATTACGCCGCCGCCATCGCCTGCGGGATCCTGGAATACAAAAAGCTCGCCGAGCAGAAGATCCCCCCGCGCGAAGCCGCCGCTTACCGGAACCCCTCCGCCACCCCGCCCGTCGTCCTCCCCCCCAAGCCGCCCCCCGTCCCAGGCGTCACGCTCCGTGAAATCCCGGAGTAGCGCCCTGCCCGTCAACCCAGCGCGAGCTGGGCGGTGGAGATCTCGAGGATTTCGTTTGTGATGCCGGCCTGGCGGGCTTTGTTGTATTCCAGCGTGAGGTCCTTGATGAGGTTTCTGGCGTTGTCGGTGGCGCTCTTCATGGCGACCATGCGGGCGCTCTGCTCCGAGGCGCGCGTGCCGAGCAGCGTCTGGTAAACGCTGAAGTGAAGGTAAGCCGGCAGGAGCGCATCCAGGACCGAACCGGCTTCGGGCTCGAACTGGATGCCGCCGTCAAACGTGTCCTTCTCCCCGTACGCATTCTTCAGCCCGATTTCGTCCAGGCTGGTCAACGGCAGGAGCGGCACGGCCTTCGAAATCTGGGAAAGCGTGTTGACGAACATCGGAAAAAGGACGGTCACTTTGTCCACCGTGCCATTCAGGAATTTCTCCATGCAAAATTTTGAGACCGCCTTGGTTTGAAGGAAGCTCGGCCGGTCGAGGAGCGGGAAGTCGGCGAGCATCTTCCGTCTTGTGCGGGCCAGGAACTGCGTGCCCTTGCGTCCGACAGAAACAAACGACGTGGTGTCCGGGTCGAATGCCAGGGCATCGCGGAAGAGATTTGTATTGAGGGCGCCACAGAGACCTTTGTCGGTGCTGAAGAGAAGAACGAGCTCCTCCCCGCCATCGCGACGTTCGAGCAGCGGGTGGGCCGAGGGATCCACGGCATCGCGGAGAGAAACAATCACCCGGTTCATGAGCTGGGCATAATCGCGCCCGTTGATGGCCGCCTGCTGGGCCTTGCGCATCTTCGAGGCCGCGACCATCTGCATCGCCTTCGTGATCTGGGCGGTGTTCTTGACGGATTTGATCCGCCGGCGGATGTCGCGCAGGTTCGGCATCAGATGTTGAAGGATTGGAATTCCGCGACCGCCTCGCCGAGCTCTTTCTCGATGTCCCCGTCGAATTGCTTCTTCGCCTCGATCTTGTTCAGGATCTCCTCCTTCCGGCTTTCCAGGAAGTCGGCCAGCTTGTTCTGGGTGGCCTTGACCTGATCCACCGGCACGGAATCAAAGAGCCCTTTCTGCATCGCCCAGAGGATCGCAGCCTGGACGCCGATGGCAACCGGGCGGTATTGGGCCTGTTTGAAGAGCTCGACGATGCGCGCGCCACGCTCGAGGGTCGCCTTCGTCCGGGCGTCGAGATCGGAGCCAAACTGCGCAAATGCCGCCAGCTCGCGAAACTGGGCGAGGTCGCCTTTGACTTTTCCGGCCACCTGCTTCATCGCCTTGATCTGCGCGGCCGATCCCACGCGAGAGACCGAGAGGCCGACCGAGATCGCCGGGCGGATGCCCTGATAGAAAAGATCGGTCTCGAGGTAGATCTGGCCGTCGGTGATCGAGATGACGTTCGTCGGAATGTAGGCCGAGACATCGCCCGCCTGGGTCTCGATGATCGGCAGCGCGGTGAGCGATCCATCGCCGTATTTTTCACCGAGGCGCGCGGAGCGCTCGAGCAGGCGGCTGTGGAGGTAGAAGACGTCGCCGGGGTAGGCCTCGCGCCCCGACGGACGCTTGAGCAGAAGCGAGATCTGGCGGTAGGCGTTCGCGTGCTTCGTGAGGTCGTCGAACACGATGAGCGCGTCCATGCCGTTGTCCATGAACCACTCGCCCATCGCCGCGCCCGAGAACGGCGCGATGTATTGCTCCGAAGCCGCGTCCGAGGCGGTCGAGGCCAGGATGATCGTGTATTTCAGCGCGTCGTGCTCCTCGAGGATGCCGACCACGCGGGCGATGTTCGCATTCTTCTGCCCGATGCCGACATAGATCGAGTAGAGCGGACGGAAATCCGGCGCTCCGCTCTCCTCGCCGGCCTTGTTGATCTTGGCCTGGTTGATGATCGTGTCCACCGCGATCGTGGTCTTGCCGGTCGCCCGGTCGCCGATGATCAGCTCGCGCTGGCCGCGGCCGATCGGGATCATCGCGTCGATCGCCATGATTCCGGTCTGGACCGGCTGGCTGACGCTCCGGCGTTTAATGATGCCCGGGGCGATCTTTTCGACGGGATAAAATTGTTTTGCCGGGATCGGGCCCTTGCCGTCGAGCGGCCGGCCCAGCGCATCGACCACGCGCCCGAGAAGTTCCTTTCCGACCGGGACCTGCAGGAGATTGCCGGTCGTCCGGACCCCGGTCCCCTCGCTGATCGTCGTGTAGTCGCCGAGGATAATCGCCCCGACCTCGGTCTCCTCAAGATTCAGCGCCAGCCCCATCACGCCGCCGGGAAACTCCAGCATCTCGTTGAGCATCGCCTGGCTGATGCCTTCGATGCGGGCGACCCCGTCGCCGACCTCGCGAACGACCCCCACGTTGGTTTTGCGCGCGGAAGACGCCTTGATGGCGCCGATTTTCTCTTCAAGTTCGAGGACGATATTGCTCATGGTTCGTTGGAATAAAAAATTCAGGGTTGGTGTTTGACGGCTTCGAGGCGTGCCTGGACGCTGCCGTCCCAAACATCGCTGCCGATCCGGACGCGGAGGCCGCCGATCAGCTCCGGATTCCGGCGGAATTCGGTGGTGATGTCGCCGAACCGGGATTTCAGGCCCGATTCCAATTCGCGGGCCGCCGCCGGCTCGATGGGAACGGCGCTTTCGATGACGGCGTGGCGGCTGGCGACCTCGAGCCGGGCGAGACGCGCCAGCTCCTTGAGAATCTGGACGTAGTCGCGCGGCTTTTTCTCCGCAACCCCGCCGAAGACAACGCCCAGACGTGCCGCATCGAGGCGTCCGTCCACCATGGTCAGCGCGAAAATTTCGCGGGCCTGGCGTCTGGTTTCCCGGCTGAGTTTCATGATTTCGAGGAGGTGAGCTGCTTCGAGGTCTCGGAGGCGAGCCGTTCCTGATCCTGGGCGGTGAGGATCTTTCCGACCACTTTTGCCGTGGTGTCCACGACAAGGTGGACCATTTCCTTCTTCACGTCGGCGACCATCTTCGCGCGGTCGAGCACGACCGCCTCGTGCGCACGGGCGATGATGGACTCCGCGTCCTTGATCGCCTGCTGGGCGGATTTCTGGCTGTGGGCCTCGCTGCTCGATCTGCCTTCTTCAATGATGCGTTGCGCGTCGGCATTCGCCTTGCGCAGGATCTCCTGGCAGCGGAGCTCCGACTCGGCCAGGTGCCTTTTGATTTTCTCCGCATTCACCTGCCCCTCCTCGATCCGGCGGCGACGCTCCTCGAACATCGCCACGACCGGACCGAAGGCGAATTTTTTCAGGATCAGGTAAACCGTGATGAACAGGACGGCCTGGGCGCCAAGCTTCTGCCAGTCGACCCCGAAGTCCGTGAAGATTTGATTGAGCACATCCATGAGATAAAAAAATGATCGGAAGCCGCCGCGCCCGGCGGACGGGCGGCCCCGAGAATGTCTTCAGCGTCCTCCGAAGGCGAGGATGAGCGCGTAAATCGCAATCGCCTCGGAGAGCGCCATGCCAAGGATGCTGATGGTGAGCACCTTGCCGAACGCTCCGGGATTGCGTCCGACCGCCTCTGCGGCTTTCGAGCCGACCATCCCGACGCCGATGGCGGCCCCCGCACCTGCGAGGGCGAGGGTGAGGCTTCCGGTGACTCCCGTGACCGCCGTGGCGGCCTCTGCAATAATATAAGGGTTCATATTTATTTTCTGTTGTTGTTGTTTTTATCCCCGCCGCCCGCAGTCCAGCCACGGTCACGGCGGAAAAGTCTCAGTGCTCCTGTTCCTCGTCGTGACTCGTGGCGAGCTGGATGTAAACCGCACAGAGCAGCATAAACACCAGCGCCTGCAGCAGTCCCACGAGAAGCTCAAGGAAGTAAAATGGAAGGGGTATGGTGATCGAGGCCAGGGCGGCCACCCATGTGGGAAGCCCGAAATCTTTGCCCAGCGTGATCATCGAACTCAGGAGGTTTTCCCCCGCAAAAATGTTTCCGAACAACCGGAGGGAAAGCGAAACCGGCCGGAACAGGATCGAGACGACCTCAATGATCCCGACAATAAAGAAAACCGGCGCGAACGCGAAAGCCATGACTCCCTTCAGCCCGCCTTTCACGCCAAACAGGTGGAGAAGAAAATTTTTGAGACCGACCTCGCTGAGCGCCCAGTACAGCCACAGGGCCATGAAGAGGAGAGCCATCGCGAGCGTCATGTTCAAATCCGCCGTGGTTGGCCGCAGGAGCGGGGTTTCCACATGCGGCAGGCTCAGAAAAAGCCCCGGCTTGTGTTCCCCCCAGCCGATCGAGCCCACTCCCGGAAGCAACGCAAACCAGTTCGATGCCAGGATGAAAATAAACAGCGTGGCCAAAAACGAAAAGGTCCTGGCGATCATGTGCCTGCCCACGATCTCCTCGAGCATCTCGTAAAGCCCCTCCACCACCAGCTCGAACGCATTTTGCAGAGGGGAGGGAATGATGGACATCTTGCGGGTGGCACTCCGGCAGAGCCAGATCACAAACAACGAAATGAAAACGCTGACGAGGATGGAGTTCGTCAACCAGCCCGCGAAGCTCATTCCCGCGTCCACATCCATGAGGAGCGGCGCGTGCAGGCTCAACCCCGCGGCCAGCATGGGACCTGTTAAAATGGACACCATCGGAAAACCTGGTCAGGCCGTCTCAGCCGGCGAGGGCGCATCGTTCCCGGCGGCGGGTAAACGGGCGGCTTCGGCCTTCTGGCGGCGCTTCTCCTCCTTCTTCGCCTTTTTGTCCATTTCCTTGCGGCGCTTCTCGAACTGATAATTTGGCTTTTGCATCGTCTTTTTTGAAGTCTGTCAGGCAAAAGCCCGGAGCGCCAGCGGCGAATTTCCGATCAATGGGGAAACACCGGGTCAAGCAACCCCCCTGGGAGGGACCTTGACCCGGATAAATCAGGGAGACAGCCCATCTTGCGAATCTATTGCAATCTGAGCCGCCTCCCTGATTTATCCGGGCTAATCCCAATGCTGTTCACTTAAGAAAGGAGCGCGGGCGTCCCGCCCGCAACCAAAATACAAGCGGGCGGGACGCCCGTGCTCCTGTTTGCTGCAAAGTGAACAGTATTGGGGCTAATCCGACCGGATGAGCGCACGGTTTTTTGCCAGATAGGCCGCCCCGGAATAAACGGTGAGAATGACGGTCACGGCGATGAGCCCGTGAGCACCGATCTCCCATGCCGGCCCGGGGCTGGAATCCCATTCGCCGACGGCGAGGAGGAGAAGAAAATAAATGATGGTGATCATCTGCCAGGCGGTCTTGTGCTTCCCGAGCTTGTCGGCCGGCACGACGATGCCTTTGGACGCGGCGAGCGACCGGAGGCCGGTGATGAGAAATTCCCGGCTGACGATGACAATGACCGCCCAGGCCGGAAACCGACCGATCGCGCAAAGGCTGATGAATGCGGAGGCGGTGAGGATTTTATCGGCAAGCGGGTCCGCGAGCTTTCCGAAATCGGTGATGAGCCCGCGGCGGCGGGCGATGACTCCGTCCAGGTAGTCTGTGACCGTCGCAGCGAGAAAAACCACGAGGGCGATTGTGAAGCGTGCAGGGATCCCCCCGATCGAGATACAACAGACAAACCCCGCCGTGAGCCAGAGCCGGGAAACAGTCAGTTTGTTGGGCAGGTTCATAACAAGAAATCCGGACGCCTGGGCGGCTCGGGACACACTACGATGCCGGTCTCCGGTCTGCAAAACCATAAACCAAAAAAACGCGGGACGGGGTGTGATTTTAAAGACAGGGCTTCATGTCATCTTCATCACGCCCACCATCTCCTGGCAACGAAGGTTGTTCTTGAGAGGAAGGCGGTTGTCGGTTTGGATGGTCCTCCATGAAAATCGCACAGGAATTCCGGGAGTTCATCTCGCGCGGAAACGTGGTGGACCTCGCGGTCGGCGTCATCATCGGCGCGGCCTTCGGAAAAATCGTCAGCAGCCTTGTCAACGACATCATCATGCCTCCGGTCGGCGCCCTGATGAAGGGGATCAACTTCAACGACCTCTTCATCTGCCTCGATGGCCAAACCTATTTGTCGCTCGCGGATGCGAAAAAAGCCGGGGCGCCGGTCATCGGGTACGGGGCGTTTCTCAACACGGTGATCGAGTTCCTCATCGTCGCGGCGTGCGTCTTCGCGCTGGTCAAGGCGGTGAACCGGATCAAGCGCCCCGCGGCGCCGGCCGCTCCGCCCGAGCCGCCGAGATCCGAAGTCCTCCTCGGGGAAATCCGTGATCTGCTCAAGAAGTAAAGGCCCTGCCCGAATCATCGGTTTTTTCCGTATTGAGATGAAATCAAATTTTCCAATGCTGCTTGCTTTCGCCGGCGTTTTCCTTGCCGCCTGCTCGACTCCTCCGCTTCCCGGGCAAAGCGAGCCGATCGTCTCGCTGATGGCCGCGCGGCTTTCCCTGGCGCGCGATGTCGCGTGGGCGAAGTGGTCGGACGGGCTGCCGGTGCGCGACCCGGCCCGCGAACAGGAGGAGCTCGGAAGATTGGCCCGGCAGGGCGTGGCCGCGGATCTGGATGAGGGTCTGGTCTGGCGGTTTGCACGCGCACAGATCGACGCCTCGTCTCTGGAGCAGGAAGCCTGGATGAACCGATGGCGGAAAGGCGAACCTCTCCCCTCCGGCGATCCTCCCGCCCTCGCGGATCTGCGCTTGCGCCTCGACCGGATGTCCTCGTTCCTTCTGGCCGAGTATGCGGCGGCATGGAACACGCCGGCCGCCGCGGCGCGGGCGCGATTGAAAGCGTCCGTGATCAACCCGCGTTCCGCCGAGGTCGCCACCTCGGCGTTCGTCTCCGTGTCGCTCCACTGAAAAACCACACCCTGAATCATTCGTTTCATCAGGCGGAGAGCGGGGCTTGTTCATAAAAACACCCGGGTTATGCGCAAGCCGGCCTCGAAACAGGCCCGGAAAAATCTGCTTCCCGCCCGGTTGGCGGCGAATAATATGCGGGACACCATGGACACGACATTGATTCTTTTGAAGCCGGACTGCATTGCCGGACGGAAGGCCGGAGCGGTTCTGAAGCGCTTTGAGGACGCGGGCTTTCAAATCCGGGGCTGCAAGATGTTCCGCGCGGATCCCGCCCTCCTGCGCGAGCATTATGCCCACATTGCCGACAAACCGTTTTACCCGGAAGTCGAGACGTTCATGCAATCCACCCCGGTGATCGCCCTCGCCCTCGCGGGCGACAACGCTGTCGCGCGCGTGCGCGACCTCATC
>Ga0247841_10000777_pt1 | contig 79539 bp, 46 predicted proteins | sample LaCruzMarch2015__2_FD_192410 | JGI IMG/M metagenome (GOLD analysis project Ga0247841, IMG submission 192410) | Freshwater microbial communities from meromictic Lake La Cruz, Castile-La Mancha, Spain - LaCruzMarch2015_18m | ecosystem: Environmental > Aquatic > Freshwater > Lake | place: Spain... | reverse complement strand
ACTTTCGCCTGTTAGTTCCGGGCGAAGGGAAAGGGGTATATAAAATGCCTTACGATATGGTATTGGGCGTATTCGACGGTGACTGGTACGATGCCTCTGCTATTTACCGCGACTGGCGCGAATCTTCCAAAATTCAGGTGCCTGATAAGATAAAAGACAATAAAATGCTGCCGGATTGGTATTTCGAGTCCCCGGTTGTGATCACTTATCCGGTCCGTGGCCATGTAGACCTGGGAGATATGACACCCAATGAACTATATCCGTACACAAATGCCCTGAAAATAATAGGCAAATATAACAAGGCATTTGACAGTAAAGTAATGGCGTTGCTTATGCATTGGGAAGGCTCCGCCCCCTGGGCACCGCCTTATGTATGGCCTCCTTATGGCGGCGAAAAGAATTATCTGGAATTTGTTAAAGGGCTGCACGAAAAGGGTAACCTGGCCGGATTATATGCCAGCGGCATTGGCTATACCCTGCGCAGCAATACCGATACTACCTACAATATGTATAAGGAATATGAAGAAAAGCATCTGGAAAAGGTAATGAAGGTTGCTCCTGATGGTACCCTCGCGACCAATGGTGTTTGTGCCGGGCCAATGGCCCAGAGAATTGGCTACGATATGTGCCCTGCCAATAGTTTTGTAAAAGAGGTTGTATTGGACCAGATATCTAAAATAGTTAAGAGTAAAACAGACTATATTCAGTATTTTGATCAGAATTTAGGTGGTGGTTGTTATCCATGTTATGGAACTGTTCATGGCCACCCTTACGGTTCAGGACTGTGGCAAAACGAAGCAATGCAGAGTATTTTTAAAGAATTCCAGACTATACAGCAAAAAGCCGGATACAAAACTCTTGTCGGGTGTGAAGCAGCGGCATCCGAGGCTAATCTTAAATATTTACTCTTCAACGATGCCCGTCCCACAACTAATTTTTCCGTTGGGACACCTGTTCCCGCATATGCGTTTGTTAATCACGAGTATGTGAATAATTTTATGGGAAATCAGAATGGCGTATCAAAACAGGTTGATATAAAGAAGAGCCCTATGAATATCCCCCAACGACTTGCATATTCGTTTTGTGCAGGGGATATGTTAACGGTTGTAATACGTGGTAATGGCGATATGATCTGGGGTTGGGGAACAAAGTGGGAAGATGAAACACCTGACCAGGGAAGCATAATACAACTTGTACGTAACCTGAATGGCTGGCGTACCGGGCCAGGTAAAGATTTTCTTGTTACAGGAAGAATGTTGAAACCTCTCCGGTTTGAAGGGTCTGTAAACAACCCTATGATTTCAATACCGGGCGGACATAATATTAATTTTCCGTCAGTTTTTACCTCCAACTGGCAGTTTGGCAAGGAGCGTAAAGCCCAGTTTTTTGTAAACTATTTGCTGCAGGAACAGGAAATAAAACTTGATGCAAGAGGCCTGAATGATGTAAAGTTATTTAAAAATGCTTCAGACACACTGGGAGAGATTGCTGACAAAAAAGAATTGAAGGTAAAAATAAGCCCCCTTAGTGCAATTATGGTTACCTATTCAAATTAAAGTTTTAGTTCATTATCAATTGGATAATAATTTCTCAATATGATTTCTTTGAAATTACTGTATAAATTTTTTATTCTTGGATTTTTACTATCCGCGTCAACAATTATAGAGGCAAAAGTCAGACTTCCCCAATTTTTCTCATCCAATATGGTGTTACAGCGGGATATGCCAATACGCATCTGGGGGTGGGCAGACAGGAATGAATCAGTAACCATTTCTTTTAAAGGTATTACCGGAAGTTCAAAAGCAGATAAAAACGGAAAGTGGAGCGTTCAGTTTCCCGCTATGCAGTATGGCGGACCATTCTCTATGTCCATTAAAGGAAAAGAAAATGCAATTGCTTTCGACAATATTCTGATTGGTGATGTCTGGATATGCAGTGGCCAATCAAATATGGAAGTCCGGGTTGCAGAAGACTATACAGGTAAGGAGGAGATTAAGGTCTCAGAAAATAAAAATATCCGGTTACTTAAGGTTCCGACAAATATTCAAACAAGTGAGAAGGATGATATACCCCCTACATCCTGGATGGAATGTAATCCTGTTGGATCTGAGAATTTTTCAGCCGTCGCTTACTTTTTTGGGAAAAACTTACAAAAAGAATTGAATATACCCATTGGATTAATAATGAGTGCCTGGGGTGGAACAATTATAGAAACCTGGACCAGCTGGGAGGCTTCAATGATAAATGATGAATTTTCAAAATTTAAAGGTCAAACAGTTGAAAAGGCATTCGGTCATACAAGTGAGGAACTAAACAATATCATTCACAAGTTAATGTCGCCCAACGATGATGGCATGATAAATAAGTGGTTTTTACCTGAAGCAGAAAAATCAGGTTGGAAAACAATGTATGCACCGAAAGCGTGGGACGGAGAACTGCAAGGTGATGCCGGTATCGTGTGGTTTAAAAGAGAAATGACTTTGCCTTCCGGTTTAGAAGGAAAGGCAGCCAGGTTACATCTGGGGATAGGAATGTACGACAGGACCTTTCTAAACGGAGAATTTGTCAGTGGGAATTGCGAAAAAGACAATTGCGATCTCACTGTAAAAGTTAAAGGCGGAGTAAATTATATCGTTGTTCGTTTTCAGAATATGGGAGGAACCGGCGGTTTCCGGAGAAACAAACCTGATGATTTTTATCTCGAAGCTGACGGGAAAAAATATTCTTTAGCAGGTGATTGGGAATATAAACCTTCACTTCTGCAATCCAAAACTGGTCTTAGAGTCTGGGGAGTCGGTATTCCAAACAACTTTGCATCATTACTTTATAACGGAATGATCCATCCACTGGTTGGTTACGGAATAAAAGGGGCAATCTGGTACCAGGGCGAGGGCAATGCAGGTGAAGCATTTAAATACAGAACATTATTCCCTAATCTGATAACAGACTGGCGCAAACAATGGGGCTACGATTTTTCTTTCTTCTGGGCACAGCTCGCAAGTTTTCATCCGGAAGAAGCTGAACCTGGTGAAAGTGGCTGGGCTGAACTGCGTGAAGCCCAAAATATGACCTTAAAGCTTTCCAATACCGGACAAGCTGTAATTACTGATATTGGCGATGTTAATGACATTCACCCGAAAAACAAGAAAGATGTTGGATATCGCCTGGCCCAAAATGCACTTAAAGTTTGCTATGGGAAATCTATTTTAGGCTCCGGTCCGGTTTATGAAAATATGAAAATCAGCGGAAATAAGATTATACTCAGCTTTTCAAATACCGGAGCAGGACTTTCAACCAGGGAAAAAAATAAGTATGGCTATGTTTACGGATTTTCGATTGCAGGGGAAGACAAAAAATTTGTTTGGGCCAAGGCTTTTATCGAAGGGAATAATGTAAATATTTTTAATGATAAAATAACTCACCCGGTTGCGGTGCGGTACGGCTGGCAGATAAATCCTACAGAAATTAATATGGTAAACAGTGATGGCTTTTTAGCTTCACCTTTCCGGACTGACAGCTGGAAAGGTATTACTGAACATTAGCATGTTAAATGAATATAAGACAAATAAAGAGAAAAGACATGTTCAAATGGTATAAATTTGTTGCTCTGGGTTATTTATTATCATCAGCATCGACAATACAGGCAAAAGTCACCCTACCACATTTTTTCTCAGCCAATATGGTATTGCAGAGGGACATGCCAATTCACATATGGGGGTGGGCTGACAGGAATGAATCCGTAACCATCTCTTTTAAAGGTATTACCGAAAGAGCAAAACCAGATAAAACCGGAAAGTGGAGTATGATCTTTCCCGCTATGCAGTACGGTGGGCCATTCACCATGACTATTAAAGGTAAAGACGACGCTATTATTTTTAACAATATTCTGATTGGTGATGTCTGGATATGCAGCGGTCAATCAAATATGGAAACCCAGGTTGCTGAAGACTATACCGGCAAAGCTGAGATTAAGGTCTCCGAAAATAAAAATATCCGGCTGCTTATTGTTCCCAGGACTATTCAGACAAAAGAGCAGGATGATATACAAAAAACCTGCTGGATGGAATGTAATCCGGTTACAAGTCAGAATTTTTCAGCTACTGCCTATTTTTTTGGAAAAAACTTACAGAAAGAATTGAATGTCCCCATTGGCTTAATTGAAACTTGTCTTGGTGGATCAGTCATTGAAACCTGGACCAGCTGGGAGGCTTCAATGATAAATGATGAATTTGCAAAATTTAAAGGAAAAACAATTGATGAGGCATTTGGCCGGACGACAGAAGAGCTGAACTTTATATTTCACTCATTAATGTCAGGTAAAGACATTGGATCAACTGAAAAATGGTATTTACCCGGGGCAGATACCACCGGATGGAAAACGATTTATGCACCACACGCATGGGACGGAGAACTGAAAGATGATGATGGTATGGTATGGTTCAGAAGAGAAATCGTGCTTCCAGAGAGTATAGACGGCAAATCAGGTAAATTGCGACTTGGGACAGGGAAATACGACAACCCTTATTTTAACGGTGTATTTGTTGGTAATCCAAATGAAATTGAAAGTGTTGACAATTGCGATTTCGATATAAAAGTAAGAAGCGGCATTAATCATATTGCAGTGCGTTTTCAGGATCTTGGCGGTCCGGGAAGTTTCTGGAGAAAAAACCCCGAAGATTTCAATCTTGTTGTAGATGGTCAGAAATTTCCATTGGCAGGAAATTGGAAATATAAGCCTGCGATAATGAAATCCGGAACCGGTCTTAAAGTCTGGGGAATAGGTATACCTAACAACTTTGCATCCTTACTTTATAATGGCATGATCCATCCCCTGGTTGGATACGGAATAAAAGGGGCCATCTGGTACCAGGGCGAGGGCAATGCTGGTGAAGCATTTAAATACAGAACATTATTCCCTAATCTGATAACAGACTGGCGTAAACAATGGGGTTACGATTTTTCTTTCTTCTATGTACAGCTGGCCAGTTTCCAGGCTCAGGTAGCGGAACCGTCAGAAAGTGGCTGGGCTGAACTGCGTGAAGCCCAAAATATGACCTTAAAGCTTTCCAATACAGGACAAGCTGTAATTACTGATATTGGCGATGTTAATGACATTCACCCGAAAAACAAGAAAGATGTTGGATATCGCCTGGCCCAAAATGCACTTAAAGTTTGCTATGGGAAACCTATTCTGGGATCCGGTCCGGTTTATGAAAATATGAAAATCAGCGGAAATAAGATTATACTCAGCTTTTCAAATACCGGAACGGGACTTTCAACCAGGGAAAAAAATAAGTATGGATATGCTTACGGATTTTCGATTGCAGGGGAAGATAAAAAATTTGTATGGGCCAAAGCTTTTATTGAAGGGAATAATGTAACTGTTTTTAATGATAAAATAGCTCACCCGGTTGCTGTACGATATGGCTGGGAAATAAATCCAACAGAAATTAATATTGTAAACAGTGATGGTTTATTAGCCTCACCTTTCCGGACTGACAGCTGGAAAGGTATTACTGAACATTAGCCTGTTAAAAGAGAAAAGCATGAACAAATGGTATAAACTATTAATCCTGTGTTGCCTGTTGACTGCAACGATACCTGCACAGGCAAAAGTCAACCTTCCCCAATTTTTCTCAGATAATATGGTTTTGCAGCGCGACATGCCTATTCGTATCTGGGGGTGGGCCGACCGGAACGAACCTGTAACTATCAATTTTAAAGGTATTACCGAAAGAACAAAAGCAGATAAAACCGGAAAGTGGAGTATGAAGTTTCCCGCTATGCAGTATGGCGGTCCATTTACAATGACCATCAAAGGGAAAGACAGTATTATTGTTTTTAACAATATTCTGATTGGTGATGTCTGGCTGTGCAGCGGACAATCCAATATGGAAATACCGCTTGAAGCTGACTTCACAGGTAAAAATGAGATCGGGCTATCTGATAATAAAAATATCCGGCTGCTTAAAGTTCCCAGGTCAATTCAAACCCGGGAGAGGGATGACATCCTTCCTGCATCATGGATGGAATGTAATCCAGCTACCTCCCCGAATTTTTCAGCTGTTGCCTACTTCTTTGGGAAAAACTTAAATAAAGAATTAAAGGTCCCTATCGGATTAATTGAAGATGTTTTTGGTGGAACTGGCATAGAAACCTGGACCAGTTGGGAAGCTTCAATGAACAATGATGAGTTTGTCAAATATCAAGGACAGACTATTGAAAAGGTATTTGGGCATCCCGGTGAAGAGATGAACAATCTTCTTGATGCTTTATGGGTATCCAAAGATGATGGAATAATTAATAAGTGGTTTTTGCCGGGTGCTGAAAAAACCGGATGGAAAACAATGTATGCACCCAAAGCATGGGATGGTGAACTTAAGGATGATGATGGCGTAGTGTGGTTCAGGAAAGAAATTGAGCTTCCTGCCGGTACAGAGGTTAAACAGGGTAAATTACATTTGGGAATAGGAGGGAATGACCAGCTTTATTTTAATGGTTCATTGGTTGAAAATCCGTTTCACATCGACAATTGCGATTTCAACGTTGAATTAAAGAGAGGCATAAATTTAATTGCTGTCCGTTTTCTGGATATGGGAGGAGCTGGAGGCTTCAGGAGAAGTAATCCCGAAGATTTCTGCATTGAGGCAGACGGTAAAAAATATCCGCTGGCAGGCGAATGGGAATACAAGCCGGCGTTGTTACTTTCCAAACTGAATATAAAAACGTTGTACCTTCCAAACAACTTTGCATCTTTATTGTATAATGGAATGATCCATCCATTGGTTGGCTTCGGAATTAAGGGAACTATTTGGTATCAGGGAGAGGCCAATTTAGGACAAGCATTCAAATACAGAACATTATTCCCAAACCTGATAAATGACTGGCGTAAGCAGTGGGGTTACAACTTTCCTTTCCTTTGGGCCCAGCTACCTGGATTTCAACCCGAAGAAGCCCTGCCAGGAGAAAGTGACTGGGCTGAATTGCGCGAAGCCCAAAACATGGCACTTAAGCTGCCCGAAACTGGTCAGGCTGTAATTACAGATATTGGAGATGCACAGGACATTCACCCGAAAAACAAAAAAGATGTGGGATATCGCCTGGCACAAAATGCACTTAAAGTTGCCTACGGAAAACCTGTTTCAGGTTTCGGTCCTGTTTTCGAAAATTTTAAATTAGATGGGAATAAGGTTATTGTCAGTTTTTCAAATACCGGAGCGGGTCTGTCAACGAAAGAAAAAAATAAGTATGGGTATGTTTACGGATTTTCAATTGCCGGAAAGGATAAAAAGTTTGTTTGGGCCAGGGCATTTACAGAGGGAAACAATGTTATCGTTTATAATGATACTGTAATTAACCCAATTGCCGTGCGATATGGCTGGGCAAACAATCCTGTTGAAATTAATATTGTAAACAGCGATAATTTGTTAGCCTCACCATTCCGGACTGACAATTGGAAAGCCAAAACTGAACATTAACCGAAATAACAGATTTCAATTGAATGCTTTTTTAAATATATTTGAATGCTTTTTAATTAATTAATAAATCAGGGAGGTTATTTTTATGTTAAAAACGAAGATTACACTATTTGTTCTGTTAGTTATAAGTTCCTGTTGTTACAGTCAAAAGGTAAATAGGGAGCCTATATCTTATGTAAAGGCAATGACAGGAACAGGGGGATTTGGCGGTTTGTATGCAACTGCTTCTGTGCCGTTTGGAATGGTTCAGCTTGGTCCTGATACCCGGTTTAATTTAGCCTATCACTATGCTGATACCCTAATATATGGTTTTAGCCATGTGCATAAATCCGGAGGTGGTTGTTCAGATTATCAGGACATAATTTTCTTTCCAACAACAGATTTTTTAACACACGATAACACAAAGTATCCGGATAGTGTAAATAGCCGTTTCTCACATGCCAGGGAATTATATGAACCCGGATTTTATAAAGTAAATTTGTTGAATACAAACATCGAAGCCGAACTGACTGCTACAGAAAGATGTGGAATGCACAGATATACCTATCCAAACGGGAAAGCCCAACAGCTTGCCATAGACCTTAAAATCGGTCATAAACATGGTTGTACTATTTATCCAGAAGATGATATTGATACAGTGAAAATCGCACACATTGAAGTAGTTAATGATTATACAGTGAAAGGTTACAGGATATCTAACGGCTGGACTCCCGAACTATATACCTACTTCTACGCAGAATTTTCCAAACCAATAAAATCCTTTCAGATTTATGGGAATAAAATACTCAATCCGGGAGTTAAGCAGCTTACAGGACGTGACATTCGTATGCTAATCAAATTTGCGGAAAATGATTCCAAACCACTTGTATCGAGAGTTGGTATATCTCCATGCAGTATGGACGGTGCAATGAAAAATTTAAAAGCTGAAATAAAAACCTGGGATTTTGATCTGATCAAAAAGCAATCCCGGGCAGCCTGGAATAAAACTCTGTCTGCAATACAGATTAACGATGAAAATTCGGAACAAAAAGAGATGTTTTATACAAGCTTATACCTGGCTACCATATATCCGATGCTTTACTCAGATGTGACGGGAGAATACAGAAGTTCCGATATGAAAGTTCATAAGGGGAATTTCAGATATTATGCCGGGGTATTGGGACTTTGGGATACATTCCGTGCCCAGAACCCACTCCTTGCAATTTTGCGGCCCGATATAGCCAACGATCTGATGAAAACTTTTCAGGAACATTTTAATAACTATGGACAGTTGCCGCAATGGGTTACCGGCGGACAGGAAAATCATGGCATGATAGGGTATCATGCAATGCCTGTAATAGCAGATGCTTATTATAAGGGAATTCGTGGCTATGATGTTAATGCCCTGTATGAGGCAATGAAAATATCAGCTAACGTTGATACTTTTGGTTTTTTTGTCCGTGCATACAGAGGCACTCAATTTTATAAAAAATTTCATTATATTCCTTGTGACCTTGAGATTCAGTCGGTTTCAAAAACTTTAGAATATTGTTACGATGACTGGTGTATTGCACAAATGGCCAGGATGCTCGGGAAAATAGAAGATTATCAATATTATATCAAACGTGCCGGATATTACGGAAACCTATATGACTCTCAAACAAAACTAATGAGACCTAAACTTGCAAATGGTAAATGGAAAAGCCCTTTTGACCCTGTGTTTACAAACCATTATCATCCGGGGGACGATTTTTGTGAAGGAACCTCCTACCAATGGACATTTTTTGTCCCTCACGACAGCAAAGGACTTATGAATTTATATGGAGGAAAAGAAGTTTTCATTTCTCAGTTAGATTCGCTCTTTATCCGAAATTCAGCTATACATGATGATGGCAAGGGATCAGGCGATATTACCGGTATGACAGGGCAATACGCACACGGTAATGAGCCAAACCATCATACAATTTATATGTATAACTGTTTGGGACAGCCCTGGAAAACACAAAAGTGGATTAATTATATGCTGATGAATTTGTACAAACCAACACCTGATGGTCTATGTGGCAACGATGATACGGGCCAAATGTCTGCATGGTATATTTTTTCAGCTATGGGCTTTTATCCTGTAACACATGGTCAAGGTATCTACTACATTGGTGCACCTCTGTTTAAAGAGCTGAACCTGAAACACAATAAAGGAATACTATCGGTAAAAGCAAATAATGTTTCAAAAGAAAACATTTATATCCAGTCAGTTACACTGAATGGTAAACAATACAACAAAAATTGGTTACAACATAATGACATTTTCAATGGCAATGCAAAATTGGTATTTGAAATGGGGAACACACCAAATAAAAACTGGGGTAGTTCAGATAGTGCACTTCCGCCGTCAATGACAGACGAAAAGTATATTCAATAATTTAATTTTAAAAAACAAGGAAATGAAAAAGATTTTTTTAGGAATTTGTGTTGTTGGTGCTATCACCGTTAGCGCACAGAATCAAGTCCCCAAAACTGCCGAGATGAGACCGGAGATGACAGAATTCTGGGATCCGGAAGTTAAAGTTGTTACCCCCGGAGAGACTCCTATGAATGCCCCGACTGATGCCATCATACTTTTTGATGGAACAGCCGAATCTTTTGCAAAGAACTGGGAAAATGACAAGAATGAAGTTCCGGGATGGAATGTTTCTGACAATTGTGTAACAGTAGTGCCAGGGACAGGAAGTATCAAGACAAAAATGGTTTTCGAAGACATTCAGTTGCATATCGAATGGCGAACACCTGCCGAAGTCAATCCGGAAAGCAAAAGTCAGGGACGAGGTAATTCAGGAATTATTATGCATGATAAATATGAGCTTCAGGTACTTGACAGTTATGAAAATCGCTCCTACCGTAACGGACAAGCCGGATCAATGTATAAACAATATGCTCCCCTTGTGAATGTCTGCAAAAAGCCTGGTGAATGGCAAACTTATGATGTTATCTTCACTTCGCCAAGATTTAAGCCTGACAGCACCTTATTTACCCCTGCCCGTGTGACAGCACTACAAAATGGTGTCCTTATCCAAAATAATGTTCAGCTTTTAGGGACTACAGAATATATCGGATTACCGAGATATCATTTTCATGGCCCTGATGTACTTTTACTTCAGAATCATGGTAACCCGGTAAGTTACAGGAATATCTGGATCAGAAAACTTTAACGGATATTTTGATCGTATTATCAGAATTTTCTTTACATTATATTTTTGCGTCTATGATTAATTAACCCCCGGTTCCGAAAACTACACCGGGGGTTAGTCATATTTAGAGGTTGTCCCAACAGTGATATTATTTAACCACCCTCATAGCATAGTTTATCAGCAGACCCTTTTTAAACCGGCATATCAGGTAAGGACCATGGTGCACGGTAAGTGTGCTTAATCAATTCCGCAGCAAATGCCTTAGCATTAGCCGGATCGGTATATGATCTGTCGAATGTTGGGTGACCATCGTGGATTTCGAATTTATCTTCAAGAACAGTTTTTATTGTTTCGCTGTCGTTAAGATTAGTAAACTCCATCTTCGGACCGTCCCAGTTCAAGGCCTTGTTCAATGATTGAAGACGAACAGCCAGTACACCCATAACAACCATTTCATTAAATGGTCCTGATTCGCTGAAGTCGGAGGCTGTTTTTAAACGTGATTCAGGTGACTCTTTACAGGCGCGTACCCAATCCATTTCGTGCGACAATTCAATGCGACGGCGGAACCTGGGGGCTTCCGGTTTGCGGCCGGATAACAGCCATGGGTTTACACCATAACAGCCGCAGATGAGTTTATCTTTTGTCCCATGGAAAATAACGCCACCGCCTGCATCATTTGGATCTTTTCCTGAGGGCCATCCCTCAGGAAGCATTGGTTTGATTCCACCGTCATACCATAAAACCTCAACCTGCGGAAGTTTAATCTTCACATCTTTAGGTTTAACCCTTTCAGGGAAGGTAAGACAGACTGCCTGTGCTGCAGGCGCACTGTCACTGAGCAGCATTGTTGAGCTTCCCTGGGCTTTAACAGGATAACCTAATCTTAATCCTGCAAATACAGGATGCAAAATATGACAGGCCATATCGCCTAAAGCACCGGTTCCAAAGTCCCACCAGCCTCGCCAGTTCCAGGGATGGTATAGTTCGCTGTAAGGACGCATCCTTGCCGGACCGATAAATAAATTCCAATCCAGCGTTTCCGGAACCCACTGTCCGACTTTGGGGGTATTCTGTCCCTGAGGCCAGGTAGGTCGGTCGGTAAATGCCTCGACTTTTGTAATTTCTCCAATCTCGCCGTTTGCTATCCACTCACAGGTCAGGTTGACACCTTCCTGGGATGCACCCTGATTACCCATCTGGGTTGCGACTTTATACCTGGCAGCAAGCCTGGTCAGTAAACGTGATTCGTAAACAGTATGTGTAAGTGGTTTCTGGCAGTAAACGTGTTTGCCCAATGTGATGCCATGAGAAGCAATAATTGCATGTGTGTGGTCGGCAGTGGCGATAACTACCCCATCAATAGATTTCCCAAGTTCATCATACATTACCCTCCAGTCTTTGTACCTTTTCGCACCCGGAAATTCCTTGAAAACCTTATCTGAATAATCCCAGTCTACATCGCATAATCCAATGATATTTTGGGATTTAAGGTTATATATATTTGCATGGCCTACTCCGCCAATCCCGATTGCAGCGATGTTTAACTTGTCGCTTGGCGCAGGGTATCCAAGACCAGCAATTGTATTGGAGGGAACAATAGTAATTGATGCAGCCGCTAATGCGCCGGTCCCCAGAAATCCCCTTCTTGAAACTTTTATATTCTTTTTCATCTCTATTTTAATTGTTTTATTGTGGTTGAATGGATCCCGCATGTAAGATTTGAGATTTTGTTGCGAACTTGCCCGTTCATGATAAAGTTTAAATCTTGTAATTGGTTATTGTTATTAATTAGAAGGGTTTGCTGAAAAATTAATATAATACATAATGGCAATAAGTTAAATCACATTTTTATAATTTAGGTGCATACTATTTGATAATAAAAGTTTAAAACCCCTGTACTTGTCTTAATGCAAAACAGTGAAAAATCCTGTAAGGATTTACTGTGCATAATCCTCAGTTTTAACCTGGGGTATAAGTCAGGAAATGAGCAGAACACCGTAGTGGGTTCACCAATAATTAATTAATATCGTTCAACCCGCTAAAGGGGTTGTTTTTTTCCGGGTTTCACTACCCCCAGTTTCGTTTCACTTCACTGGGGTTATTTACAGTTTATCTCCGGAGTTTTTCAGCAGACCCTTCTAAAGCTCAATTACAAACATAGACCCTAATTAACCGCTAACCATTCCGCTTATACTGGTATTAATTGACCAAAAAAGTGAAGTGTCAAACAATGTTTAACACTTCACAGTAACCAGACTAACTTTGACTTCAACTATAAATAGAAAGGGTAACTATATCTTTACTACAAGTATGTTCCGATTTACCCTTATCTCAGTCAATGACTAATATTTGTGAAATACCGCCGATGCATGCGGATAAAGTTCAGGAAGTCTTAACCTGAACGAAAATTGAGTTCTTTTATTATTGTTGTCCGGTAAAAATATAACCAAAATGATTTCGCAACTACGTTGCTTTTTGAATTTTGTAATACTTTAATCTACAAAGATTTCGCAACTACGTTGAGGAGAGAAAAGCTGCGTAGCAGCTAAATCTTTGTAGAATTATTTAGAAAAGGAAAATGAAGCCGCGTAGTGGCGAAATCTTTGTAAAAGCTTCATATTATTAGGATTACATGGCATATTTCTATTTTAACCGGACACCATTGTTCTTTTATCGTGATTTCCGGATTGTAATCAATTTGACTCCATGGGCCGGAACAACCGCTGAAAAGGAGTCAGAGAAAACTCCTTCATCTTTTTGTCTCCATACGTCACGTACAATCTGTTTCCCATTTAAACCAAGTGTATTCCATCCCGCTTTAATTGTCTCATTAACAGAATTCCTGTTGAATAATCCGACTGCCTTTGAACCATCTTCAAGATCTTTGACCCAGATTTCAAGATCACCATCTTTATAGGCACGACCTGCTTGTTTTCCCAGGGGATCCTGATTTATGTCAATCACCTCATCATTGGTGAGAAGGTTCTTTGTAAATGCATCCATTTGTGTCAAATCGCAGCCAATCAGTAATGGGGAAGCGAGTAATGACCATAATGAAATATGTGTGTATTGTTCATCAGCTGTTAATCGTGACGGATATTGTATTTCCCCCCAGCCTATTAAACCAACAACGAGCATATCAGGATCATTCCAGTGCCCGGGACCGGCATACTTCTCCTTCCCTGCCTGATTAAAACCAATTTCACTCATATTTTTCCATATATCAGGCATATCATCTCCGGTCCTCCAGCAATTTCCACCAATTTGTTCTGCCCATTCCCATGATTTCCCCATCCCGTACTGACAAAAGCTAAAAACGATATCACGATTTACTTTATCGAGTGCTTTACGCATTACAACATATGGTTTTTGGTACTCTTCAATGGACTTATCCCTTGCAATTTCGCCATACGAACACCAATCATATTTAACATAATCAAATCCCCAGTCAGCCCATTGACGTGCATCCTTATCTTCAAACTGGTAAGATGCAATATATTTGCTGCATGTTAAGGGACCGGGTGAAGAGTAGATTCCGGCTTTTAAACCTTTGGAATGGATGTAATCTGTCATCCCTTTCATATCCGGAAATTTTTTATTTGAATTAATCATTCCATTTGCATTCCTCGGTTCTCCCATAAGTTTAGGATCATTCGAGCCAGGTTTTACTGACCAGCTATCATCTATATTGATGTAGGTCCATCCATGATTAATTAGCCCTGTACTGACCATTGCATCTGCAGCAGCTTTTACATTACCCTGATCTACAGCATCCGCCCAGCAATTAAAACTATTCCATCCAATTGGAGGAGTAAGTGCAATTTTGTCACCAACAATAATCTTAAGCAGGCGGGTGGCAGTTCCCAACCTGTTTATTGCTTTTAGTTTTACCAACGATTCACCTCTGTCCTTAAGAACCCCGGTAATTATGCCTGTTTTAGAATCAAGAGAAAGACCCTTTGGAAGATTCTCAGCAGTAATGGTCATTGGTCTTTTTCCTGTGGCAGCCACAGTAAACATAAACGGATTTCCCGGACGAACACCAAAAACCTTAGCACCATTTATTCTTGGCTCAGGTGATTCCGGTGGAGTGAGTATATATCTTTTATTTATATAATTAAAATTAAATACATCCGGTCTGGTGCCCTTATATAAAATAAAGGCATCCGCAAAACCGGCACGGTCAGCATATTGTCCTTTGCCACCATTACTTATATTGATTGACAAATGCCTTACCTGCTTTAAATCTATATCCACCTTAATTGCTTTCGATCCATGAACCATAACCGGGCTTCTGAAAACCTCTTTATTATCGGCTAAGACTGAAAATAAAACGGTGCTATTCCTGTCTGATGCATCATCAAGGCCAACTACAGCATGGAATTTTTGGGCATCTCCCCTAAAGTCAAATTTAAATAAACCTTCCGTGCGGGAAGCCATCCCATATTTAAATGACTGACCACCAATCTTGAGTGGATTTTCCTTTAATGGCAAATTTGTTTCGGGCAAGTCCCAATCCTGATAAACCTTTGACAGGTCAATTCTTTGAAGCCATAAAGTATCCGCCTTCTGGGCATTTACTGATAAAACACTGTTAAAGGCAATTAACATAAGGAAAAGAATCCTTCTTAAGAAACGTGTTGTTTTCATTTAAAGTAATTTATTTTAATTATTATTTGAAGAATAAAATTTTCACACTTAAATAATTTGATTTTTCAAGGCCGGATAACCTGCCCCGATCAATCGGAGGAACCCGGACATGAAATTTTCACACGTTTTTATGCTTAGCGAACATGCTCGTTTCATCACGGTAAATTTCCAGGAAACTTAGCCCTTTCCCTCAGGTCTTCAACTGTTTTAAAAATAACGTTGATTTTTGAATCTTCTGTTTTGTCATCCATATTGATGCAGCATATGCCTGTCAGGGCGGGATTGCCCGAATCATCTGCCAGCTTTGTAATTGTTCTTTCCAACTCACTGTCGGTATAACTGTTTATCGCTACAGGGTCTAACCGGATATTCAGGAATGTTCCGGGCAAATGTTTTCTTAATTCTTTAACATCGCCTCCCCAACCCACATCGAGGAAATCGAGGTTCTTTATTTTAGAAAATGGTTCCGCATACCGGTGGGGGTCCTTCCCACAATAATGGATGCCAAACGGACGGAATTTTTTACTCCATTGAATATCAACCGGCAGTAGGAATTCTTCGTACTGCTCTGTGGAAATCATCGTATGAGAGCATTCCGAGTGAAGAAATACAGGTTGTTCAATATGCCTCACATTGCGGTTCACCGAAACGGAGCTTGACCCGGTTTCTTTTATAATACCAATAACAAATTTTTCAATCAGTCCCGCAATTTCGAAAAACTGTTTTTTTGTTTCTTCCGGTTCCATGTAAAAACCGGTAAAGACTTTTTCCCCAACCAGGTCTAATGAAATGTTCAGTACACCGCTCCAATTGGTGTCACCGGTGACATATCCGTATTTTGCCCTGAGCTTTTCCTGAAGGGTTAAAAACCTTTTGAAAGCAGGACTTTTTAAAGCATCCCCGGTATTAACTATCAATTGCTCGTTTCCCAAAGGTATAACCTGGGGGGCATTATCCTGTTGATAAATGACTTTGCAGCCAAGCATTTCTGAAAGGATAAACCCGGAGGCATTATGAACAGCGCCGATTTGAGGTAAGTCTTTTTTCCGGTCTGTTCCTAATCCAAAACGTCCAAACCTTTCATAGAGCTCGTTCTCCATCTGTTTTTCAGCTTCAACACGCCTAAGCGGATGGTAGAAAAAATCTTCATCGAAAAAAATCCCTGCATGTTTGTACCACCACGAAGGGTGGAAGACAATGTCGACCGGAAGTAAAGCAGATTTTATGAAAGGGTTTATATGATTGTCTGTCATTATGATGAGCCGTTATTAAATTTATCCTGTTAAAACATGGTTTTCCGGAAACGCAATCAAAACATGCACCGGCTTAACCGGTGACTTTGGTGTTACCACGTCTATCCAGGTTGATATCCATGTTCCTCCTGTTGGTTTCCCATGCTCCGGCTGTGAAGTCCGGTATATCGATGGAATTGGAACGGTTACGTACCGACCACTCGCTTAACGGCACGATTGAACTCAGGCTTGCAGCATCATAAACGTCCTGGTCGAGAGGGAGACCGTGGCGCAAACAGTCAATCAGACGCCAGCTTAAAAGCAAATCAGAGCCACCGTGTCCGCTTTCCCTGGCAATGTCCCCCATTTCCCTGGTTAGCTGTGGCGTATATTTTTCTTTTATCAACATAAATTCTTCCTCAGAGACCCATTTGTGGTTACCTGTTGCAAACCGGGGAGGCTGAGGGTCATATAAGGCTGTTCCCTTCGTTCCGGATATCCCGTGTATCAGGTTGTGAGGCGAAGGGGATGTGGCATCGTGCTGCAACATTATCGTGCGCCCTTTTTTGGTCCTTATTGTGGTCACGCTCATGTTGCCCCGGTAATCCCTGCCCGCGAAAGGTCTGAAAAAATCATCCGTATCAGCAAGTTCACGAGCCCGTGCATTCATCATAAAATCGTTGCTTTCAACCGAAACTAAAAAGTCCAGCCTGTCTCCACGGTTGATATCCATCACCTGGGTCACAGGACCCAAACCATGTGTAGGGTAGAAGTTGCCTTTCCTCGTTGCATATTGTTTCAGCCACCACATATCCCAGTAGAGGGACTTTGAGAAGTTGTTACCCATCTTGCTGGTGTTATAAGCACAGTCGCCGTGAACCACTTCTCCGAAAAAGCCCTGCCTTGCCATATTCAGGGTAAGGAGTTGAAATTCCATATAAGAATAGTTTTCCATCATCATGAAATGTTTGCGGGTTCGCTCTGCGGTTTCAACAAGGTTCCAGCATTCCTGAATGGTTCCTGCCGCCGGTACTTCAGAGGCAACATGTTTCCCATGCTCCATGGCGTAGATCCCCATTTCGGCATGCAGGTACCAGGGAGTGGTGACGATGACCAGGTCAATGTCCTCCCGTTCGCACAGCTTTTTCCATTCGTTTCTGTCACCGGCATATAAATCCGGGTTATGTCCGGTGCCTTCAAGCTTCTTTTTGGCCGCTTCAGCCTTCTCCGGCAAAAGGTCACAAAGAGCTTTAATCTCCACCCCTTCAAGGATACTCATCCTATTCACATGGGAAGGGCCACGCTGGCCTAAACCAATGATTCCGACACGCAATGTGTTTATTTTGGGCGCTGCAAAGCCTGACATATTAAACCGCTGAACATGAGATTGTTCATACTCTTTAATAAGTTGGGGAAGGTTTGGCTCCCCTTCATTGGCACCCTCGATAGCAAACCCTTTGGTGATACTAACACCTGCTATACCAAGTCCGGTCAATCCAGCCTGTTTCAGAAAATCCCTTCGTTTACTTTTCATGATATTTAAAAAATTTAGGATATTTAACTTTCTAAAGTTAACGATACTACCTTCCAGGTTTATCCGTAAAATATAAAGTACCTGGTTTGTTCACTTTATTGTTTTCAGGATCACAGATGTTCATTTATAAAATACAAAAGACCGGGAAGATCAATTTCATGGGCCCCGTTGTGAACATCTAAAGCCAGATTTTCAGGTCGCTGGTAGTCCCGGTAAATTAATTCGATCTCTTTCAATGTTTCGCGCGCAAGAGCAACTGTAAAATCGTTTAGTGGTTCTTTCAGTCCATTCTGACACTGCAACGGGCGTGGAGCAATTAAAGAATAAATATCGGCATAGTCAACTAATTCCCTCAGCCCTGGAAATTTCCAGCATTTGCAATGATTTTGCTCCATCTGGTTCATTTTGGTAAGAAATCCGGAACTCACTGTGGCCTGTATGCGATCGTCCATAGCACTAAGCCACATTGCCATTTCACCACCCAGAGACAACCCTGCACATCCAATTCTATTCTTGTCCACTTTAGCCAGTGATTCCAGAAAGTCGATACATCGAATCAGATCCCAGAGTCTCTCACCCATGAGTATCCGCCCCTCTTCATATACTTCGTGTTGACTAACAACAGGGGCAATAGTGACATAATTTTTAGCAGCCAATTCTGCTGCAAACCCTTTATAAATGGAAGTCTTATCATAAACGATGCGGGATGTACCGTTATGACCATGGATACAGACAACTGCAGGCAATGTCCCTTTTGTTTTTGATGGAATAGTAAAGATTACCCTGATGCGCCGATCCTTAGTAGAGTTGAACTCGATCTCTTTTAATACGTAATCACCCTTATCCTCGGAAAGGATTTCCTTTGGATTTAGGATTATACTCTCCCGGTTAGCTAAAAGGTCGTCCATTTTAAGAATATGAAATAGTTTTGACCGGAGATCACTCTGCCATATTGCGGCATCTTTGGCACAACGACTTGAATACTTCATTGTTCTCACCGTATTATCCAAACCAGATAATGAATTGACAAAAAACAATAATATGGTAACCAACATGACAATAATGTTGACCCATACTATTTTTTTTGGTTTCTTTTCCATTATATCAATTAAGAATTAAAGATTCAAAGAAGTATATTAACGGTGAGTCGGGAATTCTGCAATCCTCAAGGTGGTACAGCCATACGGAATTAAAATAATTTCTTCTTCCTTCTCCTTTACCTCATATCTTGAAAAAGATGGCGAAGGTATTTTTCCTGCTGACCCTCTTTCTATTTTCCAGATTGGTAATCGCCGTGCCTTTATTTTTACAGCGACAGGTGCATTTTCTAAATTCCAGGGATAAACTGCAATACTGTCTTTTACTACTACTTTCAGATTATTATTCTCAGTTTCACTTTTTATTATTGAGTAATTCCAGGGAGATTTTGGCAGCACCTCCCAAATTGAATTATCGTATCCCTTCTTTGTCACTTCACGCCATTCCTCTTCTATTCTGAGCGCATATACCAATGGTCCGCGTTCGATCCCCAATGAATGTTCATACCAGCCACTATAACGGAAATCCATTGAAAGGTTAAGTTCAACAACATCGCCTGGTGACCATTCACGATTGATGACCACTATATTATTGGAAGTACTTAATCCATAGACTTTTCCGTTTATGTTAACAGAAGGGTTTTTGCACCATAACGGAATCCTTAAATGAAACGGAAACATTACCTTATGACTCGATTCAAACTTGAACCGGATTATTTCTTTGAATGGATAATCAGTTGTCTCAGAAATAGTTACTTGCTCACCATTTGCGACTTTTGCCGTTACTTCTGATGCACCGTAAACCAAAGCTGCAATTCCATTGTCAGAGGTTGCATACCATAAGTTTTGAATAAATTTTGGCCAGCCCTGGTGCATATTGGATATACAACATGGATAACCTGTTGTTGTTCCAAAAACAATCCTCCCATTGTTATCTTCAAAGAAATTACGCTCTTCATCAGTAATCTGTACCTGATTGACCTGCTGGAAATATTGTTTGCGCAAAAAGTCATCTGAAATTTGGGTTGGAAGTACATTATATGCTATTTTCTCGAGATAGTCGGCATAATAAACATCGCCGGTAACAGGTAGAATGCTTTCGAAACTAAACATCATTTCAACAGCGGAGCAAAGTTCTGAACCCTGAGTCGGGTCATTTCCATGTAGCAATTCATCGGCACCGTACATCCCATTTACAAAACCATGGCAATCTTTTAATGCGGATAATCCCTTTTTTACAGCATCAAGGTACACTTGTTCCTGATGTTGCTGGTAATAAATAACCGGTTCTTTTAATCCTTGTGCCACATTCACACAATGCAGTCCAGGCAATGGGTTTAGCTGACGGAGGATGTTACCTGAATAGGTTTCTGTCCAGTTGAAGGTTTGCTTATGTATCATTTCGGCAAGATCGAGTAGAAATTTTTCCCTTGTGATATTGTACAACCAATATACAATCGCCAGGTTATCACCACCTCTCTGACTTCCCCAAAAAGTCCAGTGCCCCAGTTCAAATTCAGGAAGGGTTTTCAGCTGATATCTGAAATATTTAGTCAGGGTTTCAATAACTCTCCTGTCCTGAGTTGCACTGTAATATTGCTGAAGAACTTTCAGCATCACCATTTTCGGCCACCAGTCTTCCCGCAGGTCCTGCTGGGTTCCCTGAATGACCATATATCCCTGCGGAAGCGGTTTTGGTCCAAAATAACCATCTTCACGTTGGTTCTTAATACTCCATTCAATCCATTTCTGAGCCTTTGCCTTCAATAACGGATCATTTAGCAGATAAGCAAGCGGAACAAGTCCGTCAATCCAGTAAGGGCCACGCTCCCAACCATCGCCTGTTCCACCAAGCCAACCATTATTATTGCCGCAAACCAGGTTGTAAATACTATCCAAATGTCCCGTAGCACCATCTCTCTGTGTTTCCAGCATTTTCAGCAGCATTCCTTTCGGCTTAATGGCTCCTAAGGGAAGAGCAGTATAAGGTTGAACCATTAGTGGGGACTGATTGGTTATGTAGTGTGAGTTGCGATCTGCCCTTCCAAAAGAACTGAATGCAAAAACCAAGATGGCAGCTAAGGTGAAAGTTATTTTATTATTCCCTACCTTGAATGTGAAAGAGTTGTCGCAAAGAGCTCTCTTTGCTCTCTTCTCTCTGCTCTTTGAATGGATCATTTTTATCCTCATTTTTTTATTTTAGTCAGTTATTTATAAATTTAACAGATTCTCTGTTTAACAATATGTACAAGAAAATACTCCTTAAAAATTCAGTTAGCCTACTTCAAAATACAACATTATTTCTTCAAAGCTATTTTGAAAACTACCGCTCTAATCTCTTAAACTCGTTTCCAAACCCGTTTTTCCTTTTAAAAGGCTCCTGAACATTGGGTGAAATTAATTCTTTATACCTGTGAGGCCGTCGGTAACCATTTCCCCAAATCGTATTGCTTCGCGTATTTCTCGTATCTTGCATATTAATTGTGGCAATATAAACACCCTCTTTGTTATCAGCAATCATAATTTCGGTACCCTCAGCAGAAAAAACACAGGATCGGCCAAATAAACTATCATGACTTGCATAATTTGTCATAGCAGTTACAACAGCATTCTCCCACGCACGTACCTGAAACTGCCTCAAACGCAGACTATCCAATACGCAGGCATTGGGTGTTAATATCAGTTCTGCTCCTTTAAGCATCAAAACTCTGGCGCTTTCCGGGAATTCTCTGTCATAGCAGATCATTATCCCAACTTTAACATTTCCGATTTTTGTATCGAGCTCCTTCACATAAAAATCATTACCCGGAGTAACAGCGGATTCCATCGGGAATGCATCTACAGTGTGAACTTTTGAGTAGGTCATTATTAAATCTCCATGCCTATCGATTAATGAGGCTGAGTTCTTTGGAAGACCATCCGTCTTCTCGAGATAAGTAATTACAATAGCCATTTCAAGTTCTTTTGCCAATTTCTGAAAATGTTTTACAAATTCACCATTTCGGCTCACCCCCATGTTTTTCCATTTCTGCATTGCATGAGGGGCTTTAAAATCAACACCTGAGTAACCAATATTCACCATCTCCGGGAATAAAGCAATATCGGCATTTAGTGATTTGGCTTTACGGCAAAATTCATCACCTATATTCATATTCAAGAGTGTATCTGATCTGGAAATCATTTGAAGCATTGCGATTTTTAATTCTGATTCTTTCTTCATATTTGCAACATCCTGTTGTGCCGCAGAATTAATCGTTACCAGTGTAAAAAGAAGGAAAAGTAAATAACAATATTTATTAATCAAATAGTAAAATCTCTTACTCATAATTTTAAGTGGTAAAAATGAAATAATGTCGTATTATTTTAGTCAATCAATATATTCGTATTCTAAAAAATTGGTGAATGCTGAAAATTATATTTCAGTGCTCTGCACCTTAAAAATCGTGTTTTAAAATTATTTCTACAAATATTCTGCAGCTCTGCTGCGTTCATAAATGACTAAGGTGCAGAGCACCAGGATATTTGTAGAAGTTTAATCGTAACAAACCAAAAGGTGCAGAGCACCGGAATATTTATCTGATAATTCAGTTATTCTCAGAAATCAGTAACTTCTTTATATCTTCTTCATTACTTCTCTATACACGCCCTATACCTTCCTTATATCAAATTGATTTTCGGTATTGATAAATTTTAGTATAATAGCTCCTTTCTGCAATCCGAGGCCTTGTCAAATATCTCCTCACGACTTAATCCTGCTGCCAGATACATTGCAAAAATGTTTTCAACCGGAGTTTCAGGAGGAATGGAGTGTGATGCTGCCAAAATAAAACCTCCGCCATCACCAGTCATGCCTTCAATTAGTTTCAGGGTTTCCTTGTAAACTTCATCTGGTGTACCATAAGGTAATAAATGTTGTGTGTCGACTCCACCCATAAATGACAGTTTGTTCCCAAATTCCCTTTTAAGTTCAAAAGGGTTCATTCCCGGACAATTACATTGAATTGGATTAAGCACATCCAGTCCTATTTCGATCAGGTCAGGTATTATGGGCCGGATGGATCCGCAGGAGTGATAGGCGACCCACAATCCTCTCTTTTTGCCGACATCAAATATATTTTTCAAATGGGGCTTAATCATTTCGCGCCATAACTCAGGACTGAGCATCATTGATTGCTGCCCACCCACGTCATCCCCTGTCCAGAACCAGTCTAATGAAAATTTATCGCACGCTTTTTCTCCGATTTCAATGGTAAAAGCCGCAGATTTTAACAGCAGTCCATTTGAGAGATCAGGAGAAGAGAGAAGATCAAAAAAAGTATTTTCCATTCCACGAATACGGAACAATAATTCCAGAAGACATGGAGAGACATCGCATCCTATGAAATAATCATCTGAAAAAGGGATGATCTTATCCATGCTTTTCAGAAGCTGTTCTATATGCACATCAGGAAATTCGTAATTCAGGATTTCCTGATCCGATGCATTTTCAAGAGGACTTTTAAGGATTTGATTAAAAGCTCCTTCCTTCACCCATTCAATGCCCCACTGATCGGTATGGCCTTCACCATCTTTCTCATGGGTAATACCTTCCATGGCAAAATTATTTCCTACCCATGCCTGTTTAACATCATTACACATCACAATATCAAAAAATTCCGGGGATATCTCAAGTGCCTGGGTAAGTCTTTTGACTGTTGCCGGGTGATACCACATAAAAATGGGAATCCTGTCAACAGGTTTTTTTTGCAAAGCTCCATACATGCGATCCTTGGAATTCATATTTGCCGAAATTTAGAACAATGTTAAATTTCAAAACTATCACATTCGCGATAAGCCTGTATTAAACGTGCTTCACCTTCTTTGCCACTTTTACTCATACCATGTTCCATGCAGATTACTCCCTGGTATTTCTTACTGTAAATGTATTTGAAAACATTCTTATAATTGATCTCACCCGTACCTGGTTCCTTACGGCCCGGGGTATCACCGCAATGAAATGTGCCAATTTCGTTCCAGGCTGTCTCCATATTCGGTATCAGGTTTCCTTCTGTGATTTGCTGGTGATAAATATCTTCATTAATCTTACAAACTTGTCTGTTGACAGCCCTGCATATTGCATAAGATTGAGGCATTCCGGTCAGGAAGAGGCCGGGATGATCAATATGTGCATTTAATGGTTCCAGAACGAGTGTCAGACCGGATGGTTCCACAACATCACAACAATACCTCAGGTTGTCAATAACATTCGCAGTCTGGAAGTCCATGTGAAGCTTTTCATCATATCTTCCCGGCACAACAAGGGCCCATTTTGCCCCTGTCCGTTTAGCAACTTCAACGCCTTCTTTCATCTTTTTTATCAGCATTTCCCGTACTTCAGGCTTGTTCAGGACAAAGGAGGTGATATCGAATTCTCCATATACAATAAAAGGTCCAAGTAGCATGCCGAGACGTTGCATCTCATTTGCTATTTTTGCCTGATCCTCTAACGATCTGCCCATTAGTCCATTATCAAACATAGCTCTGAAACCCATATCGTAGAAAAACCTGATATTATCGATGAAATCATTGCCTGTATGCTCACGAAACATTCCAGGAAAAGGGGCATAGTTGAGTTTGAAAGGTGCAGTTGCATCACTGGCTTTTTTTGTCACTGAAGCATTTCCTGTTCCAAAAACCGAAGGTGCTGAAAAAATAGCAGCTCCTGCAGCTGTAGCTTTTGTTATAAAGCCTCTTCTTGAGTTATCCATAATAAGATAGAATTAATTGATAAAAAGGTTACAGATAATCAGATGATCAGGATTTTGTTCCAGCTGCAACACCCGGGATTGGCACCTCCTTTGGAATATCAACAAGACCTAACGCGTACACTTTTGGGCCAAGTTTCAGATCTGAATTCATCATTTGCTCAAAAGTAACCTCTTTACCCGTATAGGCTGAAACACGTCCCATTATTGCGACAAGAGTTGAAATAGCTGTATTTTCAGCTTCAATTATCGGCTTACCAGTGCGTATGGCTGTAACTAGGTCCCTATGCTCCTGACCATAAGCGTCGAACGGGCTTTTGTCCGGCTTGCCATCTTTGCCAATTGGGTATCCGTATTCCCAAATTTTATTTCCTTTAAGGTCCCAGATGGTGTCCTCGCAATTGGTTGAACCTTTTGTTCCCTGAATCAGTTCGGAAATATTATTCCCGCATCCGTCCATCTGACGGCACATACTATGAAAATGAATTCCATTTTCAAAAGTAAAGTCAACACTGAAATTGTCATATTGGTCACCCGTTACGCGACGGAGCCTTGAACCAAAACCGACTGCTTTAACCGGATGAGAACCGGTAAACCAATTCATAACATCCAGGTTGTGAACATGCTGTTCCACAATATGGTCACCTGAAAGCCATCTCCAGTTGTACCAGTCACGTATCATATATTCCATTTCGCTCCAGTCTGGGTTCGGCTCACGATTCCACATTCTGCCGCCGTTCCAGTAAACATTCCCTCCTGTTATCTCTCCAATTGCCCCCTGAGCAATCTGTTGCCATGTAGCAACATAAGTGCGGCCGTGGCGGCGTTGTGTACCGGTAACGATCGATAAGTCCATCTGTTTTGCCATCTTTGCAGTGACCATAATAGACCTTGCACCGACAGGATCAACGCAAACCGGCTTTTCCGCAAATACATGTTTTTTAGCCTGAATAGCAGCAGCCATATGTGCGGGACGGAAGTGAGGAGGTGTGGCAAGAATAACAATATCTACACCTGCTTCAATTACCTTTTGAAAAGCGTCGAAACCCAGAAAACATTTCTCCATTGGAATTTCCTGTCCTTTTTCCTTTATGAGCTTCTCCCTGCAGGAATCAAGGCGATCCTTAAATAAATCACCTAAAGCCACAATTTTAAGATTTGGTCCCGCATTGAGAAAGTTCATTGCTGCGCCTGTTCCCCGGCCGCCGCAACCAATAAGTCCGGCTTTCAGGACAGGTCCGTCAGGTGCCTTGTCCAGCATAACCGGAAGTTCAACTATCTTTTTTGATTCACCGGCACAACCAGACAGGATTTGAGGAATAACCATCCCGGCAACTCCTGCTGAAGCTGCTTTACCAAAAAAATTACGTCTTGAAATAGAGGATTCGTTCATAATAAATTGAATTTTAATATTTTAAAAGTTTTATATAATAAGATGGATTTTTTTTTTGATATACTCAATTATCACTTAATTATTAATCAAACTGTAGGAAGCTTCCATGGCTCACGGTAACTTGGAATAAGATATTTGTTGACATCTTCATCATTGGTAAATTTTGTCCCATCCCAAACCAGTTTTTTACCAGAACGGTAAGCTATATTTCCAAGTTGTGAGAATTTGGCAATATGTGCCGCAATTTCCACGCTCGCATTGGTATTAGGATTTCGGCTGAGTCTGCACTCGAGGAAATTTTTAACATGGTTTTTTAATCCATCACCTGTACCTTTTATGAGTGGTACTGCTTCCATTCTCTGTACATTTTTAACGTTTTCAGGAATTACTTCCCATCCCTGGCGGTCAACCACAAGAGTTCCGTTTTCCCCTACAAATCCTAATCCATGATACCGTCCGTACCCGCCATCAGTAATCCCGTTGGCATGGTCCCACAATACATTAAATCCGTCGAACTCATAAATTGTCTGTAAACTATCCGGGGTTTCACTGGCATCATCAGGATAACCATATTTCCCGCCCATTGCCATAATTGACTTTGGAGTAGTGACATCCATCCCAAGTAGGGCATAATCGAGCAGGTGAACGCCCCAATCAGTCATTAAACCACCGCCATAATCCCAGAACCAGCGCCACTCATTATGAAAACGGTTTCTGTTGAAAGGACGACTTTTGGCAGGACCTAACCACATATCATAATCGACACCTGCAGGAACCGGCTCATCCGCCAGCACAGGGATAGAAGAATTCTCACCCCGGTAGATGAATACACGAACCAACCTGATTTTGCCTAATTTACCCGACCGGATAAAGTCGACAGCACTTAACCACAGAGAATCGCTTCTTTGCCATTGTCCTACCTGTACCACACTCTTATATTTTTGGGCAGCTTTTACCATAAGGTTGCACTCTGCAATGCTATTGCCCAGAGGCTTCTCACAATAAACATCTTTTCCTGCCTGGCATGCTGCCACCATTATCAGGCAGTGCCAATGATCGGGAGTTCCAATAATCACTACATCAATATCTTTATTATCAATTAGTTTACGCCAATCCTTGTAAAGATGGACAGGCTTTTTCCCCCGTATTTTTTCAACATCGGCAGCCCGCCGGTTAAGCACTTCATCATCAATATCACATAATGCAATACATTCAACCTGCGGATGCTGAAGAAAAGCATTCAAATCCGCAAATCCCATTCCGTTACAGCCGACAAGACCCACATTTACTTTTTTACTTGCTGCACAAGAGGCTATTACACTTGATAATGATGAGACAAGTCCTATTCCTGCAACTGTTGTGCCGCTGCTCCTTAAAAAATCCCTTCGTGATGTCATAATCTGATATATTAAATATTAAATACTTATGAATGATAATGAATTTTAAAACTGATTAAATCAAAATTTGTAAATTATATTTTTTCGAAAAACATCAGCTCAGATATGAATTTGCCACTGAGCGAAATATTTACGCCTGAGGTCATGAGTACTTTACCTGTGAGGATGATATCCGGATTTGAGCCATCTTCAAATGTAAGTTTATAGTTCACATCTTTATCCAGGCCTTTAAGTTTTATAGTCTGCATACTTTCATTGCTATCAGGTTTGAAAATATACACCACTCCCGATTGCTTCTTTGGTTCATAATATTCCATTCCTGTCCATACGTGATTATCCGCACGCGGTAAGATATGATACACGCAGATATTTGGACTATTAAACAACGGACGAATTTTGGTTTTATAAGAATTAACACAGGCTGTTATATCGCTTTTTTCCTGAGTGTTACAATTATTGACATCTATGGTAAGGTTACCTGCCCCCATAAAAGCGGAACGAAACCAATATTTGCGATTTCCTTCCCCCCCGCTAATAAGTCCCTGAAGTTGAACAGGATGGAACATGTACAAATGATCATAGAAGGAACGATGCATATCGAGAGGGGTATAACTGTCGGCCATCTGAATTTTTACGCAACGGCTCATTGTGCCGAAATCGGTAATCTGGCCCCCCCCTTCACAATTTTCCCATTGGAAATTGTGAATGTTTGCATAGAGATTGTCAACCACCTCATAAAACCCTTTGCAGTTCCAGTAATTTACATCTTCAGCATAATGGGCACGAGTGCCGGTCCCAAAAGATCCTTCGGGGCAAATTAATTTCGTAACATCTGAATTCCAGGCACATTGGGTTATTAAAGCACCGGCGGTACCATCGGAACGCCACATATCGATATTCCAGTTATCGTACATATATTTTACCTGATTGATCCTGTCAGATATTCCATAGTCAGATGTCATCCTGGCAAGCCTGTCCCAATATAATCCCCATCTTATATTCTTATAGGTTAAGTAATTCCGTATTGCTATGGGGCCCATTGACCAGTCGACCGGATCGAATTTTGGCATAGCAGGAAGAATTTTTGTGTTTCCTTCCCACCAACCCACATCAAACATTATTTCCTCAAAGCCCATGCTTGCAATAATGTCTACGGTTGAATAGAATTTGTCCTGAACCGGATTCCACGACCCGGCTTTCTCTGCAAAGGAATAGAATGCATTTAACTGTACTTTCGGATATCCTTCTGTTTTTATAACAGCAGGCATTGCATAATTGTAAAGATACTGACGTAAACTATTTCCTGAATCGTCGAGGTCACCATCATATGCACCTATGAAGGCAGTTGGAACAGTAAAAACTTCGCCATCGTCAACATCGGTCTTGAAGTTATCGCCATTGCCGGCTTTTAAATTTGCACCTCCGGGTGTATTATCAGCACCAACAGAGATGCGTCCAAAAATCCACTCACATCCAAGATAGATACCATTTTTCCCTCCGGCATCAATAACGACATAAGGCATGTAACCGCTTTGATCGGAAAAATTAAGTACTTTGGAATATCCCTTTACTAACTTATCATGAAACATTGCTTCACCGCTTTCACCGCCATAGCCAACTTTTGACCAGCCCATATCATTAAAATACCATAAGACAGGATTGGTTTCAGGTGCTGCAACCTTAAATTCAAGGGATTCCTGATTGTATATTGTTACAGTATGCCCCGAATTATTCCTGACTGACATTGATTGCCGGATTGGTCCGGGACCATTTCTGGCCTGCCAGCAGATTGTGATTTCCAATGCGGGATTCTCATTAATAAAATGAATGGTCAGCCTGGAGCCATCTCTATTATCCAACATTCCATCTTTATAAATCCAGTCCGGTTTGTATTGTTTTCCGCCTAAGTCAATCCGTCCGATCAATGGGAATGGAGAAGGATTTTTAGTCCAGTTCCATTTGGCTTTAGGGCTGCTAAGTTCTGAGATATAAAGTTTCTGATCAGTTCCTATACCTATGGTTAGTTTTGTATCGTCTGTTTTAAGTGTCCAGCTTGTATTTTCTTTGCCTGAAGCATACTTCATAGACATAAATGAAAAACCAAACAGAACAATAAAAAGAATTATTATCCTGACTTTCAAAATTCGTAACATCAGCTTCTTTTTCATTTTTGCAATTTTTTATTAGAGGAACTAATTAACATAGCATTGTCATTATAAGAATAAACCCAATAGTAGAATTCATTAATCTCTTTCTTCTGAGGAGAATCCACATATTTGATTTCAATTGTGATTTTATTTTTACTTTTTGTATAGGATACAGGTATCTCGAAATCACTGTCCAGCCAACCATCAAAATCATCCTTACCACCTTCTCCGGTACTTAACGATGGAGTAGCAATATGCCATGGCCTTTCTTTTACCTTTTCACCATCTACATATACCTCAGCAGTCTGGACTCCGTTACCTTTTCGGTTAATTCGTTTTCTTAATTTAACTCCCTGGTTTGCAGGGTCAATCGCTGCTGAAAATTTGCTAAAACCTTTATTTGCCCTGCCATCATCAGTATAGGTTCCAAATTCCAGATTACGTTCATATCCGTCATAAGCGTCTTTTGTTATACCGTTCCATGTCTGATTGTATATTTGGTATTGATGACTTTTCTCGGAATAGTTACTTCCGATATCTATTTCATCCGTTAAAATAAGATTTCCGCCATTCTTTGATTTATAGTAAAAAACAGTTACATCCGTCTTGCTATCTTTTTTCAGTTTTGGATTGGCAAGTGAATACTCATAAGTGATCAGGATATTTTTATTAAAGATATAGCAATCATTCAGATAAAGACGATAACCGCCTTGATATCCATTGATAACCCCTCCCCAAAGGGGTTTCTGATAAGCGTCTCCTCCCCATCCCTGATTGTGGTCATCTTCGGTACCATCACCATGAATTTGCGGCGTTTTGCTGTCGTCAATATAGGTGAACTCATCTCCATCCATGTCATAATTATCAGAATAAAACATAATTCCGACAACATGCCCCCTTCCTTTTTCTTCAAATGCAACCCCTCGATAACCGTTGGAATCATTATTAGAATCAGTAGTTCTTTTAGCGCAGAAATAGCCCGATTTATTAACAGAATAATTGAGAATCCCTGATGATTTAAATAAAACTTCACAAGTAAGATTACTTAAATCAACCCCTGAATTATTCTCCAGAACAATCTTTGCAGATTTCCAAAAAGGCATTGGCCAATAAGAATACAAGCTACCTTCCTCTTTGTTAAACCCAAACATTAAAGTAGTCAGCGATTTCTGAAAAACCTGCCCCGAGGTATTTGAATAATCTTTTGCTCCACCTCCAAACAAATAACACAATGGAAGATCAACTGATGCTTTTTTATCTCCATCCCAATAAATTTTGATATTGGTGTTAAAAAAAGTTTCCTGGCAATATGGTTTAATGAAAATTTTGAGTCCTGTAATTGAGCCCTGGTTATTAACCTCGAATATGGTTTTTGATTCATTTTTCTTTATCTCATAATTATTCACCAATTTTCTGCATCCATTCAGATCATTCGGATTTTCTCCATTTTTCGTCCACTGATCCCTGACATTGGCACCGGGATTCGCATCACCCTTCCATGTAACAATTGCAGAGTCTGAGGGGTACGCCAGATAAGTATATTGATACCATCTATATACCATTTTGTCAAACTCCTTATAATTAGGTCTCAGTGTAACTTTCAATCGTTTCTGAAATTGAAAGGGATAATATGATATTGAAAACCGGTGCATTGTATCAATAAAGCACAGCGGCTCGTTAAACGGTTTAGTTATGCCACCAAAAAAATCATTTAAGTGCATATCTATTCTGGGTTGTTCTTCATTGTCAAAATAATACCGGATGTTAGCATCTGCCCTGTTGCTGTTTAAACCTGCTTTGAAGTGCCAGACACTATCAATTTTAACGAATTTTTCAAACCATGTATTCATTTGCTGTCGGTAAAGACAGCCGGGCCCATATTCATCAAATATTACATATTCCTTTATTATAGAATCATTTACAACTTTAGTCGAATCTACATATTTAGAAAAGGCAGCCAAAAAATGAAAATCCCAGTTTTTCCCGGTTGGGTCGTAGGAGATAAATTGTTTTGTTTCAACTCCATTAGGAAATAGTAAAGGAAGCTGCTGAATATTTTGCATTGCCTCCAGTCCATATTTAATCTTTGGAGTTTTTCCTGCCTGTGAAAATGTTTTTCCGGTACAAAGAAATAGCAACAATAATAAAATAAATTCTTTCATTTGATAAATGCTTAAGATCTTATTCATTAATTTTAATTTCTGTTGGAATTGGCTGCTATTTCAAAGTATCAACCTGTTTTTTCTTTATCCATAAGGCAGAGATCTGCTCGAGACTTTTACCCTTTGTTTCAGGTAATACAAGCCAGACAAAAACAGCTGTTACCAGACAAACAAAAGCGTATATCAGAAAGATTCCGAATTCAGTACCAAATATTTTCTCAGAAAGATTGGACAAAAGAGGGAACATCTGGTTAACCATAACTGTTGAAACCCAGAGCACAACTGAAGCAATAGACATGGCCACACCCCTGATCCTGGTCGGGAAAATTTCTGCCATAATGAGCCATGCCAGTGGGGCCAGGCTTACGCTGTAAGCGCCTATTGAGAGAAACATCATAAACAACAGGAAAATACCCTGCATTTTCAAATAGAAAAATAAACTTGTGCACACCATGCCTACTGCCATAGCAAGGGTGCCCACAATCAGAAGTTGCCTTCTTCCAATTCTTTCAACAAGCCACAATGCAAAAACAGTACATAATACCAGCCAGCCCGCCAGCATCACCGATTGAAATATTGCATCCGAAGCATGTACGAATCCCGCTTTCTGGAATATCAACGGAGCATAAAGAAGCAATGGCGTCGCGCCACTCCATTGTTGAAAAAATGCGAGGCATACTGCAATAATCAAAGCGAGCCGGATCCCTTTCTGAAATAATTCTGAAAATTTACCGGATTCGGCCTGAAGGGATTCTTCTATTTCTATCATTTCGGATTTAGCAACCGATTCTCCGTTTATCCTTTTCAAAACAAGATATGCTTCATTATTACGGTTCTTTTTAATCAGCCATCTTGGACTTTCCGGTATAACAAATAATCCGCCGATAAAAAACAGGATCGGGACACTTTGGGATGCGAACATCCACCGCCATCCCAGATTGAATGACATAAAATATGATACAATCACAGCTGAAAGTAAGCCGATACAGATAGCAAACTGATTAAGTGTAACCAACCTTCCCCTTATAGCAGAGGGGGCAATTTCAGCAATATACATTGGAGATACTATGGAGGCTAAGCCTACTCCCAATCCGCCAATTAACCGAAAAGTATTAAAAACACCTATTGAAGGGGCAAATGCAGTGAAAATGGTAGATAAACCAAATAAAATGGATGATATGAACAATGCCTTTTTTCTGCCAAATAAATCGCAGACTTTTCCTCCTAATAATGCGCCAAATACGCATCCAATCTGGGCACTGCTCATAAGAAAACCAAGACTGGCACCACTAAGGTTGAATTCCTGTTTCATAAATATGACCGCTCCCGATATTATGGAAATATCATATCCGAATAAAAATCCGCCAACTGCTGCCACTAAAGAGATAAGATAAACATAAACATGCTTTTCAGGTGGAATAATAAGTGTTTTTGATGTCATAAAATGGTTGTTATTATGTTTGTTATTTGTAATTTCTGTATTTCTTTGCCGAATCGAACATGTAAATAATACGTTCCGGAGAAGTATCTGACTGAATATTGTGTCCGGGGCCGAAGACATAACCGCCCTCTTTCCCCAATATTCTCATTAAACGTTCTGTTTCAAGATATATCTCTTCTTTTGTACCGCAAGGAAGGAGATACTGTTCATCGAATGCGCCCCAAAAGATCAATCTCTCCCCGAACCTTTCTTTCAGCATCAGAGGGTCCATACCTGTCGCACGGGTCTGTACCGGATTGAGGATATCAATTCCGGCCTCGATAAGGTCGTCAATAAGAGGAGTGATGGACCCGCAGCTATGTAACATGATCTTTGCATCCGTCATTTCATGTATAAACCTGAAAATTGAACTGTGGTAAGGCTTCAAAACCTCCCTGTAGGTTTGAATATCCATTTGCGGCCTGTCCTGCATCCCCAGGTCATCTGCATAACAGATTACCTGGGCGTATTTTCCAACCTGGTCAATATAGTTTTTAAAAAATGTTTTCTGTAATTCAAGCAACCGGTCATACAGGGACTCTAAAAAATCTGTGCTCATTAGAAGATCACAGGCGAGATTTTCATAACCCCTTAATTTTTGCGATGTTTCGTAGAATCCCGGAACACCGAAATCGGCAACAATGGCATATTTGCTGTTATCAAAAAGATCTTTAGCTTTATCCTTTAATCCGTGATATAAAGCAGGAATATTTGCATCAGGAATCTGCATTTTCTCAAGATCTTTTATTGTCGCTTCCCTTAAAGGATTCTCAATTACATCAAAATATTCATGTGGCTCTGCCTTTCTCAGTTTTATTCCAAAACCATCCCGGTAGGTGTTACCTGTGATGTCGGGTGGTATTACATTTAATGAGACCCTTCGAAAATCAGATTCGAAATAAGCTTTTAACTGATCGCAGGGTTCAACCGTACCCATCGTATAATCAATGATCGTATCATTATTATCTGCAATGTTCAAATGCTTCTTAAGCTTTTTATGTGCCTCAATATCAATACATGTAACGACCGTTCCCCCGAAATCCACCGGCACCTTGTCAGCCTCCTTATGGGCAAATACCCTTAATACCCTTTCCCTCGAGTTCATAAGTCAGGATTTATTGGGTAATCGCCGTATTTTCTTATAGTTTCCAGCATCTGCATATAGTTTTTTGTCGGAATACTGCTATGGATAGTATTGCTTGAAGAAATAATATGTCCGCCACCCGGGGCTGCAGTTTTAATTACCCGTAAGGTATCTTTAATAACATCTTCCCTAGTGCCTAAATGTAAAGCTGCGGCACAGTCTACATTACCCATAAGCGTTATTTTATCACCGTATTTCTCTTTAATCAGCTTCAGGTCCATTCCGGCACAAGGATCAATTGACTGGTAGCCATCAAATCCTGACTGAAGCAGGAATTCATCAGCAAATTGCATTATATTGCCATCAGTATGTCTCAGGTACAGCATATTGTTTTTGTGAATTACTTCGCTTAACTTCCGGAAACGGGGAGCATAAAATCTCATATAATCCAGGGGAGAGAATAGTGGCCCGCTGCTTCCTGCAAGGTCTTCCCCATCAAAAATACAATCAACCCCCATACTTGCATATTTTTCAACAAACCTGATCCCTTTTCTGAGCCTGTAATCCAGGTACCTTTCACATAATTCGGGCTGAACCAACATTGATTCCATGAAGACGACCCCATTCAAAGCCCCCATGCTCATTGGTGGAAAGTCGATTTCAGCAACGGCCATGATAAACATATCCCGGCCACATTTTTCCATTATGTATTCAGCCTGTTTCCAAGACCATTTTTCAAGATTTAAGTCATCTTTTTCAAGCAGGTCAACGAATCTTGCAAACTCATCAGCTCCTCCATAGTGAAAATTAGAATCTGTTGTATGGAAAGAGTCTGTTTTTTTGTCAAAGTGAATGATACTCCATAAACCGTTTTCAGGGTCATCAAATCTGTATGTGGTATCATCAACAGCAGTTGGAATAACAGGGTTTACCAGCGGAGGCCTTTCTATCATGATCATATCGAGTTCCAACTTCCGATATAATTCGACCAGGTCAACAACTTCCTGGTGATAAAATTCTTCACCTCTGCCCTCCATAAGCATTTTATTCATTACACCGCACCTTATATGGCCTCCCCAGCCAGTAAAAGCCGTTCGCCCCAATATTTCCGATGCGACTGGTGAATTGATATACAGCTCCCCAACCGGTACACGGTCAGCTTCCTTATGTGCAAATGCCAGTTTTACCCTATCTTTACTATTCATATTTGCCTAATTCCTGGAATTATACTTTCCTGAATCTATCAAGTGATTGATATAAAATATTATAACGTTCAATTTGCTTTTCATAGCCTGATCTTGTTCCGGAATTTGGCGATATAGTTCTGCCGATTTTAACAACCCGCTTTACAGCTTGCTCTAAGTCTGTATAAATTCCAATTGATAATCCGGCCAGAATGGCAGCTCCAAGACAAACAGCTTCATCATTTTTTAGAATATTAATAGTTCTTCCTGTAATATCAGCCCTGAGCTGAACAGTAAAACGGGAGCGTGAATTTCCTCCGCTAATACTCATAGTTTCAAAATAACCAACAACTTCTTCAAGGGCCCGGGCATTTATTGCCAATTCACATGCAATACCTTCAAATATAGCCTTAAACATGTGATACCTTGTAGTATTGGGTGTAAAACCTGCCATTACACCCTTCGCCCTTACATCCCAATATGGAGTGCCTGACCCGACAAAGTGCGGGGTTACACATAGTTCAGTGGGTCCCGGACAAACCTTCAGTGTGTTTTCAAACAGTAGATCGAAGAAATCTTTATTATATTTTTCAGAGAAGACTTTATCTTCATAGCAAAACTGTGAGATAAACCAGTTTGTAACAACACCTGCAGGGAAAAATGCCAGAGTTACAAACTTATCTGGTACCACATGACAATATGAATTCAGGCTATAGCCAAAAGCCTTCAGACTATTCATTGGTTTATCGGATATGGCAGTCATACATTCATACGTACCGGCAGAATCAGACACATCTCCGGCATTAACAGCCCCTGCCCCCAAAGCACCGCAAGGTTGGTCGTGCCCTCCTAAACTAACAGCTGTACCTTCCAATAATCCAATTGAAGATGCTATTTCTTTTGACAGTCTGCCAACAAGAGTTCCCGATGGGGCAAGGATGCCGAATTTTTCTTTTGGGATTCCGCAATGATTCAGAATTTTTTCAGACCAGCAATGATTCTTGATATCAAAAGCCATTGTTCTTGAAGCAAGAGAATAATCTGTGTATGGAGGCATACCCAGTTGTGTGAGTATATAATCACCAACACTCAGAAACCTTGATGTTTTTGCATAAATTCCGGGTTTATTTTTTCTGATCCACATCGCCTTGTTCAGAGAGAACATTGCATGCAGGGGAACCCCGGTAATCTCATAAATTTGTTGCTTTCCAAAAGTTTTGTCCCACCATTCGGTTTCTTCTACTGCCCGGTTGTCGGAATTCATGATAGCCGGACCTGAAGGGTTCCCGTTTATATCGACGGGGATTGTTGTTTCACCATGCGAACTGATGGCAAGAGCTTCAACAGGATCATCCTTGACCTGCTGGCTCAGTAAATAAATCACCTTGAATGTGGCATCCCTGAATGTAACTGCATCCATCTCAACCATCGACGGACCAGCGTTAATAGTAGAATAAGATTGGCTTTCACTTGCTAATTCAATTCCCAAAGCACTGAATATGACCCCCTTGCAACTACTTGACCCTATATCTATCCCCAAAAGGCTCATATCCGTTAATCGTAGGTAAGCATTATTTTAAAAAAGGGTTCTTTCCTGCTATCTATCATTTTGAAGACCTCCCTGATTTCATCTATTTTGAAGTAGTGGGTAATCATTCCTTTTGTCGAAATTTGCCCGTTCCCCATCAGATCAATCATTTCTTTGTAATCCTGCGGCACATACATGGTGGTTCCTGAAATCCTTAATTCGTGCTGGACAAAATCGGGCAGATGAGGGATATTATATTCATTCTGAAGCACACCGATGATCACTATACGGGTACCGCGGCGGGCAATTTTGAGTATTTCTTCAAATACTTTACCTTTTTCCCCGACACAGTCATAGAATACGTCAATCTCTTTGGCACTGCCCAGCAGCCGGACCAATCCCTGCTCAAGGGTTTCTTTCCCCACATTAACTACCCCATCAGCCCCAAGTTCTTTTGCAAGATTTAATCTCCATTCATCAAGATCGGCTATAATTACTTTTTTTGCTCCCAGAATCCTGCAACTTTGCATTGTGAAAATACCTATCGGACCTGCACCAACAACAAGCGCGATATCGCCGGGTTTTATATCACCGCGTTTTGCGCCGTGATAGGCCACACAAGCCGGTTCAACCATTGCAGCATCGTCCATGGTCATTGTGTCAGGTATTGGAAGAACCATTTTAGAATCCACATTAACATAGTTCACATGGGCACCATCAGCTTCTGCACCCATACATTTCAGCTCTTCGCAAAAATTGTAGGTTTCAGTCAGGCAGGGTTTGCACTTCCCACAAACAACATGAGGGATAGCAGTAACACGCATTCCTTTTTTCAGATGAGTTACATTTTTTCCGAGTTCTTCAATTGTACCGGAAAACTCATGTCCCATGATCAAAGGTTTTTTTGCATATGGATGCAAACCCCTGTAAATAGTCGGATCAGAACCGCAAACACCACAACGTTCCACCTTAAGGAGGATTTCGTCATTTCCGGGTTTCGGTTTATCGGTTTGGTCAATGACCAGTTCACCGGGTTTTACCAATGTAATACGAATCATTTTTCCCATATATAATTATCTTAATTTTAAAATTTAAGCACCCCTTACACCTTTTATTCCAAGAAAATAACAGAACCATTCAAGTGCATCGGCAACCCTGGCGTCATGAATTAATGAACCGTGATGGACTATCCCGCTTTCAATCATTTTATTTTCCCAGTCAAAAATATCTTTGACCTTAACCCAGCCGTATGCGCCTCTGACGAACGGGGCGACATCAACCACTTCACCTGAACCGTAGAACATATTAAATTGTCCGTCGTATTCAACCAACCGTGCACACGATACCGGACCTGTTTTCAGCCTGAATTCCAGGGCACCGTGACATGTTGGGCACCATTGTATCATCCTTTCGTTTCTGACTAATTTAGGCTTACAGTCGAGTGCACAGATGCTGCGCGGCGCATTGCCGCAATGCCATGCCAGCCATATATTCTCTTCCGTCGGATGAAGATCTGTCCAATCGATGAATTGCGGTGCTGTCATATTCAATCCTGCACTGTTTATCGCATGCATTGTCGCTGCCCCGGGAATATCTACCTCGCAGGCAGTCAGCATTCCACGTTCATTCAGGCGACCAATTACAGAGCAGACAGAAATGCCAATCCGTTCCTGAACGCGTGTCCAGCAGTTGATGGCTAAAGCATCTACATCAAGTTCCCTCGCTATTTCGAGGTATCCGTATTCAGCTTTTGCAAGATTTTCAATATCGTTTTTCTGGTTTTCCGATATATCAACATCTTTTGTTATTTCCTCAATAATTCTTTGTACTTCAGGATTTTTTGGGTCCACTTTTTCAATTCGTGTCAGCACAGTATCAAGGTCCATTGGAACAACCATCTGGGCAAAGTGCTTTTGCATAGCCTGCTCGCTGAAATTTTGCGACTCGAATAGCTGTGGCCTTGTGCCAAGCTGACCAATTTTAAGCCCTTTAAAACGACTGATGGCGCACACGGCACGCGTGAATTTTTCAATATTGTTTTTGAAATACTGATCTTCAGGATTGCACGTATTGATATGAACAAATTTAAAACCACGCCGTTTTATCGCTGAAGCAGTCATAAATTGTCCGCACCATGTGTCGGTAAGACGGTTGCCCATTTCACTGATAGGACCGCTCCTGGTGCAAAAATGGAGTATGGGAATATCCTTTGGCATGTTGTTTAAGAAACTTCCGACAGCAACCTCCATTCCAAAAGTCATGTTGCCGATAAGGACACCCTGGACTTTCTCCTTTTGAAAAAATTCCGCTGTTTTTTTCCCTTCATCTGTTGTGCTTACACACCCAATGTCTGTCAATTCCTTTGAAGGAACAATAAGTTCCAGTCCGGGAATCTGCATGAGAACCTCAACACAGCGGTCCCGCATCCCTTCAGCCCAGTTATTTCCGTTCCATGCATCCCAGTTTGAGGGTACAAATCCAATTTTTGTTTTAAAAATTTCTCTTTTCATAATTATTCTTTGTTTCTTGATATTAAATTGAGTCTCTATTTTATCTTGAAAATATTAATTGCATTGTCATGTAATATCATCCGGGCTATTTTTATGGCTTCGTCTTCAGTAAAATATCCATCTTTCACCTTTCTAACTAAAACATTGGATATAACTTGTTTAGCTAACATAAGGTGACTATAAACACCCTCTACGTTAAAGTAATCGCCTCCAAAAGCCATTATTTTATTTGCCGGCACAGTTTCAAGCCATTCATTCAGATACCTTTCACTATAAGACGGAGAAATAACATACATCCAGCACATATCAATAAACACATTCCTGAAATTTTTGGCAAGTGTGGAAAGTTCACCACCGTAAGGATATGCTCCATGAAACAGGATAAACTTTACATCGGGGTATTCCTGAAATAAATTTACCAGATGTGTCGGTTTTGAGTTTTCAATTTTATTTCCGTTACCAGCCTGAAGGCCAGTGTGAATCTGAACCGGCAGATTATTCGCTTTAGCCAGGTCTAAAACCCTGTGCATCATATAATCCTGCAAGGGTTTCACCTCATCGAAAGATAATGAGGTTTGTGAATTCCGGATTTTATTAAAAACTTCTTCCGCCTTCTCCTTTTTGACATTTTCATAAAACAGGGTTCTGTTGTATGCCAGTCCGCTTTTTACACCTATATAACCTTTGTCCAACGCTTCATGAAAAGCCATCGATAAAGACGCAACAAGATCGTCAAGTGTAATTTCTGAGCCAATTTTCCTTTTTGTCAGATTTTCGATATCAGATTTTGAATTAATCCAGATAAAATTATCAAATCTTATGACAAATCTGAATAAAGCCGGATCATAAAAGTTAGTTCCTAAATTCCACCAGGCATCGGTTACGACATATTCAATTCTACATTTTTCTTTTAATACCTGATTAAACCAGCGGGATTCATCCTTATAAGCCATTCTGACTTTAGAAGACAATTCCTCAACAGTAGAACTATCAATATTTTTCACACCAAATAATTTATCTGTTGCAAGCAGTACTGCCCGGTTATATGCTGTATTGGACGAACCTTCCCAATAAGGTTTAAATTTCTTCCATTTCTCCATTACCGTCATTGAATCCGTCATTAACCTATTAAATAACGGTTGTGGTATTCCTGCCGATTGAATGTCGTCATAGGCATAAATTATAAACAGGAACATGAAATCAGGCTTACTGCATTTATATCTCCATGTCAGATTTGCATAACTCTGCAAATGCTCATGTGTATCCACAATCCTGAGTTGGTTTATTACCTGCCTTATCCTCAGATCATAACCTGACTTCGGTAATGGTCTTACCTGAACCTGTGCACCGGTCGGGGATATTAAAACTAATGTCAGCAATAATAGAGCTGTCCTTTTCATACTATTACATTTTAACATTTACCAATAATCTTACCATATCCTTAACACTTTCAACATCCATACCCTGGTGTGTGTATTGTTCATCAGCTCTGCAGCTTAATCCATATTTGACAATCCCCATTTTTTTAAAATGACATTTTAATTCGTTTTCCGCAATAACAGAGGCTATAATACTTCCTAAACCCGACTGTACAAGATGGTCCTCATAGGTGATGATTATACCTGTCTTACTCGCTTTTTTTATATCATTTAAATCTATTTCTCCCGGACAGGAAACATTCAAAACCCCAGCATATATATTCTCTTTGGATAATGCTTCAGAAGCAATAATTGCCATATGAACCATCGTTCCTGTTGTAATGATGGTGGCATCACTACCTTCTCTTATCCAGTCTGAATTTCCATAAGTGAAAGAATATTTTTCAGCATAAAATGGTTTGTTTTCCCCATTTTCCAAAACCGGAATTTTAGAACGGCCCATAGCCACCACGAAGTTGCCAGGGGTTGATGCAATGTAACGGATCACCCGGTCTGTCTGGTTTGCATCAGCAGGAATAATAAGCTTATACCCGGGAAGATTATTTATCAGTGACATATAATCAATACACTGATGGGTCTTTCCATCTTCACCAACATCCAAACCGCAGTGCGTTGCAATATACTTTACAGATGTTTCATTCACATCGTTCATCCGGTGCTGTCCGTATGTTTCATCAATGCCGAAAACACCGAACCCAGGGAAAAACGACAAAACACCCGCCCTGGATAACGCTCCTGCAAGCGTGATTGCATTATGTTCCTGAATTCCGCATTCTATAAATTTGTCAGGAAAATCTTTTAAGATTCTTCCGGTTTTAAGAGATTCAACCAGGTCACAATCCAAAACAGCAATTGGTAAATTAGTATTACTTTTTATTATGTCATATATTGCTTCACCTGATGCTGTCCTGCATTCTACAAATTGGCCAACATTATAAATAACCGGATTTCCAACATTTATATGGTTCTCGACTGAGATATTTTTTTCTTTTTTCAGAAAAGGTGAAGGCATTACTGAAATTGCGCATTCACCAAGTTCAGCTATTGCCTGTCCATATTGTGATTTTGTTAATACCCGGCCATGATACTCATAATTATTTTCAATAAATGAAATTCCTTTCCCCATTACTGTATTTGCCATTATGAGAAGCGGCCTTTCCCTTCTGGTTGAAGCATATTTCAAGGAGTCGTAAATTTCATGGAAATTATGTCCGTCAATAGTGATTACCTCCCACCCCGATGATTCATACTTTTTCTGAATATCACAAGGCATTATATCATTTGTATTTCCGGACGACTGTAACTTATTTAAATCTATAATTGCGGTCAGATTCAACAACTTATGTTTTACCGCAAATTCTCTTGCTTCAGTGATTTGCCCTTTCTGCTGTTCCCCGTCACCCATAACGACAAAAATGCGGTTGTTCTGCTTTTGAAGTTTTGAAGACAGTGCAAACCCGCAACCGACTGATAAGCCCTGACCCAGGCTGCCGCTGCACCATTCAACACCGGGTATATGACAATTGGGATGACCTTCAAAAATACTCTCCCCTTTTCTGAAATTCAGGACTGCTTCATGCTCATTAAAAAAGCCAAGATTCCCCAAAACAGAATATAATGCAGATGATGTATGGCCATGGCTTATTACAATCCGGTCTCTCTCTTCATCGTCAAAATTTTCGGTCGTAATATTGGTGCATAACCAAAGCATCAGGTAAATATCAGCTGAAGATAAAGCACCGCCTATATGACCGGAACCTGCATTGTTGATCATAATAAGAATATCCTTACGGATTTTCCCCGACATCAGGACGATCCTTTCCAAAGCGGCATTATTGATAGTTTCTGCTTTGAAATTTCTCAATTCTGATATTTCCTTATCGGTTATGAATGTTATCATTTTAGAGATTCTACGGTTTTTACAAACTCTTCGATTTCTTTTTTAGTACTGATGATTCCAATCTCTAAATCAATCTCCTTTTTTTCACCGGCTTTCAGATATTCTATAGACCCATTTCTCTTTGCTTCAGTTCTTCCAACAGGATTGCAGTTTCCTGGTTCCATTCCCACCACATATTCTGATTCCGCCATCATTTTCCACTGCGAGAATTTTGGCAATTGCGTTTTTTTGTATCTCAGGTAAATACCTGATTCAAGATCGGGATTGATAATTCCACAACAGGTCAACCCTTTTTCATCAGTTCTGAAATCGTGAAAAAATAAATGCTCAGGTTCTCCCCTGACAGGTGCCTGCATTTGATTGTACAGGCTAATTTTTTCCTTTGACCGTGAACCAACCGGAATGATTTCCCTTGAGTTACAGATAAACAGGCTTTTTTCATCTATTACCGGATAACCGATGTTGATATGATACAAAATCATAACCGGTTGTTCATCTAATCCTTCATTTTCCAAAACATCGTGAATCAGTATTGATCTGGCACCAAGCGAAGTTTTAATGGTACGTTTTAATATCAGGTTTTCGCCATGAAGCATAGATTCTCTCAGCCGTCCCGATATTGTCATGTTAAAATCGTCACCATTCCATTCCTCGCTTACACAAATGTTATCAGCAGCCATATTTGATATTCTTCCATGCAATCCATAATGCTGATTGCCAAGCACCGGATGTTCCTCTTCACACGGCCCTCCCACATTAGATAATCCACAGGTTGTTAGCAACCCGGCAAAAAAAGTCCGCAACCATTTCAGATTATCAGATTCATAATATTCAGGCGAAACAATTCCCGTTTTCGATATATAACTGAAAGGAACACCTTTGAAATCAGCCCATGCGATATCCATTCCACGACCTGGCAACACAGTAAAAAAAAGACCTGACCCGGTTTTCACATCAACTGCCTCAATACCTTTTGCCTTACCTTCTATAAATGAATAACGTTTCAGACCTGCTATCTGAGACATGTCACCGATACGTTTTTGCAGATACTGCCTGTTTTTGATTTTGGAAAAAGAGTTCATCTTTTATTCATTAATGCCAATTAAGTTGTATTTATATCCTTAATAATCTGATTATTAAGGATTATTTAGGAATATTCAGGATCAACAGATTACATTAGTTAATACAAGTTTGTTCAATTTTACCCTTACAGATGCAAAGATATATTTAGTTAATAGATATTAATTCAAAATTCACTTGAACCATCAGTTGTTTCAATTCATAAGAACCTTTTAGAAGCAGAATTTATATTTTTTACAGGTGGTATTGGAGTCTTACAGAAAACAATTTTCAAATATAAAATATACTCTTATTTTGAAAATCCGTGAATTAACTAAGGGTAAACATATTACTTCTTGTAGTGAAAGTAATATTAAGTGCCGCGGATTAATGATATATTGCGAAATTTGCAGTTAGAAAAGCTAAATTTTAAAAAATAAAACCTATGGGAACAACTTACCTGAATAAAAAAGTGATGTATCTGATTATTTTAATTTTCTTATGCATTATTTCTGCATGCACCAGAACAAATCAGTACCATTTCACAATAATTGACGATGTAACAGGGGAACAATTGTCAGCAAGGGTTTCTATTTCAGACAGCTGTGGAAAATTTATCAATATTGAGGGTAACCCAACCCATGTTGAATACCTTGGAAAACAATGGTGTTATACAGATGGTTCATTTTATGTAACCCTACCGGTTAAAGGGGTAAAGTTGGAAATACAACGCGGACCTGAAACTCTGCCTGTAAAAATATCACCCGAAAAAGGATCCCAAAAGCAAATCATCAGGCTGCATAAGTGGACCAATATCCGCAAACAAGGATATATGAATGGAGATGTGCATACCCACACCCCCTTCTCTGAAACCGCCCATCTTCAAATGAAAGCCGAAGATTTAAATATACTCAACATTCTGGTCGGAGATTTTGTTGACAACAAGTACTTTACAGGCAAGTCAGATCAGGCATCCAGTCCTGGTTATTCTATTTACGTAGCTCAGGAAGTGCGTGACTGGCAAATGGGCCACTTAACTTTGTTAGGAATTTCTTCCCTTGTTCCGGGTTATTCTGTAGTTGGCGGTGATTTGAATACTTACAGCAATAATCCTCATTGCCTTATGGCACATGCAATGGACGATACCCACCGGCAGGGAGGCCTGGTGGTCTGGTCACACTTCAGCAATTTGCCCGGAGCAGAGTCTCCTGTTGCCATAGCACTTGGAAAGATTGACGCTTTGGAACTTATGACCTACGATGACCCGACCCAACTGCCAAGTCACTGGGGTCCCTGGAATAATTCAGGAATGTCTCAGGCTGAATTCCCGGTTATGAGAGGGATGGACCTTTATTATCAATATCTTAATTCAGGATTTCATTTACCTGTGGTTGCCGGAACCGATAAAATGGGTGATAATATCCCGGTTGGCAGTAACCGGTTCTATGCCAATACGAAAGATGACAATACATACAGTGGGTGGCTTGCTGCTATAAAAGCGGGAAGAGGATTTATTACCAATGGGCCTATCCTGACTTTTGAGGTAGATGGTCACTATCCCGGCGAAATTATAGATTTCCATAAACCATTAAAACTACATGCTAAAGTAACTGCTCAATCGGTTTTACCTTTCGTCAACCTTGAAATTATTCAAAACGGATTTGTAGTAGGACAAAAAACACTGTATGCCAGCGGGAAACAACAAGTAGACGGGGTGTATACCTTAAGTCTTGAGACTGATCTTGTTATAAATAAAAGCAGTTGGATCGCAGCACGCGTTGCAGATGATCCTGACCATAAACAACGTATCCTGCCGCGCGGCCTGTCTGTTTTTGCCCATACCAATCCGGTTTATTTCCAACTGGACGGGGCAAACGTAAATGAGAAGGCCTCTGTTCTATATCTGCAAAAATATGTTAGTGGAACGATCCACTGGTTAAATACCAACCCACCTTTCAGACAGCCTGAAGATCGGTTGGAAGCGTTGAAATTAGCTGAAAAAGCTTATAAAATTTATGAATCACTAAAAAAGTAGTCATCTGAAGAATTTCCTGATGACTACTTTTCACTTTTTTATAATCATTTAGGATCGAATTATTTAATTAAAATCCATCCATAATTCATCCATTGCACCTGAAACTTTTTTGTAGAGTTCAAACTTCTTTTCGTATGCGGAATAATTTGCAGGATTTGGTTCGATACGGCATTTCATGTTAACCATTTTATCTGCAGCTTCTTTTAAATCTTTATACACCCCGGCAGCAACAGCTGCAGCCATGGCGCAACCCAATGTTCCTAATTCTTTTATATCAACAATTTCAACAGGAAGTTTAAATACATCTGCGAAAATCTGTGCCCATATCAGTGAATTGGCTGCACCTCCGGCAAGCCGGACAGCCTCAGTTTTAGTTCGGTTGGCTATCAATTTTTCCAGATGTACCATGTGGCAAAAAACAATACCTTCCAAAACAGCACGGATTATTTGCGGTCTGGTATGATGGCTGTCTAATCCTATAAAAGACGCCTTTGCCTTAGGATTATAATTAGAACCGAAAATATATGGCAGGAAAATAATGTTCTGTTCATCCACAGTAACCTTATCTGCTAATTCATCACAATATTCGAACACACTGATGCCTAGTTCTTTTGCCTTTTGATTTTCTTCCGCCAGAAACATATCAATGAACCATTCATAGTTACTGGCAGAGGTAGGACTGCATTCTTCTATTAAGTAATAACCCGGTATACAATAAAGCGAATTCATCATTATTGATTTATTTAATACCGGCTTTCTGGAAATATACTCATTAATGCTCCAGGTTCCTGCAATTACGCATATTTTATCTTCGTTGGAAATATCCATTGCAATTGCACACGCATCAATATCAAACATACCTCCGGCAACAGGGGTGCCTTCTTTAAGACCTGTTTCTTCACTGGCCAGTTTGGTCACACCACCGCAAAAATCAGTTGAATTTTTCAAAGGTGGCAATGCTTCATAAAGGTCAGCCAGGCCAAAATCGTTTAACAGTTCACGGTCAAAACATACATCCTTGATATTCATTAAATTTGAACCTGAATAATCGGTCTTTTCTGCAAAAGCCTGATCTGTTAATTTAAACCTGATATAATCCTTTACTTCAAATATCCACTTAATATTGGATATAACCTCCGGTTTATTGTCCTTGAACCAATTCAGCAGGGAAACTGGCTGGCAGGCAAGAATTTTTTGAAATGTTTTTTGAAACACTTTATCGGCGGTCCCATCCTTACTCCACTTTTCAGGGTATATCCATGCCCGTGAGTCTGTCGAGACAATACCGTTGTAACAAGGTTTATTGTCCTTTCCCCAAAGATATAACCCTTTTCCGTGTCCGGTACAAGCTACTCCCTTGATTTCCCCGGGGCTTATGCCCGCCTTGCTTATTGCTTCCTTAATTACCAAACCGTTTACTTTCCAAAGTTCATCCATATCCCGTTCGGTAAAACCAGACTGCGGTGTTATCATTCTGAGCTTCCCCGAAGCAGAAGCTATTTCTTTACCGGTTTCATTAAAAATAACAGCTTTACACATTGTACCGCCGTTGTCAATACCCATAAAATACATTGTCATACTTTTCTGTTTTTTAAATATTTAATTAAATTTAGATCTTAGGAACCGATTAACGAATGTTAGCTGACTTTGCCAGTCATCATTGCCGGTGTACCAAAACTCAGCAAGAAACAGGTTCACCCCCATGCCATACGTAACTTTAATCGCTTCGGTAAAATTTACATGACCTGTACCATATGGTATTTCCCTGAATTTCCCGGGTACAGTTTCTTTTAAGTGCAGGGCTGCAATATGACCTTTACCTGAAAGTAAATCATCAGTTACATTGTGCCCATAAAGCAAAGCTGCATTAGTAATATTTCCGAGATCGGGATATATCTGGAGGTATGGTGAATTAATGGTATCAACAAGAAACATTGCTTTTCTGACTGTATTCAAAAATTCAGTTTCCATTGTTTCAAAAGCTAATATTACACCTTTTTTAGCTGCCAATTGCGTACTAAGCCGTAAATTATCAAGAAAATACCTTTCCGTATTTTCATTCGACGGTTTATAATACTCGTCATAGCCGGCTATTTGTACAATCCTTATTCCAATATCACAGGCAAAATCTATGGCATCTGACATGATCTCCATTCCTCTTATTCGGATTTTTTCATCTTCACTTCCGATTGGATATTTTCTGTGTGCGCTTAAGCACATGGTCATTATTCTAATATCCGTATCAACAATGCTTTCCATCAAGCCTGTTCTTTGTTTTTTATCCCATTTCAGACGTTCCAGCTTTGCATCTGTTTCGTCTATACATATCTCCAAAAAATCAAAACCAGCATTCTTAGCTTCCGTCATCTTTTCTTTTAAGGACAGCGAATGAGGCATTGACTTTTCATAAAGTCCTAAATTATAGCTATTCATGTTTTTTTGTTATACAATACTAATAAATCAGATCAGACAATATGTTGATTCTTATAAATTTTCAAAATTAATAAACATAATTTCTATCCTATTAAATCTTTTTCAATCTGTTCCAAAGACTTACCTTTTGTTTCGGCCAGGTATTTAAATACGAAAACCAGGCATAAAACGCACATTACTGCATAAATAAGGAAAGTAAAACCCCCATGTAACCACTTAAGCAGAACAGGGAATGAAAAGGAGACCACAAAATTGGCTCCCCATAAACAAAAAACTGCAAGGGATGTGGCATGACTTCTTAACCTGTTAGGAAATATTTCGCCTATAAGGACCCAAACAATCGGGCCTAATGATAATGCAAAAAATGCCAGATAGCCCATTATAAAAACAAGTACAAGATATCCTGTAAAGTTGTTGGTGAAGTATGCAAAGGAAATTGCAAATAAAAATAATCCCATTCCGGCAGAACCTATTATCATAAGCAACCTCCTTCCAATCCGCTCAATCAGCAATATTGAAACTATTGTAAATGAAAGATTAACAAGTCCCATTATCATAGTATTAAACAAAGCTGTTTCATTACCTAAGCCGGTAGATTTAAAAATGGCAGGCGCGTAGTACATAATTACATTAATACCGGTTACCTGTTGAAACACAGCCAACATTATGCCTATCAGCATAATCCTGGACATTCTGCCTTTAAACAGTTCGGAAAATTTACCAACTGCGAGGTGTTTAACTGAATAAACTATTTCTTCCAGTTCTGTTTTAGCCCTGGCAAGAGTATTTACCCTGGCCAGAACTTTAAGGGCTTCTTCGGGCCTGTTCATGATAACAAGCCATCTTGGACTTTCAGGAATGAAAAAAATAAAAACAAGGAACAATCCTGAAGGGATGATCATAATACCCAGCATATATCTCCAATTGTCAATGCCGCCGATGTTATACAAAAAATTATTTGAAACGAATGCAAAAGCCTGTCCGGTAAATGTTGCCAATTGGTTAAATGACACCATCTTACCCCTCCATTCGGGTGGAGATATTTCCGATATATAAAGTGGTGCCAGCATAGATGCGGAACCCACTGAAACGCCTGCCAAAATCCTGAATACAATAAAAGTTGTGAAATCGCCGGCCAGGGAGCAGCCAAGTGTTGAAAGAAGAAATACAAAAGCAGTAAAAAGCAGCATTTTTTTTCTCCCGTAAATATAGCTGGGTTTGCCACATAAGATTGCTCCGGCCATGCACCCGATTATTATGCAGCTCACTGCCCATCCCTTTTGAAGTTCGGTTAAATTAAATACCTGGGGTGTCTGAATAAATTCGATGGCCCCCGATATTACTGATGTGTCGAACCCAAATAAAAAACCTCCTATAGTAGCAACAAAACAAACAAGTATTAAATAGGTCTTCATTTTTTAAAACAAATTAAGGTTAAACTGTCATTTCTACTTTCCATACTTATCAATTAGCCGGTTTAGTTCGTTCCTATAATAGCTGAAGTTTTCAAAATCAACATCAGGTGGTATAAAATGGTCTCCAAATGGAATATAGCCCCCGGTTTTCAGAACCAGCTCAACAGGGGCAAGTATTTCATCAATTCGTTTTGGCCCTTTGCAAATTTCAGACTTTGGGATTCCTCCAAGCATTTGCAAATTTGGATATTGTTTCCGGACTTTTACTATATCCATTCCGCAATGAGTTTCAAACGGATACATTCCGGTCACTCCTGCCTCCATAAATACAGGTATTAAGTCATTGCAATCGCCGTCGGTATCGAGTAAAACGATATTTACACCTTTTGCCTTCAAAAAGTCTGCTATTTTCTTCATATAAGGGCTCATAAACTCCTTTACCATATCAATAGATATCATGCTCCCTTTCCCGAATGAAATATCTTCCCAAATTTGCCAGTGGTCTATTTCAACCTCCGACAAAACTTCCTCGAACACAGCAAGCCAGATATTCGTGAATGTGTTCATTATATCATGCATCAGATCAGGCTCCAGACAATACCACAGAAATAAATTTTCGTATCCGATAAGATGGGCCGGAGTTCCAAAAAAACCATGAGGATACCCTCCAAGTGCTAAAGGATAATCCCGGGTTTTATATTCTTTTACCAATTCATTCCAGTTGGCAGGGAACCTCTCCCTTATATTTGTAATATTCAATCGTTCTTCTTTTAACTTTTCCCAGCTTTTCCTGTCTTTAACCGGCCATTCAAGTGAAGTTGGAATCGTGGCTTCATCTTTTAAAAGCATTCTGCGAACACCATCAATATCAATATACTCAAAAGTTTTGTCATTTTCATCCAACACTGTAACTTCAAACATGGGTGAAAAATGCAGGTTCACATCAACCAGGCGCTGTGTATAATCCATTTTAAAATGTTCGCGTACATCGCAATCCAAAGGAAATCCCTGAGTTGGCCAATACAAGCCACCTGCCATTACCCCAATTCCGTTGGGCAATTTATCAACACCCTGACAGGTCCATGCTGCACTGTATAACGAAGATGTCGGGGTTGTTATTCTGTTATCGAGTACAGGATATTTCTCCTTTGGCAATCCGCTTTTATACCAGTTTTCAATTGTCTGGCCCCAATACCCAAATTCCCATTTGAGGGAATGCACGCCGGGATTAAAATTCATTATTTCGAGGAACCGCTCTCTTGTATTCATTTTTAGTGCAAATAACGATTATACTATTTGAGGGGTATCCGGATTATTCGGACCAAAATGTTTTAAAATTACTATTGGTTCAAATCTGCTCTCATTGGTGATTTTCACCCCTCTTTTGGCTGCATTCTCACTTACAAAATACTCGTCGACGCTTGCCTGTCCATATCTGAGCATAATTGCTGCTTCAGCATCGTAAACCCCGAATTTTCCATGCCCCTGAACCATAATACAACCATAAGCTGCCTTATCATAAATAGTTACAGTCTGTCCCGGCTGAATGGTCAATTCCTTTGCTGCAATATATTCATTTGCATAAGTAATCCATTTGTCGGTGTACTGTTCGTTAGATTCAATAATAATGGGGGGCCTGAAATAATGTTTTCTGTAATTGGGGTCAATATTTTTTTCCCAGTCCATCAGGCTCATCACATAGTCTATATCAAGTTTCTTATTTTCAGGACAGTTTTCAACAAGAAACTCATAAGGATATATTTCGTTTGAGGTGATGTTTTCATAAACTGAGTTAACATCACTGTTCCATTGAGGTTCGTAAGTAAGGTATGAGCCTGGCGCATGAATAACTCCGGGAGGGGTGTACCAGCCGGTGCCCAGTTCAATCCGGTACGCGCGTGACAATTCGGTAATACGGTTGTCACCGGATTCATACATCAGAAGGCGTTCTTTCACCATCTCTTTTGTAACATCAGGGTCAAACCCAAAATAGGTATGCGGAAATTCACCAGGATAGTTGTTCATCTGTGGCGGATAATAATAAGCTTCAGGTTTTCCTAACCTTCCTACCCGTTTTGCCGATTCAAAATCCAGATGCAGATGGTGAAACAGCGGAGCCTGATAGTCGAAAAACTTGGAATACATAGGCCAGCCGCCATATTTCTTCATCAGTTCCAACCCGACAAGGTCAGCACCAAGCAGGTCCTGGGTTTCCTTTAGTGTGAATTTCTCTGTAATTTTGCCGCTAAACGGCAGCACGTAACTCATACCTTCATCAGATGGGGCCAGTTCTCCATTCATAGCCGGGATCACAGACGAAAACCATCGTTCCTTGATAGACCCCCTTTTAGTTCCAAGGGAATAATAATCATGAGGGTGCAGCCTAAGCCTTAACCCTGCTTTACTAAAACGGCGGGGAACAAAAACAGGTATCAATTGTAAAATGCCTTTCCCCTTTTCAAATGTTTCGTTAACTAAATTAATTTTTGTCATCACTTTTTCTATTTAAGATTATTTATTCTTCCAATTCAGCCGTCACCGCCACTATGCCAAATGCCGGCATAGCACCAATAACTTCAAATACAAGGTTATCGAGTTCACCAGGTTTGTTCAGATTGATTTCAATTACATTCATCAAACATGATTTTGTAACAACCGGAAGGCTTGCTGACCACCATTCGGGTTGTGGAAAAGCAGGTGGTGTACCTTCTTTCCAATCGTGCATATCCGGGTCCAACAGTGGTAAAAGTTCAAACCGGTCGTGCCGGGGTGTCCGGAATGATGCAAAGCTTGTTGGATTTTTATCCGGAACCCAATAATCGACATCTCCCGGGTAATTCAATGTCCGGGTATAAACAATTTCTTCATTTCTATAGCCGGTAATGCGGGCGACCGGGGCAAAAATGTTATGGTTGTCGACAAATGGTATCACAAGCATGTAGATTTTCTTATACCTATTTTTTTCGAGCCCCAGTTTGTATGATATCTTTCCAGATAAATGGGAAACCGGGATGAAATTGGTTCCGGGTATCTGAAAATTCAAACCCGGAATCTCCTTTACCTCAATTTCTTTTACATTCTTCAGTGCAAACATCGGCTTTGGGACCCCATAGTCGGTAAATGTAAAAAAAATGTGAGGAAATCCCGGCATTTTTCTGATACTGGTCCAAAGTGTATCAGGCATCAGATCACCGGCAGGAAGCTTAACAGATACAAAATGTGGTTTAGTAACCTGATTATCAATTATAAAATGAAAGTTAACCGGAACCTCATCCGGCAATATGAAAGATGCAATATTATCACCAGCCGAAAGCGATGTGTTCTCAGGAAATACAATATCAATGAATTGGTCGGAGCGACCTGGGAGCTTCATTTTGACAAGAAAATGAGTATTGGCAATGGTTATCCCTGCATCACCTTCAAAGGGTGCACCAGTGTTATTTCTCACCCTGAGCCGGAGGGTATTATTACCGGCCTGGCTGACAATTCTGACAGAAGTAACTTCATACCTTGGTAAGATGTTCAAATCAACAGCCGCAATAAACTTAGTCCCGTCCTGGGTCCTGCAATCCATAAAGAACGTTCGTCTTGAAAAATTGAGGAGTCCCAGCTGGTTGAATGAGAGATACGGATCAAGTAAGCGGCCCTGAATTTTTGACGAAAAGGAGGATGTGGAATTTGTCTTTATATTTTCAAGTACCCCATAACGGTCAACTATTCGCTCAATGGTAGCCCCATCAACAGAAACCTGCAGTTTATCACCGGCAGCAATGGAATGTGGAGCATTAACCTTATACGGAACCGGGTCAAATTCAATATTCAGGACAGATTTTGCAGAAGGAGGAACGTTAAAAGAGAGGATTATATTATTAACACCCTGAACAATTGTATAAGCGACATCTTTGTTATTTACAGTACACTTCCTGATTTTTGATACAGGCAACCGCCACCTGACTTTAAGGGTCAAATCCTTTTTTGTGGTAAGCACATAGTTTAATTGATTTTGCTTTCTTGTATAATTGACCTGGAAATCAGGAAGATTTATGGTCGCAAAAGGCCAGTGGTCAGGAAAAGAAGGTGAAATTTCAATGTAACCTTCCGGTGAATGTACATTAATCCCGAAAAGTGCTTCAATTACCGCGACCAGGTATAATCCTGCCGGAGGGGTAAAGTATGCAGGTGTAGTTTCCGGACCTGTTTCGGGCCAAGACCCTCTGTGGTTAATATCCTGAGCCCAGTCGGCCATGGCTTTCAGAGGGCGCCAGGTTTCATTGTTCAATCCTGATGCAGAAAAACCCTTTGCAGCCCAGGGTTGCTGGGCCTCACCGCATTGCATTCCCCAGGTACTTGCTATACCTGTGGCATGCCAGGGAAAGTTGTTGGAAAGGAAAACAGCTCCGTCTGCGCCTGTAAGACGGTCTCTCAGGTGGCGAATACCTGAATATTTATCATATTCATCCACAAGGTCATATATAACCGGATAAAGATAAGTCTGGTACTGCCCGTCAGGCATTAATAATCCGGTTGGATCCTTATAATAACCAAACCTGCCAAGATCGTTCATCCATAATTCTTTATATAATCTGCCATGAACTATTGCAGCCTTGTTATACCATCGTTTAGCAACAACAGAATCACCAACAGATTTTGATAGTTCTGCGCGCGTCATAAACATGTTATACAGTTCCATTGATGGTACGGAACCATTGTAAGGATTTGCAACAAAATCCTCCTGGTTTCCGATCTGAAGGCCCCAGGATAAAAGGAGATCCCCGTCTTTATCGTATTCTTTCAAGGTTTCATCGATAACTGTATCAACGTAAGGAATCACTTTTTTCGCAAACTCCTTATCTCCTGTGTAGTTAAGATAATGCCTTACCTGCCAGACCCAATAGTTATTTGAACCTCCGAAGTCTCTCCGGGTTAATTTATTTGGTAAAAACTGAGGAACAGAACCGTCCTTAAGAAGATGAAAAGCATGTTCCATAATTGTAGATTTCGAACGGTCCGTCTGGCCAATAAGATCGGCAGCCGCACCTACCTGCATATGCCACAACGCCAGCCAATGGTGGAGGCACTCTCCCCAGCCGAAAGGCTCAAACCAACTATATTCAAGATTATAAAGAGCTGATCTGAAGGCCTCATTCATTGTTTTTTCCGGTGTATTAAGAGAGGTCTGAAACAATTTTTCATAGTATTGTTTAACCCTGGTACGTTCGGCAGCTATATCCAGCTTACTCAGGTTATTCAAATCACTGGCATGGTCTGAAAAAACCGTTAGTACAGAACCTGATCCTTTTAGCATGCGAATAAAAGTCTGGTTGGTTTGATTCCCGATATTTCCGGTTTCAACAGGTTCCGAACCTTTCACCTCTACATTTATTTCTTCTTTACCACTCTGAAATACAATACTGTGGCTATTTATCCGGGTAAAATTAGATAAAACATTAACACTATCTTTAAGTATAAAAGACCTTCCAGTTTCGCGGAGCAGACTCAATGTGGAGCCTTTGCCAAGCAGAACTATAACCTCACGTGCAGGTGATGTCTGAATCTCATACAATGATGCCCCTGTCCATGTTTTGACACCCCTGCCAACAAGCAGAGGAGTAATTCTGGTAGAAATTCTGGTGTTTTCATACATAAATGAAGCCTCTACCCCACCAGGAAAATCTTCAACCTTAACATCACGGAATGCTGAAGGATAGACAATATTGCCATTAACAACAAAACATGGCATGAATTTGACCAGGAAATTATAGTTCAGGGCGTCAAAGTTTTTTACCGGATAGGTCATTACAGCCGAACCAGGTACAGATTCGCCGGTAAACACCACCGAATAATGGTACCCTGCCATACGTTCGTTTGGCACCTTTTTAATCTGTTGCGCAATAACTGAGAACAATTGTGCAATAATTAACAATGTAATCAAAATAAGCGTCTGACAATTCTTCCTGATTAGAGGCATAATTTAAAAGTTAATTTAAGCTGACTGCCTTTACGGAGAATTTTTTGCCAGCCATAGAACTGAGATCCAAATAAACAAAATTTTGCTCACGTACTTTCCTGACAGTAAAGGGCATTTTACTATCAGTGATTTTAATATTCTTAGAATTGAATGGCCCTAATCTTATTTGACCAATGCGAATAAGTTTATCCGTTTCAATACAAAATTCGAATCCTTTTTCAATCCTTTTATATTTATAATATATCCCGGACCTTAGAGAATTTCCTACTTTATCTAAAGCGATAACAGGGTAATCCTTTACTTCTATTGTTGTCCAATCAGCCGGAAGTCTGGGTATTACATTGAGGCCCTGAGCAGGATTAAGATCATCCAGACCAATCAGCAATCTGCCGGTTTTTACGATCTCTGCCTGTTGAACACCATTTCCCAAATCGGAATTCCGAAACCAGAATCTTCCTGATGGATGCATCACGACACCCTCACAAACGATGTAATTGTAATCGTAATGATGATAGCAGAAGGCTGCAGCCTGCTCAAGGTAGCCTTTCATATCGGCAAATTCATCCAGTAATATTGCAGCCTGGGAGATATAACCCTGGCCGTATCCCATCTGTCTTCCCGCAGCATAAGAGAAGTAATCCTCCTTTTGGGCCAGGTAAGTATTATAACATATAGAATTCAGTTCCGGATCCTGAATTGCCAGATCATAAGTATATAAATCATTAGCTAAAAACAGGGGGACAAATCGCTTATATTCCCATGTCCATACATCGTTTGTAATATCTACAAAAATTTTGCCATAGCGCGGGTGGGTAGCGGTAAACATGTTTATTATTCCTTCGTGCAGTTTATCAGCATATTGATTCCATCTAACAGCATTAGTTTTATCTTCATTTTGCAGGGCTATTCTGGCGAAAGCCTTTAACGCCATAAATGCAGTATAATTTGAGAACAGGTCGAAAGAGCCATATTGCTGGGTGGAAGCCTCTGTTTCAGAAGACAATACCTTATCAAAACCACTTTCTTCCGGGTTATCCATTTGCCAGCAGAACCATTCTGCTGCATCGCGTAAAGACTTCATGTTTTTGATAATCCAATCTTTATCAACACATTGGTGCTGAATTAGCCGGTATAGGAATAGCATCATTGCCCCATGCCCGTCATTTTCTTTCCCTGAAACGAATTTTGAAAATCCATCATTTTTCACAGTTGAGGCATTTGCTACCCTCTTCCAGTTGGGCTGACTAAAACGGACAGAAGGATCGTACAGGAGCTTAAGAGCTTCATCACCGGCCTTAGCAGATCGTTCCTTTTCACCAGATTCAATAACTTCCATCATACACCGGCCAAGATCACGTGTCCAGACCTGGTTATAGGAAAAAAGTGCATTCTTTTTAAATGTTCCCATACCAATGTAAATACCAAAATCGCCCAGATTACCTGATGAGGTATGCATACCCCCTTTTGCATCGACTTTATTTGTACGCATATCATGCAGATTGTAGGCATAAACGTTTGAATAGATTTCAGCAAGAGGAGTTCCTGTAAATTTGACCATTGGTGCATCATAATGCAAAGGTGGCCTATATGGATCAGAAGCTGGAAGTTCGTCCCGGAACTGATAGAGCCTTCTGGCCATTTTGTCCATAGATGGATAATATTTCTTCTGGGCAAAATACCGCTCATCGTACATTTTCCAATCAGGATTTAAAGGTGCTGAAGCACTCTGGCAAGTGATTGCAGTGATATAGAATCCTGCAGTCCGGACATTATCATTGATGAATATGATCTTGCTGATTGGTTTGATCCTGGTCTTCACACCCAGAATATACTTTCCACCTTTAACTGTATCGTTTTCCATCAAAATCAATGAGGAATCCAACAAAGCTTTAGCATGTCGATCTGACAGGAAAGGTTCCCGAAATGGCCCCCATGAGGTCAGATAATTTTCACTGGTTTTAGTCTCAGACAATAATTCGTAATTCCAAAGGTTTACTCCAAATATCAGCGGTATTACATCCACAGTTTCATCGCTGTAAACGATGAATATCTTTCCGGGCTGATCACCGATGAACATCCTGTTGTTAAAGGCATACCATCGTTCGGTTGGACCCCACCATTCACTGGCCTGCATTTTTTCGGTTACCATTCCAAGAAAAAAGACCGACTGAACAGCCTGTGAATGACCTGCAACGATTAATGGATCCGCATCGTTTGCCAGGTTTTTAAAACCTTTATCTGTCGGAATGACATTAAATGGTATTCCCTTAAGATCAAGGCTTTGTGTTTTACCCGGATTTTCAGGTAGCACCTGAAAAAAAACTTCCTGTGAAAAAGCATTAATGGAAATCTGCAATAAAAAAATCAGCAATAAATTTCCAGTAAAATTTTTGAACTTTAATAACCTCATAATAGTATTTTAATCAATAATTAATTTCAATCCAATATTCATTCATAGACGGCAATACCGGAATGGCAAGATTGTCTGAACGGACCTCATAAGAAAGATTTTCCAGGACTTTTTTTCCCAATGGAGATTTGTCGACCAGCAAAACGCTTTTAGGTTTTCCTTTTCTGTTTATAATAAGTTCACCTGATTTTTCACTCTTGACATATAATTGTTTTGAACTTAAAACATCCTGTCCATCCTGACTGTACAGGTAAATATAAGCATCATTGCCTGCTGACATTAGTTCAGCATTATTCCATGATGCAGTTCCTTTGGCTATTGCAGCAAAACATTTGTCACCGGAAACGTGATATAGCGAATATCCTTTCCGGCCATTTTCATCATTTAACGTCACTACTACTTCACCCTGAGATGTTAAGACCCTGTTATTTTTGCTGTCAAAATCAACGAATGATATAGAACGAACCAACATAGACATATCTTTAAACACCTGTCCTGCAAGCTTTTCAGTGCCATCGTCGTGTACATGCATGCCTAATCTGTCATCCCAATTTTCCATTGCCTGTGAATAATGAGGTTCCCATGAATCCTGCCTGAGACGCATCTGCCGACTCCACGACCAGGGACAAATACCAGCAAGTCCATTTCGAATTGTTATCATATAAGATTTTCTGATATCTTCACGCTGAGCTATTTCATATTCAAAGTTTTCTTTATTGTCAACATACATTTCCTGTACCAGATGTGGCTTATTCCTGTTATTAAAATCCAGGGCTTCAGGATTGCCATGTGGCGAATCATAATCCGTTGCACTACCCAATTTGTTTGCCCCGCCAACAGTTGTGAGCATCTTGGTGTCAATACCTTTGATGACCGATCTTAAGTCCTGAGCCCATTTAATTACGTCTGTTTCCGGAATGAAACTTGGTTCATTAAATAAATCCCATGAAATTCCCTTTATATCTTTATATCGTATGCTTATAAGTCTTAAAAACTCCTTTTGTACCTTTCGTTTATCAGAGTCATAAATTGTTTCAGTGGTTCCAAACCATCCCCGTGGGTCACCCATTTCTGTAGGGACCAGGGTGAACAGGTCGCCACCATATACTATATTATATTTCTGACACAGGTAAATAAACATATCAAAGATCCTCCATGCCCTCTCGTCGGGAAGGGGATTTTTAATCTTTTCGAGTTCTTTGTAGAATGAAAATAATGAGTCTTGCTGATAAATCAGGTAGTCCCGGAACCATTTTAAATGATGATAGTGCGGACGGATATAATTGATACCATTTGAACGCATCTGTTTCAGGTCACGAATAATTTTACTTACATCGGGTCTGAACCACATAATTTCGCCTCGTGTTGATTCATAATAATTAGTACCTGATATGAAGGTTTCTGTTGAACCAATATTGAAATATTCATTTTTAATTTCAACCGACGGGCCATTCTGTGCAATGTTGTTATTCCAGACGACAAATGCGTTTTCCGATAAAGAAACTACCTTCTTATCTTTTCTGACAGTAAGCTTTATGATGTACTCATCATTATCAAATTTTCCCGGAGACCATTCCCATTGTTCATTCAATGTGCCTTTAGCAGGGATTTTCATTAAATCTGATTGTCTGAAAACCTCTTTTAACCCATCGAATACCTGCATTGTTATTTCAATATTCTTAGCCTCCTTCTCAAAACTTATAATCTCAGATTTTATATTCACAGTTTCTCCCTGTTTATAGCAAGCATATTTACTTTCAACAGATTTTACCATTACCTTATTTATCAGCAACCGCAAAATGTTGTCCATCATTGATTGGTGACAGGATAATGATGGAGAGAGGGGATGTGGCTCTGCTTTATGTGTGAAGAAAATTTGTCTGCTGCCGTTTTTAAAGTCCTGAACTAAAACGGCATTAACAGCGAGCACTTTATTGTATCTATCGGTTGCATACAACATAGGAATAACCTGCTTTGTCGGATACCTTTCAGGAAATACATTTCCCTGGTTCGGTTTAGGAACTGGTTCTGAAGAACTATTATTGGCTATAATTCCTGTTCTGCATCCGCTGACTTTAAGTGAAGGCGGAAGACTATCAAGTAAATCAGTATTGACAAGAGTTTTGGCAGAAATATTTGATGTAAAATAATATTTGATACCAAATTTTGCGATCCAGCGTTCGTAAGTATTATTATCAACAGAAACTGAATCTGTTTTGCCAATCACCTTACCCGTTGTACCAGCCTGTTTACTGAAGGGCACATCACCTGTTGTAAGTATTGCACCACCCTTCTTAACAAAATTTGTGTATGCCTGAGAGCTATAAAAGCCAAAGGCATCCATAGGATAAATTCCTCCATAAGGATAAACAAGTATATCCATTTTACCTTCAAAAAGTATTGAATAGGATCGAATCTGATTAACATCCAGCAGGACTGCACGTACATCAGGATTTGTATTCCATAATTTTTGAATGTGTTGAGGGGAAAGACTTTGCGGAGTTTCCTTACCATTAAAAACAGTATCGCACAGAATACCAATCACTGTCCTTTTTTCTTTTGCAAGTTCCTTTGCCAGTTTTGAGTAAGATTGACTGACTGTATCAGGAATAGTTTGTGAAAAACCATTCCGGCAACCAATATTAATAACTATAATGCAGAGTAAATAAATAGTAGTTTTATTCATGTTTTGTAGTTTTAAAACCCCGCTATATTATGCTTGGTTATCAGTTGAAAAGGGATATAATTTGAATGGTTTACTTTTTCGCCCTGTAATAATTTTACGGCAATATCTATCGCAATAGAACCTTGTCCCCTTGCATCCTGGAAAACTGTAGCGCATAACCTCCCTTCCTTAACAGCCTTTAGTGCATCGGAGATGGCATCAATCCCAATCACCAGAATATCTTTTTGTTTGCCAGCCGCTTCAATGGCTTTATATGCCCCGAGTGCCATTTCATCGTTTTGAGCTATGACGGCATTGATTTCTTTTCCGGTACCAAGCCAATTTTCCATAAGGTTAAGTCCCTGGGCCCTGTCCCAATTTGCTGACTGATCAAACGGGACCTTTATTCCGGGGAAATTTTTCAGGACTTCAGCTATCCCTGATGTTCGTTGTATTTCGGCAGAATGGCCATTGGGTCCGCGAATTATTGCAATATTTCCCTTGCCATTAAGCAATTTACATATATAAGTCGCTGCTATCCGTCCTGCTTCACTATCGTCTGAACCTACGTATGCATCAGCCTGGTCAACATTAACAACAATCGCATTCAAAACAACAATAGGCTTTCCTTCCCTTTTTGCAATTGAAACGACCGGGGCAGATCCATATTTATCAAAAGGGTTCAGGATAATGGCGTCTACATCCATAGCGAGAAAATTTTCAACCTGGGAAATCTGGTTTTCGGCTTTCCCCTGGCCTTCCACTTCTATAAGTTTAACATTTAATTCTTTTGCTCTTTTACGAACTGCATCCTGTATATTGAGAATAAATTCGTTCTGTAAATTCTGGTATGAAATCCCTATGGTAAATCTATATGTTTTTGGCGTTCCAATATTGCAGGAAGAAAGCGAAAAAGCAAAAAAAATTGTTAAGAAAATTGATTTTACTAAAAAGTAATATTTTCTTAATTTCCTTAGTAGTCCCTCAATATGTGGAATATAAACCCCGGAAACGAATAATTTTAAAAATTTCCCGCCAGGACCGCCAGGACCGCGAAGGACATAAAGTAAAACTTTGCGTTGCTTAGCGTCATTGCGCGAAATATTGAAGTTACACAAGAGATCTATCATTGAGCTATACATTTAATTTCTAAATACATCAATCCGATGTTGTTCTATTTCTCCATCAGTAAAACAGCCGACAAAGCAGGTATTTCAATTTTACCTCTGCATTCTTTAGCTTCAGGAACTTCAGGACTTGCCACGAAAAATCCCCCCTTTTGATTTTCCAGTCTGACATCTGCGGTTATCGTTTTATCATATGATGGATTTACAACAACGACGGCCCTTTTATCAGCCTTATGATTAATGAAAACTGAATAAAGTGGCTGAGCCTCATTATTAACTTTTACCCTGGCTCCAACTGTATTCACGAACTCCCCATCCCAGAGAAAATCACTGTATCTTTCCCGCAAAGCATCCATTTTCTTACCATATTCCATTGTTAAAGGAAATTCATCAAGATGCCCTTTGAAATATCTGGGTTCATAACTTATAGTATACCTGTAAAGCAGTGCCTGGTTGATTGGATGCCTGTCATTAAATCCACTCACGGCCATCATCATATTAGCTTCAGGGGCCACATAGCGATGCATAGGAAAATGATCACGGCCAATACGAATATAAGAAATGTTATAACTCCTGAACTGTAAATCACGGAGAGATTCCCCCACAAATAAATATTCCGGGTCTTTTTGCCGGGCAATTTTTCTAAATCCCGATTCCAAAAGGAAATCCCCTGAATAGACATTTGCCGGTACGTGATGTCCATGGCTGGGATCAAAGCAGTAATATACACTGCCGTGATGCATACATTCATCATAAAGCATTCCCGAAGATCCAAGATCAATTGTTTTAGTAAATTCCTTATCCGCCACATCTCTCCATTCGGGGCTTAAATGGCACATCGGAACCAATCGTACGGTATTTAATCCGGCTAACTGAACAGCAGTCTGATACTGATAAGCCCATAAATTGAAATAATGTCCATATGGATCTTTGACAGCATATTTTATCAGTTCATTTTTGAACCATGGCTGGCTTTCGTCGGCCCAGGTAAATTTGGAAAACAGAATAATATGGACCCCAATTTTTTTACTTTCTGCAATGGCATTTTTCAGATCTTCCCATGTACCAAGTCTTGGGTCAATATCATGTGAAGGATTTCCCCTGTCCTGCCCTCCAAGGTTCCATCCGGTCAGCTGGATGGCTTTAACTCCAAGCTTTGCACATTCTTTAGACAATCCGGCCAGGTCTTTATATGAGCAACGGGGGTAATCTTCAGATGAATTAATATGAAACTGCTGCCATGAATTAACCTTCTTTGCCCATGCAGGACCAGGCAATGACGTGGCCCATGTTTTACGCCATTTTTTATATATATCAGCCCCTTTTTGCCAGTCGCCGGTATATGGTTTAAAGATTATTGGTTTTAATATTTCTGTCTCATTTGGATTTACATAAACAAGATGCACACAGCTGTATTCAATATGAACAGGTTTCCCCGCTATGCTGTCAGTTTTTGGAACATTACCGAGGTTCGTATTTTTGGAGTGTTCATAACCAGGTTTTAATTCAAAGGTAAAATTCACCAGATGCTTGTCGGTTGTATCATCATAACCAAAATACATTCCTTCAAAATCATTTCCCAATAAACCAAAATGCATATAACGGGTGTTGTATGCCTGAATTGGATAATCTACCCCATAGTAACCCAAATGATTTGAAAATAATGGGAATATGGGATTCATGGGACTTCCTGCATCCATCCACCTAAGAATACTTTGTGTTTTAGGTGTACCGACATCTCCCAGATAAGGCCAATAAACTGATTCAACGGTATAAGGTGAATTATTCCAGACCTGCGAAGTAAATTGTAATCCATTATCAGTTAATTCAACAGTTCCTGTAAACCTTATATCTAAATTATTATCGCATTCGCTTACAAGCTTGTCCCAGGTAAAGACAATCTTTTTATTATCATTTGAAACTTCGGTTTTACACGATGCCTGTCTTTCGCCGTACACGCAATTGTCCCTCCGTCCGGGAACAGGAACGCCTAACCGGAAAGAACGTGATAAATATCCTCTTCGTTGAAGTTGCCAGCCTGTTTTTTTACTAATAAGGCTTACAATCCGGCCTGAATTTTTATCAAATACCGCCTTCAGGCTTTCATCCTCCAAAATAACAGGAACAACTGTATTTTCATCCAAAGCAGGAACTTCAGTAATTAAATCCTTTATCGGATAATTGCCGGAATATTCACCTTTAATAAATTTCCCTTCCGGTGAATTGCATTGCATCAATGTAATTGCAAGTACAATTAATAAAATATTACATATTCTCATAAGGAAATAAGTTATTTTTCTATTAGTATAACTGCTGACAAGGCAGGTATTTCAATTTTTCCGCTACTCTCTTTTGCATCAGGTACCTCCGGACTTGCCATTAAAAACCCTCCCTTACTATTTTCCAGTTTAACCTCAACATCTATTTGTTTATCAAAAGATGGATTTTCAACAACTACAGCCCTTTTCTCTGTTTTATGATTTATGAAAACTGAATAAAAAGCCTTTTCCTCATTTTTGACATTTACTTTTGCTCCAATATTATTCACAAATTCCCCATCCCAAAGAAAATCGCTGTATTTTTCCCTTAAGGCATCCATTTTTTCACCATAAGCCATAGTTAGGGGAAATTCATCAAGATGCCCTTTGAAATTTCTGGGTTCGTAACTTATAATATATCTGTAAAGAAGTGCCTGGTTGATAGGATGCCTGTCATCATATCCAATAACAGCCATCATCATTAAAGCTTCGGGGGCTACATAGCGATGAAAAGGAATATCATCACTTCCAATCCTAAAATAAGAAATATTATAGCTTCTAAACTGTAAATCATGAATTGACTCTCCTGCAAATAAAAATTCCGGGTCTCTTTGTTGTGCAATATTCCTGAACCCATCTTCCAATAACTTATCACCCGCATAAACATCCGCAGGTACATGATGCCCATGACTGGGATCAAAGCAGTAAGTAACACCGCCATGATGCTGACATTCATCATACAACATTCCGGCGGCACCAAGATCAATTATTTTATTAAATTCATTATTGGCGACAGCTCTCCATTCAGGACTTAACTGGCACATTGGGATCAGTCTCCTGGTGTTTAAACTCGCAATCTGAACGGCAGTCTGGTATTGATAACCCCAATAATCGATATAATTTCCATACGGATCTTTAATAGCATATTTTATCAGTTCATTTTTGAACCATGGCTGGCTTTCGTCGGCCCAGGTAAACTTGGAAAACAAAATAATGTGTACCCCTATTTTTTTGCATTCCGCTATTGTATTTTTCAGATCTTCCCAGGTACCAAGCCTCGGGTCAATATCATGCGAAGGATTTGCCCTGTCCTGTCCACCAAGGTTCCATCCCGTCAGCTGGATGGCTTTAACCCCGTGCTTTGCGCATTCTTTTGCATATCCAATCAGGTCTTTATATGAGCAACGAGGGTAATCTTCCGAAGAATTAATATGGAATTGCTGCCACGAATGTACTTTTTTCGCCCAATCCGGACAAGGTAGTGCCCTGGCCCAGGATTTACGCCATGATTTATAATTATCAGCACCTTTTTGCCAGTCGCCGACATAAGGTTTTAAAATAATTGGTTTCAGCAGGCCAGTTTCTTTCGGGTTAACATAGGGAAAATGAACACAGCTGTATTCAATATGAGAAGGTTTACCTCCCAAACTATCTGTTTTTGAAACAGTACCGAAATCCATGCTTTCAGAATATTCAAATCCTGGTTTTAATTCTAAAGTAAAATTCACCAGGCACTTATCGGTTGTATCATTGTAACAGACATACATACCTTCATTGTCATTTCCCATTAATCCAAAATGGGAATATATAGTACTGTAAATCTGGATTGGATAATCTACACCATAATAACCTTTCTGGTTAAGGAATTTAGGATAGATGGGGCTTTTCAACAAACCTCCGGCATATTCAAAACGCATCCAGCTTAGATTTGTTTGTGATATAGGCCTGCTGACATCACCAAGGTAGGGCCAATACACTGATTCAACCGTATAAGGTGAATTATTTTCAACCTGTGCCGTAAATTGTAACCCATTATCAGTTAATTCAACAGTACCTGTAAACCTTATATCTAAATTATTATCACATTCGCTTACCAGCTTGTCCCACGTAAAGACTATCCTTTTATTGTCTTTTGAAATATCTGCCTTGCATGGAGCCTGTCTTTCACCGTACACACAATTATCCCTTCGTCCTGGAACAGGAACGCCCAACCGGAAAGAGCGTGATAAATATCCTCTTCGTTGTATCTGCCAACCTGTTTTTTTGCTTATCAGACTCATTAGCCGGCCTGAATTTTTATCAAACACTGCTTTCAGAACTGCATCTTCCAAAATAACAGGAACAGTTGTATTTTCATCCAAAGCAGGAACTTCAGTAATTAAGTCCTTTATTGGGAAAGTGCCGGAAAATGCACTCTTAATAAATTTCCTTTCCGGCGAATGACATTGTATTAAGGCAACTGCAAATACAATTGATAATAGCTTACAAATTCTCATACGCAAATATTATATTTTTACTCCTGATTTATTAAAGACAGACTTTATTTATTTTATTTTGTCAGTGACGGAAAAACACTGCATTGGGGAGCCAATCACGGGCATCAATGCCTGAACCTATTACCGGAAGACAAGCCATGCGTAGGCGGGCACACCCCATCGGAATCATCTGTATCGTTTCTTCCGGTTGGTCAGTGCGGATAGGGCTTTGCTGCAGTTCGGGCACCATAGCGTTTTCCAATGTCCAGGAAGGTATACGTTTACCCTTTGCAGTAATAATAACCGGAGCGCCTTCGAGACTCCAGGGTTGTTCAGCAAGCTTGGTTTTCACCTCAACCTTAAAAGTCAGTTCCGGATCCTTATCAGGGAATACTAATCCATAGTTCCAGGGAGATGTAGGGAAAACTTCCCATTCCGGCCAATTATCTGTTCCTCCGCACCTGTTCCAGCGTTCGCCAATTTTTACTGAATAACTAAGAGGGCCGCGGTTTACAGTTGCGCTCCCGGAGCGCGGCCACCGGGTTATCGTGATGGCCATAGGCAGGTTCATTTCCAAAATATCTCCGGCAGACCACGTACGTTCAATCCGAACAAATCCCCCAGGTTGGGCTTTCCGGGCTATAAGTTTACCATTCAATGTAATAGCTATTTCTTTTGACCATCCAGGGATGCGTAGGTAGAGAGGAAATTTTGCCGGTTTGTGACATGAGAAAGCCATTCGTACCAGGCCTTTAAAAGGATAATCGGTTGTCATATCTATTTTCAATTCGGTGCCGTTGGCTACTTTAGCAACCATTTCATTGGGGGCATACATCCAGGCTACAACACCAAGGTCACCTGATGCCTGCCATAAGTTTTTGGTGAAGCGGGGCCATGTCATGGAAACATTGTGCTGACAGCAACGGTAGCATTCTGTGGGCGAGTAGTTGATCAGCCGGCCTTCATTGCTGTAATCATGTTTGCCATCGGCATCGAGCTGGGGCTGATTTGACGCAGTTAAGTAATGCAGACCTTTCAGGTCTGGTGTCATAGCAGCAGGAAAGTGGTTAAAAAGTAAATCTTCGACCCTGTCGGCGTAAAATGGTTTGCCTGTGAGCCTGGCAATCTGATAAAAGCTGCGTGAGAACTCGCCGAACCCGCATGTTTCGAAGCCCTGACGCGGATCAACGTATCCGGCACGGACATTTTCATCGGCCCCGAAAATGCCACGTGGCTGCTGTCCCCAAACGGTTGTGTGTTCCTTATACCAATATTCTGTCAAATCCATTAGCCAGGACTGTCCTGATATCTGGGAATAGAGGCCCGGATAGGCGAAACGTTGAGTGAAATCGATAACGTGGTTTGAAAGGAATGTCCCCGTGGGGCCTGAGGTGTGTTGATAAAAGCGGGTAGCGAGTACCAGCAACCAGTTTTCGCCAGTATGGTTGTATAACCAAACAATAGAGGGAATCATATCGCCGGCACGGCCTTTCTGAATAGAAGGTTTCCAGTCGCCAAAGTCATTATTAATTACCGGTATAAACTGCTCTTCCGGGAGGGCACGACAAAATGCGTAGAAATGGGTAAGAAATGGTATCACCCGTTCATCGTTTGAACTCTCAAAGTAATTGATAAGAACTTCCACCATTACCATGTGGGGCCAAAGATCGCATACCTTCTGACCATTTTTCCCAACTACACTTTTCAGTTTTTTAGGACCGAAATACCCATCCTTATCCTGTGAGGTCAGGATTGACTCAATCCAATGCTTCGATACTGCCTGGAGACGCGGAATTCCAGTCAAAACAGCCAGATCGTAGTAACCACGCAACCAGTATGCCTGTTCTTCCCAGCCCTCATTATCTCCTCCCAGCCAGCCATTGCCGGCTTTTAGAAAGGGGCTGATTTCATTCAGATGTCCGGTCATCCCTTCAGCCATCAGATCCAGCTGTTGTTTTAACCATCCTTTGGCATGCACACTGCCAAGTGGTAGTGAGGCCATACAGCAGGGCTGCAATGGTTTCTGATTGAACAGGTAGTTCCTGCCAATTTCTGTCGCCTGAGGTATGGTAGCTGGGTAAGTAATATAAGCAGGATTGTCTGCCAGACAGAGGTACCCCAATGTCATAATCCCAATAATTAATGATATTCGCAAAACATCCATTTCAATAAATTTATTCTGTAAGAAATTATATAATGAAGTCCATCTAAACGATTTATTTTTCCATCAGTACGACGGCCGACAAAGCGGGTATTTCAGTTTTACCGTTACTTTCCTTTGCCAGAGGTACCTCCGGGCTTGCTATTAAAAACCCTGTCTTATTATTTTCAAGATTTATATCAACATTTATCGGTTTATTAGAAGAAGGATTTGCAACAACCACAGCCCTCTTTTCTGTTTTATGATTAATGAAAACAGAATAAAAAGCCTTTGCATCATTTCTAACCTTTATTTTGGCTCCTAAAGTACTTACAAACTCCCCATCCCACAAAAAATCGCTGAATTTTTCACGTAATGCATCTACTTTTTCGCCGTAAGCAATAGTCAGGGGATATTCTGCGAGATGGCCCTTAAAATATCTGGGTTCGTAACTTATAATATATCTGTATAGAAGTGCCTGATTTATAGGATGTCTGTCATTATATTCATTTACGGCTATCATTATAGAGGCTTCCGGTGCTACATAACGTTGCATGGGTATATGGTCTGCACTGATACGAAGATAGGAAATATTGTAATTCCTGAACTGCAAATCACGTAGTCCCTCGCCTGCAAATATAAAGTCAGGATTTTTTTGTTCTGTAATTTTTCTGAACTCATTTTCCAGCAAAATATCACCTGAATAAACGTCTGCGGGAATATGATGCCCATGGTTTGGGTCAAAGCAATATATGCAAGGTCCATGATGCTGACATTCATCGTACAACATGCCGGCAGCCCCGAGATCAATAGTTTTATTAAATTCAATGTCGGCCACGGCTCTCCATTGAGGGTTCAACTGGCACATGGGGATCAGGCTTCTCATATTTATACCGGCTAACTGAACTGCAGTCTGGTATTGATAACCTCCATGCTTGTAATAATTACCGTAAGGATCCTTTGCTGCATATTTTATCAATTCATTTCTGAACCAGGGCTGACTTTCATCAGCCCATGTAAATTTGCTGAAAAGGATTATATGAACTCCAATTTTTTTGCATTCCGCAATTGCATTTTTCAGATCATCCCAGGTACCAAGACGGGGGTCGACATCATGCGAAGGGTTACATCTGTCCTGACCTCCCAAATTCCAACCTGTCAACTGGATGGCCTCCACTCCATATTTTGCACATTCCCTGGCATATCCGACCAGATCCTTATACCGGCAACGGGGATAATCTTCCGAAGAATTAATATGTAACTGCTGCCATGAATGAACTTTTCCGGCCCAGTCAGGACATGGCAATGCCCTGGCCCATGTTTTACGCCATGATTTATAGTTATCGGCACCTTTCTGCCAGTTACCTGCATACGATTGAAGAATAACAGGCTGTAAAATTTCGGTTTCACCGGGATTGACATATGCAAAGTGAACGCAACTGTATTCAATATGAGAAGGTTTTCCTCCAATACTATCTGTTTTTGGAACCATTCCGGAGTCATCACACCACCCGGGTTTTAACTCAAATGTGAGATTTATTGAATGTCTGTCAGTTGTGTCATGATATCCTATATACATTCCTTCATTGTCATTTCCCAGCAAACCAAAATGAGAAGAAAGTATATTATAAATCTGAATAGGAAAATCAATCCCCCATGAGCCTTTATGAAGACTAAAATCGGGATACAGGGAACCTTTACTCATGGAACCATATTCGAAATACGTCAAAAATATTTTACTCTGTGTTTTTGGAACACCAATATCTCCCACGTAAGGCCAGTAAACTGCTTCAACAGTGTAAGGCGAATTATTGTCAACCTGTGCTGTAAATTGTAATCCTTTATCAGTTAATTCAACAGTACCTGTAAACCTGATATTTAATTCTTTATCACATTCACTCACTAATTTATCCCATATAAATACGACCTTTTTATTGTCATTTGAAATATCAGACTTGCATGAAGCCTGCCTTTCACCGTACACACAATTGTCCCTTCGCCCCGGCACGGGAACGGCCAACCGGAATGAGCGGGACAGATATCCTCTTCGTTGTACCTGCCATCCTGTTTTTTTGTTTATCAGGTTCACCAACCGGCCGGAATTTTTATCAAATATTGCCTTCAGACCTGCATCTTCCAAAATGACAGGAACAATAGTATTTTCGTCTAAAACAGGAACTTCGGTAATAAAATCCATGATAGGATAATCACCAACAAATTCACCCTTATTAAATTTTTCACTTGGTGTATGGCATTGAACTAAAATTAAAGACAGTACAACAAAAATTAGATTTAATATTTTCATATGAATACGGTAGTTTACCAAAATAACTTAAACCGGCAACAGGGGTTAATTAAAAATGTGAATAGACTTGCTAACATAAATTTATCCGGGCTTGTGTTAGATTACCTACCTAACTAATACAAGTTTATTCTTATTTACCCTAATTGCTAAACCGGATTAATTATTTGTCAAATAAAACAAAATCCTGTAATACCGGTAAAACTCAGGAGATCTTTCCTGATAAGGAATGTCCTTTAACTATTTTGAATTTAAATTGAGAACCAATAGTTAAATTTGATAAGGAATATATTGTTTGGAGAGGCATTTGCCAGTCGGCCGGGGGCACTTTGAAGAGGTTCATTACCGGGATTTAACCAATCCGTCCGCTCGTTGGACCAAACCAGAAAAACCTGTGAACCTGGACGGTACTCCCAGCGAAAAACCAAATTCGAACGGAATTGGTTAAAATTAAAGTTCGGATTTTTAAATGAGTAATCCGCCATATTGTTATTATTCTCGTCTACCTGGTACTCTTCCCCATTTAAGAGAACCGGATTTATTCTATTGAAGCGGTTGTTAAAATCTTCAGCCCTCGAATTGGTAATCACTTTAAAATTCTTGTATCTGCCAAGAGTGGCAAAAGGACTTCCGTAATACTGGATTGATAATTCCGGGGTAATATTGTAATCGATACGAATTGTCAGACCCAGTGTTTCCTGATTAAGCTGACCAAGAATATACCGGTTTGCTGAGTTGTATGTTTTCGTAGCGACATATTGTAATTTATCTTCCTTGTCCGAATAATCGATGTTCATTGATAATAGGAGTGTATTGGCCGGACGAACCGATATTCCTGCAGTATAGTCATTAAAATTGTATGAATGTTCGCCTGAAAAAGAAGCGATGGTCGAAAAATTCAATGTTAATTTTCTGGATTGGTCCGTTCTTAATGCAAATGTCTCTGTCCAGTTAGAAGGAACAACCATCGCATTGCCTCCCCGCAGTTTACGATTGTCAAGGGTTTCGTTTTTATATTGCAGTCGACTTGTAAAACCCCATTTGTTTTTAAAGTCAGCCATAATATTTAAAGTAGCGTCCGAAGCGAGATATTCCCCGCTAAAATCCCAATTGTTAGCTTGTTCTATTGCAAGTGTATAGGTTCGAAAAATGGATACCGGCTTGTTAATAAAATACAAAAGTATACTCTTCTGGCAAATTAAATCAGCTGTTTGAAGGTAACCAATATCATTTAGATCTAATCCGGCAGAGCGCCACCCCACTTCTGTTGAATATCTCCATAATCCCCTGCTACCTTTTCCTATTTTCAGTTTTCCGCCGTATCCTGAGAGGCTTGTCAGTGTGCTGTCATATCCAAGATGCCCGGCATCAGGCCGCTGATAATAGTGGGCCGGGGAGAGTTGCAGATCACGAATTGCCTCAGCTTTACCCTGAATGTCGCTTCCAATGACTCTTGCTTCCAAAAAGTATGCCTTTTCTCTCCAGTAGTGCAAAAGATCTAAACCGCCGGTAAAAGAACCTTTATTCAAAAAATAGTGATCTGCATTCGTTATGGAACGGTTGGTAGAGGTCAGAATCCCGCCAAACATTGTGTTGCTTTGATTAAAGTCTTGTTGAATACGAGCTACAGTGTAACTGTTAAATGGCTCAACACTTACCTTCCGGTCACCGGATGGAGAATTGATAGTTGCCATTTCATTGGCGGTAAAGCTTTGAAGCGCACCCACCGACAATCCTTTTGATGTCTTGCCGCTAAATTTGACTGCACTCAGAATGGTTGTATTATTTGGCACTTTAATATATTCCTTATCCTTTAAAATTGGTTGAAATGATGGGGAATGTCCGATACGCCGGCTATAAAATAAACTTGCATCATCCATATCGAAATTAAAGATACTTTTCCCTTCAAGGAAAAAAGGACGCTTCTCTTCATAAAAAGTCTCAAATGCGGTAAGATTAAGCACCGAAGGATCAGATTCAACCTGGCCAAAATCGGGATTTACAGTCAGATCTACAGTAAAATTGCTCCCAATTCCAATTTTGGCATCCAACCCTATATTACCTAAAAACCTATGTCCTTTATTGGCAAATGGGTTTCCGGGTTCTTTTTTAAATGTTTTCAATTCGCCCAGGGAATATGGCATCAGTTCAACCCTTTGTGATTTTTTCAATCCCTTTATTCCATGTAATTCGCCAAAAAGATAGAGCATTCCGGGACCTGTCATAGATTGCTTTTCCCAGTCACTTTCTTCCTGTAAACGGTCAATCCACCGCCAGACGTGCAATCCCCAAACTTGTTCGTACTGATTACTGTATCGTAACTGATTTAATGGTATTTGCAGTTCCTGTGTCCATGCAGAATCCTCGAAGGCAACCTTGCAATTCCATACTGCATTCCAGTTTAAGTCACCAAAGCCGGAGTTGTTAAGTATTCCGTCTATTTTCTGCCCTCCTGCAGTAATGTCGAACTCAAAGCCCGTCCGGTGATCGTGGTAACTGTCAAAAGTAATTCCTGTCATGTCTCCGGCAAATACATCGCGTCTGCCTGCTTTTCTGCTGATTTTTTTTGGCTCCCGGTCAACGGCCCTTAATGCAACGTAAATACTTTTATCGTCATACAAAATTTTCACAAAAGTGGGTTGTGATGGTTTTCCTCCTTCAGTGGGTATCCATTGTACAAAATCACCCGCCCAATTTCCTGTTTTCCAGCACGCATCATCCAGGACACCATCAATTATTGGTTTCTTCGTACTTAACCTTTCGGTTGTATAAATCCTCACCTCTTTCCCCGGGAGATTGGTTTTAATTGAATCACTGCTTAAATCATCACCGCCAAATGAAAGCGAAGGAAATAAAAATAATACCAATGGAATTAAAAGCACAATTTCAACAAAAGGGAATGAATAAATAAAGTAAGCTATTTTTCTAATAGCACAACAGCTGACAAAGCCGGTATTTCAATTTTACCATTATTATTTTTTGCTTCCGGAACCTCAGGGCTTGCAATTAAAAACCCGGTTTTACTATTTTCCAGATCAATTTCGACAGTAATTGGTTTATCGAATGATGGATTTGTAACAACTACAGCCCTTTTATTTGCTTTATGATTAATGAAAACTGAATATAAAACTTTGGCATCGTTTTTTGCTTTCACTTTAGCACCGACAGTATTTACAAACTCTCCATCCCAAAGAAAATCGCTGTATTTTTCCCTTAAGGCATCCATTTTTACACCATAGGCCATGGTTACAGGGATTTCCTCAAGGTGCCCTTTAAAATACCTTGGTTCATAGCTTAGTATATATCTGAAAAGCAGTGCCTGATTAACAGGATATCTTTCATCATACCCGGTTACGTGCATCATCATCAAGGCTTCAGGTGCAACATATCTGTGCATGGGAAAGTGATCGCGTCCGATCCGGAAATAGGAGATATTATAGCTTCTGAACTGCAAATCCCTCAATCCTTCCCCCGCAAATAAAAATTCAGGATTTTTTTGTGCGGAAATTTTCCTGAACCCATCTTCCAATAATATATCACCCGAGTAGACATCTGCAGGTATATGATGACCATGGTTCGGGTCAAAGCAGTAAGAAACACCTCCGTGATGCTGACATTCATCATATAACATTCCAGCTGCCCCCAAATCAATTGTTTTGCGAAATTCATTGTCGGCTACTGCTCTCCATTCCGGACTCAACTGGCACATTGGAATCAGGTTTCTGGTGTTTATACCGGCTAACTGTACAGCAGTCTGATATTGGTAACCCCCGTGCGTGTAATTTCCATATGGATCCTTTGCGGCATATTTTATCAATTCACCTTTGAACCATGGCTGAGTCTCGTCTGCCCAGGTGTATTTACTGAACAGAATTATGTGAACTCCGATTTTTTTACATTCTGCTATGGCATTTTTTAAATCATCCCAGGTACCAAGCCGCGGATCAATGTCATGAGATGGGTTGGCCCTGTCTTGTCCCCCAAGGTTCCAGCCTGTCAGCTGGATCGCCTTTACTCCATATTTTGCACATTCCCTTGCATATACAATAAGATCTTTATAATAGCAACGTGGATAATCTTCCGAAGAATTAATATGCAATTGCTGCCATGAATGAACTTTTTTGGCCCAATCAGGACAAGGCACTGTTCTGGCCCACGTTTTACGCCATGTTTTGTAATTATCGGCACCTTTTTGCCAGTCACCTATGTAAGGTTGAAATATAACAGGTTTCAGATTTTCTGTTTCTTTAGGATTTACGTATGTAAAATGAACAATACTGTATTCAATATGTGAAGGTTTTCCTCCAATACTATCTGTTTTGGGGACACTGCCGGAGGCATCGTACCATCCGGGTTTTAATTCAAATGTCATATTTATTAGATGCTTATCAGTCGTATCGTGATAACCAATATAAATTCCTTCCATATCATTCCCCAATAAACCAAAATGGGAAGAGAGAATCTGATGAGTTTGAGTGGGATAATCTACACCCCAGTAGCCTTTGTGATCAATGAATTCAGGATAAATAGAATTTTTGGATCCGCCAGCATATTCAAAAGTCGTCCAATTGATTTTGCCTTGTGTTTTTGGTACATTAATATCTCCGAGATAAGGCCAATATACTGCCTCAACGGTAAAAGGTGAATTATTTTCAACCTGTGCTGTAAATTGTAATCCACTATCAGTTAATTCAATAGTTCCTTCAAACCTGATATTTAAATTTTTGTCACATTCACTTGTTAACTTATCCCAGGTAAATACAACCTTTTTATTATCATTTGAAATTTCTGCCTTACATGATGACTGTTTTTCACCAAACACACAATTGTCCCTTCGCCCCGGAACCGGAACAGCCAACCGGAATGAACGGGATAAATATCCTCTCCGTTCAATCTGCCAACTTGTTTTCTTGCTTATAAGACTAACCAGCCGTCCGGAATTTTTATCAAAGACGGCCTTCAATGCCTCATTTTCCAAAATTACAGGAACAATTGTATTTTCATCTAAAACAGGAACGTCAGTAATTAAATCCCTGACAGGATAATCACCGGTAAAGTCACCTTTATTAAATTTCTCTTCAAGTGAACTGTTTTGAGATATTTTTGGCGAATTGCACTGAATTAATGTCAATGCAAACAGAACTGCTAAAAGGATACAAATTTTCATACGATTTAATTTATGTTGAATTTTGATGTTTTCATTAATTAGCGGAAATACTTTACCGGTGATAAAAGTTTAGATGTTCAAATCATTTTATAAACTCGATTTTCTGAAAAACCATTCCGTAATGGGAACCAGGAGGATTTATCTTTACTCCTAACTTCGTCCAGAAATTGCTGGAATATAACATCCAGGCAGTTTTTCCATCCTTGCTGATAAACTTTGACGGAAAATTTACGAAATAGCCTTGTTCTCCAAAGTTTTTAAGATAAGTAACCAATTTCCATTCTCCATCCAGTTTGTTCGATTCAAGGATATAGCTGTTCATCTTTCCACAGGTATTTCCACCGTCGGTGATACACATCAGATATTTTTTAAGGGGGGCATTATATGTTACAGTTACACATCCCATATTATTGTCCCATTCCAATAGTGGTTTGATTTTTTTGAAATCATTGGTCCAAACGGTGTTCCCTTGCCCGTCTTTTCCGGAGTAGAATTCATATTTAGACGCATCGTTCATGTTTTGCACAGAAGGAATAACCCGCAGAAGATATACCTGATCTCCTGTGATCCAGCTATCATTATAAAAGCGCCAGGGATTGTCGTTTACTTCAGCACCATGAGCAATCAGATATGCATTACCATCAGGAGAATACTGCATATTCTTTCCGAAATCAACAAAATGGGGGGAGCCTATTTTTACAGGATACCCATTAATACCTGTTTCACCAAATAAGGGTTTATCGGGCGTATGGGGGCAAACTTTCCATGTGCGGCCATAATCGGTTGAATAACGAAAGCCAACAAAGGGACCCATCCATGGCCAGTTGTATATCGAATCGCCATAATGAGCACTTGCATCGGGGGCAAGACAGTATGTGCCATAGTACCAGACCTTATTATACATTAAACTGCCACAGGGATACCTTCCCTGATAAGGTTTTGGTGAAGCATTGGACAAACCAAGACTGAACACTCTGAGGTTAAGGGGATCGTCTCCCTCAATTACTGCCTGGCCTGTTGTAGCATTTTCACCATTTGAATTCGAGTCGTCACGCGAACCGTCTAAACGGGGACATCCTCCGTCAGTATAAGGGGAATATAATCTATCATCATCAGCCCATGTAGGATACCATGTATCTGCAACCCAAAAACCACTTTTAAAACCAAGAAATTTTATCCCCGTTATTTCTTTTGATTGCTCGAAAGGACAGTTTAATGGTTTTTCAGACTTCCAGATGAAAGGCTTAAACTGTAACCTTATAACTGATTCAGTACCTAAGGTGTCAGGTTTCTCCTGTGACAGGACGGAAATAGGGTTACCCAAAAACAGGAAACCGATACTAACTATTAATAACTTTATGTTTATCATTGAAATACATTTTTTCTAATTTTGATTTACTCAACCCTCCGGGCCGATTACTAAAAAATCTAAGAGGTTGTCCAAAAAGTGAAATTATTTAACCACAAAGGACTCGAAGGAAAAACACAAAGGCAACAAAGAAAACATAATCAGTCATATGTGATTGTGTCCTTCGTGCGTCCTTAGCTCCTTTTGTGGTTTAAAACAACTTTTTAGACACCCCCTTAAAGAATTCTGACAAACACAATCTTCACTAAAGCTTCTGTAAGAGTAGCTACATTTCTAATACAAGTTTGTTCTGTTTGACCCTTACAACTGAATTAAGTATTTTAACAGAACATTGTTCTTACTTAACTTTACTTTATCCACCCGTTGGATTTCATCCACTTAAACAAAGGCTGCATCCACTCTTCTGCCGGAATGTTCAGAATAAAGCCATGTCCTCCTTTCACATATAAATGCATTTCAGCTGGCACTTTATGTTGCCTTAATGCCTCATAGAACATCAGGCTGTTTGCCAGACTTTCGTCATCTTCTGTGTGAGTTAAGTAGGCAGGGGGCGTTTGACTGGTCACATGAAGTTCGTTCGAAAAGAAATCTTTTCTTTCAGCGGAGGGGTTGTTGCCGAGCAAATTCATCCTAGTACCCATATTTGACTTCAGATCGGTCATTGAAATAATTGGATAAACTAAAATCATAAAATCAGGACGTATGCTAATGTTGTCCTCGTTAGGAATGAAACATTTATCGAAATGTGTGGCTGTTGAAGCAGCGAGATGGCCTCCGGCAGAAAAGCCCATAATTCCTATTTTATTTTTATCAATATTCCATTTTGAACCCTGCTGACGCAAGAGCCTGATAGCTTGCTGTGCATCCTGCAATGGACCTATAGTTTTATCAGGCATTATAGAATCCGAAGGCAATCTGTATTTAAGTACGAATGCCGCCGTACCGTGATTAATAAAAGTTTTTGCAATAACCGTTCCTTCCAGACGGTAGCTTAAGCTGCCGTAACCACCTCCCGGACAAATAATTACAGCCGAACCGTTTGATGTTTCCCTGGTCGGAAGATATATTTCCAAAGTTGGTTTTGAAACACCCCGGTAGCCTCCAAACTGGCCATCCCAGTATAATGGACTTTCCTTCATTGCGGATTGAATGGAGTTGGGAATATCCCCGTTATACAAAGGAATGACCTTTTGTGCCGACAGACTGATTGTTAACGCAAAAATAAAAAACGAAATTAATGCAATTTTTCTTTCCATGATAGTAAGTTGCTAATATTTAAAGAAATATGGATCTAAACTATTCCTGTGATAATCACTCCCCTGGAACTCACAAACTATTATTTCTTCACTACGGGAAAAATATCGTTGATAAGTTTTAAAGTGCGCTCCACTAAAATCTGGCCACCTTCAGGAGTTACAGTACAACTTTGTATATAACCACTGTAACCACCATGGTTGGTTGCGGTCTCTGTTGCGAGGTATGATCCGTGTCCTGCAAGCTGGATGACAAACGTCTGTAATGCATTGCTTCGTGCCTGAATTCGAACCCCATAGTCAACAAAAAGTTCAAATTCGTTAGTACAGATTGCCACGTCACCCAGACGAAGAACATGTATCTCTGCCATCTGTTCGGGATGGGTATTTGTTTTCTGCTTTTCATAACGATTAACGACATCCCCGTTGAATGATATAGCACTAAAGACCTGATCGGCTGCTTTCGGATCCGCGGCTATCTGTGCTACAGCCTTCTCCATTTCCCCCTTACAGTATTGGTACTCAGTCTCTGTAACAAGGCGCATCGGTAAAGCCAGTTTTTCAACCTTATGGATTAACTGTGCATTGAAATGACGATCTTTCTTAACCGTTTC
>Ga0247841_10000775_pt1 | contig 79740 bp, 77 predicted proteins | sample LaCruzMarch2015__2_FD_192410 | JGI IMG/M metagenome (GOLD analysis project Ga0247841, IMG submission 192410) | Freshwater microbial communities from meromictic Lake La Cruz, Castile-La Mancha, Spain - LaCruzMarch2015_18m | ecosystem: Environmental > Aquatic > Freshwater > Lake | place: Spain... | reverse complement strand
GCTGCTGCCAGCGAACAGTACGAACTGCTCATGAAAGAAGTGAGCAGGTATCTTTCCTTGATCGACGTCTTTGTCCTCTATCTTGGCGGTTCGGGAACAGAGAAGGTCATGGAGTTGGCCCAGAAGTTGGGCATCGATGCCAGCAAGATCATCTTCGCAACTTGTGACTGTCACATGGATCGAAAGCTCAGCGCCATGCGCACTTACGGTTTCGAGGCGTCGCGCCGAACAAAGGTCTCTTGCGGTGGCCAAGGTGACATGGAGACCATCTACCGTCATTTCTTGAAAACCGGACATGTCATTCAATGGTAATTTGTTCATCTAGAAGAGAAATCTGGGATGGACATCGGGATATCTGGCTAAACCTCATGGAGGGATAATCACATGCGACAGTTGAGTGCGGGCGTAGATACCTCGATCTTTTGCGATGCGTGTATTCGCGAAGAACTGGAGCAAGCTGTCATTGACCTCAGAAAAGTTCCCGCGAACGAACATGGGGTCCCTTACTCCATAGTTGGCACCCTCGGTAACTGGACCTTCTATCGTAACGATGCGTATTGGGTTGCCCTTGCCGAAGAAGGAAAGGGGCTCCCCGAAATGCCGGCACGTGTGCTCAACGGACGATTTTTCGGAACCATCCGTGTGGGTGGAATGTCTGGTGGAGATGATGTGGCTCGGCATCTCCGAGGTGGTACTGTCAACAGCTATCACATCGACGACCAGGAAAGCCTGAACGCCTTCGCCCTGGTTGTGGCGGTCCTCAGCGCCACTTAGAAGCTTCCTTCATAGGAACAAAGCCCCAAGTAGACATCTGCTCGGGGCTTTAATTTTGTTGCATTTAAATTTGCAAAGCGTATTATTTATTTAAACATAGACAAAGAGGTGTCCTCATGATAAGGCTCTCGAATGGACATTCGTTCGAGTACATGAGTGCTAGCGGAGCGCTTGGTTATGATGGTCTGGGTTGGCCATGGGAGCAACCATGGCGTTGGGTTGGTCTTTTAAACCCGACGCTATTCACGTCGGTGACCAAGACCTTGACGCTTCGCCCGACCATCGGGAACCTCTGCTGGTACAATCCTTTTCGATCGATCAGACTCATTCGAGGTGGAGTTGTAAATGCGGTGGGACTATCGAACCCTGGTCTTGAGTGGTGGATGCAAACTATCGGCCACCGCGTCGATTCGACTCGAGTACCCCTTATCGTGTCTATTCAAGGGACGCCAGAGGAACTTTCGTTCATGGCGGTAGCTCTGAACCGCTTCGATCTGGTCGGACTGGAAATCAATGCCTCTTGCCCGAATACAGGGATGATTGCGTGGCCAGAAACGGAAAACGTTTTAACTGGCTTAGCAGCAGTTAAAGCCAGAACCAGATTCCCGGTGATACTAAAACTCTCGACCAGGCACGATGTACAGACAATCGTGCCGGCCGTGGAAGCGCAGATTGATGCCTTCTCTATCAACAGTGTGCCGTGGGAACAAGCGTTTCCAGCTGAGCAGAGTCCCTTGTATAAGTTGGGTGGAGGCGGAGTTTCTGGACGAGCCGCACAACCATTCACTTGGGATCTGGTGCAGAAGCTCGTGTCTTTGACCACGGTGCCAGTTATCGCTCCCAGCATCTGGGAGTATGATGATTTGGCACGAGTTCGACAACTAGGTGCTCAGGCAGTGAGCTTTGGTTCTGTCTTCTTGCGCTATCCTTGGCGGCCGACGCTTTTCGTTCGGCGAGACAGGGAAGTAATGAAGTGAATCTTATCCCCACACACGCAGACGAGTCTGAAGTGTGGGTTTTTTTATTTAAATTTAGCTAAACTATTGACAAAAGTTTTGTTTTGTAGTATATTAAACTGTTCCTATATGCAAACTGTGGAGTCCACAGCCGCATTTGAAATGGTCGAAATTCAGGAGGCTCCCATGAAAGAGCGTTGGGATTCGTTCGTCGGGTTCGTCGAGAGCGTCGGAATGATCTGCGTCTTGGCTTGCGCCTTCGCCCTGTTTCTGAAGATCTTCGTGGCGCCGATCGCTCCGCTCATCACCGCGTTGCTGGTGACTCTGTTCACCATCATCACCTTCACGCGTCCGTTGACCGCGATCATGTCGATCGTCGGCATCGCGCTCTACGTGGCTTCGTGGCCGGCGACGAGTGCCTGGGGATTCATTCCCGGACAGCTCGTCTGGGGCGCAGGAGTCCTGCTCTGGTTCTGGGCGGTGCTGAAGTCGTTCGTCGACCCCGTGCCCACGCCCAAGAAGGTTCTCGCGTCGAACTAGTGCGCAGATCGTGAAAGGAAGTTGATCATGGACAGACTGCTCGTAAAGAAGGCGTATCAGAATCTCAACAAGATGATGATGGGGACGGAAAAATCCGACCCTACGACGATCTATCAATACGTATCCCTGTGTAATGTTCTGGCCAGGGAATTGGGGTTGGAAGGCTATGAGCTGACAGGGATACTCGAGACCCCGAGAAAGCTCGGAGGCACAGAAGTTAGTCGAGCAGAGATGCTCATTGCTGTTGCGTCCATGTACCTCGACGACTGAGTAGACAAGCCCCCAAGCAGTCACACCACAGACGAAAGGAATATGATCATGACAGCAAAGACACAGGAAGTTCGCAGGCCGATTCGGCTGATGTTCGGCATCGGCAACAACATGAACCAAGGCTTCTCGGTGGTCTATGAGGCTGCCAACGGCCTTGCCGAGGAGATGAACGTCTGGTTCGACGATCCCAAGTTCAGTCTGGTCAGGTTCGTCAATGCTCCGGAGGAGAGCTGTGTGGTCTGGGATGCAACCCTAAAGACCACGAAAAGCTTCTTCGGTAAGGAGAAGACGACCTGGAAGTGGCGCTTGAAGGAAATCCGCATCCGCAAAGACGCGCAACTGCCGGTTGTTTTGCCCGCCAAGTAGTCAAGAAGCTTAATCAAGTGCGCAACCCGAAAGGAGATTCCCATGGAACGCACCCCGAGAAAGGCTCCTCCTGGCAAGTTCCGCGTCATCGGCGTCGACACGTTCGACGGCACCGACTGGCTCGAAGGCGACTTCGACAGCCTTCAGCTCGCGAAGGATCACGTCGACAAGGGCACCAAGGGCAATGACATGCTCAAGATGCACATGTACGACGAAAACGCCGTCCACCAGTACGAGGGTGGTTCGGTCTAGGCGGAGACAAGTTCCGCCAAAGCCCCCAGCAGACATCTGCTCGGGGCTTTAATTTTGTGCTAAAATAATGTATATGCAACTCGACACACCCATTAGTGAATTATCGCGCGTGGGCAAAACAACCGCCGCCCGCTTGAAACTATTAGACATCAACACTGTTGCTGATTTAATTTTTTATTTTCCCTTTAGATACGAAGATTATAGTTCTGTAAAAAATATTGCTGATTTGCAACCCAACGAAGCTGTGTCGGTGCACGGAAAAATACAGCTCATTGCCAATCGACGCAGTTTTAGAAAAAGAAAGAATGTGACTGAAGCTTTAATTGGCGACGATTCAGGCGTTTTAAAAGTTGTTTGGTTTAATCAACCTTTCTTGATCAAAGCCTTAAAAACCGGCGACGAGATTTATCTTTCTGGCAAAGTCGACGAGACTGGTACCCAAATGGTTAGTCCTGATTATGAAAAGATTACTTTTGCCAGGAAACCCGGCGAGACTATTCACACCGCTCGATTGGTGCCGGTTTATCACAGCACGAATGGAGTAACTCAAAAGCAAATTAGATTTCTACTCAGTCTGACTGTTCCATTATACGATTCGATTGAAGAATATTTGCCGGTCGAGATACTCGAGAAATATAATTTCCCACATATCGGAATTGCTTTAAAAAATATTCATTTTCCTGATAATGATAAGTTGGCCAAAAAATCACGCGAGCGTTTCCAATTTGAAGAATTGTTCTTGGTTCAGCTCGCGATTCTATTATCCAAAAAGGAAATGGAAAACAACACAGCTTTGCCGGTTGCTTTTATCGAGAAACTGACCAAAGATTTTGTTAGCGATTTACCATTTAAGTTAACAGATGATCAAAAGAAATGTTCTTGGGAAATAATTCAAGATCTTGAAAAATCGAAATTGATGAATCGCTTGCTTGAAGGCGACGTTGGTTCCGGAAAAACTATTGTTGTAGCTTTAGCGCTTTTAAATGTCCTCGCAAATGGATACAAAGCTATCCTCATGGCACCGACTGAGATTCTCGCCGAGCAACATTATAAAACCATGCAGAAATTATTCTCAAAGCAGAAATTTAAAATCGCTTTGCTCACCGGCAGTAAGAGGGAAGTCGACGGCGATAAATTTAGTAAAGTAGAAATTCTCAATAAGATAAATTCCAGTGAAGCAGATTTAATTATTGGCACGCATGCAGTTATTCAAGATTCAGTTCAAGTAAAAGATTTGGCGCTTGTTGTTGTTGATGAGCAACATCGATTTGGAGTCGCGCAGCGTAAGTCTCTTATGCTCAGGGACAATCAAGGGCTGACTCCACATTTCCTTTCAATGACAGCCACGCCGATTCCGCGATCGCTTGTCCTTGCGCTTTACGGAGATTTGGATTTGTCTATTATAAAACACTTGCCACCGAACCGAAAGCTTATTGTTACAAAATTAGTGGGCGAAGCGCAACGACAAGACGCTTATAATTTTATTGAAGAACAAGTGAAAGCTGGTCGGCAAGTATTTGTTATTTGTCCGCTGATTGATCCGTCGGATAAATTTGGTTATAAATCAGTTAAACAAGAATTTGAAAAATTAGACAAAACAATTTTTCCAGATATTAAAATGGGTTTAATGCATGGGCGACTCAAATCAAAAGAAAAAGAAGAAGTCATGCAGAAAATTTTAAATAAAGAATTTAGTATTTTAGTTTCCACTTCAGTTATTGAAGTTGGTATCGACGTTCCAAATGCTACGATCATGATGATAGAAGGCGCTGACCGTTTTGGGTTGGCTCAACTGCATCAGTTCCGCGGCCGAGTTGGGCGTGGGGAACATCAATCATATTGCTTTTTATTCTCGGATAATTGGTCGGAGTTAACTCAAAAGAGGCTAAAATACCTCGAGAGTTGTTCTGATGGATTTAAACTGGCCGAAAAAGATCTTGAACTTCGCGGACCAGGTGAAGTTTATGGCGTGCGTCAATCTGGTTTGCCGGATTTGAAAATCGCTAGCCTCACGGATGTTGAACTATTAAAAAAAGTTCAGCTTGAGGCTAAAACTTTAATTGAAAAAAATGAGATAGGTTCCGCTTTAATTAAGAAAATAGAGGACTTGAAATTGTCTATGCATTTTGAATAAAGGGCTTGCAAAAAACATATTTTTGTGATATTTTGATCTCATAATGTCCTTGTCGTTTCATTCATTTCGAGGGAGGGAATCATGGCGCGTTTGGAGACTGAGGCTGATGTTCTGCATCTGATCCATCTGGGAGAGATGTGCGCGGGGTGCTCGCGTTGTGAAGCCCAAGCCGAGCAGTCGTCTGGCGCTTGCAACGCTTGCATTGCGTCGGCTGCTTCGCACAGGGTTCACTTGCCTGCGCACAACAACCGCCCGGCGTCTCTGCCGCCGGCACGACGTGAAACGTTCATTCTCGCATGAGTCGACTCGAGCTGCGCCTTCATCGGAGTGGCTCGTTTTTTTTTTTTTGCAGAAAAACCCTCCGTAGCCGATTAGGCAGAGGAGGGTTAAATGTTTTCTATCTCGCTAATATTTTTTATTATCTGACAGTGAAGATTTGTTTTTGTTTCATTTTTCTGTTTCGGAATAAGAACTGATTCGAAGCCAAGTTTTTCGGCAGCTTTAAGACGTTTATCAAGTTGTGGAACTGGACGAATTTCGCCACCGAGCCCAAGTTCTCCAAACACAACTTGGGTCGATTTAATGGGTTTGTTTTTAAAAGCCGAATAAATAGCGAGGGCGACGGCTAAATCAATTGCCGGTTCAGTTATCTTTACTCCGCCAACTATATTTAAGTGAATATCTTGATTCTGCAAATTAAGTCTGGCGCGTTTAAATAAAACAGCCGTGATCATTTGTAAACGATTGCTGTCGTAACCAGAAGTTTTGCGTTGCGGAAACCCGAAGATAGTGGGAGTAACGAGAGCTTGAACCTCAACTAGGAATGCTCGGGTGCCTTCCATAAAACAACTGATGACAGTGCCGGCGGTGTTACTTTCCATCTGTTGTAAAAATATAGTTGTGGGATTTTTAACTTCTTCCAACCCTTTTTGCGTCATTTCGAGTACGGCAACTTCGTTCGTTGAACCGAAACGATTCTTGGAACAACGCAGTAATCGATATTCATGATATTTGTCGCCTTCTAAATACATAACCACATCGACTAAATGCTCGAGAGTCTTTGGTCCGGCCATGGTTCCGTCTTTTGTTACATGTCCGGTAATGATAATCGGTACATGCGTTGATTTAGCCACTTCAACGAGTTTAACCGTGCAGGCGCGGATTTGGTTGATATTGCCGCTTTCACTTTCAACGTCAGATGAGTAAAGGGTTTGGATGGAATCAATGATAGTTATTTGAGGTTTGAGATCAGTTATAGCTGATATAATTGTCTCGACATTTGTTTCAGATAAGAATTTTAAATTTTGAGGTTTGTAACCAAGCCGATCGATTCTCAATTTAATTTGTTCTGCGGATTCTTCGCCCGAAACATAGAGTAGCGGAGCATTTTTTGTTTCAAGTTCGCGCAATATCTGCAGTGATAAAGTTGATTTGCCGATGCCCGGTTCGCCGCCAATCAAGGTTAAACTGCCTTTAACAATGCCGCCACCAAAGATTTGATTTATTTCGTTTGACGCTAAAGTTAATCGTTCAAAATGACGTGAATCTATCTGATTAAAATCAATCAGCTTGTCCTGGTTGAACTTGGGCAAAGGAGAGCTCTTATGGCTGTTTTTAGGCGTTGGAGCGCCTTCCACAACAGTACCCCAAGCGCCGCACTCTGAACATCGTCCAGACCACTTGGGGAATTGAGCATCGCATTTGGAGCAGGTGAAAATTGTTTTATTTTTGTCCATGTTTTATATTAGGGGTTTTGAGCGTGGCAGGCGTCAAGAAGTTTTTTGACACTGACCGGATAATGGTGGGTGGTTAAACTTTCTTGTTTCATATTCCCGCCGCCAGCATTATAGCCCAGAAAGGCTCCGAGGATTTGATCTTCACCAGTCATGCCCTTTTTTCCAGCTTGAACATAGAGTGATTTAAGTAGGGCGGCACCGTAATCAAGACTATTTTGGGCTTGAAGTAGTTGTGCCGGAGTGTAGCAAGTGCCGGAAAAGGGATTTTTTTTACCGACCCCTCCATTACATTTTTCACCTGGGAAAATTGTTATTTGTGTTAAGCCTAATCCATGAGAAAAACGCCAGTCCAAATGTTCAATATCTTTTGTGGGATCATCATTTTTAATACTTAATTGATCAGAGCTCTTACTATCGAAGGCGGCTACAGCGGGGAAGGTGGCGCCTGAGTATTTTACACCACTTTTGAGAAAGGCTCTTCGGGATGGAATATTCCAATGCACATTCTCGTCGTGTCCAATAGCATCTGGTCTACCACCAGATTCTTGTTTTAACAGACTAACCATAATACAATCATCTGTAAAACCAACTGCACGACCTGCTGCCACGGCCATTATTTGATATTCCCCTGTGGGAAGTAATGTTGTTCCAGTGATGGCTTCATAGGCCTCTGGACCAAGGTATTGAATATCTTTTTTTACTGTTTCAATAGATATAGGAGCAAGATTTACTAAGTTGGGGTTGATGACTTTAAGCATTAGATATGAACAGAGTAAGACTGTTATGCCAGTGATGGAGCCAAAGATCAATTGTTTGGCCAGGGTTAATTTGGCTGGATCTGCACTCGAGATTATGTACAGGATACCGCCGATCATGATCATTACTACAGCTAATATTGAAGCTAGTGTTAATCCATATTTATAAATGGCTACAACATATTCTGCAATGTACGGCACATTAACTGTTTCCCCTGGAGCAACTTCTAGTTCAGCAAAACTAGGTAACCCTGGGATTGGTATTGATAATAGTGGCGCGGTAAGTTTTATTTTTTCTTCGGCAGTGCCAGAAGTCGCTGGGACTGGTGTTTCTGCTGCTGGGGGTGTGCCGGCGGGTATTGGATCTTTTGTTCCTCTAATAGTGCTGAGACAATAATGCAAACCTTTAGTTTTATCTTCTCCTGGTTTGCAGGTCCAGGTTTCTTGTGGGGTACTCTTTGTAAATTGAGTCTCGCATTGGCTATCACTAGCGCAAACACAAAATTTATTTTGAGGTACAGTGAGGGTGCTTTGTTCACAAACACCGTTAGTGCAGTAGTCTCCTGTAGTGCAAGGTTGACCAAAGGGGATAACTGCTGCAAAGCTAACTAAAGGGAAAAATAAAAAAAGGAGTAGGAATATAGGTGGTTTTATTTTGAAGCTAGATAGCATATTATTTTTGATGATTATTTTGCGCACGGTCCTAACCATTCAAAATGCATGGCATCACAGACCGTGTAATAATTACCTCCCCACCGGAATCCATTTTTTATTAAGATGTCTGATATCTGTTTAGGAATGTCTGTTTGGCAGGGAACACAAGATTGTCCTGCCCTGCAGGGTTTTTCTCGGAGAGAATTGGGATTTTGAAACTCGTTTATGTCTATGGCTATGGCAAAAGAATGTAGGCTTAATTGTGCTGGGTTATTGACATTGGGCCTCCAAGCAAAGCTGCCGCCATTTTTACTTTTGTAGGGTAGATTTAAAGCGTCTATTTCTTGTGATGCTGCTTGAAGCGCTGGAGCCATTTTTTTATTAACATTATATTTACGTCCTAAAAGAATAACGGGTGTTAGATTAGAACCTACCGTGGCAGCATCTGCACCAAATTCATTAAAATAGCAGTCCATCCCTTTTGATTGTTGACTCTTTGGCATGGCCATAATTGAGTTATAAACAATTTCTGAAGTTTCATTGCCAGGTTCGAGAACCAGTCCTTTGATTGTGTCTAGTGAAATTGCCTGGGGATTTACAAGACTTGGATTGATGGTTATGAGTAGGAGATAAGAACCAAGTAAAAGTACGAGCCCGCTTATTGCCCCGTAAATGAGGGTTTTGCCAGTACCAATAAGTCCTTGCGCTCCTGCGGCCGTTAAGTAAATAATGCCACCTATCATGATCATCACAACAGCGAGCAGTGCTCCAATTACTAACCCATATTTATAAATAGCCACAATGTATTGGGCAATATAAGGGATATTAATCTTTTCTCCTGGTTCATATTCTATCTCTGAAAAAGCGGCTAAACCAGGTATGGGGACAGAAACTACTGGTGGTGTAAGTTTTTCTTTCTTTGTGTCTGCGCCAGCAGCTTCCGGTGGTGTTGCGGTTGGGGCGGAACCTGCGGGTATCGGGTCTTGTGTGCCTCGAGTTGTACTAAGGCAATAATGTAAGCCCTTAGTTTTATCTTCACCTGGTTTACAGGTCCATGTTTCTTGAGGGGTGCTTTTTGTAAATTGAGTTTCGCATTGGCTGTCGCTGGAACAAACGCAGAATTTGTTTTCAGGTACGGAAAGAGTACTTTGTTCGCAAAAACCATTGGTACAGTAATCACCAGTGGTACAAGGTTGTCCAAAGGGGATAACCGCTGCAAAGCTGACTAGTGGGAAAAATAAAAACAGAGATAATAATAAAAATATTTTGTTTTTTGAGGCCATGAATATTTTATTTCAATTTAATGGTGTGAATGTTGCCAGATAATTTGTCAGTGAAGAACAAATTGGTTCCATCCTCAGAAATTTGCATGGAATCAATAGTGTAATCAAGTTCTGGCTCGGCTACGAAACTTTTTGATCCAGTTTTTAAATTAACTTTGTAAATATAGTCTGGTATGTTATCAGCAACCGCGGGCGCAAAGTCAGCACCGTAAGGAAGTTCTTTTGGTACAGCGCAATAAACAGTATCAGCGTCCGCAAAGGTGCATTTATCTGGCCAGGTGTTTAAATCAATGTCCTGGTGATCGTAGCCAATGGTGTCGCCTGAAGCGTTTACAATGTGTAAAAGAGGTTTGTGGTCGGTGCTGATAGCATGGGCGCTATATAAAAGCCGAGAGCCATCTGGTGTCCATTTTGTTTCTACCCCATAACCACGCATATCAATGTCGCGGAAATTTTCGCCATTTAAACCGACAAAAAGAAGTCGGCTGGTGGCGGCAGATGCGCCGGGGTTGTACTCAGCAACTTTGTCGCCAGAAGGAGACCAATCTACTTTAAATTGTTTCGCTTTGGTACCAAGTGGTTCCAAATATTTTTGTCCAGAACCATCGGGGTTAGCCATGGCTACCCATTGTAAGTCTGGGTTAGGGTTCATGTCTTTAAAACCGATTTTATCTCCAGTTCCATTGAAATCAAATTCAGTCCAATCTTTTGGTAAGGAAATCTGTTTGTCGCTTTTGATGTCAAAAAGAATATTACTGCCATCAGGAAATTCCAAAATAGCTTGGTCAGCGCCAGGTGCCCAGGCAACATTTTCAACATCTTTATAAACGCGGTCAGAAAGTTTTGTTCTGGTGCCATCTGGATTGATTTGATAAAAAAGTCCTGTTTCTTTTTGATAACTCACAATATTGTTACCAGTGGAATCAAGAGTGAAAGAAGAGTTCTTTTCATAATCGAGATCATAAACTTTAGTGATGCTTCCTTGCGCGGTCGCATCTGGGGCGCTTGTTTTAACAGCCTCGATTTTAGTAATTTTTTCTGTAGGCAATTTTTCTCCACCTTCTCCGCCTGGGGTTACAACACCTGGTTGAAGACCTTTTTCAGCGCCAGGTAATTGTCCAATCTCTCCGGACTTGGCCTTTTCTTCTGGAGTTGGTACTGGTCCTTTGAAAAAGAGAGCATACATTAAATAACCAACGACAAGAACAATGACAATGAAAATTATCACGAGCGCAAGTTTTTTCCAATTAACATTTTGAAGATTAAGCATATTTATTTTTATATTTAAAACTTATCAATTAAAGGTTGATTACATGGCTGCTACTGCAATTATAGCAATAATTAAAGGGAAAAAGGGGAAAAGGCAAGCACAACAGACAGTGGAGCAGCAACAACAAGTATATAAACGATTGGCATTTTCTTCTTTTATCAAGTCATCTAAAGTTTTCACAAAAGAAGCCATTCCTTGAGTCATTAAATATACTCGTACCGCTCCACCCACTAATTGTGGTACAGAAACACTCTTAAAAAGTTTTTGAAGTTTTTTAATGGGGTTCATGTCATCCATGAATTTGTTGATAGCCTCTTTGGCTTCAGCTAATTTTCGTCCAGGAGCGCCAAGTTTATCTTTAACGTTTTGTGCTGCTCTTTTAACCGCATCAACTTCTGCTTTTACGGCATCGGCAGCTTGTCGGCCTTTATCCATTGCTCCTTTAGCCATATCGCCAGCTTTTTGCATGGCACCACCTTCGCCCTCAGGTTCTTGTCCTGCTGGTTTTTCTGGTTCGCCTTCTGGTGGGGGAACTTGTCCACCGCCTGGTTGGAAAGGCTTACCACCTTCCATGGCATTCGGTCTCGGAGTGTTTTCACCACCAGCCATGCCTTGAGCCAAATCACTAGGGCTAGAAGTCCCAGGTGATTTATACTTATTAGCGTCCGGCTTATCTCCTGGCTTTAATTCATTGAGATGTGCTTTTTCTAATTGTTTGGTTTTTTCATCACGAAGATCTGGTTTTTCAGCTAGTTTATCCTCATTATGGGCATCTATAACTGATTTATCGCCCATATCTCCAGCGTCACCACCTGGTGGATTTTCTCCAGTAGCCGTGGCCCCGCGACCTTGTTTGGTAGCGTCTAGGGGATTATCTCCTGTGGCTGCGCCGTCGGGAGTAACGTCTGGTTGTTGACCATCTTGACCTGCGGCGGAATCATTGGCTTCTTCACCCTCAGTGTCTTCTGCGCCCACAGCACCTTCGTCACCCGCACTAGCTTCTTCTCCCCCGGCATCTTCTGCTCCTTCAGCAACTTCTCTATCGCCACCTTCTTCGCTTTCGTCTTGAGGAAAGTCGTATATGGGCGGCGCGTCGCTATCGACGGTGGGGAAATCTCCGTTGTCTTCTGCTGGTCCACCTCCTTCATCAGTCTGTGGTTTTGCTTGTGTTGGGGCGGCTTTATAAGTTTGACTTGAAAGTTTTTTAGTTGGAGTGGCCTCCTCTGTTGGTTCTGATATAGGTTCATCACTTTGAGACTTAGGACTTGAAGTTGATCCTCCGCCACCTTTAATGTCTTTGTCCATGGCGGGGTTTGTTTTAGAAGTTGGAGTTACTGTATCAACTTCAAAATCAATATCAGCCTTTTTAAGCTTTTTTCCTTGTTTTGCTTGTTGTTTTTTGTCTTGGAGAATTCTTTTGATATCAGAGCCCAGACTTTTTTCAACATCACCTGTAAGTTTATCCATGTTTTCAAGCTCTGGGTCTTTTTGTGCTTCTGGCGCCCCTGAATTTTGATCTTGTGTGACCATATAAAACTAAATAGCGAAAAATATTTCGTTTTTTGGCGAAATTTTCGTTAATTTTCTATAAATATTGTATAATATTTATGTCTTAACGTCAAAGAAGTTGCGCAATTTTACTAGTAGTATAAACTTTAAGCAACCCAAAATTAATTTAATTGTAATTTATGCCCCAAGTTAATAAGTTTATGTTCCGTGGTTATGACCTGCGCGGTATTGTGAATGAAGATCTAACTCCAGAAATCGTTGAACATTTAGGACGTGCGCATGGGACTATGATGAAACGCGCTGGAATTACCAAAGCGTTGATCGGTCGCGACTCACGTGCTACCAGCCAAGAATATTCCGAGGCTTTGGCCCGTGGATACAATCAAGTTGGCATTGATGTGATTGATATCGGTATGTGTTTAGTTGGTGTTTTTTATTGGGCTCAATATTATTTAAAGGCTCCAGGCGGCGCCTTTGTTACTGCCTCGCATAATCCGGCTCAGTATAATGGGTTTAAGTTTGCGATCAATTATTCAGAGACTTTAGTAAGTGAAGGAATTCAAGAACTTAGAAAAATGGTTGAGGCTGAAGATTATGAGTTAGCATCTGTCCAGGGTAAATTCGAAACGCAGGATATTTTGTCTGTCTATTATTCTGACATTGTTGGTCGTTTGCCTTTGGCAAAGAAGTTTAAAGTGGTCATTGATCCAAGTTGTGCCACTGCTGGCGTTATTGCACCTGACTTTTTTCGTCAAGCTGGTTGTGAAGTTGTTGAAAGTAATTGTGAACTAGATCCAACTTTTCCATTAGGAACTCCAGATCCAACAGAAAATAATGTAGCTGAGCGATTAAGCGACAAGGTTCTAGAATTTAGTGCTGATGTGGGATTCTCTTATGATGCTGATGGCGATCGCATTGGTATAGTCGATAACAAAGGTACCATTATTTGGAATGATGTTTTGGTGGCTTTGTTTGCGGTTTCGGTTCTTCAAGAACATCCGGGTGCCAAAATAATGTTTAATACACTTTGCTCAAAAGTTGTCCCAGAAACAATTTTGAATAATGGCGGCGTGCCATTCATGTGGCGCACTGGTCATTCGTTTCTAAAAAAGAAAAACCAAGAAGTCGGTGCGGCTTTTATCGGTGAACTTTCCGGCCACTTCTTTTTCTCTCAAGATTTTTACAATCATGATGATGGGTTGTACGCAGCTTTGCGTCTTTTGAAATATCTGGCTGATTCCAATCAAACATTAAATGATGCTTTGCAAAAATTACCGCAATACATTTCTAGTCCAGAGATAAAAGTTTTTTGTGCGGATGATAAAAAGGTGGCACTTATGGATGTTGTCAGCGAAGTTTTGCGCGTGGATTTTCCGCAGGCCGAGGTGATTTCTGATGAACGCGCTGGCGATGGCGTTCGTTTAGATATGCCCGATAGCATGTTCGTGATTCGTTATTCTCAAAATGGTCCATATTTAACCATCAAGTACGAAGCTAAAACTCAAGAACAATATCAAACTCTTAGAAAATATTTAGATGAATTGTTGCATCGTTATCCGGAGGTTGATTGGAATTCAGCTAATAATGTTAATGTGGAAGCTTTAGCTTAAAATATGATTGGAATCTTTGATTCAGGTCTTGGCGGATTAACGGTTTTAAAAGAAATTAGGAAACAAATTCCTAATGAAAGTTATATTTATCTGGGCGATACTTTGCATGTGCCTTATGGTAACCGTTCGGATGAAGCGGTTTATGATTTGACGAAAAAGGCTTGCGAATTTTTATTCAAACGAGGATGTCGCCTGATTGTTCTTGCCTGTAATACTGCGACAGCAAAAGCTTTACGACGTTTGCAACAAGAATATTTGCCAACTATATCCACAGCTGATAATAAGTTGAATATACTGGGAGTGATTCGTCCAGTCGCCGAATTCATCGCACAAAAAAGTTCTGGTCGTATTGGAGTAATCGGTACGCGAGGTACTGTCAATTCAAGGGCGTATATGGTAGAATTGAAGAACCAAAAAGCAGGTCTTGAGGTGTTCCAACAAGAGACTCCATTATTAGTTCCTCTAATTGAGGAGGGTTGGGCAGATTCTACTGAAATGGATTCAATTTTAGATAAATATTTACAAGCACTCAAGGAAAAGAAAATTGATACTTTAATTCTGGGCTGTACACATTATCCTGTAATCATCGAGAAGATACGTGCTGTTATGTCAGATAGATGTTTTGTGCCAAATCCGAGTGAGATTGTTGCTCATTCCCTAAAAGATTATTTAGCCAGACACCCGGAGTATTCAAGTCTCAGTAATGAGCCGACAATACAGTATTTCGTTACTGACATCTCAGAAAACTTTCAAGAAATTGCAGAACAATTTTTAAATGAAAAAATAAATATTAACAAAATAGAAATTTAGATCTTATGTTATTAACTCTTATTATCTTTCTTCTTATACTTGGTTTAATGGTTTTTGTGCACGAGTGTGGACATTTTTTTACTGCTCGTAAGCTAGGTGTTAAATGCGACGAATTTGGTTTTGGTTTTCCCCCACGAATTTTTGGTTGGAAAAAAGTAAAAGGTAAAAGAAAGTTTTTTTGGGGAAACGCAGAAGTGGAATCAGATGATACTATCTACTCAATAAATTGGATCCCACTCGGTGGTTTTGTGAAAATTAAAGGGGAAGATGGAGAAGGAAAGGATGAAAAAGATAGTTTTGCACACCAAAAAATTTGGAAGCGTGCCGCAATCTTAAGCGCTGGCGTTATCATGAACGTTGTTTTGTGTGCTGTACTTTTGATGTTTGCTTATGGTTTGGGCGCACCACAAGCAATTGATGATAATGATTTGTCAGTCAAAGCGCAAGATGTAAAAATACAAATTGTATCTGTTTTAGATAAAACACCAGCAGCTGAGGCCGGCATTATGATGGGTGATGTTTTAATTTCTATTGATAACCAGCAAATAACTAAAGTTAAAGATGTTCAAACTTATATTGCAGGCAAAGCAGGCCAAGATATAACAGTTCAATATGAGCGATTGGGAGTAACAAAGACGGCCACGCTTAAGCCGACTATACTCAAAGAAACAGGGCTGGCAGGTATTGGAGTTGCCCTTTCAAAGACAGGTATTGTTTCCTATCCTTGGTACGAAGCTATTTGGTTAGGTTTAAAGGGAACATATTTGATGTTTATTCAGATTATTGTTGGCTTGGCTATGGTTATCAAAAACGCAGTCATTCATCAACCTCTCGGCGTTGATGTGGCCGGTCCTGTTGGCATTGCTGTTCTGACTGGTAGGGTCGCACGTATGGGGTTTGTTTACATTCTTCAATTCACAGCCTTGCTTTCGTTAAATTTGGCTATTATTAATTTTTTACCCATACCAGCGTTAGATGGTGGTCGAGTGCTTTTTCTGATTATTGAGAAGATTCGTAGACGACCAATTAATCAAAGAGTTGAACAAGTTATTCATACTGTTGGTTTTGCTTTACTTATGCTTTTGGTTGTGATTGTCACTGGAGGGGATCTGTGGAATTATAAAGGTTGGTTTATTAATATATGGGACAAGATCATCGGATAGAACAATCAGGTTCGAAAGAATTAACACCACCTCTTTTGGAAGAAAAGCGAGGCGAGCCTGTTGAGGTCAGTCAAGAAGAAATTAAAAAGTTGGTAGATCAAATAAACGAACTTCTAAACGAATATTCAATCATGCCAGATTCTTTTTTAATGCCGGATGATTATTCTTCAGCTGAACTAGAGCAAAAAGCGAAAAATAAATTACGTACAACCTGGTTTTCTAAGGCTTTTGTAAGATTGGAGACGAGTCAGGATATTTTGGGCACTGATCCAGCAGTTTTGGCTAATTTAAAGAGTGATTTTCAGGCCTTGCTTTTAGCTGAAGCGCAGCAGACAAAATTGATTTTGGCTAAAGAAACACTGGATTTTTCAGATTCAGTTGTCCTGATCCAACGGTTAAAAGAAATCAAGCATGGCTTAGCACCGCAGTTTGTGGAAGCAAAAACGCAATTAATTAATGCTGTCGAATTTGTATTAAGAAGAAGCTTAGTAGATTTACAAAAAAAGTATGCGTCGTAGTACCAAAACAATTTTGAAAGGAACTTTTATTTTGATTTTGAGTATTCTCGTTATTGTATTTTTTATTGTTATTATTTATATTTATCAAGATTTGAAAAACGTTGAGAATAATGTTTTCAATCTCTATAATCAGGTCAAAACTCAAAATGTTAAAATGGACAAGATTAGTGTTTCTGATGAAAAACTAGTTCAGCAATCTTTAAAATTCACTGAAGCCACTAAAAATTGGCAACCATACCAAGACAATGATTTCGGTTTTCAGCTCAAAAGTCCTGTTAGCTGGGGAACAGTGGATGCCAATTTCAGAAGCATTGATTCATTAGATAAAAAAGCGACTATTTTAGAAGGCAAGTTTAATAATTTATTGAATACTGATTATCTTGATTTTGTTGTTTTGCCTTACGACGAGGCATTACAGCAAGCGGCTGTAAATGCTAAATTTGCCAGTAATGATCTTGATGCTGAGGCTACAAAAAATAAACTTGGTGAATGTCAGAATTCTCTATTTGAAATTTTAAAAACATATAACTTGGGCGAAATTCGTAGCTGTCAGGTTCGCGAAAACATTTTAAAACAAAGATTTATTCTATACCGCTACGTAAAAACGGTAGATAACGTAATTACTAATCGTTTGGTGGCGATTTATCCGGAAAATGATTATTTTATAAAAGTTAATTTACCAGATGATGTTGTGGATGAGGTGGATTACTTTATTCAGAGTGTTATTTTCATGAAATAGTAGTTTTGTGTTATAATAAAAACAAATAAAACGATATTTAAAATAAAAAGATATGTTAGGAGGAAAAAGTAAGGTTTTAAAATCCAAAAAGCGTTCAGCGAAAAAAGAAACACCAATCCAGGAGTTGGAAACATTGGTAAAAAAAGATGATGCCAATATCCAATCGGAATTGCATTATTTTAAAGGGCTCTCCATTATGATCACGGTTTTGATTGTGGTCGTTTTTTTTACTTTCGGTTGCCTTTTTGCGGCTCTTTATATGGAAGTTAGATTGATGAGTCAGTCAATGCGGCAATATATTGTAGATACGCATCAATATTTAACGAGTAAAGTTGAAAATAATGTCGAAACGACAACTTCTCCTGTTGTATCTAGTGGCTATGGCCCAAACCAAGTTGTAACTGAAAAGATATCAACGGCTGATTGGCGTTCTTTTGAAAAATACGGTGTCAAAGTTTTTTTTCCTAAAGAATGGACTTTTGCTGATGACCCTTACGCTCAAACAAATATGGCTGTGCCAGTAAAAGTTAAAGCAATTAGACTTTTTGCTGATGGCAAAGTGCATGATATAAGCAAAGATGAGAAAGGCGATATTTATATCGAAGTCTCAGATAAAGAAATTGTTTTTGACGATCAATATGTGTCTAAGAGCGTCGATGATAATTGGGACACTTATTCAACAAAGTCCTCTGATGGAACGACGATATATGGGTTGCCAATAATAAGTGAATCTGTTTGGCAGGCCAATGTAAATGGGAAATACTATTATATTCATTTGGCAACGACGGCTGGGCTAGAGATTATGGATCAAATATGGGAAACATTGCAGTTTATAAAATAGATTAAGAGAGCTTACCGTCCCGCTTCGCGGGACGGTTTTTGTTAGGCAAAAATCTTTAGATTTGCTATAATTTAACTATAAAAATATCTTAATTTAATAAATTTATGCTCAATGTCGCTATTAATGGCTTTGGCCGTATTGGCCGTTCAGCCTTAAAACTCATCCTCCAGAACAATAAATTACGTCTTGTCGCCATCAATGATCTTGGTGACATTAACAACCTCGCTTATTTATTAAAATTTGACTCAGTCCAAGGACGTTATGAAAAACCTGTCAAAATCGTTGGTGACAATTTAGTTGTTGGGACAACAAAGATTCCAGTCTCTAAAGAGATGGATCCTGCCAAGTTGCCTTGGAAAAAACTTAAGGTTGATGTTGTTTTAGAATGTACTGGAGTTTTTACTAAAAAAGAAGATGCTGAAAAGCATTTAATAGCTGGCGCCAAAAAAGTTATTATTTCGGCCATGAGTAAGAGCGAGGGGATTGTAACGGTTGTTCGTGGCGTCAACGATAGCAAAGCCAAGAATCAAAAAATTGTGGCGAATGCATCCTGCACCACTAATTGTGTAGCGCCACTGATGGCGGTGCTTGATGAAAATTTTGGCGTTGAAAAATCATTACTCACTACAGTTCACGCTACAACTGCTAGTCAGCGTACAGTAGATTTGACCAGTGCCAAGGATTGGCGCGAAGGTCGTGCTGTTAGTGGGAACATCATTCCGTCAACAACTGGAGCTGCTATTGCCACAGCCTTAACTTTGCCACAATTAAAAGACAAATTTGATGGAATTTCTCTGCGTGTACCAATTCTTTGTGGATCAATATCTGATATTGTCTTAATCACTAAGAAAAAGACAACGGTTGAAGAGGTTAATAAGGCTTTTATTAAAGCCGCCAAGTCACCACGCTTCAAGGGAATTATCGAAGTTAGTGAAGATGAGCTCGTTTCATCAGATATTCTTGGCACAACTGCCTCGGCCATTGTTGATCTTCAGTTTACTCGAGTTATTGGTGGTAATTTAGTTAAAGTTTTAGCTTGGTATGATAATGAATGGGGCTATGCGAATCGTTTAGTGGAAATGATAACCAAGATTTAATTATGCTTTATATTCTCTGGTTTATTTTAGGAAGTGTTATCGGTAGCTTTTTGAATGTCCTTATTTATCGTTTACCACGTCAAGAACAATTTGTACGTGGCGGATCAGTTTGTCCTAAATGTAATCATGTTCTTAAATCTAAGGATTTGATTCCTTTACTCAGTTTTATATTCCTCGGAGGGAAATGTCGCTATTGTCATAAAAATATTTCTTGGCAATATCCGGTAATTGAGTTTGTTACAGGTGTTTTGTTTGTCTTTATTGCTTATTATCATCAAATCAATATGGATTTTGGTGATATTTTATTTTGGCGTAACTTGATTATTGTTTCTGGCTTGATTGTTGTGTTTATGACTGATCTGAAACACTTTTTGCTTTTTGATGCTGTAACGTGGTTCCTTGTTATTATCGCTGTGATTAGTAATTTTGTTCTGTCGATCATGTCAGTTAGCTGGCAAACCAGCCTCTGGGAATTTGTTTTGGCTGGAGTTGCTGGTGCTTTGTTCTTTTGGCTGCAACATGCACTTTCTCGTGGCGCTTGGGTCGGCCAGGGAGATATTTATTTAGGATTGTTGATGGGGTTGTTACTTGGTCCGCAAAATTTAATGGTGGCTTTGTTTTTTGCTTATGTCCTTGGTGCCCTTGTCAGCATTATCCTTTTATTAAAAAAGAAAAAACAATTGAAATCACAAGTTCCATTTGGCGTCTTTTTGGCTTTAGGAACATTTATTGCTATGTTTTGGGGACAGAGAATTTTGACTTGGTATTTAAGTTTATTGTCTTAATATGAATTGGTTGCTTCTTACTTTAATAGCCATGGTGCTGTGGTCTATAGTTAATATTATAGACAAGCATATCGTGAGTGCAGAATTGCGCGATGAAATTAGTGTCACGCGCATTTTTGGGTTAGTGATGTCAGTTTTTTTTATTGTTCTGGCTTTAGTTTTTGACTGGAGCGTAATTAGTAAACCAGTTTCATATATTGCTTTAATTGCGGGTATCGTTTATTCTGCTGCTTTGTGGTTTTATTATTATGTGATGCATCGTGAAGAAGTTTCTCGTTTTGTGCCTGCGATTGGGCTGGAACCAATTTTTGCATCACTCGCGGCTTTTTTCTTGTTTCAAGAAAGATACGCCTTCATCAATTACTTTGGGATGTTTTTAGCCATAATTGGCGTGATTATTATTTCATATAAAAAAGAACCGAAAAATTATAAAAGCAAACACCTTTTTTTCTTTATTGTTTTTTCAGTCATGCTATTTGTCACACGAAATTTATTATTTAAATATTCCGCTGTTCAAGGACATGATTTTTGGACAACAATTTTTTGGACTGGTATTGGTGGGTTAATAGTCCCTGTAATCTTAAGTTTTTTGCCACATCCACATCTTCGTACCAGGGGATGGTTGGGTGTTAAGCATTTAGTTTTCGCAGCGCTGCTTTCTTCAATCGCACTGGTTTGTTTTGCTAAAGCTTTAATTATTGGCAGTGTTTCATTGTCTTCAGCAGTACTGGCCACAAAACCGCTCTTGGTTTTTGTCATGGTCTTATTACTCAGTAAATTTACACCAAAAATATTTCACGAACCAATGTCGCGAAAAGTCCTAGTGCAAAAACTGGTGGCAATAGTTATAATTATTGCTGGGGGAATATTAATTGTTACATAATTGATATGAATAAATCAGAAACGCAAAAACGTTATCAAAAATTGTTGAAACAAATGCAAGAAGTGGATCATGCATACTATGTACTCGACAAACCAATAATTTCTGATGCGGCTCGCGACAGTTTAAAAGATGAAATTGAAGCTATTGAAAAACAATTTCCAGATATTATTGCACCGGACTCGCCAACTCAACGTATCGGTGGCCGAGCGATGAACAAATTTAGCAAGATCAAGCATTCAATTCCTAAATATTCACTCGATGATGTATTTAGTTTTGATGAAGTTCGTGAGTTTGATGCGCGTGTCAAAAGATTTTTAGATTTGCCGTCTTCAGAGCAGATCGAATATACTTGCGAGCTTAAAATAGATGGTTTGAACATGTCGTTCCATTACAAAAATGGATTGTTCGAAAAAGCCGTGACACGTGGAGACGGAATTTTCGGAGAAGATGTCACGCACACAGTCAGAACGATCAAAAGTTTACCCTTACGGCTGACCGAGGCTATCGACGTCGAGTTGGGCGGTGAGGTTTTTATGCCCAAAAAAAGTTTAGAAAAAATAAATAAAAAATTTGTAGCCGAAGGCAAAGCCGCTTTTGCGAATACGCGGAATGCGGCTGCAGGTTCTGTGCGTCAACTCGATCCGGCTGTTGCTTCGGAACGAGAATTGGATATTTATTGCTGGGCAATTTATGGTGGCAAAGGATTAAAAAAGCAAATGGATGTTTTAAAAGAAATGAGCGCTTTAGGTTTTAAGGTCAACGAACATTATGGGTTAGCGTATGGGATTGAAGAAGCAATTAAGTTTTGTCAGTCATGGGTAGGAAAGCGAGACAAATTGCCTTATGATATTGATGGCGTCGCGATCAAGGTTAATAATTTAGCCTGGCAAGAACGTTTAGGCCGAGCGGCTAAATATGTTCGTTGGGCTTGCGCTTATAAATTCCCAGCTGAACAAGCAACAACTATCGTTGAAGATATTGTGTGGCAAGTCGGTCGGACTGGAGCATTAACTCCAGTGGCGCATTTGCGTCCAGTGTTAGTTGCTGGTTCAACAGTTAGTCGTGCTACACTACATAATTTCGAGGAACTAACACGCAAAGACGTACGAATTGGCGACACAGTCATCCTTCAAAAGGCTGGTGACATTATTCCCGAAGTGGTTGAAGTTCTTTTAAAATTACGTTCCAGTAAAGAAAAGAAAGTTGTCCAACCAACAAAATGTCCGATTTGCGGAAGCGCTGTCATCAAAAAAGAAGCTGAGGTGGCCATAAAATGTTCAAATAAAAGTTGTTATGCACAGGAACAAGAGCAGCTGATTCATTTTGCATCTAAGAAAGGTTTTAATATAGAAGGTCTGGGCGATAAAAATATTGAACTCTTGTTAAATGAAGGTTTAATAAAAGATTTTGCAGATATTTTTGAACTTAAGGTTGGCGATCTTTCGACTCTGGATCGTTTTGCTAAGAGATCTTCTGAAAAGTTAATTGAGTCAATAGCTAAAAGTAAACAAGTTTCTGTCAGTAAATTTATTTATGCGCTGGGGATTCGGTATGTTGGAGAAGAAAACGCTACAGTTTTAGCTCAAGAAGTGAATGTCACAAGCATTAAAGATTTTTTGCAGAAAGTAATAGCACTCAGTGTGGCGGAATTAAATGAAATCGAAGGGGTTGGAGATAAGGTCGCTTCGAGTATTTTTGAATATTTTGCCAATAAAAATAACATCAAAAAAATAGAAAAGCTGGCTGCTTTGGGTGTGACACTTGTACCGGTGCCGAAGAAAAAGAATCAACCGGGTGTGACTGGTAAGACTTTTGTGTTAACTGGAACTTTGGCTACTCTGTCTCGGGACGAAGCTAAGGAAATAATCAAGAAATTTGGTGGTAAAGTGGCCGGGAGTGTCAGTCAAAAGACAGATTATGTTGTTTTGGGCGAGAACCCTGGAAGCAAGAAGAAAGAGGCTGATAAACTTGGTATAAAGGTCATTTCGGAACAAGAATTCAAAAAGCTTCTTTAGTAAATTTATTTAAAATTAGCTAAAAAGGGCCTAATTGTGACTAAAAAGGATTGACAAAAACCGTCAAACTGGCATAATAGAAATGTCCCTTGAAATAATAAATAACTAACTAGGTTTATTTTGCGTGTCGCAAAACATTCCCAGTTAACCAATCTAAAAATATGGAAGCAATCAGAGAGGTTCTCTACTGGTGGCTAGATTGGTGGCTTCAAAAGCCAGTCGTAAATGCCCTTATCACATTTTGCGCTATTGGATTTTTCGCTTTTAGCCTCTACACAGGCTTGGCGAACTAAAACTTGAATGTTCAGTTAACCTCTGAGCCTTTTTATCGTTTGACCTGAATAGGGTCATTTTTGTTTATAAAAAATAGCCGGCGCACCTACAGGTAGGTGCGCCGGGAAAGTCACTTCTTGGGGAAGATCGCCTCGAGGGTCTTCTCGACAGCCTTGCCGCCGATCAAGATCCCGAGCAAGATGATGTAGAGCATGCCCAGCTCTTTCATCAGTGGGAACATCTCGCGCATGAAGGAGATGGTGATGCCCATTCCAACCAGCGCGACAGCCATCCAGAAGACGAGGAAGAACTCACCCCAACGGTGTGGAGTCTCTTCCGGCTTGAGGGCACGACTGATCTTGCGCGTCGTAGCGTACAAGAGCACAGTCGGCCAGTACAGATTGTTGATGATCCCGAACTGGTCGACGGTCAGGTACTTGTTGAAGGCCATGACGAACGCGATGAAGCTCACCGCGGTCCAGCACCAGCTACCGACGAAGAACGAACGTTCCAAGGTCTTGTGAGCGTTCAGATCGATCCAGCGATTGGCGTCCATGGAAAACCTCCGGGTTAGTGGACCTTTTATAATAGGATATTTACATGATTTTGTCAATAGTAAGGACATTTGATCCCATAAAACATAAAAATTGTGAATACCTTTAAATTTTGCTATAATTTACTTGATTTATGAAATTAGACAAAGCGCAAATCGAGCATTTAGCTAATTTGGCTAAATTAGATATTTCAGAAGAAGAAAAAGAAAAGTATGCCGAGCAACTTTCTTCCATTTTGGAATATGTCGACAAGTTAAATGAGATCGACACAAAAAATATCGAGCCACTTTCGCAAGTTAGTGGGGCGATTGACGTCTTGCGACCTGACCTTGTTAAGCAATGTTTTTCTCAGGAAAAAGTTTTGGCCGAGGTTCCAGATTTAGAAAAACGTCAAATAAAAGTTAAAAAAGTTTTTGAGCACAAATAAATGCAACTGAATAAACTGACAATCGAAGAAGCTCATCGCGGTTTAAAAAATAAAGAATTCTCGGCCGTTGAACTGACGGCAGCTTGTTTTGATTCTATCCGCAAGCAAGATGAAAAATTAAATGCTTTTATTACCATTACCGAAGATCAAGCGTTGATACAAGCCGAGAAGGTTGATAGTAAAATTAAAAATTCACATCAAGAACTAAATATTCTAGAAGGTATTCCAGTGGCGATTAAAGACAATCTTTTAGTTGAAGATATTAAATGTACTGCTGGTTCAAAAATTCTCGAGAGTTATATCGCTACTTATGATGCCACTGTTGTCGAAAAGTTGAAGGCCGCGGGCTCAATCATTATTGGCAAAACAAACATGGATGAGTTTGCCATGGGTTCTTCTGGTGAAACATCTCACTTTGGTCCAACAAAAAATCCACACGATTTAACTCGTGTCGCAGGTGGTTCATCAAGCGGTTCAACTGTAGCTGTTGCTAGTCACGAATCTCTTTTTGCTTTGGGGTCTGATACTGGTGGCTCAGTTCGTTTGCCAGCATCTTTTTGTGGTGTTGTTGGTTTTAAACCATCATACGGATCAATTTCGCGTCATGGTTTAATAGCGATGGCATCTAGTTTTGATCAAGTCGGTGTTTTGAGTAAGACAGTTAAAGATTCAGCCTGTGTTTATGAAGCTATCGCGGGACTTGATAAATTTGATTCTACAACACGGAAACAGAAAATAAATGTTCTAGAAAATATTGAAAATGATATCAAGGGTAAGAAAATTGGTTTACCCAAAGAATTTTTCATTGAAGGCATGGATCCTGAGGTAAAAAAAGTTGTTTTAAATGCTGCTGCTAAATTAGAATCTCTGGGCGCGGAGCTTGTTGAAGTAAGTTTACCTCGAACAAAATATGCCTTGGCTATTTACTACGTATTGGTGCCGGCTGAAGTTTCTTCAAACATGGCGCGCTTTGATGGCGTGCGTTATGGCTATAGAGCTGAATCCGAAAACCTTTTAGAAATGTACTTGAAAACACGTCAGCAAGGTTTGGGTGACGAGGTCCGTCGTCGCATTATGCTCGGAACCTATGTTTTATCCTCTGGTTATTATGATGCTTATTATAAAAAGGCTCAGCAAGTCCGTCGTTTAATTCAACAAGATTTTGAGGATGTTTTTAAAAAAGTGGATCTTCTTTTAACCCCAACTTCTCCAACAACAGCATTTTCGTTGGGAGAAAAATTTAATGATCCCTTGACCATGTATTTGGCAGATGTTTTTACAGTATCAGTCAATGTGGCTGGCTTGCCAGCTCTTTCACTGCCCGCTGGTTTAGTAGATAAATTACCGGTAGGGGTGCAACTTATAGGTAAACAGTTTGACGAATCAACCTTATTTAATATTGCACAGCAATTAGAAAAGAAATTATAATAACATGCAATTAACATGGGAGTTTTCAGTAGTCGATGTGGCTGTAATCGCGGGCATTGTGATAGTGATTGCGTTGTTTGTAGTTTCATTTTATTTTTCACGACGTTTACATCGTAATGAGGTAGATCATAAATTTTTCAAAGAACGTTGGCAGCAAATTGAAGGACTTTTTTTACAGAAAGGGAATGAAATGAATTATAAATTAGCCATTATCGAGGCAGATAAATTACTCGATCATGCTTTAACAATATTAAATTTTCCTGGAACAACAACAGCGGAGCGCTTGCAATTTGCTACATACAAGTTTGCAGATTTAAAACATGTTTGGTGGGCTCACAAGGTGCGAAACATGGTTGTTCATGAAGTTAAATATGAAATAAGTGCCGGATCGGCACGAAAAGTTGTTAGTTTATTTAAAAGAGCTTTAAAAACGCTTGATTGTTTATAAAAATAAATATGAAAAAAATCTTGGTTGTGGCATTCATTTGTTTGCTTGTTTTTCCTTTTCAAGCTTCCTTGGCTACAGTTGACCTTGGTTTAAAACCGACTTCTGTTCGTTTTGCAGATAATAACGAGACTTTTATTAGCGGAGAAAGGGAACGTGTTTATGTCGCCGTAGCCAATTATGGCACAGAGGATGCTTCGGGCACAGTTATTGTTTATCGAGACGTACAGGTAATTGGCGAAAAACCGGTTTCCATACCTGCCCAAAGTTTTGAAGATGAAGTTTTTGCTGATTTTATTGTTCCTGATCATCCTTTTCGAATTTATTTTGAGTTAAAAGGAGTAGAACCAACAGATACTAACGGATCAAACAACCAATTATTGGCTGCACTTTATGATGTTGATGTTGACACTGATCGTGATGGTATTGGTAATAAAGTTGATGATGATGATGATAATGATGGTTTGAAAGACGTGGAAGAAGATCGTCTCGGTACTGATCCTCTAAAATGGGATACAGACGGTGATGGGGTTAATGATTTGTTAGATGCTTTTCCACTCGATCCAACAAAGAGTAAGAAAGATGTTCCAAAGGTTGAGCCTCCAAAAGTGGAACCACCTAAAGAGATAAAGAAAGAAGCTCCAGCCCAACCAAAGACTCCAGCTAAGGAAACTGTACCGGTTGCAAAGCCAGCAGCAAGCACGGAAACTAATAACCCTGAAATTGGCAAAAAGGAACTTGTGAGTGATTTTTATCAGTCTGCACAGGTAACATTGCTTAATCAAATAAATATTCATGCTCAGCAAATAAATTGGAATACTTTTGATTTTTCTTTTTCAACAAATTTACCTGACTTAGATACAAAAAATTTACAATTTGTCTGGACCTATGGTGATGGCAGCGAGGGAACAGTAAATGGTCAACATACGTTTAAAAAAACGGGTGATTATTATGCCACGCTCAAGGTTAAAGGCCCTTGGGATAGTTACTTCTACGACAATGTAAAAGTGACAGTCGATTTTTGGTCTGTTTATAATTATTGGTTGTGGTTATTCGTCTTAGCAATCGCTTTGGCTGTGGTATTGTTTGGAACAAGTTTTAAACATTGCGATCGAACCATTACCGTGGAAGAAAAAACAATTGCTACCAGAACAAAAAAAGAACCCAAAAACAAAAAAGAAAAATTAGATAATGAATAAAATAATTACAATTTTTTGTTTAGCGTTTGTTCTTTTTGCGCCGCAGACTTTGGCTGCAAAAAAAGTTCAGGCAGCGGCTAAGCAAGCACTTCCATTAGTTGAAGCGTATATTAAATATGAGCAGACTAGCTGGCAGAATTATTCTTTTTCTATTGCTGCTAATCTGCCACCAACAGAATTAAAATATCAGTGGACGATTGATGAAAAAGAAACTTATGAAACAGAAGCGCTTAAGATTTTTTTACCACAAGGAGAGCATGTTATAAAAATACGTGTTGAAGATAAGTATGGTAACGTTGTTTATGACAATGTCAGATTAGATATCCGATTCTGGTCTTTGCATAATAATTGGCTTTGGTGGTTATTATATCTCATTGTTGTCTGCGTTATTGTTTACTATTGGGTTGTGAAAATAGTTTACTTGGTAAATCGCAAAAAAGTTTCACGTCAAGTGCGCGAATTTATGGATTTGTTAGATGAACATGGTTGGGTAGAGCGAATTATTGAGGGTGAATCTAAGAAAATTGGAAAAAATAAATCATAATATATTTTTATGTACATGATACTGCGTTGGCTTATTAATGCCATCGGGTTACTCGCTATTGCTTATTTTGTTCCTGGCATAGAAGTCGAAAGTTTATATTATGCCATGATCTTGGTTGTGGTTATTGGTTTAGTAAACTCAGTTTTAGGTATGATACTTAAACTTATTACTTGGCCTATTAACATTCTTACGCTGGGCCTATCGAACTTAGTGATAAACGCTGTGATTTTTGCTTTAGTAGCTAAGTACATTCAGGGTTTCGACATTCAGGTTTGGTGGGCAGCTGTTTTGGGCGCTGTTCTCTACACAATTGTAACAACCTTTAGCTCTTGGTTGTACAAAGAATCATATATGCATTAATTGAATTTATGCCCAAAAACATTTTAACAGTTGGACTATCAGAAATTAAACCACTTGTTTTTAAGCACGGGAAAAAAGAGGTTGGTTTTGAGATAGAATTGTGGGAACGGATTGCTAGACGGTTGAAGCTAGAGTTTCAATATCGAAAATGTAGTTTTGCTGATCTTTTGAAAAAGGTTGTCGGGGCAAAGATTGATATTGCGATTGCGGGCATTACAAAAACAATGGAGCGCGAGAAACAATTTGATTTTACGAATTTTACGATGAATTCTTCGCTCATGATAATGCTGTCGGGTAAGTCTAGAATTTCTTTTTTTGGAAGCATTAAGAATTTTATTGTTGAAAAATATAAAAAAATACTAATCTGTTTGGGTTTGCTTATCGTCTTGGTGTTTATTGTGAGCAATGTGATTTGGCTGGTTGAAAGGGGGAGTGGCTCTTTTAATAATAGTTATATTACAGGGATATTTGAATCCTTGTGGTGGACAGTGGCAACAATTACAACAGTTGGTTATGGTGATTTTGTTCCAAGCTCAGTCGTAGGAAGGGTTGTTGCAATTATAATAATGTTTTTTGGCATTATGCTTTTTGGCATGTATTCAGCTGAGTTGGCCTCAATAATTACAGCTTCCAAAATAAAACATAAAATAGAATCTCATAACGATTTGGTTAGAAAAAGAGTGGCAACTAAAAGTGGAACCGTGGCCGTTGATGCTCTCGAAAAGCTAAGTGCCATCGTTGTTCCTGTGGCAAAAATAGAACATGCTTATTATTTATTAAAACAACATAAGGTTGATGCGGTTGTTTTTGACGCGCCCGCTTTATTAAACCATTATAAAGAATATCCGAACGAATTTATTGTTCTTGATGATATTTTCTGCCCACAGACTTATGGTTTCGCTGTGCCGCATTCACATAGAGAGTTGAGAGAAAAAATTGATATTGAGATGCTGGGGATGCAAGAGTCTGGGGAATATGAAGAAATTTATAAAAAATGGTTTGGCGATAAAATAATTTAGAATTATATGCGCAGAAAAATTTTAATTTTGATTCTTATTCTCGTTGTAGTCGGTGGTTTTATCTTTATTGTTTCTTTAAGGGCAGCCGCTGACAAAGTAGGTAACGGCACTCGTTTTACGGTTTGCTATGATGATAATGGTAAAGAAATGAATTGTAAAAAATGTGCTAAAAAAGGTGAGGCCATTATGCACGGAGCTGGCTACACTTGTGAAATTAAGGCTGAAGATGCTTTGAAGCCTTGTACTTTTAATGAGGAATGTAATAAAGGTTGCGCTTACAAAAATGGCTCAGCGACGTCTGGGTTTTGTCGTCCTTTTATAACAAATACTTACGACGACCTTGGTCTTTGCGATCGTTCGAAAAATGACGCGGAGGTCAACTGTCTAAGAGGAAGCTTATTTGATTAATAATTTATAAAAGTATGCGTTATTTATTAATTGCGTTGTTGTTAGTTCTCCTTTCTGGCTGTACTTTATTTACCCAGGAACCGATGACTGTTTTGCCCGCAACAGACGAGAATGCAAAACTAGAGACGCCAAAGATTCAAGAAGTTGATAATTCTTTGACACGAAAGTTCATCCCTTACACGAATAGTAAATATGGCTTTGAATTGAAATTTCCCGGAGAGTGGGAAGGGTATGCCAGTGGTGAAAGAGTTATAGACTGGGGAGATTTAGGTAAGACGGATTCAATTGACTATGGTTTTATAAAAGAGAAGGAACTAGAATCATTATTCAACATCAGTATTCACTCAGTTTCTCAATGGAAACAGATTCAAGCCTCAGAAGGACCAATCCCCACATATTTAGGTGAATATGAAGGTATTATTCTTGGCTGGTCTGGAAGTCAGGATGCTAGTGAGGAAAACAGGGCACGACGCAGTCAGGTCAATGAAATTATTACTTCCTTTAAATGGATTGATCAAAAATAAGTTATGAAAGTTTTGTTGCATGATTGTTGCGCTCCTTGTGGAGCCCAAGTTGTTAAAGCGTTGCGAGAAGATGGACATGAAGTTACAGGTTATTTTTACAATCCCAACATTTTTCCAGAAGAGGAATACTCCTTACGTCTTGCTGAGATGAAACGATATTGTGCTAAGACGAAAACCCCGCTCATTATTGGAAAATACGAACATGATGAGTGGTTGGAGAATGTCAGTGGATTTGAAAAAGAACCAGAGGGCGGAAAACGTTGCGAAAAATGTTTTCAAAAACGTTTAGCCGAAGTGGCGCAGAAAGCTCAGGAAGAAGGCCTCGAAGCTTTTGCAACAACTTTGACTATTAGCCCGCATAAAAATGCGGAAGTGATTAATAACATCGGACACGAACTGGCAGATTTTTATAGTTTGAAATTCATTGATACTGTTTGGCGCAAGAACGAAGGCTATAAAAAATCTTGTCAGATAAGCGCAGAAGAAGGATTTCATAGACAGAATTATTGCGGGTGTGAGTTTAGTATAAGAAATTAGATTTTACCATCCTTCGCTAAAGCTACGGACGGTTTAAAAAAATTACGCCGCGAGCTCGAGAAGCTCGCGGCGTGATTGTCAGGTAGTGATGCTGGCCGTGACGTGACGCAGCAGCGACCAACGTGCACCAGTCTCTCGGAGTCGAGTCAGCTGTGCATCATCCATTTCGGCCAGCCGACGTTCTTGTGGTGCTTCGAGCTTGACCCGCGTCGACCAGAAAGCTTCTTCTCCCAGAGGAGGAATGATTTCGGGCTCGGCGACGATTGGCTCGACAGCATCGACCGTGGGGACATTGGTCCCGAGGAGTCTGTCCCAGAAGGGATCTGGCGTAGTCATTTGTGGCCTCGATGTGGTGAACTGGTTCAGCGTCCGGTGTAGCAGGCGGCCTTGAAGGACTGCCTGCGACTCGCGCTGGCGAAGACGTAGCCGGCCGCGATGTAGAAGTAGACCTTGCCTTCTTCGTCGAGACACATGTAGGCGTGACGGATCAGGATCTGGAAGTCGCGCACGAGCGTGGGCCTGTTGGTCCGGCTGTAGGTGATCTCCTTGTCGAAGAAGACCATGGCGGTCATCTGTCCGTCGGTCAGGAATTCGCTGAACAGGGTGGACAGGATGGGGAACTCCATGGAGATGCCCCACAGTCCTTCGCCCATCTGGGCTTGTCCACGCACCGTTCCGATGACGTTGCAGTGGGCCAGGAACTTGGTCTGATCGAGTACAGGGTCTACTTTCATGAAGGTCTCCAGGTTGTTTATCGAACCGACTTCGCTAAGGATATCGAAAGATTACCACAATTTTATGTTTTGTCAAGCTGGAATGTGATTTGCAGTTGAATATGCTAAAATAGACATATTATGCTGATTGATTATAAAAAAGAATTAAATCCTGAACAGTATCAGGTTGTAACAGAGGGCGATGGCCCCTGTTTAGTTTTGGCTGGTGCTGGCAGTGGAAAAACGCGTACTTTGGTTTATCGCGTGGCCTATTTATTAGAAAAAGGCATCAAGCCAGAAAATATTTTATTGGTTACATTTACCAATCGTGCTGCTAATGAAATGATGGATCGCGTCAAAAATCTACTTGGCGTAAAACCAGCTGATTTATGGGGCGGGACTTTCCATCGCATTGGCAATTTGATTTTAAGAAAATACGCCAACAAACTTGGTTACGAAAGAAATTTTAATATTTTAGATCAAGATGATAGCGTCTCTCTTATTAAACACGCCATGGATAGCCTTGGTTTAAATACTAAGGGCCAAAGTTTTCCCAAACCAAGTATCGTCCAATCCGCCATTAGTTACAGCCGCAACACTAATCAAGATGTTAAAGAAACCGCAGAAACAGTTTATGGCTATCCAGATTTTATTGCCGATAAATTTGTTGAAGTTTCTGGTCTTTACGAACAAAAGAAAAAAGCTAGTAATGTTATGGACTTTGATGATCTATTAGTCAATTGGTTACGTTTACTCGAAATGGTACCAGAAGTTAAACAAAGATTTTCTGAACAGTTCCAATATATTTTAGTTGATGAATATCAAGATACCAATTACATCCAAGCTCAAATTATTCAAGATCTTTCAACTTTTCATAATAATGTTTTAGTGGTGGGTGACGATTCGCAGAGCATTTATTCTTTCCGCGCCGCTGATGTGCGCAATATTTTAAATTTCCCTAAATTGTTTTCCAACGCCAAAGTTTTTCGCATAGAAACAAATTATCGCAGCACGCCGCAGATTTTGAATTTGGCTAATGAAATTATTAAACACAATGTTGACCAATTCCAAAAAAAGTTGAAACCAGCGCGCGAAGGCGAATCTCTGCCAGCTTTGATTCCAGCTAGAGACGAACATCAACAAGCGAATTTGGTTGTTAAAAGAATCATGCAGTTATATCAAGATGGTAGAAGTTATCAGGATATGGCCGTACTATATCGGGCCACTTATCAATCAGCCGAAATCCAACTTGAGCTTAGTAAATACAACATTCCTTTTGTGGTTCGGGGTGGTATGCGTTATTTTGAACAAGCTCACGTTAAAGATGTGGTCGCCTATTTGAAAGTCTTAGCTAATTTTCAAGATGAAATAGCTTGGAAACGTATCCTCTTGCTCTGTGCTGGAATCGGAGAAAAGGGGGCAGAGAAAATTTGGAATCGAATTAAAAGTTTTTCTGACTTGGATGAATTGCTCAAAGGTAATCTTGAACTAAAGGGTGGAGCAGATATTAGCTGGCAACGCATTGTGCAATTATTTGTTCGACTAAAAAGTTTGGATGTACAACAAAAAGGTAATCTGGGAGAAGCAATTGAGCTTATTATGGAAGCTGGTTACGAAGATTATTTAAAAAATGCTTACGAAAATTATCGTGATAGACTTGATGATCTTTCTCAGCTCATAAACTTTGTCGCCTTATATTCTGACCTCGATAAATTGCTTGCGGACGTGATGCTGAGTGAAAGTTTTGCTGATGCGCACGAACACGATCAAAAAGCAGTCGTCTTATCTACCATCCACCAAGCAAAGGGTTTAGAATGGAGTGTGGTTTTCATCATTGGCTTACGAGATGGACATTTTCCGCATCATAAAAGTTTAGAAAATCCAAAAGAACTGGAAGAAGAGCGTCGTTTATTCTATGTTGCTGCCACGCGTGCTAAAGACGAACTTAATATGTTATATCCGATTCGCTCTTTTAGTTATAAATTTGGTGAAGTTTATTCCAAACCATCAATGTTTATCCAAGAACTTGACCCTACTCGCTATGTCGTCGAAGCGAATCAGCGTAGTTATATGAAAGAAAAGGATGATGAGGGTAATGATGTTGTTTACTATGATTAGAGTTGTTTTTGTGGTAAAATAATCTAATATGAAAAATTTTATCGCCATAGCTGGCAATATCGGTGTAGGTAAGTCGACGTTAACTAAAAAGTTAGCCGAGCATTTAAAATTCAAAGCCTATCAAGAACCAGTTACGCAGAATCCGTATTTGGAAGATTTTTATAAGGACATGAAAAAATGGGCTTTCCATTCACAAATGTTTTTTTTGGGCAAACGTTTGCAAGATCATTATCAAATCCTTCAAGAAAAACATTCGGTGGTGCAAGACAGAAGTATTTATGAAAATGCTGAGATTTTTGCAAAGAATTTGCATTTAAAAGGTTTAATTAATAAACGCGATTGGCAGGTTTACCAACAAATTTACAAAACCTGTGTTCAAATATTACCACCACCAGATTTAGTCATTTATTTAAAAGCTTCCACTGAAAAGATCATGGAACGCATCGCTATCCGCGGGCGTGATTTTGAAAAATCTATCAGTCCAAAATATATTAGTGATTTGAATAACTTATATGACCGCTGGGTCGGAAATTTCAATCAATGTCAGGTTATTACCTTAAGCTACGATGATTTGGATTTAAAAAATAATAATATTGATTTTGAATCATTCTTAGCTGAAACAAAAAAATATTTAAAATAGTAGTTGCCATAAAAAAATGAGGGGATTTAAAGCCCTTTATTTTTATTTAAATTTAAATATTTTTGCCAATTATCCACAGAGACTAGTTTTCACTATTGACGTATTGAAATAATGAGCGTAATATAGATTTTGCGTTCGCGAAAAGGTTCGCGCACGATATAACGTTGCGGCTGCTAGCCGCTCTGAGGTCCTGCCACGCCGATTGCCAAGGTGGAGACACCTTGAGGCCATCGAGAGTCAAGCACAATCATAGGATGAGCTTCGGCGGAATCCGAAAGTAGTGATCTTGACTTGGCATCGACCAACGTTCTGCAGCTGGTATGTCCCAGGACCGTTTCGGCGGTTCGTTCCCAAAAGGAGGGGCAGGTCGGTGCATCCCCAGGGGTGACGCCAGTGACACCAGTGAGCAGGTCAAGACGTGGGAGTAGGTCATAGCGCCGCTGTGTAAGTGGGGTCACCCCCAACGAACAGCGTATGCTGAACCGAAACCCAGGCTGACGTAGCGAAAAGGCAACGCAAGTTGTCTTGCACGTCGAGTGTCCACAGCAGCGGATAGCTGGTGGGGGCGGATCGGTACGCCGACTGCTTTCCTCTTCCCTCGGGAAGCTCGCAAGAGACAGCCCAAGTCCAACGGCTTCTAACGCCTCTGGCGTACGCCAGGACCGACTCCAATGCTTGGATCATTCCTTGAAGCCTCCACGCTTGACGTATCGCGAACCAGGGCAAAGTAATCCAACTGCGCCCTAGCGAAATTGCAGCCGGCACGTTCTTCATCGAGCGTGCCGGCAATTTTTTTTATTTAAATTATCCACAAAAGTTAGTTAAAATATTGACGATTTAAAAAAACGAGTGTAATATATTTTTTGCAACGCGAAACAGGTTCGCAGTGCAGTATCAGACTCAGTCGATGATCAGAAGAGCCAGACGAAGCCTCTACCGTGAGGTGGACCGCTCCATGATCCAGGGTTGCTGAATCCCAAGAGAATGTCGCAAGACAGACTCGGCTGATGGGTAGACTCTGAGACGAGTTAACTGGTACTTTGCAACTTGGGTTGGTCGTGGGTCTTCATCGGAAGAGCGACTGCTCGTTCCGGCTTCGGCTGGACAAACTACCCATTTTGCACGTCAGGTGTATGAGAGGGAAAGGTCTCCATTGTGGCGAGTAGTGAGGTTAAGGCCCACGTTCTTGCCAGCAAATGCCCCGCGTGCGGTTCTGGGCATGGAGACAGGTAGGCAGAAAGCCCCGGCACACGGAGGTCCGTCCTCCCACAAGCACGGTAGGCAAACTGACCGACTCTCGGCAGCGATCGTAAAGGTCGCCAAGCAACTCCTTGTGTTCTGGTCAAGTTAAGCGAGACCTAGCGGTCTACGCTGAAAACGACATCCCGCACAACGACGGGATCCCCCTTGGGCAGACATTGGTGGAGCTCTGCGCCACATCTGATGCACGACCTAGAATCTGGCTGGACTAGATACCCAGCCTAATCGCGATGCAACCGGCACGTTCCCCTTCGAACGTGCCGGCTTTTTTTATCAAATAAATAGATTTGTGGTATAATATATTTTGTATGATAAAAGAAAACTTGGCTTCAAGGTCAATTAAATTTATTTTTAAAGATATTGTTTTTGATATTCTGGCTTGGCCAGTTTGGTGGTACACAACTGGTGTTTTAAACTCGATAAAAAAAATGAGTGCCACTATTTCTCAAGAAAATCAAGAATTATCTCTTTCTGTTTGGGCAAAAAATCTTTTTACACCCATGTTTGGTCAATCCGATTGGCAGGGACGAATAATTAGCTTCTTCATGCGCCTGTTTCAGATTATTTTTCGTTCAATTATCTTTGTCTTGTGGATATTGATAGCATTTATTGGTTTTATTGTGTGGTTAGCCTTACCTATAGCAATTATCTACGAGATATTATTTAACTTCGGTCTATTCAAAAGTTTGTTATGAGCTTAACAGGAGGAGATAGAAAATTTGAGTTTGTAGTTTGTCCCAAATGCAAAGGTTCGGGGCATATTGAATTAGCGTTGTGCCCAGATTGCAAGGGAGCAGGCGTTGGTTTAATTTTGGAAGAAAAAATTATTTTTTGGGGCAAGTCATTAGAACCAAGCGACATTCTTTTCGATAAAATAATTAGTCGCATAAAATTAGTTTTTAACGGTATTTTGGCAATTATCGGCTTATCCGGATTAATTTTAATTGGTTATTATGGTTATCAAGACAATTTCTCGACTTTATTTAGTTTGCAATATTGGTTGACACCCACAAATGAAAAATTATATTTTTGGTTTACTTTATTAATTGATTTGTATTTGTATTACCGTTTAAGCGATTTGAGTAATCCTAAATATCAAGTTGTTCCACGTATTTTCAAAAAAGAAGTCGCTTCAACTTTATCTGGTTTGGGTTGGCCTGATATTTGGCGCTTAAAAAAGCATCAGGTTTTAGACGCTTCACTGTCATTTACACAAGAAGCGGAGAAGGCTATTCAAGCTAGTTGGGAATTAGCTAAACATTTTGGGCATCATGAAATTTTACGAGTCCATTTATTTAGTGTGCTTGGACAATTCAATAAGTCTGGAGTTATTTTAGTTCGTTTGGGCGTGAATTTCGAAGACTTTAAGCAAAAGTTGAGTCGCTATCTTGGGAAAAATATTATGCAACGTGGCGGTGAGCCAGAGTTAACAGTTGAATTGCATAAAACATTGCTTTTAGCTTATGCCGAAGCGTATTTAACCAATAACAGTAAAGTCGATTTGCCAGAAATGGTTTTAGCGTTAGCTTCACCGGAAAAAATCCTTGAAAAAAATGCCAAAGATGATATTTTAGAAATTCTTTTAGACATGGGTTATGATTATCAAAAATTAAAAAATGTAGTGGCTTGGATTCGTATTCAAGAACAGATGCGTGAAGGATTACAACGTTTCCGCGGACGTGCACGGTATAAACCAAAATCAGGGATGGATCGTGCCATGACAGCCATGGCCACGCCGCTTTTAGATCAATTCAGTGAAGATTTAACAGTACAAGCTATTGGTGGTTATCTTTTTCCTTGCATTGGACGAGACGAAGAAATTGAAAAGATTTTCCGTATTATGGAAGGTAGTCGTGAGGGCGTTTTACTCTTAGGTTATCAAGGCGTTGGGCGTACGAGTATTATTAATGGTTTAGCGCAACGCATGGTTATGGAAGATGTTCCAGAGTCTTTACACGATAAACGTTTAGTTAGTTTAGACATTACACGTCTTTTGGCCGGAAGTGATGCGGCTCAAGCCGAACAACGCTTGCTTATGATTACTGATGAAATTATGCGTTCGGGTAATATTATTTTAGCTGTTGAAAATTTACATAATTTAACTGGCATAAGTGCGGGAGCCGAAAGTAGTCTTGATCTTTCGGAAGTTTTTGCGCAAATAGTTTCACGACATTTATTCTATGTTATTGCTACCAGCTCTCCAAAAGATTATGGTCGAGCCATCGAAGGCCGCGGACTTGATGCGCAATTACAAATCGTACGCATTGAAGAATTAGAAATAAATGATGCCATTCAAGTAATGGAAGCCAAGAGCGGCCCAATTGAATACCAAAATCAAGTTTATTTTTCATATGAAGCGATAGAAAAATCAGCGCTTCTTTCGTCGCGCTACATTCATGACCGTTATTTGCCAGATAAGGCTTTGGAAATAATGGAACAAGCAGCTATTAAGGTTCGCAATACGCGTGGAGAGAAGCAGTTAATCACTGGTAATGATGTGGCTGAAATTGTTTCTAATATTACAAAAATTCCTATGACTTCAGTGACCGAACAGGAAACAGAAAAATTGTTGAATCTTGAAGCGCGCATTCATGAACGAATGATTGGACAAAATGAAGCTGTGGGCATGGTGGCTTCCAGTTTGCGTCGTGCTCGCGCTGAACTGCGCGAAGGTAAAAGACCGATCGCTAGTTTCTTATTTCTGGGACCGACTGGTGTTGGTAAAACTGAACTGACTAAATCAGTGGCCGAAATATATTTTGGACGCGAAGAAAGTATGCTTCGTTTTGATATGTCAGAATATCAGGAAGCAGATTCTATTAAGCGTTTAATTGGCTATGGCGATACCCCAGGACAGTTGACTGAATCTGTACGCAAAAATCCATTCTCATTATTACTTTTTGATGAAGTTGAAAAAGCCAATAAAGATATTTTGAATGTTTTCTTGCAAGTGATGGATGATGGACGGTTAACAGATGCTCAGGGTCGCACCATTGATTTTACCAATACGATTATCATCATGACGTCGAATGCTGGTGCTCAATATATTCAAGATGAAATTAATAAGGGCACAGCCATCGAACAAATTAAAACATATTTATTGAACGAAGAATTAAAAACATATTTCCGTCCAGAATTTTTAAATCGTTTTGATGGTGTCATTGTCTTCAAACCTTTAAGCTTGATTGATGTTGTCAAAATTGCGCACATTATGGTTGGTAAAATTTCTAAGAATTTAGATGAAAAGGGAATTATTTTCAAAGTCACGGACGAGGCTATTGCTGAACTTGCGGAACTGGGTTATGATCCAAAGTTCGGTGCTCGACCACTCCGACGTGTTATCCAAGAACGAATTGATGATGTTTTGGCAGATAAGATTTTACGTGGGGAGGTTGGTCGTCGCGATGTTATTACTTTGGAACCAGGTGGAACGATCAATATTAAAAAAGCTGAGTTGATATAGAAAGAGACTTTGATTGGTCTCTTTTTTGATTGATCTATTCATCAAATTGAGGTAGAATTACAGCAAGATATGAATTCATACAACTACATCATCGCCCTACTTTTTTCTTTTTTCCTCTCAGTCATAATGACGGGTTTGATTCAGTTCGTGGCTAAGAAATTAAAAGTTGTCGATGTTCCAAATTCTGAACGCAAGATACACAAAAAACCAATTCCCTTACTCGGTGGATTGGCGATTTTTTTTAGTTTCAATCTCGTTGTTTTGTTTTATGCTCTTTATACTAAAGATTTGATCGGCGGAACTATCTTCCTCAAAAACATTTTTGGCATAATGATTGGTACTTTGTTCTTAGCTGTTGGTGGATTTTTAGATGATAAATATAATTTACGTCCGCGGTATCAAATTTTATTCCCGATCTTGGCTGTTCTTATTGTCATAATTTCTGGTGTCGGTATTGATTCAATTACCAATCCGATTGGAGAAGGATTATGGCATTTAGATAAATATGTTTTAAATCTTTTTTGGTACGATGGTTTGCTTTATAAAATTACTTTACTAGCAGATACTTTCACTTTTTTCTGGCTACTCGGCATGATGTATACCACCAAACTACTCGATGGACTTGATGGTCTAGTTTCTGGCATAACGCTGATTGGAGCTGTCTTCATGTTCTTTGTTGCTTTGAATAAAGGCGATATTGTTCAATATGATGTCGCCCTTATGGCGATTATACTGATAGGTGTTTTCCTGGGCTTCTTAGTCTTTAATTTTAATCCAGCATCGATATTCCTAGGTGAAGGCGGCAGTACTATGGCTGGCTTTCTTTTAGGTTCAATATCAATTATTAGTGGCAGCAAAGTGGGGGTAACTTTAATGCTTTTAAGCATACCTGCCTTGGACTTCCTTTGGACGATTATTAGGCGCATTATGGAGGGCAAATCGCCCTTTGCCACCTCGGATAAGAAGCATTTGCATCATCGGCTTCTTGATGCTGGTTTTACAGTAAAAAGAGCGGTTTTGAGCCTCTACGCGATTACCGTTATTTTTGGCCTAGTGGCTTATTATCTTCAGGATTTGGGTTGGAGCGTGCTGGGTGTTACTCTCGTGGTTTTTGTGGTATTCATGCTAATTTTAGCTTATTTATATAAACGTCAGCGAGAAATAGCTAAACTTGACGAAAAAGTATAAATAAGATATCATAGGCACAGTAATTTAAGACATTTTATTTAACGTATATGACAATTGCGATTATCAAAACAGGTGGCAAACAATACAAGGTTTCAGAAGGAACCAGCTTAAAGGTAGAAAAATTAGCTGGGGAAGTTGGTGAAACTTTAAAGTTTGAAGAAGTTTTATTAGTAACAGATGAACAAGGCGAAAAGATCGAACTTGGTCAACCGTTTGTTAAGGGCGCTGTAGTTGAAGGTAAGATTTTGGAACAAGGCCGCGCAGACAAGGTTGATGTTATCAAGTACAGACCAAAAACTCGTTACCGTCGTAAAGCTGGACATCGCCAAATGTTTACAAAAGTAGAAATTACAAAGGTCTAAATTTACAGATATAAAAAATTCCCAAGCAATTGGGATTTTTTGTTTTATGCAATTTTTTTCCTTTTGTTATTTTTTGGCTTATTTGAATTGTATAAACCACGAATGTTTTATTCCACGGGGTCTTTGAGAAATTTTTTATATATTTTTTCCCTTTGTTACTTTTTGGCGGCAAAAAGTAACCAAACCTGCCTGCCGGCAGGCAGGAACCGCTGGGGCTCCGAATTCACGTGGTTCTATCTACATCCGTGGCTCTCGATTGGGTGAACTCCGCCCCAGACCCCGTGAAATGAAATGCCTGTTGATAGTAAGAAAAAAGTAACAAAGAAAGAATAATATTTAAAAAACTCCCCAAGACTTTACAGCCAAGGGGAGTTGTTCCATTACGAAGTTATCTTATTATAAATTGCCAACCATCGTCACATCCAAAGTCTCCAACCCAACTTTATTATAAAACTTTATTGCTTGAGTATTTTTAAAAGAAACATTCACTTTAATTAATTTTAATCCTTTGCTTTTAGCCCAATCTTTAAAGTTATTAACCAACTGTTCTCCGATGCCTAGTCCTCGATAGCTCTCATCAATCAGCATATGTTCTAACTCCGCAAACTTTGACTCGGCGCGGCCGGTTTCTTCTTCTACGATGCGACCAATTAAATAACCAATTGTTTTGTCAGCATCTTTGGCCACAAAGCCACAACTTTCTGAGGAAGTTACTCTTTCGGTAATTTCTTTTTTCCCTTCTTCACTCAAACTCCAGGTTGCATCTATATTTGCATCAAAACCAGAAGCAATTTCATGCTCAAAAAGTTTTTTGTTTAATTGTTGGATGGAGGGGACATCGGTGAGGGTGGCGGGGTGGATTTGGTAGTTCATATCTTTATATTTAGAAAATTAATTTATACGTTATTCCTTCCTTCCATTCTGGATTTTCCCACTTCACAAAACCAGACTTCTCGCATAATTTTTGCATAGGGAAGTTATCGAAGGCTGTTTCTGTGACAACGCCAAGCGCTTTTTTGTTTTTTGCATGTTCAATACACTGACGCATTAACTCTTTTCCTATGCCCATCTTTAGGAAATTAGGATCGACTAAGATCTCGCGTATAAAGAAAAAGTTTTTTTCCCACCAACCTCGATCGATAGAGCAGAAACCAACGAACTGTTTCTCTTTTTTTGCCACAAGATATAAGCTGTCTTTTAATTTAAAATGCTTTTTCAACGAATCCATCGTGGCTTTGTCGTAGGTGTAATTGAAAGATTGTTTGTCTTTAAGAAAATAAATTTCTTTCTCGTCGGTCATGAGGGATATTGTTATGTTGTTGATCATATTCTTTTCATCAACAATATTTGCTCGCTCTGATCACCAAGTACTTCTCTTTTTGATAATAGATCGTCATAGTCTCGATCGTTTTTTACTCTCGAATGGAAACACTCAGGAGTGATGGCTAGTGCCTCTTGTATTTCTTTTGTGATTAATTCTAACGGTGTTATCACATAGCCGTTGGATCGGAAAAAACCAATTTGGTCTGGTCTGGCAAATGTAGCATAGATAGTCTTTATACCAAGTTTTTTTAATTCCTCTTCCAGCATAGTTAGTAGTTTGCTACCCAAATTCATGCCACGCAGTAATCTGTCAACTTTCACACAATTTAATTTTACATTTTCACCTGAAATATGGCCTCCAAGACTCGCCCCCTCGTTGTCTCCTTTGGAAACAGTATTGAAGAAAAATGAGCCATCGCTCGTGACCTTAAAAGAAATCGGCCATTTAAGTTCTCCTGATTCTATTTCTAATGGGGTTGTGGCTGGCTTTTGTGCATGTAATTTTTCGAAGTCTGTCATAACAAAACTTGTTTAAATGCAAAACTATTGATTAAAGCTTTTCATCCCAGGTATAAGGGAGCAGTTCTTTTAATTTTACTATTTTATCTTCACCAATTATAACATCAGCTTCTAAATTGTCACCATTTATCTGATACATAAATTCTCGGCATCTTCCACATGGCGGTACAACCATTCCATCGTCTAAAACTGCAACAATTTTATCGATTTTATATTCACCAGCAGTAATCATGGCAGCAATGGCACTATGTTCAGCACAAAAGCCCATGCTGGAGCAGGTATCAATACTAACGCCAAGATAAATATTCCCTTTGTCTGTAACAAGTGCACAACCGCAATCAGAGGTGATGAAGTCGTGTTTTACTTTGTGGGGTTTGATGAGGGATTTGGCTTTGTTGATTAGTTCGTCGTTGGTTATTGTTGTCATAAAGTAAAATTATCTAATTATTTTTGATATCTCAGTTAACGTTCGCAGGGAGCCGATATGATGCGATCGTAATTTGGTGACATTAATTTAACCAATTAGGTTTTTCTGTTTTTTGATAGTAGTACTGTATTAGCTCAAACGTCTTGTCATAAGCATCGATAAACTCACCCATTAAAAATTGCGAGTATAAAGATTTATTAAATTCTTCTTGTTTTGTCTTTGGTAGATTTGCTTTTTTAAAATGGATAATCTTGTCGCGCAATTTTTTAAGATTTATATATTTCTCCCACAAATTTTTTCCTTTTGGTGTCTCGACGCCAAAAATTCTTGGAAGAATGATTCCTAATTTCGTATTGAGATCCAGCCTTCTGTCATCTCTGTGTAGAGATTTCTTTTTTTTGATTTTGAAAAATTTGAGACCCAAAAAGGGCACATATTCTTCATATTCGTATGTATAGTCATCTGGTATTGTTAAATTTGCAAAGCATTCCAATGCGGTGAAACAAAAGGTTATGCCCACAATGCAATTTTCAAAAAAATCGAAGTGTTCCTTCTCGTTGGCATTGAGCATGGAAATTTTGGCAAAGTGGTGTTTCTTTGTTTTAATCAGGTTCTTTCCTTGAGTGCTTTCTATTTGATCCATACGTGCAGTAACATCGATAAGAGGTTCTTTGAATTTTTTTAAAAAACATTTTGATTCCTCGATATTTTTCTTAGAAATTTCAAGAATTAATTTTATTGAGTTAACATCAGGGAATGCTATGTGTCCGATAGTCTTGTGTTCAAAAAGTCCCATTAGCGTTACTGGCGAACCAATGGGGAAGTTCTCATGGGGCGTTGTTAATTCTGTTTGAGCTAATACTCTTTGATCTTTTTCAGGTTTCATGTTTTTTTATTTTGTTGTAGGATATGTTTTGAGATTTACGTTTATATGAAAATGCTTTTGATAGCACACATGAAGATTTGATTGAGCACAAAACTACTTCAACTCCTGTCTCCCCTTAAGTGCACTATTCAAGGTCACTTTTTTTATACACAAGTGCGTTCGCTCTATCTACAAAACCTTGTATTTCTGCAACGTCATTGTTTTGTTTGATGCTTTCTATTTTAGAATTAAAATCATCTATAAGTTGGTCAAAATATACAATTGAGCCCGGATCACTCAATTGCATGACATAATTAATTTCTTCTTGTGGATAGCGAGATTCTCCTTCGCTAGATTTTGCTTCCTCCATATATTGTTTATAGTGAGGAAGTGGTTGTAGGGTCTGAACTTTTTCTGGGTAGGTAAACATTCTTAGTCTGGCCCAAATAATAAACATGTCACCATACAATTTTCTGCCACCAGAAAATCCACTATCCACTTTTTCTTTTATCTGTTGATTTACAAGAGGCTTGTCACTAGGTTGTTCTATTTTCATATTAAAGTTAATTTAGAAGAAGACTACTTCAACTCCTGCCTCCCTTTTAAAGCATTACTAAGCGTCACCTCATCCGTATACTCAATATCCGAACCCATAGGCAGTCCGCGGGCAAGAAGAGTAATTTTTATATTTGAATCCTGGAAAAGTTTTTTGAGATAAATAATTGTTGCTTCGCCTTGGATGTCAGGACTAATGGCGAGAATGATTTCGGTTACGCTTTCTTTTTGAGTTCGTTCTTTTAACTTGCTGACAGTTAAATCCTCGGCAAAAACATTTTCAATTGGATCAAGCTTGCCACCAAGCACGTGATATAAACCATGAAAGATTCCAGTATTTTCAATCGATAACAAATCTTGAATATCTTCCACCACGCAAATAGTGGAGCGATCTCTCGTCGAGTTAGAACAAATTGCGCAGGGCCCTTCATTTTCTGAAAAATTATAACAATCTGGACAGAAAAAATGATGATCATGCAGTTCTGTTAAATCTTTGGCAAAGTTTATCAAAGAGTTTTTGGGTTGCTTTAATAAAAAATAAACAAACCGTTCTGCTGTTTTCCGACCAATCCCTGGTAGGGAACAGAACGAGTTGATTAAGTTTTCAATTTTTTCCGGATAACGAGGCATTTAATTTAAAGCCCGAACATACTACCCATATCACCTCGCATTTTCTCGGCCATGGTTACTTGGGAGTTATGTGTAGCATTATTAAAAGCGTCTTTTAAAGCTGATTCAAGTTTATATTTATCTTGTAATAATTCATCATTATCAAGAGTCAGTGCAGTCACAACTTGTTTGCCGTTCATGGTGATCTTGATGCCTTTAAACTCAGTAGAAGTTGATTCACCCTCTAATTTTTTTTGTAAATCGTGCGCCTGTTTTAACATTTTTAATTGGTCGAACATAGATTAGTTTTCGTTTAAATTTTGTTCAATATTTCTAAAGCTAGCTTTAGTTTCATCAAAGAATAATTTCACCACACCGGTTGGACCGTTACGATGTTTGGCGATATGAACTTCGGCTAAATGTCTTTCTTGAGCTGTTAATTCTTCAATACGATAATTACGGTCAGCAGATTTGCGGTAAATGAAGAGCACCACATCAGCATCTTGCTCAATGGAACCAGATTCACGCAAGTGCGAAAGTTTTGGAATGGCTGGTTTGCTCATTTCCACCGCACGAGACAACTGAGACAAGGCTAGGATTGGGACATCGAGTTCACGCGCAATGCTTTTAAGAGAGCGCGAAATTTCGGCCACAGCTTGCACGCGATTTTCTGCTCCTTGGCGTGATTCCATCAGTTGTAAATAGTCGATCACGATTAAACCTAAATTATGTTCAGCTTTTAAACGACGCGCTTTGGTTCTAATTTCCATGATATTTAACGAAGCAGAATCATCAATGTAAATTGGCGCTTCAGAAAGCAAACCCATGGCATGACCAATGCGAGGGAAGTCATCGGCTTCTTCGCGGTCAGAAAGGCGGCCAGTGCGCAATTTCCAAAGATCAACATTAGCTTCTGCGCAGAGCAAACGATCAACTAATTGTTCTTTCGACATTTCTAAACTGAATAAACCCACCGGAACGCGTGCTTTAACCGCAACTTGGCGGACGATATCCAAGGCTAAAGAAGTTTTACCGCAAGAAGGACGCGCAGCTAAAATTATTAAATCTGATTTTTGTAAACCAGCTAGTAAATTATCAAGTTGAGTGAAACCGGTTGGCACACCACGTAATTTGCCGGCGCTCTTGTGCAGCTCATCAATTCTGTCAAAAGTTTCTCCAAGTACTGAACTGATAGGAATAAAACTTTGTTTTAAAAAGTTTTGTGAAACCGAAAAAAGTTTTTGTTCCGCGCTGTCTAATATTTTATCAATATCTTTATCTTCTTCAGATGCCAAACCCATGATTTCTGCCGCTGTTGTTTGCAAACGTCGGAGTGTGGCTTTCTTTTTGATAATATTCGCGTATTGAATAATATGACTTGATGTCGGAACCAAGTTTGCCAAGTTCGCAATGTAGCTGCGTCCACCAACTTTATCTAGAATATTTTTTTCTTCTAAAGCATTTGTGACAGTTAAAAGATCAATCGGTTCTTGTTTAGAATAAAGATTCCGCATTGTTTCGAAAATGTAGCGGTGCGCATCTTTATAAAAATCTTCAGGATTTACAATGTCAGCGATTTTATCAAAAGAATTTTTATCAATCAAAAGTGCGCCGATAAGCGATTGCTCGGCTTCTAAATTTTGCGGCGGGATTCGGCCTAAATCATTGTTTGACATAGTGAAGCTATCTTATTATATCCGGTATGTATTAACAAGTTGACAAGCTAGGGATAAACAGTGTTAAAGTCGATCTTTGTAGTTATCGAAGAAAATATGAAGCTGCGAGTGTAATTTTTCTGGCAAGTTGTCAATTCTAAACCACGCAATATCGTCAAACTTTTCTGGTTCATTTATTTTGACTTCATTTTTATTGACTAGAACTTTATAATCTAGCGCTATCCAATGTGATTTTTGTCCATCAATAATACGGAGAACATCGCGGTAACCAAGGAATTCAAAATTTTGAATTGCGCAACCATATTCTTCAGCAATTTCTTTGCGAAGATTGTTTTCAACCGTATCTTCAAATTCCACGCCACCGCCACCTATATCCCAATTGCCTTGTTCGTCGCGTGCATTTTGACTACGCTTGGCCATCACAAAATTGCCTTGTCCATCATGACAAAAGAAAACTACGGCGACGCCAATAAAATCAACTCCCTTTTTCATCTTGTAATTTGATTAGATTTTGTAAGAGCATGGCAATGGTCATAGGCCCAACTCCGCCAGGTACAGGGGATATATATTTTACAGTATCAATAACGTCGTCAAGATTAACGTCGCCCACGATGGCGCCGTCATGTAATTTGTTAATGCCAACATCAATGATAATAGCATCTTTTTTGATCATGTCTTTGGAAATGAAGAAAGCGATTCCTAACGAAACGATTAAAACATCAGCTTCTTTGACTAATTGTTTCCAGCCTTTATCTTCTGTTGTGACGACTTGAACATCGTTATTCTCTCCCCAAAAACATTTGAACGGAGCGCCAAATAATTTATGATTGCAGAGAATGACAATTTTCTTGTCAATTATTTTTTCTCCAGTGGCTTTAATTAGTTCTAAAATACCAAGTGGTAAGGGTGGCGCAATTTTGTAAACACATTTTTCCATGTTGGCTTGGTTGTGCGGGTGGAAACCATCAATGTCCTTACGATAATCCATGGCATTCAATATATTCTCTGTATTTAAATGCTCAGGAAGTGGTAACTGAATTAAAATACCAGCAGTTTCTTCGTCCTTATTTAAGAATTCAAGGCATTCAATAATTTCTTTTTCAGAAGTTTTTTCGTCAAAGTTGTATTGATGAAAAGGAATGCCACAATCTTGGCAAGCTCGTCTTTTAAGCCTGACGTAAAGAGTCGATCCGGGATCTTCGCCCACGAGTATGACAGCTAAACCTTTAAGATCGTTTCTGGTTAATAAAGAATCACGGATACTGCGGATAATTTTTTCAGATAAGGCTTTGCCGTCAATAATTTTATTTTCAATTAGAATCATAAATTATTTAATTCTGAGTAAAGTGGATATTTGGCTGTTAAAACTAAAGCTCTTTTTTTAACTTCTTCCAAACCGGCTGGATTATCTTTATTATCAATCGCGGCAGCAATGAGTTCTCCAACTTCAGCAAAGTCAGCTTCCTTGAATCCGCGCGTGGTCATGGCCGGTGTGCCGACGCGAATGCCTGAAGGATCCATTGGTTTGCGTGGATCGTTGGGGATCATGTTTTTATTACAAGTAATATTGACTGTATCTAATAAATTTTGTGCTTCTTTACCGCTAATATTTTTTGGTGTGACATCAATCAATAATAAATGATTATCACTTTGACCAAAACAAATTTTAAAACCATGATTTTTTAGCGTTGCTTCGAGCGCCTTGGTGTTTTTGAGAATCTGCGCTGCGTATTCTTTAAACTCAGGTTTCAACGCTTCACCAAAAGCAACAGCTTTGGCGGCGATGTTGTGTTCGTGTGGGCCACCTTGGAAACCAGGGAAGACGGATTTATCGATTTTGGCAGCGTGTATTTCTTTACACATAATCATGCCGCCGCGCGGTCCACGTAAAGTTTTGTGCGTTGTTGTTGTGACTACGTCGAAGAGTGGCACTGGATTTTTCATAACACCTGCTGCAATGAGTCCGGCAATATGCGCAATGTCTGCCATCGTTAAAGCACCAACTTCGTCGGCAATATTTTTTATTTTTTCATAATCAATCTCGCGCGAATAAGCAGAGTAACCAACTAAAATTAATTTTGGTTTATGTTCTAAGGCCATCTGACGCAAATTTTCATAATCAATCAAACCAGTATCCAGTTCTGTTTTGTAACGAATGAAATTAAAGATTTTGGCCATGTGAGTCACTGGGTGACCGTGTGTTAAGTGACCGCCATGCGATAAATCCATACCTAAAATTGTGTCGCCCGGATTTAACAGCGCTAAATAAACTGCAATATTCGCAGGGGCGCCAGAAAGGGGTTGGACATTGACATGTTCAGCTCCAAAAAGTTGTTTGGCGCGGGCTATCGCCAAGTTCTCGACAACGTCGACATTCTCAGTTCCACCGTAATAACGATTTCCCGGATAACCTTCAGAATATTTATTTGTTAAAACACTGCCAAGGGCTTCCAGCACTGCAAGAGAAACAAAATTCTCCGAAGGAATTAATTCAATCACATTTTGTTGGCGTTTTAATTCATGACGAATGGCTTCAGCAATTTGAGGATCTTGTTTGGTTAAATATTCGAGTTGCATATTTTTTTATTTTATCGTAGCCGAAAATTCATTGCTATATCGGCCACATTTATTATTTAAATTTTCACACACACGAAAGTAATATGTTTGTCCGGACAGGAGATTACCCCAAGTGTAACTGGTGCCGGATGCTAGGGCTATTTTTTCTTTTCCAGGAAAGAGAACATTGGAATTGTTGCTCAGAATGACGAAGACGCCTTGCGTAGCGGTGAAATCACTGATTAACCAGTTTAGAGTGGCGCTATTGCCTTCGTCTGCACCTGAAAGAAGAATGTAGCCCTGCGTAGAGGCGGAAGAATCAGCGGCAGGTTTGGCTGGTTCAGGTGAAGCAGGTTCTTTTGTCCCAACTGTTAAGGTGATTTGATTGCTATATAGTTTACAGCCTTCTTTGTCTACATAAGCGCAGAGACGAAATGAATATTGCCCATCTTCGAGTTTACTCCAAGCATCTTTGAGCACATCAGTTTTTAATGAATGTTCTTGCTCGGCCGGATAAGTGATTGTGCCTGCTTTTTTGTTCATTAAAATTTTTAGGGAACTAATATCTTTCAATTCAGTCGTAGTCCAACTAAGATTAATGTTGTTATCTTTGACTGAGCCTTCAAGTTTTATTTCGTCAGGAACTTTAGTGGAAGTAATTTTTAGAACTTTTTTATTGATGTTTTTATCTTTCTTTACAGTAATAGTTATTTCATTAACCTTAGCGCCCAGTTTATAATTTAATTCGAAATTGCCATTGTTGTTATCGAGCTCTTTGCCGTCAATAAAAATTTCGGCTGCAGGGTCGGTCACGCCTTTAATTAAAACTGCATCCTTGTCGGTAGAAAATTCGCTATTCTCTGGTTCAGTAATATCGAGTTTGGTTGCTTTCGCAAAAATTCCTAAATAGAAATTTTTAGCAGTATCCTGTTCTAAATTCCAATTGTACCAACCTGAACTCATGAGGTCACCGGCATTAATAGTTTTAGAATCGATCATTTTATCTACGGCTAAGCTTGGATTGATGGTGGCTTCGGTAGCTTCATCAATAGTGCGCATGTTCAAAATATCTTCATTTTGATAAACCTTGGCTTTAACTTTATTTTCAGTAACGGTTAAATAGGTAATACCATTGGAAATGTTGACATTAAACGCTGTGCCGAGCGCGGTTAATTCTACATTATTATTTTTGACGCGGTAAATGGCCGGTGATTGATCATTAACTCGGTGAAAAACCTCGCCGCGTTTTTGATTAATAATAATGTCAGCCAATCCGATTTGTGTTAATTCTATTTCTGAATTTTCATTTAAACGCAATAAACTTTGATCTGGTAATTCAATAATTACTTTGGCGCCAGCATCAGTGCGCACGCTTTCGCCCATTTTAACTTGATAGTTTTCGGCTAACTCCACCCAATCGGAATTGGCAGTTAAAATTTCTACTTTTCCGGAAAGTGTCGCTACTTTTGCTGAAAGAATGGGGGTGTTGGTCTCGTCAGAGTATTTTTGGTTAATATTTTCTGGGCTCTTGTCAGTTCGTTTTATGGACCAAATAACAAAGACTGCGATAAGTACGATAATAAAAAGGAGTATATAAAAACCCTTTGTCTTATAAAAAGGTTTTTTGTAGTAGTTAAAGTTTCGGCCGCTGGCGTAGCGGGTTCCCGAGTAGGTCTTCATATATGACTATATTAAGAGTTTATCTTGTTGAACTAATAAGATTTTATCTAAAAACAGGGGTTTTGGCAAAATTACAACATAGATTAAAGGCTCTTGGTCATATAAGTGCCAGAAACTCGATAGCCGAGACGTCGGTAGAAGCCACGGACACCGACGCCAGAAATAACAGCTATCTTTTTCCAGCCGTTTTTTAAAGCGATTTTTTCTGCTTCGTGAGTTAAACGTGTGCCTAAACCTTGGTTTTGAATTCCGGCTCCGGCTTTTTTGATTGGCACTAGCCGACCGTAAGTATGAACTTCGCGAATTAAAGCGCAGTTATCGATTTCGGGAATAAAATTTGTTTCATTTTTGTCAGGCAATCGTAAGCGTAAAAAGGAATAAAGTTTTTTCTTGTCTTTGGAAGCATATTGTAAAAAATATTCAGTTGCATCAGACGCACGATATTTTTCAATAAAAAGTTTGGCTTGACTAAGTTTAGTAATATCTTCGCGCGCTTCGCGACAGCGGATGCAATAACAAGAGGCGTCTGATTTTTTCAATTCTGCTTGTAATGATTCGCGCAAGTTGGTAATTTTATTTCCAGCTAAAATGCTTTCGTTCGGAATATCGCGAATTAAACGAATGATGCGCACATAATCTGGAATAATTTTTTTTATGTCAACTAATAATTTAAATAAAGTTTTGACTGAATATGGTTTGTATTTGTGGGCGCGCCAAGCTTTTTCCAAACCTGTGCCCTTTGTTACAACGGTTGGATATATTTTGAGTAGATCGGGTTGAAAGTCAGGATTAGAAAATAATTCCTCGAAGAAATGCAGATCTTTTTTTGGTGTGGCTCCTGGAAGACCGGGCATCATGTGGTAAGCAACTTTGAAGCCAGCTTGTTTAAAAAGTTTTGTAGCTTCAATGACTTCACTAATTCCATGCCCACGTTTATTCAAATCTAAAATCTTATCATCAAGCGCTTGGACGCCCAATTCAACTTTGGTGGCACCGAGTGTGCGCCAAAATTTTACTTCATCTTCTGTCACATAATCTGGTCTGGTTTCTAAAGTTAAAGCCACGATACGATGTTTAGCAGTTTCATTATATTTTTGGGCTTCGTCTAAAGTTTTACTGACTTTCCCATTGCAGGCATCAAAACAACGTTTCACAAAATTGCGTTGATAATTTTTAGGGAAATAAGACCAGGTGCCGCCCATAATAATCAACTCAATTTTGTCGGTGCTGTGTCCGTTTTCGTTCAAAGCTCGTAGACGGACTAAAACTTGTCGGTGCGGATTAAATTTAGAAAGAGCGGCGCGCATTACAGCTGGTTCATTCGAAAGATATGATTTGGGCATGTTTTTTTCGTTGGGGCAATAAGAACATTTTCCAGGGCAGGGAAAGGGTTTGGTAAGAACTGCAATTGGTGCCACGCCCGAGAGTGTGCGTATCTTTCTTTTTTGTAATAATTTTTCGAGTTCAGTATTTTGTGGAATCTTTTTGCTTTTGAGCATCTCTCGGTATAAAGACAAAAGTTCGGCATTGGATATCATGCCGACTCTTTGTTTATTGGCGAAATCACGTTTGATCTTATTTAAGCGGTTTGCATTTTTGATCTTGAGATTAGCCAATTTAACGACAAGTTGTTGATGCACGTTTAGCATTAGTAAATCGGTTTAAAGCTAGATAATATTTTATTAAATAACTGTTCGTAATTTTTGATATCGATTTCATTTAGAATTGAATATTCCATGCCAATGACTTTTTTGGGCGTAATCATCACGTGTACAAAAATTCTTTTGCCTTTGTTGAATTTGATGTCTTTGAATTCTGCAATGGTATCATACTTTAAAGTTTGTTTTCTGGCTGGTTTAATTCCAATTTCAAAAGTTTCCACAAATTTATCGGGGTCATAACTTGTGCTGGTAACATCAAAACCGTTTAATGATAAAATCTCGCCTGTTGTTTGATAAACAAAAATATCTAGTTGTGCGGCGCCCATTTGATCTACAAAATGTGCTTTGTGTACCAGGTTGCTTTGAAATGGATCAATCTTTTCACTTGTTACTGCCCAGTTGCCGGGGTAATCCATTTTATAGTGATCAGCGACTTCAAATTTTGTTCCAACAAAAGTTTCAGCAATTTGAGCTAGGTTTTCGTTGGTGATTCCAGTGCCGAGTGAGCGCATGATAGCAAAAGCATCGTTGGGTCGACCAAGGTAATAACGTTTGTTGTCATTGGGATTTAAATACCAAGCTTCGCCGTGTTTTTCTACTTGTAATAAGATGCGACCTTCGAGTTGATAAATTAAATTCATGTTTTTCTTTAATGTTCCTGGACCAAGTGGATTGTGCCAACTTTCAATTTCAGCTTTATCAGAATAATCATCATTGTCAGTATCAGCATTATCAATACTGGTGCCCAGAGCGATTTCTAAACTATCTGGCAGACCGTCTTTATCAAAATCAGAACCGCCGTAATTTAAAATGCCGACTGGAATTTGGTCTAGTGTAGAATTGGACACGCCCAAACCTAGGCTGCGCATGACATTAAAAGCATCGGCTGGTCGTCCAAGATAATAACGATAATTATTAACCGGAGAAATATACCAAGCCTCGCCATTTTTTTCGACTTGCAAGTAAATTTTTCCGCTATTTCCAGTAGCAGCACTTGAATTATTGATCGGTAATAAAAAACCAGAGAGAATTAATAAAACAACTTCGAGTTTGATAAATTTATTCATATAATATAATGTAAATTAACAGTTGTATTGTCTCTTAATTTGCGTTCAAAGTCAACCACAAGGAGACCATCATGGCAGCACCGAGTCCGGAGATGTTGGCACAAGCAACAGAAGTAGCGGAACGTATCGCGACGATGGGACGAGATATCTTCCGTGGTATCTGGCTGACGAACTGGCGTGGTTGGCGTTTCGTGTACGACGTGACTTCACCACAGCAATGTAATCGTCAATGCGTAGAATGCCGCCTGTTCCAACTGAATGAGCAACTCAAACTGATGGAAGTTGGATTGCCGTTCAAGCTGTCTCTCTATCCGTGGGCTGACCAGATCGACAAGAATCTCTACGGACCCGAACCATATCTTTCCTGCAAGACAGCGATGCGGCAGGCACAATGTTTCATCGTTTACATCTTGCATCACCCGGAATGTGTTGGCCCGGTTCAGATCAAGGACGAGCTGGAATTGGTTCGTGACCTGTGTTGTGTCTACGAAACAGGCACAGCTGTCGGGACACTGCACATGCAACAGCACATCGTGAAAACGGTGAAGTCTTCTCTTGAGTGGAAACGTCGTCAATTCTTGCCCGAGATCCTGCGTGAACTCGGTTGGGACGGTAAACGTTTCGTGCCCAAATCCAAATAGTAAAATCTTCCTCCTTGGCCAGGCCGGGGAGGAAGTTTTTTATTTAAATTTGCATTTCCCCCGGCAATAGCGCTATGATAATTACATGAATGACATTAATGAAAAAAATCGAAACAGTTATAATCAGGTCGCAAAATTATTTTCAGCGACGCGGTCTTATTTGTGGCACGATTTAACTCCATTTATAGATTATATCCAAACAGGAGACAAAGTTTTGGACGTTGGTTGTGGTAATGGTCGTTTATTGGATTTGCTCAAAGAAGTTAAAGTGGATTATCTCGGCGTTGATTTTAGTGAAAATTTAATTGAAGCCGCTCGCGAAAAACATCCCGAAGCCAAGTTTCAAGTTTTAGATTTATTTGAATTAGATAAATTGAATGAGCGTTTTGATGCAGTTCTGTGTATTTCTGTTCTAAATCATTTTCCCTATGAAGATCAAGCCAAAATAGTAAAAAACATTTCTTCTGTTTTAAGACCGAATGGATATTTGTTGATGGTCAATTGGAATCTTTGGAATCTTAAAGGTAGAAAATCTGCGTGGGTGCCACTTTTAAAAAATCCTTTTAAATTTTTATGGCGCAAAGGACGGGGTATTTGGACCAAATGGCAGGGCGGGCAAGAATCGGTTGATTTGTATTATTATGCTTTTACCAAAAAACGTTTACGTAAATTATTGAGGAAAGCAGGCTTCATGGTTCTGGAAAATTATTATTCTCGTAAGGGGCATTATGCCAGCTGGCTTTTTGGAAATAATATTGTGACGGTGGCGAAGTTTTGCAGCTCGGAATTGGAACGTCGAAAAAGTAAGATCCATGGTCATGGTATTTTCGCTAAACGAAAAATTATCAAAGATGAAATTTTTTATTATATCCCGCTGAATAAATTGTCATATAGAAATTATAAACGTTACGCCTATATCGGTAATGGGCAATATGTAAATGATCACGGTGTGCTCAATTGGGTCAATCATTCCTGTAACCCAAACACGCGCATTGATATCAATCGCCCCGATCCAGTTTTGATTGCTCTTAGAGATATTGAGCCGGGCGAAGAGATAACTTGCGATTATGATAATACAGAAGAAGTGGGAGTTTACAGAAAATGTTTATGCGAGGAGGGAACATGTAAAGGACATTTTGGGGAAGATAAGAGTTTGAAGGTGAAGATGTTTGATTGATTCTTACTTTCATCCTAAAAAAATTTCAGTAATCATAGTCAATCATAGTAAAATTGAAACGCCGCCCCGAAGAGTACGGGGCGGCGTTTGCGCATGGTTGTCAGGCGGTGCGCACGAACGTGTACATGTCCGCCTCATCGGGCGGGGCGTAGATCGCGGGCTTCATGCCCGAGCTCTTCTTGGTCAAGAAGACGATGCGGTCGTCCACGATGTCCACGGTCCACGCTTCTCCCAAGTAGAACGCGATGGTCGGTTCCTCGACCTTCTGAGCCCCGGTGCTCCAGTGCACCTGGAACACCTGGGGGTGGGAGTTGTCGAAGTTGTGCCATTCGATTTTCCCGACCGCGTTACCGGCGCCGACGAGGTGTTCGATCAGGGTCCAGCCCTTCAAGTCCAAATCGTTCAGCCGATAAATAGCGACGTGCCCGGTGATGCGAGCCATGGTGTTCTCCCTTCGATGTGGTGTTGCGGTCAGGCCGCGGGCTTGACGATTATGTACTGTTTCACGTTGTCCGGCGGCGCGAAGCTCGTCGGCTTGACGTCGGATCGCCACTTGGTCAGGATGACGATGTGGTCGTCGATGAGCTGAACATCCCAGGCCGTCTCGACGAGGATGCAGACCTTGGTGTCGTTATCGAGATCCAGCCAGAGACGCAGCCGATCGTCCACGTTGCTGCGGACGATCGTTTTGACCCTGACATGCGAACCACCGCCCTCTTGAAGGATAGTCCATCCGGACAGATCCATCTTGTAGAGAACGTGGAACGATTCGGGTCCGATGATGTCCTTGTGCGGTACCATGGGGTTCTCCTTCGTTGCGGTTTCGGTCTGGTGGTGAATTCTTCCCGATGTGGGTTGAACTCATTCGAACATACAATTATAGCATATATTCTAATATAAGTCAATTATTTGTGTGTATTTTTATCTAAATTTAGGTAAATAGTGGTAATAAGGCATCAAAAAAATACAAAAAAATACGGCCCAACTGCGAGAGTGCAGTGGGCCAGTTGTTGGTCAGGAGTGATTCTACTTAGGCGCCTTGCGCGTGAAGACGTACATGTCGCAGTCCGGGTCGTTGGGAGACAAGCGATTCATGTTGGTGGCTCGGACGAGTGTCCAGTGATGATCTTCGTTCTGACGGAGTAGCCAGAGACCAACCTCGAATTCCCAGATCGGTTTGCGTTGCCATCCCCTCGGGCCAACGTGTTCGATTTTTTCTGTTGCCAGAACGCGCAGCCCCAGACGCGATATTTTGGTTTCGATGACATCATAGTGGGAGGTCTTGGCCCAAGGAAAGGCGTCACCGAGATGATCATATTTCAGGTCCGAGAAAGTCTCGGTCAGGCTCCAGTCGCCTTCGGGAAGATCCTGGAAGAAATCTCTAACGGTCTTACTCGATTTCATCGAAGGGGAAGGAAAGGCCAGCGGTTCGAACATGATGTTCCCTGAAGTAGTTAAACACGTTGCCACGGAGCAACAATAGAAAATATGATAGCAGATTATTCCTGTCAATTAGTGATTGTAAATTCAGTGATTTTTTAGCTATATTTAGAAAATTAGTATTCATAAATTATTTAAAAAAATCCGACCCAACTGCGAGAGTGCAGTGGGCCGGTTGTTGGTCAGGAGTAATTCTACTTGGGCGCTTTGCGCGTGAAGACGTACAAGTCGCCGGGCGGGTCGTTCGGGAACAGGGCGTGGACCTGGGTCAGCCGCACGAGCATCCAGCCCTCGTTGTCTTCGGTACGACCGATGATCCAGAGGCCTTCGTCGAACCACAGATCGTGCTCGACCGTGGTCTGGCCAGGGTAGCCGCGGCTGACGCGGATATGTGCCCCGCGCTTGCCAGTGGTCGGCCTCGGCAGGACTTCGTATTTGACCTCCCGCGGAGAACGCAGCGTATGGTCTTGTCCCATCTCGGTCATGTGCCAGTCGTCTGAGTTGAGTTCTTCCATGAAGCGGGCGGAGGTGCGATTCTCGTGGGATAGCTTGAGCGGTTCGAACATGATGTTCCCTGAAGTGGTTGAACACGTTGCCACGGAGCAACAATAAAAAATATCATAACATATTATTCCTGTCAATCCATTATTGTAAATTCAGTGATTTTTTGTTAAAATTAGAGTATGAATTTAAGTGATATTAAAAAAGTATATATTTCCGGCATTGGCGGCATTGGCGTATCAGCCTTGGCGCGTTATTTTTTTAATAAAAACATTGAAGTAGTCGGTTCAGATTTAGTTCGCTCAGAAATTACCGAAAAACTCGAGCAACTTGGCATCACCATTTATTATGAACAAAAAGCTGAAAATTTAACTTACGCTTTCGACTTACTTGTTTATTCCGCCGCTGTCCCAGCAGAAAACCATGAACGCCAAAAAGCCAAAGAATTAAATATTCCGCAAAAAAGTTATTTCGAAATGATCGGCGAACTGAGTCGATTATACAAAACAGTGGCTGTTTCCGGTACGAATGGTAAGTCCACGACAACTTCGATGATTGCTGGAATTTTACTCGATGCGCAAATTGATCCAACCGTCATCGTCGGCTCCCAATACGAAAAACTAGATTCTAATTTCCACTTCGGTAAATCAGATATTTTCGTCGTTGAAGCCTGCGAGTATCGGGCGCACATGCTGCTTTTAAAACCGCAATGTATTATTTTGACGAATATTGAAGAAGATCATTTGGATTTTTACAAAGACATTAATCACATCGTCCAAACGTTTCAGCAATATGTAAATTCTTTAAAACAAGTAGATGATCTTTTGATAATTAATAATGATGACATCAATACGCGCAATTTAGTTTTACCAAAATGCCGCCTTGTTCGCTATGGATTAATTCCCGGAGCTGATGTGGTCGCCGGACGTGTACGCAAAGAACCGGGGAAACAAATTTTTGAAGTTATTTATTATGGACACAGCTTGGGCGATTTTGAATTGCAGGTTCCGGGTAACTTTAATATTTATAATGCTTTGGCTGCGATCAGTTATGCGTTGTCTTTGGATATCCCGGTTGGAGCAATTCGCGAGAGTTTAAAGAATTATCGCGGTATTTGGCGTCGCTTTGAACTAATTAAAAATGATGAGTTTACCGTTATTTCTGATTACGCGCATCATCCCACAGCAGTCAGCTCCACGATCGAAGCGGCTAAAGAGTTTTTTCCGGGTAGACGCATCGTCGCAGTTTTTCAACCGCATCAACGCGACCGCACTCAAAAGCTATTTAATGATTTTACTCAGAGTTTTAATAAAGCCGATTTACTAATTTTATCCGAAATTTATGATGTCACCGGCCGAGAAGAAAAAAACGTTGAAGTAAGTTCTCGAGATTTAGTTTTTTCAATACTGGAAAATGATCCTGTCAAAGAAGTCCATTATGGAGCCAATCTTGTCGAAACAATCAACAAAGTTAATTCACTAGTCCGAGCTGATGATGTAGTTTTGGTCATGGGGGCAGGGGATATTTATAAGATTGTTCAAGATGTTCAAGTTGTTCGAAATGTTGAAAGTCGAGAATGATAAAAGCGTTGTTCATCCGATTTGCGAGTTCCGAGTCTATCGTCATTGCGAGCAGGTCTCAACAAAAACACGAAGCAATCTCCCATATCTAAAATGATAAGCCAAGCCAGCCGACCTCCGATAGCAGTTCATAATCATTAAGATTTCGGAGATTGCTTCGGGGCTACTCAGAGTGCCCTCGCAATGACGTTGAGACATGTCTCCTCGCAAATCAGATGGAGTAATTCGTAACATCCAAATAAAATGTACTATTCGTAACAATATGTGCGAAGAAAAACTACTACGCAAAAAAAACCGTTTAGCCACTCAAACAAAACGCAAAGTTTCAAAAACGAGCGGTACTTTAGCCGCACAGCAGCAGATCGCTACGGTAAATAAGCGCTACAAGAACAGCACCAAGATAAAAGTCACCGTCAATTTATAATTCACCATTAGTTTGCTATAATTTAGATATGAAAGAGGAATTAGAACAATTAATCGGTTTGGAAGTTATCGAAAACGAACTACTCAAAAATCACACAACTTTTCGCGTGGGCGGGCCAGCAAAATATTTTGTAAAAGTTGCCAATAAAGCACAGCTTCTGGCTGCACTTAGAGCCGCACATACAAAAAAGTTGCCTTTTTTTATTTTGGGTGGTGGCAGCAACGTTCTCGTGGCTGATAAAGGTTTCGATGGGTTAGTCATTAAAACAACACCGGGCGAGTTTGTAATCAAGGGGAATTCGGTTACAGCCTTTTCTGGAGCTATACTTTCGAAAATGATTCGCGAAGCCATAGAAAATAAATTAGGTGGCTTGGAATTCGCTGGTAATATTCCTGGCACTGTCGGTGGTGGAGTTCGCGGCAATTGCGGCGCTTATGGCAAGGGCGTGGGTGATTTTGTAAAACAAGTTGAAGCTATATGTTTAGATGAAACAGGTATCGGTTTGAAGATATTTACCAAAGATGAGTGTGAGTTTGCGTATAGAGAAAGTATTTTTAAGCAAAATCCAGATTGGATTATTGCGGAAGTCATTTTTGAATTAGTTCCGGCTGAGGCTGCTGAAGAATTATTAAGTAAAATAGATCAAGAGTGGCAAGAGCGTTGTGCCAAGCAACCGTTAAGTGTACCGAGCGCCGGCTGTACTTTTAAAAATATTAATTTTGATAATCAAGAACACGAAAAATATACTGGCTGGCAATCCAACGGTAAATTAGCCGCAGGAAGATTTATCGAAGAAGCAGATTTGAAAGGTATGAAAATTGGCGGGGCCAGGGTTTCTGATAAACATGCCAATTTCATCATTAATTTCGATAACGCCACTGCCGATGACATTGTGCAACTTATAAGTTTAGTCAAAACGCGTGTGCGTAATCAATTTGGTGTCCAATTTGAAGAAGAAATTCAATATGTAGGATTTTAGGTGTTGAAAGATTGTCCAATCCGTATGCTTTCTTCTTTATTCAATATTCATTATTCGTTATTCACTAAATAATAAATAAGCTAAGATAAAAACATGAAAATCAACATCAAGGCAACAAAAGTCACATTGCTACCAGAGTTAAAAAAACTCGTCGAAGAAAAATTTTCAGGTTTAGACAAGTACTATGATCGGATCCTTTCCATTGAGGTTGAATTAGGAGTTGAAGTCGCTGGTCAGCGTAAGGGTGATATTTATTTCTGCGAAGCTAATATCAACGTGCCTGGTAAATTATTACGTTATCGTAAGTCGTATAGCGATTTAACCAAAGCTGTTAATGGTGTGCATAAAGGTATACAACAAGAATTGAGTAAAGAAAAAGATAAAAATAAAAAGTAGTTGCGAATAGCTGCATAAATTTGATTTTACGAATTACTACTGAGGCTTGATTGCTAAACAGTAATTCGTAACTTCACAATAGAAGTGTTATTCGTAAATAAAAGTATGTTTCATCGTGGGATAATGAGAGGCTTAAGGAACTATCAAGTTAATGTTATTATCAAGGTGTTAATTGCTTCTGATTTTTTGATTTGGTCGTCAGCTAGTTTGGTGGCTCCAATATTTGCCATCTTTATAGCTGCTAGATTGCCGAGTGGAGGTATCGAAGCCATCGGTATTGCCGCCACGATTTATTGTATGACCAAGGCGATTGTAGAAATCCCAGTTGGTACTTATATTGATAAAAGTAAGTCAGAACGTGACGATTTGTATGCTGCTATTCTTGGAACTGTTTTAAATGCAGCGACGTTTTTCCTGTACCCAATCGTGGCTTCGGTTTGGCAGTTGTATCTGCTTCAGATTGTTGCTGGTGCAGCAGGAGCCATTGCATATCCCGGCTGGTATTCTATTTTTACGCGCCATATAGACAAGTCAAAAGAAGCGTTTGAATGGAGCTTATATGATGTACTACTCGGATTAGGCATGGCAGTTACCTCAGCCTTAGGTGCTTTCATGGTCGCAAAATTCGGTTTTAATGCAGTCTTTTATATAATTGGAAGCATGACCCTGGCTGGTGCGGCTTTGCTTTTTATAATAAGAGATAGAATTTACCAAGGCGCCGCAGCAAAAAAATAAAGGTTTATATAAATATGGGTGCACAACCTTGTCTCGTGAGAGGCGGGGTTGTTTTTTATCGCTAAATATGCTAGAATCCTACTAAATAATAAACAATTATATGAGCATATTTTCAAAACTTTTTGGAGACGCGAACGCAAAGGTTATCACTAATATTCAACCAACTGTTGCTCAAGTAAATAGTTTTTCAGATCAATTCGAAAAATTCTCGGATTCAGAGCTAAAAGCAACAACAGCACAGCTAAAAGCTGAACTTAAGGAAGGCAAAACTCTGGACGAAATTTTGCCACGAGCTTTTGCCGCTATTCGCGAAGCCAATCGTCGTGTCAATAAAGTCCGTCATTTTGATGTGCAAATTATTGGTGGTGTTGTTTTGCATCGTGGTGAAATTGCTGAAATGAAAACTGGTGAAGGAAAAACTCACGTGGCTGCTTTGGCTTTATATTTAAATGCTTTAGAAGGTAAAGGTTCCCATTTAATTACGGTTAATGATTATTTGGCCAAACGTGATGCTGGTTGGAATGGCCGAGCAAATCATGTGCTTGGCATGAAAACCGCTTGTATTGTTCATGACCAAGCTTATATTTATGATCCAGATTACGAAAATTCAGATGTTAATGATGAAAAAGTTAAAAAATTAAAACCATGTTCACGCGCTGAAGCGTATCAAGCTGATATTACATATGGCACTAATAGTGAATTTGGTTTTGATTATTTGCGTGATAATATGGCGTCCGATTTAACTCAAACTGTTCAACGCGAATTACATTACGCTATTGTTGATGAAGTCGATTCAATTTTAATTGATGAAGCGCGTACTCCGCTTATTATTTCTGCTCCAGCCGAAGAGTCTGCCCAGCTTTATCAAAAATTTGCGCAAATTGTTCCACGTCTAAAAGAAAACGATTCTTCGGATCCCTCAGAACAGGGTGACTATAATATTGATGAAAAGATGCGTGCTGTCACTTTAACTGATGAAGGTATTGAAAAAATCGAAAAGATTTTGAACATGGGCAATATCTATGATGAAGGCGGAATGGAAATGGTACATCATTTAGAGCAAGCCTTGCGCGCGCAAGTTCTTTTCAAGCGCGACAAAGATTATGTTGTTAAAGACGATGAAGTTATTATTATCGATGAATTTACTGGCCGATTAATGGAAGGCCGCCGTTATTCCGAGGGTTTGCATCAAGCGATTGAAGCTAAAGAAGGTGTTTCGGTCCAAAAGGAAAGTCGCACACTGGCAACTATCACCATCCAAAATTATTTCCGTGCTTATAAGAAGTTGGCCGGTATGACTGGTACGGCCGCAACTGAAGCTGAGGAGTTTAATAAAATTTATCATCTCGATTTAACAATTATTCCAACGAATAAACCTGTTTCTCGTATAGATTTAACCGATCGTATCTATGCCACAGAAATCGGTAAGTTGCATGCAGTTGTCAATGAAATTAAGCGACTTCATACAACCGGGCAACCAGTTCTTGTTGGTACTATTGCTATTGAGAAAAATGAATTATTGTCACGCCTTTTGAATGAGGCCGGCGTGCCGCATCAAATTTTAAATGCCAAGCAACACGAAAAAGAAGCGTCAATCATTGCGCAAGCTGGTCGTGCTGGAGCTGTGACTGTGGCCACAAACATGGCTGGTCGCGGAGTTGATATTATTCTTGGCGGAACACCATTTAATCAAGCTGATTATGAAAAGGTGAAGGAGTTGGGTGGTTTGTTTGTCCTCGGAACAGAAAGACATGAATCTCGTCGTATCGATAATCAGTTACGCGGTCGCGCTGGTCGACAGGGTGATCCAGGCGTTTCGCAATTTTATGTTTCCATGGAAGATGAACTGATGCGTATTTTCGGTTCTGATCGCGTCAAAAATTTAATGATACGTATGGGCTTACCAGAAGATCAGGCCATTGAGAATAAAATGATTGCGAGTTCCATTGAAAAAGCGCAGAAGAAAGTTGAAGGAAATAATTTTGATATTCGCAAGCATTTGGTTGATTATGATGATGTGATCAATAAACAACGCGAAATTATTTATCGTCGTCGCCGCGAGGTTCTCGAGTCAGTTAAGGAAAATCCGGAACATGTCAAAAAACAAATTTTAGAAATGGTTGAAGATGAAATTGAACAAGTTGTATTCTTCCATACTGGTAGTAGCGATCAAACTAGTTGGGATATGAAGGAAATTGGTGAAGTTGTTAAAACTATTTTTCCATTAAGCGATGCGGATATCAGCACTTTAGCTAGTATCGAAAAATTAGCCGGTGATCGCGAGGAAGATGCATCTGCTCGCAATAAAATTGTTGAATTTTTAATGAATTTGGCCAAGGCGCGTTATGAGGATTTGGAGAAAGACGTTGATAGTCAGTCTGGTACACCGGGTTACATGCGTTTTGTGGAGCGCGAAGTTGTTTTGCGCAGTACTGATAACTTATGGGTTGATCATTTAGATGCGGTCGCTTTACTGCGTACTGGAATTGGTTTGCGTGGTTATGGCCAACGCGATCCGCTCATTGAATATCAACGCGAAACCTATGGGATGTTCATGCAATTACAAAATTTTATTAAACATCAAATAGTTTATACTATTTATAAGATTGGTTTTGCGCACCGTCAGGCTAAATCAATATTAGAAAACGACAAAATAATGGTTAATGATGTTGCAGCTGTCAGCCAATTCCAAGCTGATCCATATAAACAAGTGAAGTCAGCTAATAATTCTGGTGATATTGTCAAAAAACAACGTGATGTTTCTGGTGCTAAAGTGGGACGAAATGATTTGTGTCCTTGTGGGTCAGGAAAGAAGTATAAAAAATGTTGCGGAGAATAAATTAAAATGAAAATAAGAAGTGCTAAAATCGAAGATTTAAAAAGGATAAGTTATATAACAAGGATAGCCTGGGGGAAACCATACAAAAAAGATGGTGTTATTAATAGTTTTCATGAGGTGCCAAACTTCGCCGAACAGTTTACTGACAAAAAGCTTTTTATTCTAGTTGCTATTTTGAATGATAAAATTATTGGTGCGCTCCGTTATGAGTTTCGCAATAAAGCTGAAATTTATTTTTCAAAGTTGGTAACTTTGCCCAGCGCGAGAGGTCAGGGCGTGGGGTCATCTTTGATAAAAAAATTAGAGAGTCTTGCCAAAAGAAGAAAAATAAAAAAAATATCACTTGATTGTATGGAAGAGAAATTGCTTATTCCATTTTATCAAAAACTTGGATACAAGATAGTAAAGAAAGTTAAACATCTGGATCATCATGATGTTTATTTTTCTAAAAAAATTAGATAAAAGAAGACCGCCGATCCTGTGAGGGATACGGCGGTAGGGTAACAGCGGTTCTCAGCGACGTCTGCAGAAGGGCGGGAGAGTGGCGAGCATGAGCGCCAACACCCCGAGGACGACGTCGGCGATGAAGAACGCCTTGATCACCAGGTCGACAGACCCGGCGGTCTTCGCGATTTCGAAGATCACGATGATCTCGAGGTTACTCAGCAAGAACGTGACCGTCAGTAGGGGAACCCTCTGGATCCGGAGCGAGCTCCTCAAGATGGAGTAGGTGAAGAACACCAGGACCCCCAAATTGACCAGGAAGTTTGCCACGGTCAGGAAGATTTCCGTCTCGTTGATCAGCATTTTCACACCCACACTGGTTGATTAAATATCTCACTAAATACAGCATGGCATGTTTTTATTGTTTTGTCAACGGTTTTATGTGTAAAACGTCTAATTTTAGTAAAAAAATGAAAATTTATATCACATCCTCATTTGGCGATAGCCCAGAAACAATAGAGCGCCTCTGCGCGATTGTCCGTTCCGCTGGCTTTGAGGATTTTAGTTTTATTCGCGATATAGAAAATTTTCAAAAAGTTTTTGATGATCCCAAAGAATTGATGCAACGAGCCAAGAAAGAAATTAAAAAATGTGATGCTCTCCTCATCGATATGACCGACAAACCGACAGGGCGTTCGATTGAAGCGGGTATGGCTTATGCTTTCGGCAAAAAGATTGTCGTGATTATGAAACGTGGGACGCAGATTAAAGATACTACGAGAGGCATTGCTGATCTGATAACTGAATATGATGAGTTGGAGGATATTGCTGCGGATTTGAAGAAATACTCTCCGTCGTTAGAAAAACAATAAAACGTTTTATGAAAATCTCCTAATGATCTTGGGAGATTTTTTTGCTTTCCCCGCTGCTCGCGAACGGCGGGGTTTGTTGTTTAATTGTTTTATTGTTTGTTTGCTTGTCACCTAGATTTGACCGTATTCATAGCTTTTGAAATGATTAAATAGTAATAATTAAAATATAAATATGACAAAACAAAATATGAAATTGAGAAAAGATCTGGTTAATGTTTTTGAACAGATCAAGAAAAGTAACAAGTACGGACAAGAGTTTTGGAGCGCGCGTGATTTGTACAAGCTTTTGGGCTACACGGAATACAGTAAATTCTTGCCAGCCATAGAACGAGCACAAACGTCTTGCGTTAATAGTGGGCAAAAGAGCAATTTGCACTTCGCTCACGTGAGCGAACCCCAAAAGTCACATAATCAGTATGGAGAAATCCAAGGTCAGATGTTGGAAGATTTTACGCTTTCTCGTTACGCCTGCTATTTAATCGCACAAAACGGTGACCCCAGAAAAGAAGAAATCGCTTTGGCTCAAACATATTTTGCAATTCAAACAAGGCGTCAAGAAATGCAAGATTTACAAATCGAGGATAGTAAGCGTGTGTTTTTGCGAGATGAAATGAAAGTGCATAATAAAAAATTAGCTGAGGTTGCCAAAGATGTTGGTGTGAATAATTATGCTAGTTTCCAGGATTATGGCTATATGGGGCTTTATGGTGGTTTAAGACAAAAGGATATTCATATAAAAAAGAAGTTGAAGAAGAAAGAGGCTATTTTAGATCATATGGGTAGCGAAGAATTGGCGGCTAATCTTTTTCGCGCCACACAAGCAGAAGCAAAGCTTAAACGTGAAAATATTTCTGGTCAAGATAAGGCAAATAAAGCTCATCATGAAGTCGGAAAGAAAGTTCGTCGGACAATTAGAGAAATAGGTGGCACGATGCCGGAGAAATTAAGTACCCCGGATAGCATTAAGGAATCCAAAAAACGGCTTAAAACCAAGAAACAAAAATTGTTAATTTAAATTAATATAAATGAACAAGAAATAGAAGAATTAAAATCGAACGGTAATATTGAAGTTAAAGAAATGCCTTGGTATTTAAAGCTAGTATTAAAATTTTGTCCAAGTTTATTTTTTAAACATTATGCGGCTGAGCAAAACGTTAAATACAAAGACCTAGAAAGAGCTAATGATTTGTTTCTGGACAAGAAAGTTCACTTCCAATCATTGAGCGGAAAGGGCAGAGGTTTCATCATCCAATTAAACAATAGTCTAACATTGTGGTTTTATCAGGATGGAAATCATTTCGTCTATGATGGATTTGAAATGGGTCAGTACGATGATGGTGATGTGACCTGTTTGGATAGGAAATAACATTCTTGTAAATTGAACGCCCTCCCGCTTGAAGCAGTGGGAGGGCGTTGTTGGCCTAGTGGGCCACGCAGTCGCGGAAGTGCTCGTCGAGCGCCGCGTCGTCGAGGTTGCGGATGACCGCGGACTCGTCGAGCGGCTGGACCAGGCGCGCCAGCTCATCGAGGTGCTGGTCGTCCTGGTACAGGCTGTAGCACTCGTCGCACAGGTCAGCGTAGGTCTTGCTGTCGCCGTCCGTTTCGACGAGGACGCGCACGACCGCCGGGCGATCGTTGTGGTGGTCGCACTTCTGTCCCTTGGGCATGCGTGGGGCGACTTCGGGGTGGCCGTGGGTTGTCGCGGACATGGTGTTCTCCGAGATGGTGGTTGAATGGTCGAGCTATTAGCCGTAGTATTCGCCGCTGTACTGCCCCAGCTCGCGCTGGAGTGCCGCCTGCTGACGGTCGTAGCACGATTTGCAGACCTCGTAGACGGGGGGCCGGCAGAGCCCTCATCGTAGTCGCGCGTCGTGTGGAGGTTCGTAGCCATCTTGCCGCACCAGTCGCACTTGTCTTCGCGCGCCCGGTCTTCCTCGCGGCGCTGGCGCTCCTTCTGGGCGCATTCGTCGCACAGGTCGGCAAATTCCGAGCCGAAGGAGTCTGACGCCGCGAGCATCCGTTGCGTGGCCAGGTTTCGGCTGCAGTCGTCACAGAGGGTTCCCTTGGGGATCGGGCCGGGATGTTCGCCTCTTCCAGTAACAGCTGCCATTTCTTTCCTCGAGGTGGTTTCTGTCTCACAAAGTTACCATCTTAGTATATCATATAATTCAGTTTTTGTCAATAAGTGGATTGCAATTAAGTTATCCATAGGGTAGAATAATGGCATATTAACTATAAGGAAACACTTTCTTATGTCATCAATGAAACGTACAACTAAAGTAAGACTCACCGTAGTTTTGATTTTAGTTCTAGCCATTTTTTTGGGTCTGTTCGATTTTCCTCAAGTCGTCAATTGGTTTAACCAAAAGACAGGCTTGGAAGTTACTTTATTTAACAAAATTCCTTTTAAATTAGGTCTAGATTTGCAGGGTGGAACCCAGCTTACTTACGAAGCTGATTTAAAGCAAATCAAGGATGCTGAAAAAGGCGATGCCATGGAAGGCGTGCGTGATGTTATTGAACGTCGTGTCAACGCTTTTGGCGTAGCTGAGCCAATCGTTCAGATTAATAAGGCTCAAGGCAATTGGCGTGTGCTAGTTGAACTTGCCGGTGTTAAAGATGTTACAGAAGCTATCAAAATGATTGGCGAAACCCCACTTTTGGAGTTTAAGGAAAAGAATTTAGAACCCAAAAGAGAAATGACTGCTGTCGAAAAGAAAGACATGGATGCTTATAACAAAACCGCTAAAGCTAAGGCTGAAAAAGCTTTGTCTGCTTCTAAAAAGGGTCAGGATTTTATTTCTCTAGTTCAAGAATATACAGAAAATGCAGATCAAAAATCTTCTAACGGCGATATCGGTTGGATTAAAGAAAAAGGTGAATATGCTACTCTTTTTGCCAAAGCAAGGGAAATTGGCAAGGGCGATGTTTATTCAAAGGTTATCGAATTACCAGGTAGTTATAATGTCATCATGGTCACAGACAAGCGTGAAGATGGCACAGAAGTTAAAGCCAACCACATCTTAATTTGTTATAAAGGCGCAACTCGTTGCGATAAAGAAACCACAAAAGAAGATGCTTTGAAACAAATTCAGGATTTGAAAACGAAGGCTACTGTAGAAAATTTCATTAGCTTGGCCAAGAAAAATTCAACTGAACCTGGAGCTGACACTTCTGGTGGCGACCTAGGTTGGTTTGCTAAAGGCCAAATGGTTAAACAATTCGAAGATGTTGTTTTCAGCATGCCGAAAGAAACAATTTCAGATGTGATTGAAACAGAATTCGGTTATCATTTAATTTTAAAACAAGATGAACGTCCTGTAGTTGAATATCGAATTTCTCAAGTTTATATCGATAAAAAGACTGAAGCTGAAGTGTTGCCTCCACAAGATGAATGGAAGTCAACTGGTTTAACTGGAAAACAATTATCCTCTTCAGCTGTTCAATTTAGCAATCAAACAAGTTTGCCTTTAGTGGCTTTAAAGTTTAATGATGAAGGCAAAAAACTTTTTGGTGAAATTACAGAACGCAATGTAAATAAGCAGGTCGCAATCTTTCTTGATGGGGAAGTAATTAGTGCTCCTCGTGTTAATGAAGCTATTAAAGATGGAGAAGCTGTTATTGAAGGTGATTTTACTGTGACTGAAGCTAAGACATTGTCACAAAGATTAAACGCCGGTGCTTTGCCAGTACCAATTGAATTAATTTCTCAACAAACAATCGGCGCAAGTTTGGGCGGCGAGTCTGTTGCTCTAAGCATGAAGGCTGGTTTAATCGGCTTCTTATTAGTCGTCTTATTGATGATTTTGTATTATCGTCTCCCAGGTGTTCTCTCTGTCATTACATTATCAATTTACGCTATTATAGTTTTGTTTATCTTCAAAGCTGTTCCAGTCACCATGACTTTGGCCGGTATCGCTGGGTTCATTCTGTCGATTGGGATGGCGGTAGATGCAAATGTTCTGATTTTTGAGCGCATGAAAGAAGAACTAAAGCTTGGTAAACCACTCGGAACGTCGATCGAGGAAGGTTTTAAGCGCGCCTGGCCATCAATTCGTGATGGAAATGCGACAACAATTATTACCTGTATTATTCTTTTCTGGTTTGGATCTAGTACCATCAAGGGTTTTGCTTTAACTTTGACGATTGGTGTCTTAGTTAGTATGTTCTCGGCGATTGTCATTGCAAAACAATTTATGCTTTTGACTCTTAGAAATAAAACCACCGAGACAAGTCATTGGCTTTTTGGTGTTGGTAAGAAGAAAGAAACAAAAGAATAAAGAATAATTAACATAATAAGCACATATGACGATTAATTTCATGAAATATCGAACGCTCTGGCTTTCACTCTCCGTGGTGGTTACAGTCTTGGCGTTGGTTTTCTTTGCAATTTGGGGATTAAAGTATAATATTGATTTCACTGGTGGTGGATTACTGGAAATTAAGTTCACGCAAGAAAGACCAGTGATCGAAGAAATTCGTAGCGTTGTTACCCCGATTGATAGTAATATTAGTGTCCAGGTTTCCGGCGACAATAATGTTATCTTTCGTTTCCAAAAAGCTGACGAAGCCATGCACCAAAGTGTGGTTACTGAATTAAAAAACAAATATTCCGACAAGTTCCAAGAAGAACGTTTCGAATCAGTTGGTCCTTCTGTCGGTAAAGAGCTAAAGACTAAGGCGTTTTACTCAATTGTTTTGGCGATTATCGCCATAGTTCTTTATATCGCTTATGCCTTTAGAAAAGTGTCATACCCCGTAGCTTCTTGGAAGTATGGTCTATTTGCTATTTTGGCTTTGATTCACGACGTTCTGTTGGTTGTTGGTGTTTTTGCTGTATTGGGCAGATTCATGGGGATTGACGTTGGCCTACCCTTTGTGGCTGCTCTACTCACAGTTTTAGGCTATTCTGTTAATGATACAATTGTGGTGTTCGATCGTGTTAGAGAAAACCTTGGTCGTATCTCAAAAATCAGCTTTACAGACCTAGTAAACAGAAGTTTAAATGAAACCTTAGCTCGTTCAATAAATACCACTTTAACCACTTTGTTGGCTTTGATTGCCATATTCTTCTGGGGTGGTGTTACCATCAAGTTCTTCGCTCTAGCTTTGATTATTGGTATCTTTTCTGGTGCTTATAGCTCTATCTTTATTGCTTGTCCTTTACTCATTTTGGCTCATAGAAAAAAGTAAGACAAAAAATGTTGGGGTGTTTGTAGGGAACAAAAATTTTTGTTCCCTACGCCCCAACATTTTTTATTACGCAAACTTCTTGACAGAAAGTAAATAATAGATTAAATTAATATGATTCTTTCACTAGGATTACAATGATTTTCCGCCATTTTTGGCTAAAATTAGTGTAATTATCATGAAAATCAAGTTAATCATAGTCAAACGCTTGACACGAGTACTTAATAATGTTATACTTTAGACGTTAATAATATAATTTGAATCAGCTTGTCACTTCACACTTTCATATGCAATTTGTAACAACTAATGCGCCTAAGAGCGAAGTCAATTTTCAAGAGCTCTTAGTTAATCTTCTTGGCAACCTCTCTGAACGTGAGCAGGAAGTTTTGCGTAAGCGCTATTATTTAACTAATGATTTAGAAAAGCGCGCCACTCTTAAACAGATTGGTGACTATTATAATATTACTCGCGAACGCGTTCGTCAGATTGAAAAGGAAGCTATTCGCAAATTAACTGAATTACGCGAGGCTAAAGAATACGCTAGTTCGTTACAAACACTAGAAGATAAGTTCGTTTCATATTTGGAGCAAAATGGCGGTTTAGCACGCGAAGATTATCTTTTAGATGAACATGCTTCCAAGAATCATAATTTTGATTATTTTCATACAAATTCATTTCTTTTTGTTCTTGATAAGTTAATTGAATCAGTCGATAAGGAATATGAAAATGAAGCTCTTTATCCTGTTTGGCATCTTAAAGGTTTCGAATTAGATAAGGTTGTAGATTATTTAGACGATGTTAAAAAGGAAATTGATACCAATAAAAAGTTAAATACACAAGAAGAAATTTTAGAACTTGCAGAAAAAATGATGCCTGCTGATTTAAAAGCAGCTGTTGATAACTTTTTAAGTAAACATTCTGAAGTTGAACTACGACAAGTATTAGAATCCTATTTGGCTGTTAGCACTGGAATTGAAAAAAACATTTTAGGTGAATGGGGTTTATCTCATTGGGAAAATGTTGGACCTAAGAAATTAGGCGATAAAATCCATTTAATTTTCCAAAAAGACAGTCAACCATTACATTTCCGTGATATTGCCAATCTTATTAATGATGCCAAGTTCGATCATAAAAAGATTTGCGCGGCTACAGTTCATAACGAGCTTATTGCCAATGATAATTACGTTTTAGTCGGACGTGGTATTTATGCTTTAAAAGATTGGGGTTTCCAATCCGGCACTGTTGCCGATATCATCATCTCTATTTTAAAGGCAGCCAACCGCCCCATGACTAAGGATGAAGTGTATGAAGAGGTTTTAAAACAACGCCAAGTCAACAAATCAACTATTTATTTAACACTGATTAATAAAGATAAGTTCGATAAAATTGGTTCTAACTTATTCAATATCCGTTCATAATAGACAAGTACAAGAAAAACCAGGCAAGCGTCTGGTTTTTCTTTTTGTTTGATAGAAAATATGGTACAATATAAAAAAGCTAATTTTATCTTGCAGTAAAAGTATCTGCAAATTGTTAACTATGCTTGACACACTAGCAAATTTAGAAATTTCAGTTGATTGGAGTTGGGTCGATACGCTGGCTGAGGGTAATATTTTTGCCACCATGTGGTTTTTTGTTGTAAACGGTGGTTGGGTTTTATTCCTGTGGACTTTTTTGTATGGTGGTTGGAAATTATTTGTTTATACAAAACAGCAACAATACGCGGCTAAGCAAACATTTGTTTTTTTAGCCATTGATATTCCAAAAAATATTTTGCAAACACCGCGCGCAGTAGAAAATATTTTTTCTATAATCGCCGGCGCGCACTCACCCTTGGAATGGGGTGAAAAGAAATTTGAAGGTAAATTCCAGCTTGGTTTCAGTTTTGAAATAGTGAGTATTGATGGTTTTGTCCAATTTATTATTATGACGCCAACTGGCTTTCGAAACTTGGTTGAAGCCAGTATTTATTCGCAATATCCGGACGCTGAAATTTCTGAAGTTGAAGATTATGCTGCAGCTGTTACCGCCACTTTTCCTAATGATGAATATGACCTTTGGGGTGCTGATCTAGTTCCAGTGAATAAAGATTATTATCCTATTCGTTCATATATTGAATTCCAAGAAGAGTTTGATCCGGAAGTAAAATTCAAAGATCCTATGGCTGCTTTTTTGGAAATCATGAATAAGATTGGACCTGGGGAACAGATTTGGTTTCAGATTATTGTCGTACCGGCTGATAATGACTGGATGCATGTTGGTAAAAAAGCAATCGGCAAAATAATGAGCATCCCCGAAAAAGCAACTTCAACAGTATTGGATAAAATATTAAATATTCCCTTGCAAGGTTTGTCGATGGTGTCAGAACAACTATTGGGTAGTCCGATAGATGAAAATGCAGATAAACCTGAAAAATTTGATATCAACCGTTTAACTCCAATTCAGAAAAATGAAGTCGAAGCCATTGCCCGTAAAATTGATCGAGTTTGCTTCAATTGCAAAGCACGCTATCTCTATTTCGGTAAGAAAGAAGTCTTTAAAAAAGGTTTGGGAGTTTCTGGTATTATGGGCGCTATTAAACAATTCACGAGTACCGGATTAAATGCCTTAAAACCTGGTAGCAATAAAACACAGGCTCGTCTCTTGTTTGCTAAATATAAATTAGCGCGTTTACAAAATCAGATTTTAGAAGCTTACAAGGGAAGAAATCCTGATACAACAATTGGAACATATATTTTGAGTACTGAAGAACTAGCGACCCTGTGGCATTTTCCATATATTTCAGTTAAAGCTCCGCTAGTTAAGAAAATCGAAGCTAAACGCGGTTCTGCCCCAATTGGTTTGCCGCTTGATAGTATTAAACCAGCCGCAGAGGATGTTGTTGAATTGCCAGTAGAAACAGAATCAACTGTACGGGTAATTGATTATGATAATGATTATTTCGAAGCACGTTTTGCCATCGACAAAACTGGCAAAAAAGATAAAGAACGCAAAGAAGAGGTTCTTGAAGATTTATCTGATAGAAAAATTAGTTTTAAAGCTGATTATGAAGAAGATAGTATTGTGATTCCAGAAACACTACTGATGCAATCAAATACCAAAACAGAACCAACCGCACAGACCTCAACTTGGTCTAAAGAAAATAACGAAGTCAAAGAAGAGCCGAAAGAGATTGTTGAGGAATCAGGGGTAGAAGAAAAAGCTGCTTCTGCGCGAGGGATAATGGAGGTTGCTAAACGAGATGAAGAAATAGCTAAATATGTTGCTGAGTTAAAACAAAAAGCAGCAGGACCTCGCATCTCAGATGATATCGAAGTGCCAACTCAACAGTCAGAACCGCCAGCTAAATCACGCCGGGGTGCCACACCTCCGCCTAATTTACCAATTGGATAACATATGCCAGAACTTAATGAAGTAGCCCTTTTTGCGGCCACAAATTATCGAAACGAACAAAAGCGTTTTGGTATCAAACAAGATGACCGCCGTCGTCACATGTACATTATCGGAAAAACCGGTATGGGCAAATCTGTTTTATTAGAAAATTTAGTTTATGCCGATATTATAGCTGGTCATGGTGTCTGTTACATCGATCCTCACGGAGACACCGCTGAAAAGTTAATTGATTGTATTCCTAGTAATCGTATTAATGATGTAGTTTATATCAACCCCGCAGACATGGAATACCCGGTCGCCTTTAACGTTTTGGAAAAAGTTCAACCGCGCTATCGCCACTTGGTCGCTTCCGGTTTGGTCGGTGTGTTTAAAAAGATTTGGGCCGAAAGCTGGGGGCCACGTTTGGAATATTTATTACGTAATGCTATTTTGGCCTTGCTCGATTATCCGGAAAGCACTCTTTTAGGAGTTAACCGCATGTTGGTAGATAATGATTATCGCAAAAAAGTCGTGGCCAAGGTTCAAGATCCGGTGGTTAAAGCTTTCTGGGTTGATGAATTTTCTAAATACAATCAGGCCTTCCTAGTAGAAGCGATTGCGCCTATTCAAAATAAAGTCGGTCAGTTTTTGTCGACTTCTTTAATTCGTAATATTGTTGGTCAAGTCAATTCCAGTATCAATCTACGTGAATTGATGGATCAAAAGAAAATTGTCATTTTGAATTTATCTAAAGGACGTATTGGTGAAGATGCTTCTAGTTTGCTTGGCGCCATGATTATTACCAAGATTCAACTCGCAGCCATGAGTCGTGTCGAAATACCAGAAGATGAACGTAACGATTTCTATCTTTACGTTGACGAATTCCAAAATTTTGCCACAGAGTCATTTGCCAATATTTTATCTGAAGCCAGAAAATATCGTTTGTGTTTGACCATTGCGCACCAATATATTGAACAGTTGGGTGAAGTTGTTAAACCAGCCGTATTTGGTAACGTTGGCACGATCATTTGTTTCCGTGTCGGTGCAGAAGATGCTGAATTCCTCGAAAAAGAATTTATTCCCACATTTATTATCGATGATTTGGTGAATTTGCCAAAATACAATATTTATTTAAAATTAATGATCGATGGTGTTGCTTCTGAGCCTTTTAGCGCCACCACGTTACCACCAATCACGCGAGTTACAGGATCAACAGAAAAAGTCATTCGTGTTTCGCGTGAGCGTTATTCACAATCAGTCGATGAAGTCGAAGATAAAATTGCGCGTTGGAGCGGCATAGAAACAGAAGCCATGGTTGAAAAAATAGAACGTGATTTGATTGTTAAGCAACTGCAAACTATAGTCGATAGAAAGGTAGATTTTTTAATGCCGATTGGTAGTTTAGCTGCCGAAGTTCCTGCAGACGCGGTGGTGTTAGCTGGAACAGTTAAGACAACTGCGCCAGTCGCGACTAGCGTGGAAGTAAAAGTAGCTCCTGTCAGCGTAGAAATTACGAAACCAGTAGCAGTAGCACCAGCCCGAGCGAGAAGAGAGGAAAAAACCGAAGAAACCGGCGAGAAAAAAGATGAAATCGTCAACATCGTAGTTTGTGATCGTTGCAAACAAAAAACCAGAATTAATTTTAATCCCAATCCTGATAAACCTTTATTTTGTAAAGAATGTTTAAAGGAGTTTCGTCGTGAACAAGCTGCAGCAGAAAATGCGAAAAAGGGCGTGGCTGCTCCTGCAACTGGCGGAAAAAGATATTAAAGAAAAATATGTTAATGCGTTTACAGAAATTTTTGGCTAATGCTGGGATTGCTTCGCGAAGACGTGCGGAGCAGTTTATTTTAGATGGGTATGTTTCAGTCAATGGTAAAGTTGTGACAGAGCTAGGAACTAAGGTCGACCCTGATGTCGACAAGATTCTGTTTGATAAAAAACCTGTTAATAGTACTAATGAAAAGATTGTCTTGATGCTAAATAAACCACCAGGCTATGTTTGTACCACTAGACATTTTAAAGAAGAAAAAAATGTTATGTCTCTTGTTAAGGCCGGTGCACGTGTTTATCCTGTTGGCCGTTTGGATAAAGATTCTTCTGGTCTGCTTATTTTAACTAACGACGGAGAACTTGCCGATAAATTGATGCATCCCAAATATCGTAAAGAAAAAGAATATTATGTCACGGTTAATCGCGAAATTCCTTCTGATTTTGAAGCTGCTGTTAAAACCGGCATTCGGCTAGAAGATGGCATGACTTTGCCGGCACTTTTTGAACAAGAAACAGAGAAAAGCTTTTATATTGTTTTAAAGCAGGGCATGAAACGACAGATTCGTTTGATGTGCCATCAGTTTGGCTTAAGAGTTACTTCATTAAAAAGAGTTCGCATAAATCATTTAGAACTTGGTGGTTTGGCGCAAGGAGATTGTAAAGTATTAACGCCAAGTGAAATAAGTAAATTACTGAAATGAGGTCCATTATCGTCAAAAATGTTACTAAGAATAATTTAAAAGGTTTTTGTGTAAAAATACCTTTGCAAAAGTTGGTCGGCATTGTGGGACCAAGCGGAAGTGGCAAATCCACTTTGGTTCATGAGGTGTTGTACAAAAGTTTAATCAAAAACGAATGGCAGATACAAAACTTGCCATCGAAAATTGAGATACTGGAACAAAAAGTTGTTCTGCCGGTAAATTCCAAGCTTAGTTTGGGTGAATTCAATTTCGACAAATTAAAAAAGAAGTTAGCGGCTATTGAAAAGAAAGATTTATTGATTGTGGATGAACCTTGCGCTGGGTTTTGTAAAAAAGAACGAGAACAAATTGTAAAAATGTTACGTCAGAAGGTGGCGGCTGGGTATTCAATAATCGCGGTTGAACACAACAAGGAAATAATCAAAGATGCTGATTATATTATCGAACTTGGCCCAGGTGCTGGACGTTATGGTGGCAAACTTATTTTTGCAGGTACTAATGCCCAATTCAAGAAGTCACAGACCATCACCGTCAAACACGTTTTTGAGACAAAAAGAAAAAAATATGTTCAAAAGGAATATAAAAAGAGCAAGGCTATAACAATTTCAAAAATAAATGCTGGTTGCTTTAAAAATTATACATTTTCTTTTCCGCTTAACGATATTGTCTGTTTAACTGGTTGTTCGGGGGCAGGTAAGTCAACTTTACTTGATGTTGCTTATCGAGCACTGTATAAAGGTAAAAATGCTTGGAAGATCAGACTTAAAAGTGTTAAAGTAGCTGGAAAAACTAATGTGCGTCGATCATTCTTTGTACCGCAATCTCCAATTGGAGAACATCCTTCCAGTACTCTCGCCACATACACACAAGTTTGGGATAACATTAGAACAATTTTTTCAAATCAAAAATTATCTAAAAAATTGAAATTGACGAAAGCTGATTTCATTATTTCTAAAAAGATATTAGAAGGCGCTGGAAGTTTTTTAAAAGATGTTTTAAAAGTTTTTTTCCAGGATAAAAACATTAACGATGTCATGCACTTAACCATTGATGAAGCTTTGGAAACATTTAAAACAGATTCATTAATTGTACGGAAGTTAAAATTTTTACAGGAAGTTGGTTTGGGCTATTTAACCTTGGGGCAAAAATCAAATTCTTTGAGCGGTGGTGAAGCGCAACGAGTGCGTGTAGCCAAAATTCTTTCTAAAAAGTTGGGTGATAGGTCAGTTTATATCTTTGACACACCATCTCGTGGCTTACATCTTAAAGATATTCCGGTTTTAGTAAATGTTTTTAGAAAAATTGTTGATAAAAATAATACGATATTGATAGCTGATAATAGAGAAGAGCTTTTTGACTATTGTGACTACAAAATAGATCTCTAAAAATGCCTGAAAAGCAAAAATCAAAACAAAAATTATCTTGGGTGAGTCTTAAACTCGTGTTTTCGAGCATCTACGATTTGATAAAACAATATCGTAAATATTTTGTTGTAGCCTTTGCGGTCATCATCCTTCAACAATTGATTGATTTAGCTGCCAATTATACTTTTAAAGAGATTATTGATGCGCTTATCAGTCAGCCTGGTCAGGCAATCAAGCAAGTATTTGCGTGGGGTGGTTTGTGGGCGTTCTGTTATTTCGCTATTAGTGGTTTGGAATATTTTAATTCGCGCTGGATAGTTAAAGTCGAAATAAAAATTGGTTATTATTTAGCTTTAAAAGTTTATCAAAAACTCATTGGACTTTCACTTGGTTATCACGAGAAGGAAAATACAGGCGCCAAATTAACCAAGATCGATAATGGTTGTGAGAGTGTGCGGCGTATTATTGATCGTATACTGTGGGATTTTGGTCCAACAGTTTTAAAGGTTATTTTCTCCTTTGTTTTTTTAATGTTTATCGATTGGCGCGTGGCTTTTACGTTCTTGATAATTATTCCAGTTTTCTTTTGGTTAACATTTAAGATGAATTCATCGGTTTATGGCTTAAGGCGCAAAATTCGCAGTAAGACAGAAAAAGTCTACGGCAAATTCGGTCAAGCGATTTATAATGTCAAAACTGTTCAGGCGTACGTTCAAGAAGAACGCGAGATGAATGAATCTAAAAAAGGTTTTTGGTCGTTAATTAGAACTCAATTTCGTTACATTAAAATTCTTTTTTCATATAATTTTTGGCGTTACAATATCGTTGGTGTAGGTATGGCCTTGGTTATTGGTTTGGGGCTTTATTTGGCTTCGCTCAAAGAAATTACACCTGGCGAGTTAGTTCTATTTATAAATATTTCATTCTCGACATATTTTCAATTGTATTCTTTAACTCGGATATTCGACGATATTATGGAAGCCAAAGTTGGCGTGGAACGTATCCTCAAGATTTTAAATAGCGACGCAGAGATCAGCGATAATGAAAATGCTAAAAAGATAGATATAAAAGGTTCCATCGAATTTAAAAATGTTCATTTTGATTATGATGGAGAAAAGGTTTTGCATGGTATTAATTTTAAAATTAAGCCTGGGGAAGTCGTCGCTATAGTTGGTCACTCGGGTGGTGGTAAAACTACTCTAGCCAAACTGCTTTATCGTTATTTCGATGTTAAGAAAGGACAAATTTTAATCGACGGAATCGACTTAAGAGATCTTAATCTAAATAAATACCGTTCACAGTTGGGCATTGTTAGTCAGGATATTGATATTTTTAATGACACGGTTAAAGCCAATATTGCTTACGGTAAGCCACATACGAGTTTGAAAAAGATTATCGAAGCGTCAAAAGTTGCTAATGCGCATGAATTTATTTTAAATTTAAAAAAGAAATATAACACGGTTGTCGGTGAGCGCGGGGTCAAACTTTCTGGTGGGCAAAGGCAACGAGTTGGTATTGCTCGAGCAATTTTAATTGAACCGAAAATATTAATTTTTGATGAAGCCACCAGCTCTCTTGATGCTGAGTCCGAGAGATTAATTCAACATGCTATTAAGCAAGTTGTTCGTAATCGTACCACGATTATTATTGCTCATCGTCTTTCGACTGTTAAAAACGCTGATCGAATTGTTGTTCTCGACAAAGGTAGAATTATAGAAGTTGGGACTCACGCTCAGTTGATCAGAAAGAGTGGCGCTTATGCCAAGTTAGTTAATTTGCAGATTAGTGGTTATTTGTCATAGCGATTTGCGTTCCATTTTACGGAGTCGTTTTTTGTTTAATCTTTTTATATGTTACTATATAAACAGGTTTGATTCACCAATTGAAAGGCCACGCTGATGCCGGTCAAAAAGAAGCGGTTCAATCCGAGGATCGAAGTGTTCCAACCGTTC